>WNEW01001693.1_pt1 | contig 10737 bp, 10 predicted proteins | sample 5399891 | NCBI WGS metagenome assembly WNEW01 (sample SAMN13153336, study PRJNA577476) | soil metagenome | isolation source: 40 cm grassland meadow soil pre-rain plot 5 | place: USA:California | collected 2015-09-08 | reverse complement strand
CGCACGTCGAAGCGATGATCGTGACGGCCATCGCCCCGTTCAAGCCGGCGTCTCGTCCCCATGTGTTCCCCGCTTCGGGCCAGGTCCACATCCGGCTGAGGAAGCCGAAGGAATGCCTCCTCGTGATGGACGGACAGCACGAGTCGACGCTGAAAGGGACGGAGGATGTCGTCCTGACCGGCTCGGAGCGTCGCGCCAAGTTCATCCGGTTCCGAGACGATTTCTACCGACGCATCGAGGAGAAGCTGTCCCGACAGTGAGGGCGTCCGATGAAGCGCGTGACGGCGATCGCCCGCAAGACTTTGCGGATGATATTGGAGGCGTCCCGCGACATGTATCCCCGCGAGTTCGGCGCGATCCTTCGGGCCGAGGAGGGCATGATCACGGAGCTGATCCTGGTCCCGGGGACGGTCAGCGGGAAGCGCCACGCGATCTTTCAGCTCCACACCCTCCCCGCCGACTTCTCGGTCGTCGGCACCGTCCACTCCCATCCGAGCGGGGTCTATGAGCCGTCCGACGAGGACCGCGCGCTGTTCAACAAGTTCGGCGGCATCCACCTCATCACCGGCTATCCGTACACCGAGGATTCGTGGGCCGCGTGGACGAACAAAGGGCAGAGGACCTCTCTCAAGGTCGTGACGTAGGCCCGTTCCGTCGGCCGAGGACGGCCCGATAGACGCTCTCGATCTGGTCCGTCACGCGCTCGATACCAAACGATGCGAGGACTTTCTCCCGACCGCGCTCGCCCATCACGCGGCGCGCCTCCGGGTCCCCGAGGAGCCGCCGGATCTTCTCCGCGAGGTCCCGGGCGTTCATCGGGTCCGCGAGGAGCCCCTCACGGCCGTCCTCGATCACCTCCCTCACGCCGGGGATGTCGGCGACGATCACCGGTTTCGCGGTCGCCATCGCCTCGAGCGCGACGATTCCGAACGCCTCGAGCCGCGAGACACTCGGGAGCACGAAGACGTCGCACGCAGCGTAGACCTTCGGGAGGTTTTCGTCGGAGACGCGTCCGAGGAAGCGCACCCGATCGGTCACGCCCATCGTCCCAGCGAAACGTTTCATCGCCTCGAGGAGGGATCCTTCACCCACGACGAGGAACCGGGCTTCCGGGACGAACCGCGCGGCTTCGATGAAGTGCTCGACCCCTTTGTGCGGGACGATCCGGCCGACGAGGAGCGCGACGGGCGTCTCGCGAGGGATGTTCAGACGATCGCGAATGACGCTCCCGTCGACGTCCGGTCGGAACCGCCGGTGGTCGACCGCGTTGGGCACGACGACCGGGTTGTGCCGCCAGACCGCGCGGCTGGTCGCGCCGTACGTCCGCGTCGTGACGACGACCTGCGCCGCGTTCCGGAGGGTGGACTCGCCGAGGCTCCGTCGGTAGATGGACTCGGCAAGGGTCCCCAGGGCGGAAGGCAACTCGACGTCGCAATGATACGTGACGACGTACGGGGTGCCTCTCTCGACGGCGACGGCCCCCGCGTAGTGGGAGGCGAGCGGCGGCGGAGAATGGGCGTGGACGATGTCAACGGGAAGCCCCCGCATCGTGGCGCGCATCTTCGGCGTGATCGGGGTGCGCATGACGACCATTCGCGGCTTCACCCGGAGGACCCGGAAGCCGTCCAAGCTCTCTTCCGAAGGGAGGGACGGGTCGTGTCGCGAGGTGACGACGGTCACCTGATGGCCCCGGGCGGCAAGCTCCCGCGACACGGAGCGCACGTGGCTCTCGACCCCGCCGAGGTGCGGGAAGAACCACGGCGAGACCTGGGCAATCTTCACCCGACACCTCAGAAAATCCGGCTGCGGGGCGCGATGTTCCCGCGGGCGTGGGAGCCCGGACCGAGGAACGATTCCTCCCCGATGATCGTCCCCGCGTCGATCGACGCGTTGATGCCGACCTTGACGTCGTCTCCCATGATCACCCCGAGCTTCGGGAGCCCCGTGTCCACTTCGGATCCCCTCCACACGACGCGAATCGGCGCCTCGTCGAGCCGTAGGTTGGCGACCTTTGTCCCGGCGCCGAGATTGCAGCGCTCTCCGAGGATGCTGTCGCCGACGTAGTTCTGATGTGGGACATGCGTGCCGGCCATGAGGATGGAGTTCTTCACTTCGCACGCGTTTCCCACTTTCGCCTTCGCCCCGATGGACGTCGACGGCCGGATGTAGCAGTTCGGGCCGATCTCCGCGCCCGGGCCGATGACCGTCGGGCCCTCGATGTATGCGCCCCGCCGGACCCGCGCGCCCGCCTCGACGAGGACCTCGCCGATCAAGGTCGCGCCTCCGTCCACGTCGCCGTGGCTCGCTCCCTTAAGCGGTGCGAGGAGCGCCGCGTTCGCGCGCAGGAGGTCCCACGGGCGACCGACGTCAATCCATTCGCCCGGGAGGCGGAATCCGTAGACGTCCTGGGTCTCCATCAACGCCCGAATCGTGTCGGTGATTTCGTACTCCCCGCGAGGAGACTTCGGGGTCTTGTCGATGAGGGGGAAGATGTCCTCGTCGAATGCGTAGATGCCTGCATTGATCAGGTTCGACTTCGGTCGCCGCGGTTTTTCTTCCAGGCCGGTCACCTTGCCGTCGTTCAACTCGACGACGCCGAACGCCGCCGGATTCGGGACCTCCGCGAGCCCGATGACGGGAGCGCGGACCTTCTGGCGGTAGGCGATCATTGCGGCGAGCGCCTCCGCCGACACGACCACGTCGCCATTCACGCTCAAGAACGGTCCGTCGACGTGGGACCGCATGCATCCGATCGCATGGGCGGTCCCGAGCCGCTCCGTCTGTTCCTCGTACGCGATCGAGAGGCCGAACGCTTCGCCGTCTCCGAGGCTCTCGCGGATCCGATGGCCTTGCCATCCGATCAGGACGGCCACCTGCGCGATGCCCGCGGAGCGGAGCGCCTCCAGCGTGTGCCGGAGAAACGGCTTCCCGGCCACCGGGAGAAGGGGCTTCGGAAGATTGGCCGTGAGGGGACGCATCCGGGTGCCCTCTCCGGCCGCGAGGACCACGGCCTTCATTCGGTGGCACCTTTCGCGCTCGATAGGACCGTGGAATATATCTCGTTTGCTCTGGCGGCGTCCCGCGACTCGGCAGTGAGCCGAATCTTCGGCTCGGTCCCGGAGAAACGGACGAGACACCAGCCATCGTCGAATTGGACCCGCCATCCATCGACGGTGCTCACTTCGCCACCGAGCGCATGCAATGCAACGTCGAGACGGGATCCGATCCGCTCGCGCTTCGACGAATCGTACGGGATCGATCCGCGAAGCACGGGATAGCGAGGGACGTCTCGCACCATCGCGTCGAGCGGCCGATTGGCGACCATCGTGACGAGCCGCGCGGCCGCGTAGACGCCGTCGGGGCAGAGAGTCGCCTTCGGGAAAATCCAGGTCCCGGAGGGTTCGCCTCCGAAGTCGGCCCCGCGACGCTTGAGCTCCGCGGCCACGTAGACGTCTCCGACCCGTGTGCGCCAGATCTTCGCTTTCGGGAGGAGATCGTCGAGGACCATGGACGCATCCACGGGCACGACGAGTCCGCGTCGGACTTCCTCGCGGGCGAAGAGCGCCAGGAGTGCGTCCCCGCCGACGAATCGACCCTCGCGGTCGACGGCCACCATGCGATCCCCGTCGCCGTCATGGGCGATACCGAGGTCCGCGTGGACGGCACGAACGGTCGACGTGAGGACGGCGAGATTCTCTTCGAGCGGCTCGGGATCTCGACCCGGGAAGTGTCCGTCCGCCTGCGCGTTGATGGCGATCACGTCGCATCCCATCTGCCGTAGGAGGAACGGCGTGATCGTCGCCGTCGCACCGCACGCGCAGTCGACGACGACGCGAAGCTTCGCCGTCCCCACCTCGTTCAGGATCGACTCGACATGCTGCTCGACCAGATCCGGACGAGACATGACCGAACCGACGTGGTCCCAGGAGGGCATCGGAAAATTGCCTCGGTCAAGCGTCTCTTCGATCTCGCGCTGTTGGTCTTCATCGAAGGCCATCCCGTCCGGATTCCACAGCTTGATTCCATTGTATGGGGCGGGGTTGTGGGATGCCGTGACGACCGCGCCGCATGCGAATTCACGGGCTCCTCGGGCCAAGGTCGGCGTCGAGACGAGACCCGCTTCGACCGCGGGCGCACCCGACGAAAGGAGTCCCGCGGTGAGCGCCTCGACGAGCATCGGCCCGGTGACGCGCGGATCGTGTCCGACAATCGTGCCACCGTACGCTTCTCCGAGAATCATCCCGACATGGAGCGCGAGGTCGGGGGTCACGTCGACGTTGCCCAGTCCCCGGATCCCGGATGAACCGAACCGCGGCACCAATCGACATACGACGGGTGCGTTAGAAAGTCTTCTGGCGCGACCGACCGCCTCCCTGAAACAACCATTATATAGCGACGCCCGGATGCAAACGCGCGCGAGTCGGACTCGTCGAGGAGGGATCGGATGGTCATGGAACCCGTGAGCATCGAGGAGGCCATCGAGAAGGCAAAGAAGAAGGGATTGAGGCCCGGCCGAGTCAAAGGGACCGATGGCATTCAATTCACGAAAGGTCGGAATAACCGGATCGAAGTCATCACGTGGGATGACTTCCGGTCTACGCTCGCGGATCGACAGCTCGAAGTCTTCGACTCGAATGGCTTCATGAAAATCATGAAACGGCACCGGTGAGACATCGATCGCCACCGCAGTCCGCTCAGTCTCGGGTTCGTCCGCAGTAGGGGCACACTTTCCAGTCCGGGAGAAGCGCAGCACCACAGCCCGTGCATTTCGCCGGCATCGCGGATGTCGGTCTGTCCATCGCGGCTCCGGACGGCACGGAGAGGAATTGCCAGAAGGCGACGATCAAGGTCTGAGCGTCCGTCTCGTATTCCGAATAGGACACCGCACCACCCAGCACCGCGACGGGAAGGAGGAACACCGCGGCGACGGCACCGGCGATGAGGCCTTCATCCGTAATCTGCGCTCTGAACGTCAGGTCGACGTTCAATCCGCCCGAGACGTCGTCCAAGATCAAGTCGAATTCGCGGCGCAATCCGATCCGCGCGTAATGGGAGGACCCGTGGAACCGGTATGGTCCCGTCTTCGCGAGATGGAATCCTTGGCGCCCCCACCAGTCCCAAGCCTTCCCCCACGCGTCATCGCGGCGCAACCCCGGGAAGAGTCGCGCTTCACGTCTTTCGAGCACGTCTTCTCAGGATAGGCGGAGACCGCTTAGAACCTGCTCCCGGCGTCCCACCGCAAGATTATTACGAGCCCGCGAAATCGCCTCCGGCTACGCCGTGCGTGGGTGGCCCAGCTTGGTCAAAGGCGCAGGGCTCAGAATCCTGTCCCGTAGGGGTTCGCAGGTTCAAATCCTGCCCCACGCATCAAGTCAAGTCTCACGGCGGTTGCTATGAGGGGCCGCGCTGGTCGCTGGTCCGTGGCCTCCGTTGGGCGTTGGCCGGCCCCCTCGATTCCATGAACGGAGCGAGTCGTCGAATTCCCCTGATCCCGGAAGGACAGAAATGGACATTCGAGTGGAACCGGGCGGGTGCCACCGAGGGTCCATAATGGCTTCCGACGGACCGCTTTGTACCGCCGCCTTATGAACTGCATCTTCGTCGAGCTTGGACCAGAGCCCGACGTCGGTCGTGCCCTTGGATAGCTTCCGACTATACTTTTCTATTCTTTCACATTTGATATACAAAGCGCGAACTGTGCGCGAAAGCTTTTCATATTTCCAGACGCCTTTTAGGAATGCCCAAGTGAACCGGGATTCTCAGGTCTTCGGCGACCTCGAATCCCGTGCGTCGGCGGTCGCGCCGACCTTGTTTTCACTTGGAGGTGATCCGTTGCCGTCCCAGAAGTTCAGCCGGAAGTATCTGACGCGACACAAGAAGAGCGGGCAGCTCTGGCGGCGCGCCGTTCGGATCACGCCTGGCGGCGTCGAGAGCAATGTCCGGTACTTCAAGCCGCATCCGTTCCTCGCCGACTACGGCGACGGCGGCTACATCTACGACGTCGACGGCAACAAGATCCTCGATCTCATGATGGGCTTCGGCGCCCTGCTCCTCGGCCACAACAACCGGGACATCGCCCTCGAGGTGATCAAGCAACTCGAGTCCGGGTCGATGCTCGGGGTGACGAGCGAACTGTACATCGACTACATCCAGGCCGTGCGGAAGGCCGTGCCGTCGATGAAGAAGGTACGGCTGTGCAACAGCGGCACCGAGGCGACGATGCACGCGATTCGGACCGCGCGGGCGTACACGGGCCGGGACAAAATCGCGAAAGCGGAAGGGGCCTACCACGGAGCCCACGACTATGTGCTGCAGAGCCTCGACATGGACAGTCGCACCGCGAGCCGCATGAACGGCTACCGGGCCATCCCATACGGCCGGGGGATCCCCAAGGCCGTCTCCGACCTGGTCGTGATCTTCCCGTACAACGACATCGAGGCCACCGCCGCAATCCTCGAAGAAAACGAGGACGAGGTCGGCGCGCTGATCATCGAGCCTGTGCTCTGCGGCCCCGGCGTCATTGCACCGAAGGCCAACTACCTCAGGCGCCTGCGACAGCTCACGCGGAAGAAGGGCATCGTCCTGATCTTCGACGAGGTCCTCACCGGCTTCCGCCTTGCCTACGGGGGCGCACAGGAGTACTACGACATCCGTCCGGACATGACCACGTTCGGCAAGATCGCGGGCGGCGGGTTCCAGCTGGCGGGTTTCGGGGGCGAGGCCCAGATCATGAACGTCCTCGAGCCGGGCCGCGGCTGGAAGTACGCCACGTTCCACGCGGGGACCTACAACGGCCATCCGATCAGCGTCGCCGCGGGCCTCAAGGGGCTCGAGATCCTCGGAGAGCATCCGGAATATTACAATCACATCAACGGCCTCGGTCGGCAACTCTACAGTGGGCTGCAGGACCTCGCGGACGACCGTCGCATCCCGGCCTGGGTCGAATACGTCGGGTCCATCGGGAACGTCTACTTCACGACGAAAGACGAGATCCGAAACTTCCGGGACACGCTGAGCGCGAACACGCGTCGGTGGTGGAACTGGTTCATCCACTGCCTCGGGAACAATGTCCTCTTCGGCATCCCGAACACCGGCGAGCGCGCGTTCATCTGCACGGAGCACACGGAAGAAGACATCGAATGGGCCCTCGAGGTCGCCGACAACGCGTTCGCGGCGATCGGAAAGGAAGCCCGGCGGCACAAGGAAAAGGCGCCGACGGTCCAGCTGCAGGCCGTCGGAGAGCAGGCGGCCGTGTACGGCGATGCTCCGACGCCACCGAGCGTGGAGAGGGCGTCCCGAACCGCCTGAGAACGGATCGAATCAGTTGAGGGCCCGGGTGCCCTCCGCGTACTCGGAGATCTGGATGCCTCGGCCCCGAGCCGAGAGCTCCTTGAAGTATGGCAACGGATCGAACGCCACCTCCGGCGGAATGACGCCCCTCCGCTTGACCAAGCCGTTCACCATCCATTGGGCCGCGATCGAAGGTGGCACGCCCGTGTCGACGACGCCCCCACCGACGTTCCACTTCTTGTGAGGCCACGTGACCGCCTCGTACCGCAAGGTCACCGGATGCCCGTCCTTCTCGCCGACCACGACGCATCGTTGGATATCGACATCGAGTTCGGGCTCCTTCGGCTTGGGCAGGGCATCGATTACGTTTGAGGTCACGTCGTACGGACGGACCTTAGTCCCCTCGACGACAGTCTCTTCGCGGCTTGCGAGGCCGAGGCGGACGAGGGTCGCAATAGTCTCGCGGAACGCCTGCGGGAACGCCACGATGAAGTCCATTTCTTGCACCCCCTTCCCGATCGTCTTCGGCATCGTCGCGAGTTCAGAATGAATCGTGTAATATCCTTCGACGACTCCGACCGGAGGCATGAACTCGGAGCGCTCGAGCCCGGACAGCGCTGGCACGAACCGGATCTTCCCTTTGCGGAGAATCGGCGCATCGAGCGAGAACTCGTCGAAGATCGTGCGAATCGCGTACGGCGGAACGAACTTTCCCGGCTCTCCGCCGGCCACCACGGCGCCGCTGCTCCGAAGTTGCACCTTGGACACTTTGTCGAGCTTGCTCGCCCCGTGCACGCCCATGACGTTCATCGTGCCGGGCGTCGAGCCGATCCCGAGGACGCACGTGACGCCCGCGTCCCTCGCGCGCGTATCCAGTTTCAGTTGCCGGAGCGTCTGGTGATAGAGGCCTCCGAGATCGCAATAGTGAATCCCCGCCGCGATCGCCGCTTCCGTGATGGGGACGTTGAGATCGTACCAGGTGCTGTTGATCACGCAATCCCAGCGCTTCAGCTCGCGGACGAGGGCGGCCTGATCGCGGGCGTCGACCGAGACCGCGATCGCACGGTCATCCCGTTGCGAAGCCGCGACAGCCTTCGCCTTCGAGGCGTTCCGCCCGGCGATGCCGACCCGCTCGACCCCGGGACTCGAGAGAAGATCCGGGACCGTCGACTGGGCCATCGCGCCGTATCCGCCCAGGATGAGGACTTTCATCGTGCGCCCGGGTCGCCGGAAGTCGGGTCCTCATTTACGGTTTTCGCTGAGCGCTCCGATCTCCGACACGCGCGTGGCCGCGAGAATCGCGCAGCCGGCGAGGATGAGGGCCACACTCGTGCCGAACGCCATCGCGTATCCGAGATACTGCGCGGCGAATCCCCCCAGGAGGGGCCCGAGGATCGAGCCGAAACCCTGGACCGCGTTGTAGGTCCCGAACGCCTCCGCTCGGCCATTCTCGGGAGCGAGCCGCGACACGAGGGTCGAGCCCGCGACATTGATCAGGGCCCAGCAGAGTCCGACGCCGGCGTGGAGCGCGATGGCGGCCCCGAGACGCGCACCGTACGGCAGCGCCGCGATCCCGACGAGCAGGAACGACGGGAACAGCATCGATCGGCCCACGGCCGCATACAACTGCGTCGACCGATCCCCGCGAGCCGAGACCCAACGGCCGACGCGCGGATACACGGCAATCGAAGTCGCCTGGCTCGCGATGTACACCGCGAAAATCTCGGGAGCCCCGAGTCCGTACGACTGCTTCAAGAAAATCGGGAAGAACCCGTAAAACGCGGTGAATCCGCCGAAGAGCAGAAAGACACACACGAGATACATCCGCAATGCGTGCGGAAGTCGCACCTTCCTTCGCCAGTCGAGCGGGTTGATGTAGTGAAGGATGCGAATCGGCAGATACCGACCGCGCTCGATGCGGGCATGGATGTCCGTTATGTGAACCTCCCGGCGATCCACGCGGACCGCCGGTTCCCGAGTCCAGATCTGAACGAGGAGCCCTGACAGCAAGCCGAGCGCGGCGCCGATCACGAAGAGCGCGCGCATCGACGACAGCTCCGCGCTGAGCAGTCCCGGTCCGATGGTGAGCCATGCGACCCCCATGCCCAACCCCGCGACCCACCCGATCGCTCCGATCCGACTCACGAGGGCGAGCCGCGCGGGCCATTCCGCCCGCTTCGAGGTCTCCATGAGGAGGACCGTCCCGGCGGGGCCGCTCGCCGCGCCCAAGAAACCCGCAAGGAGGTTCGCGAGGTAGAACTGGGACATGGTCCCGCAGAGGGCCATCGCCAAGAGGGCGACCCCGCTCCCGAGGAAACCGATCAGGAGGAAGATCTTGCGGCGCGCGGTGCGATCGGAGAGCGACCCCCAGAGGATGAACGCGGGGACCGAGGCGAGGCTCGTGGCGGCCGCGATGATCCCGACGGTGAGGAGCGATCCGCCGAGCGCGTACGCGAACAGGGGAATCAAGGTCGACGTCGCGCCGCCGGCCACGCCTTGCGGGAGGTACGAGTAGAACCAATGAGACCCGTCCGTCCGGTCCATCCCATCCCTTCGGCTCAGGCGATGCGCCGCACTCGCGGCGACGTATAAGGCCTTTCCTCCGCGATCACAGGAGGTCGAAGACGAGTTTCGCGGCGGCGATGAACAGGACGATGATGAACAGCAGCGCGACGGATCGAGTCCTCAACTTTTCGAGGCCCCACCGCGATCCGAGGTACGCGCCGACGAAGACGACCGGCATCAAGATCGGGATCAGGACGAACTCCGCGGGCCAAACGAAGCCCTCGGGGCGGAGTGCCAGGTCGACCACGTACGCGGCGAAACCGACCGCCGCCGTCGGGATGATCAACAGGGACGACGTCCCGATCGCCTTCCGAGTTTTTCGGCCGAGGACATAGACGAGGAGCGGGACGTTCAGCAAGCCGCCGCCGATCCCCATGCTCCCGGACAGGAAGCCGGACCCCGCCGTCGCGGCCGCCGTCCCGCCGACCCGGGGCGGCGTCAACGCGGTGTCGTCGTCCTCGTCGACGGAGCGCGCGTTCTTCACCCAGTCTCGGACCATGTACAGTCCGAAGACGATCAGCACGGCCGCGAAGAACGCCTCGAACGTTTCCTGATTCAGCACCTTCAGCGTGAACACGGTCCCCACGACGGCTCCGATGAGCGCGCCCGTCAGGAGGACGCGGCCGAGGCGGAAGTCCACGAGTCCGCGCCGGTGATGGTTAATCACGGACGAGGTCGCCGTCGCAATCGTCAGCGTGAGGGAAATCGGAACCGCCAAATCCTTCTCAGCCACGCCGGTCGACAGGAGGATCGGCACGAACAAGAGGCCGCCGCCGAGGCCCAGGTTCGCGTAGATGAACGCGACCCCAAAGATGAGGACGGCCTGAATCAAGAGCAGGACCGCGTCCATGCGACGCGAAAGTCGGTGCCGTATTAATTACT
>WNEW01002526.1_pt1 | contig 10738 bp, 9 predicted proteins | sample 5399891 | NCBI WGS metagenome assembly WNEW01 (sample SAMN13153336, study PRJNA577476) | soil metagenome | isolation source: 40 cm grassland meadow soil pre-rain plot 5 | place: USA:California | collected 2015-09-08 | reverse complement strand
GAGGGAGCAGCCAGACCGTCCTTCTTGCTCGCAGAGCCCCCACGATGAGGCGGTGGTCGCTCGATGCGCGCAGTGAAGGACAGCCTGGCTACTCCCTCTTAGGAGAACAGAGAGCACCGATAAAGCCTTGTTGGACGGCTGCAGTGGGACCAACTCTGGCACCCTTCCAATGGGATGGTGGAACAGGAAGGACAAAGTCTAGAGCATGGCGACGACGGTACTTGAACCGAAAGACATGGACTGGATCGACAAGGGTGTGCTCGGGATCGAATGGACCGACGGGCACAAGGGGGTGTATCCGGTTCGGTACCTCCGGCAACACTGCCCCTGCGCAGCCTGCACCGATGAGTGGACCGGTCAGCTCCGCGTCAATGCTGACGAGGTGCCGCTGCTCATCATGGTCAAGGATGTCGAACCGGTCGGCCGATACGCGCTACGATTCACATGGAGCGACGGCCACGACACCGGCATCTATTCCTTCAACTTCCTGCGCCGGATGTGCCAGTGCGATATCTGTCAACCGGTGAAACCTGAGCAGCCGAAAAGCCGGCGCCTCTTGTAAGAACATGATCAAGCACGCCCCCAGCTCGGCCTGGTTCCGTTCGGCGCTCCCCGTCCTCGTCGCCTGGTTCAGTCTCTCCGCGGGGGCCTGCGGTCTGTACTCCCTCCCGCCCCTGGAGGAACAGAAAGCGCGCATTCTGAGCGATCAAATCACTCTCAGGGCCCTGACCGCTCAGGCGTTCCTTGAGGCGTGGGGAGAGCCCACCTACTCACACTCTGAGCCCATGCAGTTCTTCCCGGTGGCAAGTGGAAACTATATCCCGCGGTTCCGGGTCCCGCTGGGGGAGTCCCCGCCGGGGTGGGACGACTCGATCGTATCGGAACAAGCGCTATTCCTCGGTTATGCCGACCGCGGTGAGTTGCTTGGCTTCCTGGAGAAACGGCTGATCTATCGAGAGCAGATGCCCGCTGAACAGATCCATGCGATCGCCGCACAATGGAAGAGAGAGGAGCTGTTCAAAACAAGGCTGGAAGCTCCGCCGGCGCGACCCCCATCTCCTTAGCCTGTGATGCCTGTCTTGCCCGCTCCATCCGGTGTGATGGACCCCAGACCCCTCAAGATCCTGCTCGTCGCCTCAGAGGCGGTCCCATTCGCAAAGACGGGTGGACTTGCCGATGTGGCAGGGGGACTCCCGCGCGAGTTGGCCCGGCTGGGTCACAGCGTCAGGCTGGTGATCCCGCGGTATGGCTCGATCGATGGGAGCACGGCCGGGTTCAAAGATTGGATACGCCTCGCCGTCCCGACCGCGACGGGAAGGACTAACGTGACCATCGAGCAAGGCCAGCTGGCCGACTCCGGGGTTCAGATCCTGGCCGTCCGGCATGATCCTTATTTTGACCGCGAGGGGCTCTATCAGGAATCCGGCGTTGACTATCCGGACAACCTGGAGCGGTTCGCCTTCTTCTGCCGTGCGGTGCTGGAACTGCTGCCGGCGCTCAGGAAGGTCTCTGGCTGGACGCCGGACCTCCTGCATGCGCACGATTGGCAGACGGCGCTGAGTCTCGTCTACCTGAAGACGCTGTATGCGAGATCCCTTTTGATGAAGCGGATCGGCACGCTCTTCACCGTCCACAATATGGGGTACCAAGGTTTGTTCCCCGCCGTGGAGTATCCGAAGACTGGGTTGGGAGCCGAGCTGTTCACGGTGAAGACTCTGGAGTTCCACGGCTCACTCAATCTCCTGAAGGGCGGCCTGGTGTTTGCCGACTTCCTCAACACCGTGAGCCCGACGTACAGTCGCGAAATTCAGAGTCCTGAGTTCGGCTTCGGCCTGGATGGCGTCGTTCGCGAGCGGCGGGACCGGTTGCTCGGGATCGTGAACGGGATCGATACGGAGGTCTGGGATCCCGCGACAGATCAGCACGTGGCGAGCCGGTACTCGGTGTCTGACCTCGCGGGCAAACGGACGTGCAAGACCGAGTTGCAACGCGAGCTGAGGCTTCCTGTCCGGGATGTCCCCCTCCTGGCGGTGGTGTCACGGTTCACTCAGCAGAAGGGGCTGGACCTGGTGGCTGAGCTGCTGCCTGAGCTGATGGAGCTGGATCTGCAGGTCGCGCTTCTGGGGACCGGCGATCCGTACTACGAGGCGCTGTTCCGATCCCTGCAGGTACGGTACCCGGAAAAGATCGGCCTCCGCATCGGGTTCGACGATGCGTTGGCCCACCGGATTGAAGCCGGGGGAGACATGTTCCTCATGCCGTCGCGGTATGAGCCGTGTGGGTTGAGCCAGCTGTACAGTCTGCGATACGGGACCGTCCCGATCGTCAGGCGAACGGGAGGGCTGGCTGATACGGTCGTGCCGTATGCGCCTCGGGCGGTCAGGGACGGTCGCGCCACCGGATTCGTGTTCAGCCAGGCGACGCCGGAGTCCCTGCTGTCGGTCGTGTTGTTGGCTCTGCGGGTCTATGCGGACCGGGCTGAATGGAACTCGCTCATCCGGGCGGGGATGTCCACGGATGTATCCTGGGCTCGGCCCGCGCGCGCGTATGTCGAGTTGTACCGAGCGGTGCTGGATTCACGCGCGTGATGGGTCGCGCGTCAGGTGCGGGATCAGTCTGCGAACTGTTTGGGAGGCGATTGGATAGACGCTTGCGGTCCGATCACAACCTGAGCAAACCCGAGTCTCGCCTGTTCAACGTAGTACGCATATTCGATTTGCGGATGACCATCCATGACTGACCGAAACATTTCCGCTGCCACATCATTCCGGCCGGCGTTGAGCGCGGTGTGTCCCGCGTGCAGGGTGCAGGCGGCAGCCATGGCTTTCGGGTCAACCGCGAGGCGGGTCGGGGGTTTTGAGACGAGGCGTTCAATCTGTTTCGGCAACGGGAGGACGAAGTCTTTGTTGGACGCTGGGGTGGCGACCGCCTGGTTCAACTGCCGGGCGGCGGTACGCGTGGCGCCGAGGTCCGTGCTCGACCGGCATTCGCTGTAGGTCGTCCACAGGCGCATGAAGGCGGTGTTCTCCAAACCCGTGGACTTGGCCACCGGTTGGGTGGTTTGACATCCACCGAGGAGGACAAGCACGCTCACGATTGAGAGAAGTCTTTTCATGACTCGATCCTGCTCTCCCTTCCTTACCGCAGCATCAGGATAGTTAGCAAGACAGATGCCCCACCATGATGGTTTCCAACCTATTGAAATTGCTTCGGTTAAGTGGTTAAGAGCAGGGCATCTACATTGGGCTGGAGTCGCATATCAACCACGTCTGTGGGGTTTTCACGACACCCGCCGACTGGTGGATCGAGGCCGGAGGGTCTCGTCTTCATACTGGGAGAAGAGGCGTTTGGCCTCGGGGTGCAGTGACCCTCCGTGGCTGTGGGGAATACCCACCGATCGGAAGAGCGGCACCAGCTTTCCGTTCGGGTGGAGATACCCGGCGCGCAGGGGGACCGACCGGCGGTGATGGCGCACCAGGTGGCAGGCAATCGGCCGTATGCTGGTGAGCCAGGCGGCCACTTCTTCGGGGTTTCCGATTGAGGCGGAGAGCAACAACAGCCGCGCCTGGGTCGGGCAAAAGATGATCGTTTCCTCCCACACCACGCCCCGTTCCGGGTCGGCGAGATACTGGGACTCGTCCATGATGCATAATCCGAGGGTGTCCAATCGCACGTCGATCTCGCCCCCCGCCGCATCGTAGAGCAGGTTACGCAGGATCTCGGTCGTCATGATCAGCAGCGGCGCCTGTGGGTTGTCCCGTCGGTCCCCCGTCAGAATCCCTACGCGGTCGGCACCGAAGAGCCGCGTGAATTCGGTGAACTTGGTGTTCGAGAGGGCCTTCAGCGGAGACGTATAAATCACGGTGCGTTCCGCCTCGATGGCGCGCCGGGCGGCCTCGATCGCAACATAGGTTTTTCCGCTCCCGGTCGGGACACTGACGATGACGTCCGTCGTGGTCAGGTGCGAGAGGGCTTCTTCCTGCCAGGGGTCCGGGACAAAGGGTTGAGGCGGAGGGACCCCAATTCCCTCCAGGAGGGCCGAGAGGTCGGTCGCTGGTTCGGCCGGCTCCGACTCGCTTGATTTGGCCGGGTGTCTCTCGGCCTGATGGGGCCGACCTTGATGCCGGGCCGGAGGTCCCGATTTCCGCCGATGCCCGGCTGTCGTTTCTCCCTGCATCAGCGCCTGCAGATCCGATTCCAGGCCTGCCCGGTTCACGGACGCGTGCCTGAGCAGCGCGTCAATCAGATGCCGCTTCCCAAGCCGGAAATGCCGGCGGACGCGTCCTTGTGCAAGCCGGTGCAGCAGGCTCATCGGCTGTTCCGCGAGCAATCGTTCCAGTTCGTCAGTGGTCATCTTTTTGCTCGTTAATCGTTAAATGTGAATTAGTGACTCAGTTTGGTCCGTTGAGTCCGTTTTGTCCGTTAACGGATCTAACCGACCTAACGGACTTAACGGTCTAAACGCTTCACGCCTCACGGCAGTTCTTCCAAGACGCCCCGCCGGAGCAACTTGATCGCCTGGCTGGCGGTGTCGGCCAGCCCCGGGTGGGTTGCTCTCAAGGTGTGGAGTTGGGACAAGTATTCGACGGTTCGAGCCAGGAGCCGATAGATGTCTCCTTCGGCCATGGTCGTGGTGCGGCACAGGCCGATCCAGGTGAGGGCGGGATCGCCCACCCAGCGTTCCGTCAAGGCGGCGACATCGGCGCGAAGCAAGGGCGGATCCTCATGCGGCGCCAGCGATTCGGCCAGTTGCCGGACTTGTCCGAGCAATGAGGCCAGACCGGGACTGAGGCGCGGAAATGCGCCCGGTCGATCGTCATCATGCGCGATGCTGGCCATCACCCCGGTCAGAATCTGGGGCTCGATGCCGCTGAAGGCCTCCGCGCGGATCAGTTCCGTAATGAGCAGCGAGTGATCGATGCGGATCAGTCGTGCCCATTCCCCCGCGTCGGTGAGGTGGCAGGTCGGCGTCAAGTAGCCAAACTGCTGCAGCACCTCGGTCCGCGTCTGGAAGCGATGCCACAGACCGGTGCGAAGCGCCTGGACCGTCTTCGTGTGACGGTGGACTTCCTGGCGGAGACGCAGGGCCTGGGCATGGTCCTTCTGGCAGGCCGGGCGCGAAGGGCACGTCGGGCAGGGGAACTCATCGTTCAACGTCTGCGCGATCTGGCTCTCGGCGATGTCCTTCTGGCGGTCCTCCATGAGAATCGGCAGGATTGGGATCCGGACGGGCAGCTCTGACATCTGCCGGATCAATTCTTCCAGGCTGCTGGGCGTGCACCAGGGATAGACGGGCGCTTCTGCCACCTCAAACGATCGGTCGAAGACCTGGGTGACCGTGCTCGCCTGGCACTCCGTCACCGCACCGCCTGGACGCAGGATGGTCACCATCGGACTCCGCTGGCCGCGGCTTCGGTACTGCCGCAGCACGAGGCCGCGGCCCTTCGGCAGCCCCACCACGCGTCCGGGCGTCAGGAAGTGAAGGCGGGCTGCCAACTCAGGCTCAGGCGGCTCGCGGTGTCTGACCTGGATGCGATGCGCCTTCTGCTTCCGCGCCTGCTCGAAGACCTGCCACTGCGTGATCCAGTCCGTGCAGACTCGTGGGCCGTAGGGTTCCATCTGGACGTGCAGGACATCGAGCTTGCCTTCCAGCGTCTCGGCCCGGCGGTTGAGCTGAAATTGCGCAAAGCTCCTGGCGAGGATGGCCTGGATCTGTTCCAGCGGATGCGCCTTGAGCAGGTTCAACACCATGGGATAGGCAATGACGAACTGGCTGTCAATCGGTTCGGGCTGGCCGGTCAGCCCCTTCGTGATCACGGTCAAGTCGATATAGGGCGAGGGGGTGACGACCGCGAAGCCGACCAGGTCCTTGCCCCGCCGGCCCGCACGGCCGGCGAGTTGCTGGACTTCGCTGATCGTGAACTCGGTGAAATCTCTGGTCTTGCGGACGCTCGACTGGGTGAGCACCACCGTGCGGGCCGGAAAATCCACGCCGGCGGCCAGCGTGGTGGTGGCGAACACGGCGTCCAGACATCCCTGGCGCATCAACTCCTCGATGGCGATTTTCCATGAGGGGAGGTGGCCGGCGTGATGTGCCGCGACGCCGACCCGCTGGACCGTGGGGACAAGCGGATGTTCGCCGATGCTCGGGTATTGCGCGATCAACTGGTCCAGGACGGAGGTGATGGCGTGTTGGCGCTCGGGAGGCAGGGTCGTGTGGCTTCGCTGGAAGGCCTGCATGGCCTCGTCGCAGGCACGACGCGAGGTCAGGAACACAATGGCTGGCGTGAGGTGTTTGTGGCGGAGTGCCCCGATCAGGTCAACCGGATGGATGGAGGGAGGCATGCAACTTCATCCCCTTCGAGATAGCCACCAGTCCAGAATCGGTCACCGTGAAACGGCTGCGGTCCGCGACGAGATCGTAGCCAATCTCGGTCTTGGGGGGAATGTTCACGTCCTTGTCGATGATGGCCCGCCTGATCCGGCAGTGTTCGCCGATCACGACGTTTTCCATCACGACCGACTCCCGGACCTCGGCGTGATCCTGGACGAGGACGTTCGGCGACAGCACGGAGTTCTGGACGCGGGCGCCCGAGATAATACAGCCGCCGCAGACGATCGAGTCCAGCGCGATCCCCATTCGACCGCCCTCGTAGTCATCCGCGAAGACGAACTTCGCCGGGGGAAACTGGCCCTGGTACGTCCGGATCGGCCACATCTGATCGTACATATTGAACAGCGGGTCCACCGCAACCAGGTCCATGTTGGCTTCCCAATACGCGTCCAGCGTCCCGATGTCTCGCCAGTATTTGACGGCTTTCTTGTTCTCGTCATGGAACTTGAACGCAAAGACGCGGCTGTTCTGGATCATGCGGGGGATGATGTTTTTCCCGAAATCGTGCAAGCTCTCGTGTTTCGTGTCGGTCGACAACAGCGTCGAAATACGAGAGTCAGTTAGCTGTTTACGAATGACCTCGGCTCTGAAGAGGTAGATGCCCATCGACACGAAGGCCTGTGCGGGATCACTCGGCAGCGGCATCGGATGCTTGGGCTTCTCATCGAACCGCACAATTCGACACTCGTCATCCACCCCGATCACGCCGAAGCGGCTAGCCTCAGCCAGAGGAAACTCGATCGCGCCCACCACCACGTCGGCCTGCTTGGTGATCATGAAGTCGTACATCTCGGCATAGTTCATTTTGTAGATGTGGTCGCCGGCCAGGACAAGCAGAAAATCCGGCTGTTCATTGTCCATCAGGAACAGATTTTGATAGACCGCGTCGGCAGTCCCCTTGTACCAATCTTCACCGATGCGTTGCTGGGGCGGGATAGAGGCGATGAACTCGCCCACTTCCTGGTTGAGGATATTCCAGCCCCTCCGGATATGTCGGTCTAGGGAGTGGGATTTGTACTGGATCAGAACCGCGATCTTTCTCAGGCCGGAGTTCAGGCAGTTGCTGAGGGTAAAGTCAATGATCCGATACTTTCCCCCAAACGGCACGGCCGGCTTCGCCCGGTGCAGGGTCAGCGGGTAAAGCCGCTCTCCCTTTCCTCCGGCCAGCACCATGGCGAGGATGTTTTGCATAGAGGCGCGATTTTAGCAGGTTGGGAAGAAAATAGAAAGGACGGGGCGGAGGTTGACACCGCGGCCAGGTGCGACGATACTAACCGCTAGCAGCGAGGGGTCAGCAGCAAGCAGCGAATAGCGAATAGTTCGGAATGCCTAGCGACTAGCTGTTGGCTGCTCGCTATTTGCCATTCGCTCAGCACTGACTCGGGAGGATCACATGCCCAAAGGGCTGGCCGCGACGAAGGCCAAGCGTATGCCGCGCCTTTCGAAGGACAGCCAGATGCCGGCCGCACTGCAGCATGTGCTCTGGCGGCTGGATCGGTTGGAGCGGCAGGTTCGCACGCTGTCGGAATTGGTCCGGGATCATGCTGAGGACTCGGATCGCCTGGTCACGATCGTGGCCGAAGACCGGGATGTCCTGCGGCGAGAGCTTCTGCAGGAACACCAGGCCAAGCTGCGCGTGAGGAAGCGGGCGCGCGCAACCGGTCCCGACGCCGAGCTCACCAGTCAGGAACCGTAACACGTCACTGGTCACCGTTCAACGGGCGTCAAGACTGGGTCGGCAGGGGCAGTCACGTGTCACGAGTCAGGCGTGACGAAGCATGGGCCTGAACAGCGTTGAGATACGGGAGGTGGTCAAGTACCACGGGACGGTCCTCGCCGTGGACCATCTCTCGCTAGAGGTTCGGAGAGGAGAGTTTTTTTCCATCCTGGGTCCCAGCGGGTCCGGGAAGACCACCACCTTACGATTGCTGGCCGGGTTCGAGCGTCCTGATCAGGGAGAAATCCTGATCGAGGGACGCTCCATGCGGGAGGTGCCCCCCAATCTCCGGCCGGTGAATCTCGTCTTTCAATCCTACGCCCTGTTCCCCCACCTCACCGTCTTCGGCAACATCGCGTTCGGCCTTGAGATGCGGCGGATCGCGCGGGCGGAGACCCAGTCCAGAGTCCACGCAGCGCTCGGCATGGTCAAGCTGGGGAGTAAACACGACCGGATGCCGTCTCAACTGTCCGGTGGGGAGCAGCAGCGTGTGGCGCTGGCTCGCGCGTTGGTCAACCGTCCTGCCGTGGTGCTGCTGGATGAGCCGCTCGGCGCGCTGGACCAGCAGCTTCGCCAGGAGATGCAGGTCGAGCTCAAGGCGATCCAGGAGCAGGTGGGCATCACCTTTATCTATGCGAGTGGCGGTCATGGATCACGGGCGCGTCCTCCAAATTGGGACTCCCCAGGACATCTATGAATCGCCAGTCTCTGCGTTTGTGGCCAATTTCATCGGCCTATCCAACCTTGTGGAAGGCCGGATCGCCTCCATGACGGATGCCCGGTGTACCGTCAGCGTGCCCGATCTCCCGACGATCCTCGTGCGACGACCGGGCGGGGTCGTCGAGGGGAGCCAGGTGACCGTCGTGTTGCGGCCGGAGCGACTTTCTCTGGCCCGGGACGTTCACCGGAACGGATTCGACAACACCGTTCCGGCCCGAATCGACAAGACGCTCTACAATGGGAGCGAGATGCACTACCTGCTCCGTCTGTCCAACAGCGCTCTCTGGAAGGTCCGGGTCCCCAACTCGGGCGCTGAACAGAAACGGTTCTTAAACGGCGAGGCGGTCTTTGTTCGCTGGAACGCGGACGAAGGAGTAATCTTGTCCGAGTGACCCCCAGCGACTCCTCCACCGACATGCCCCGTCGCGCTCCGCTCCCCCGACTTCCCGGCTGGCTGCTCATGCCAAGCTTGGCTTGGCTGGGCATCTTCTTCTTCATCCCCCTTTTGCTGGTCCTGGTGATCAGTTTTGCGGCGCGCGGGACGTACGGCGGGGTGGAATGGACCTTCAGCCTCGCCAATTACGCCACCCTGCTCGATCCCCTGTATCTCACGATTTTCGTCCGCTCGCTGGCGCTTGCCCTAGGCACGACCGCGTTCTGCCTCCTGCTCGGATTCCCGCTGGCGTACTACATCGCGCGGGCCCCGCTCCGCTGGCAAGGTATCTGGCTCCTGCTGGTCATGATCCCCTTCTGGACCAATTTTCTGGTTCGCACCTACGCCTGGATGTTCATCCTCCGGACAGAAGGTCTGATGAACACCGTCTTGATGAATCTGGGGCTGGTCGCCAGCCCGGTCGAGATCCTGTACACCGATGGGGCGATCCTGATCGGGCTGGTATACGGCTATCTTCCCTTCATGGTGCTCCCGCTCTATGCCGCCCTCGCACGGCTAGATTATTCTCTCGTGGAGGCCGCCTGGGACCTGTATGCCTCGGCCTGGAACGTGTTTTGGCGGGTCATCCTTCCGTTGACCAAGCCCGGGGTCATCGCCGGCTGCATCCTGGTGTTCATCCCTTCGCTCGGGGCGTTTATCACCCCGGATCTCCTCGGTGGAGCCAGGACGATGATGCTGGGCAATCTGATTCAGCACGAGTATCTCGTGGTGCGGGACTGGCCGTTCGGCTCGGCGATTTCCTTCGTGCTGATGGCGCTCGTGCTACTGGGAATGATGGTCTACCTCGAGGTAGACCGTGGACGGGGCGATGGCCGCCGTCCTTCAGTCTGGTAATTCGGTTGGATCCGGGGGAGGGAGGTTCATGAGAGGACGGCGGGTGTGGCTGCTCAGCGTAAGTCTTGCCGATCTGCTGTTTCTGTACCTGCCCATTGGGGTGCTGATTCTGTTCTCCTTCAATGCCTCGCGGCTCTCGGCCACGTGGCAGGGGTTCACCTTCCAGTGGTACCGGGCGTTGGCCGCGGATGAGGCGCTCATGGCGTCGTTGCAGAACAGCCTGCTCGTCGCCTCTGTCTCAACGATGATTGCGACGGTGCTGGGGATGAGCGCGGCGGTCAGCCTGGAGCGCTTCCAATTCCGAAGGCAACAGGTTGTGGAAGGGGCGCTGCTGCTCCCGCTGGTGATGCCGGAGGTCATGATGGGAGTGGCACTGATGCTCTTCTTCGTGACGATCAAGCTGCCGCTGAGCCTGGTGACGGTCACGCTGGGACACGCGGCGTTCAACCTGCCGGTCGTGATGGTGATGGTGCGGGCCCGGCTGCGCAAGCTGGACCCTGGCCTGGAAGAAGCGGCTCGGGATCTGGGCGCGACGCCCTGGCAGGCCTTTCAGCGCGTGACCCTCCCGCTCTTGATGCCGGCCATGATCGGCGCCGCGCTCATGGCCTTCACGATTTCT
>WNEW01001687.1_pt1 | contig 10760 bp, 9 predicted proteins | sample 5399891 | NCBI WGS metagenome assembly WNEW01 (sample SAMN13153336, study PRJNA577476) | soil metagenome | isolation source: 40 cm grassland meadow soil pre-rain plot 5 | place: USA:California | collected 2015-09-08 | reverse complement strand
CTATGGAGTTCAGGTAATTGGTTTCGACGCGATTGAAATCGTCTTCAGCCTGGGCGTAGATGACGCCGAAGACCGCATCCGCATCCGTCTTGCCGGAGACGTGCGGAATACCCCAATTGTCCCGGACGATCGTGACGTTCTGCGCCTCGTGTTCCCACGCCGCGGCGTTTTTCTGCGCATCGAGCCGGCCGCACGAGACGCTCAACGCAGCGAAGAAAAAAGTGAATAGCCACAAAAAAGCACAAGAATCACAAAAACGTTTAGATTTCATTTCGATCCGGCTTTGTCCATCCTGGCCAATATTGTAGCCTTGCCGCGGTCAAGAAGTTACCATTGGACCATGAGATTTCGTGTGCTTGCCGCAACAGTACTGGCGTTATCAGTGTATCCGGTGTTCGGGTGGACCGAGGCTTCGCAGCAGCCGGTACCGACGTTCACTAAGGACGTCATGCCTATTCTTCAAGAGCGCTGCCAGACCTGCCATCGCCCTGGCGAGATTGCGCCGATGTCCCTCATGAGCTTCCAAGAGGTGCGCCCATGGGCGCGCGCGATTCGCGAAAAGGTCCTGGCCCGCGCGATGCCGCCATGGCACGCCGATCCCGGTATTGGCGAGTATTCCAACGATCGCCGGCTCAGCGACCGAGAGGTCCAAACGATCGTCCGCTGGGTCGATGCGGGCGCCCCGGAAGGTAATCCCGCGGATCTTCCCGCCCCTCGAACTTTTGTTGAAGGCTGGAGCATCGGCCAGCCTGACGCCGTGTTCACGATGACGGATGAATTCAAGGTGAGCGCCGCAGGCGGCGACGAATACATCTACTTCGCAATTCCTACCCACTTTACCGAGGACAAATACGTGCTGGCCATCGAGATCCGTCCCGGCAATCGCCGCGTTGTGCATCACGTGCTTGCGTTTCTCCAGAGGGGTGGTGCCGGAGTGCCGCAGCGTGGGCCGCAGAATCAAAATCGCATGGCAGGAACGAATCTGTTCACAGGGGAAGGATCCGCCATCTGGGTGGCCGACGACGCGCCGGTACAAGACAACGAATGCCCGCTTCCGAATGTTTTTGAGGACCGCTTTGGAGATCTGACGAGACTGATCGGCGGCTATGTGCCCGGAGAAGGCGCAAAGATATTGCCCGCCGGATATGCACAAAAAATACCAGCCGGCGCGGAGATCCTCTTACAGATCCATTACGCGAAGACGGGTAAGGACGAGTCGGACCGGACCAGCATTGGGTTCGTCTTTTCGAAGGAACCGTCCACGCGGCCGATCGAGACACGCTGGGTGGCGAACCACTACTTTCGGATCCCGCCAAATGCGAACCGCCACGAAGTCAAAGGCTGCTACACGTTCGATAAAGATGCCGATGTCCTTTCCTTCTTTCCTCACATGCATGTCCGTGGAAAAGACATGGAATTCAAAGCGGTTTATCCTGACGGACGCTCCGAAATCCTGTTCCGTGTTCCCTCCTACGATTTCCAGTGGCAAACCACGTATTGGTTGAAGTCGCCCCTCCACATTCCCCGCGGGACGCGAATCGAGGTCACCGCCCATTTCGACAATTCAATAGCAAACCGCGCCAACCCGAATCCAAATACCGACGTGCGATGGGGCGATCCGACGTACTACGAAATGATGATCGGAGGAATCAACTTCGTCTCATCCCAAGGAGCAAAACCAACTGGCAATTAGTGAGGGGAAATCGCGGCGAAAACTGACTATAATTCATTTTGTTGAAGAACCCATAAAATCCGCACTTCAGGAGACAAGGTTATGGTGCACCTCATTTTTGCCGGCTTAGCTATGGCAATGACGGTTCAGGCCACCGAACAGTCCGCGGTCACTTTCACCAAAGATGTGCTTCCTATTCTCCAGAAAAATTGTCAGAGCTGTCACCGGCCCGGTCAGATCGCGCCGATGTCGCTCGTCACCTACAAGGATGCGCGTCCCTGGGCAAAGGCGATCAAGGCCGCGGTAACGATGAGGAAAATGCCGCCTTGGTTCGCGGACCAGAAATATGGCCACTTCACGAATGATCGTTCGTTGAAGCAGAATGAAATCGATATCCTCGCCAAGTGGGTAGACGGCGGTGCTGCGGAAGGCAATCCCAAGGATGCGCCGCCACCGGTGGAATGGCCTGCGGATGGATGGGCGATTCGGCCGGAAGTGGTTGTGGAACTGCCCCCTCATGACGTGCCGGCAAAGGGCATCCTGGAATGGGAACTGATCGCGTTGCCGTCTCCTTTCAAGAGCGATACATGGGTCACTTCGATGGAAATTCTGCCGGGCGACCCATCGGTCGTGCATCACATTTGCTTCAGCTTTGAAAAGCATCTGCCGGCAACTGTCTACAACCGTTACGAGTGGGTGCAGGTCCCGCGCGACGAAACGGGTAATCCCACTCCCGGCAATAGCGGCTTCGGAGAGCTGCCCGGAATGACGATCGCCACTCGCGACGTGGGTAGCACCGAAGTGAAGCTGAGGCCGGGTAAGCCGTCGCTGAGGCAAAATCTCGATTTTTGTTACCTGCCGGGCAATACCTATGACGACTACCGCGCCTGGAATGCAGGAAAATTGGTGCCTGCCGGATCGGATATTATCGTGAGCCTGCACTACACCGCCAATGGCAGCGATGTTGTCGATCGGAGCAAGATCGGCTTCACCGTGGCGAAAACACCGCCGCCAAAAAAATTCGTGGTTCAAGGCGCGGGCGAGGATACGCCGGTCATCGCGCCCACTCCTGCGAGCGAGAGGGCCGTGTTTGCTTCCACCTACAACCCGTCATTCGCGATTCCGCCCAATACCGGTAGCTATGTGGCGCCTCCCATGGATATCACTTTCCTTAAAGACGTAGAAATCGTACGCCTGCGCCCCCACGCGCATGTCCGCGGCAAGAGCGCCCAATATCGGATCACCTATCCGGACGGACGGGAAGAAATCGTCCTCGATGTTCCCCATTACGACTTTAACTGGCAGCTCTCCTACGGAACAACACTGAAGGTCCCCAAAGGGAGCCGGATGCGTTTCGGATTTACCTACGATAACTCGCCCAACAACAAGTTCAACCCCGATCCGAATCGATGGGTGTATCAGGGATTTCAGAGTTGGGAAGAAATGATGGCTCCCAATCTCGGATTCCTCCTGGACCGCGACGCCGATGTCGGTGGTCTGATGTCCGTGGCCAATTGAGGGCGTAGCCGAGGCATTGCCTGCATCCGGACATGCATGAATGGCGACTATTCGGCTTGCCGGCCAGTTTTCGAGAGTGCTTCGGGGGTGGTCAATACTGCTGAACCGCGGACTTGTCCTTTGCGAAAACGGTCCAAAGCTGTGTTCGCATCACTCAGCGGGAATGTTTCGAAGAATGTCCGAACAGGAACGTTCGGCGCGATATTCATGAAATCTTCAGCATCTTTTCTTGTGAGATTAGCCACGGAACAGAGGGTGCGCTCGCCCCACAGCAGATCGTATCGAAACTGAGGAATATCGCTCATATGGATTCCGCCACAAACGACGATTCCGCCTTTGCGTACAGCGCGAAGCGCATCTGGAATTAGTTCTCCGGCAGGCGCAAAGATGATTGCGGCGTCCAGTTGATTGGCAGGAGAATCTGCGGAATCTCCAACCCACCGAGCGCCGAGCGACGTGGCGAATTCCCGATTTTGCGTGGAGCGTGTGAACACATGAACGTCGCGGCCTTGATACACAGCGACCTGCGTAATGAGAACGGCAGCGGCGCCGAAACCAAAGATGCCGAGCTTGCCGGCATTCCCTGCCTTTCTAAGTGCTCGAAATCCAATCAGGCCCGCACACAGCAGCGGCGCGGCCTCAACGTCGCCATACGCGTCCGGAATAGGAACGCAAAAACGCTCATCAGCAACGGTGAATTCGGCATAACCGCCGTCCCGTGTGTAGCCCGTGAATTGCGCGGAATCACAGAGATTCTCCTTGCCCGATCTGCAGTATTCGCAACTGCCGCAGGTCCATGCCAACCACGGAATGCCCACGCGCGCGCCGGCTTTGAATCGTTGGGCGTTGGCTCCGGCGCCTGCAACACGGCCAACGATTTGGTGTCCTGGTACCAGCGGGAGTTTTGGATCAGGCAGATCTCCATCCACCGTGTGAAGATCGGTCCGGCATACGGCGCATGCGTCGACCCGGACCAATACCTCGCCGGGGCTTGGCTGAGGTTTCGGCAACTCCGTTTCGCTCAGCGCATTTCTCGTTCGAAACAAAACCATCGCGCGCATGCTCTTATGATACCCACGTCTCGGCCCCGCGAGAGTACGAATGCCCTACAGGTCAAATAGCGATACCACGTTTACCGAGGAGTTCGCGGTACACGGCATAAATGCCATCTGCTTCCGTGCAGATGCGATACTGGCGAACCACTTTCTCTCGTGCTCGCTGCCCCATTTGGCACAAACGTAGCGGATCTTCAGTAATCTTCAAGACCGCTGCGGCCAATGCATTTGTGTCTGCGCAAGGGACGAGATGACCATCGACTCCGTCGCAAACCAACTCGGGCCAAGCCCCGGCATGCGTGGCGATCACCGGACAACCCGAAGCCATTGCTTCGAGGCACGAGAGTCCGAAACCTTCTGTGCGGCTGGGACAAACGACGACACTTAGCGCACGATACCAGTTTGGGATTTCGTCGAACCGCGTTAGGAATCCTGTGAAATGAATCCGCTCCGTGAGACCGGCGTCACCGATCTTCGTTCGAAGCCGCTGCTGAAAGGTCCGGAACTCCGGCGTAGTCTCTCCGATGATCACTGCAGTCCAGTCAGGCCGGTGTGGTAGGACTTGAATCATGGCGTCCACAACTTCTTCGGTTCCTTTTTGAGGCCGGACGCGGCCGAAGACTCCGATTCCGTATTTGCCCGGAAGTCCCCGATCGTTCCATGTGGCTGTGCGGTTGGCCGGCGGAGAAAACACATCGATATTCACGCCATGTGGAACGACGGCGGCATCCCTGTTCAGGTAGCCGGCTGCGGCAGCACTTGTGGCGATTAGTCCGTCCATACGACGCAAACAAAATCGTGTGATCCAACTGTGCCTGCGTTGCGCCGCAGACGTGAAGACGAGCAGCAGCCTGAAACGAAAGACGTACCTGAGGATCAGCCCCACGAGCATGTCGATGTTGCGCCGTGCGTGCCAAACGCGCCATCGGCTACGCCAGCAATGACGGCAGAACAGCCATACACTGATCTGCGGGATCGGGTCCCCAATGTGGAAACCCAGTGCGGCGATCCGAATGCGTTTCGCTTGTTCCGGCAGCACCGCGATCATGCTTGCATTGATACCGGAATATCGAATTCCGAGCGATGGCGCGATGACGCTAAGCTCGTCTGCGATGAATCGGTGGGATGCCATTCAGCCGTAGTGTACTCGGTTCCTCAGTTCCTGAATCCACGCGTCCGCGTGTGCATCGCTTGGGGCGCGCCAGTCACTTCGCGGCGAGAGTGAACCACCGGAACCCACTTTCGGTGCATTGGGCATAGCCGAGCGCTTGAACTGGCTGAATTCGAAAAATCGGAAGAGGAACACTTCGAGCCAGCGGCAAATAGTGGCGAGATCATAGGTATTGCGGCTCTCGGGAGGAATGATCTCAGGCCAACTGCCACGGTTCATGTCGGTCCAGGCGTGCTGGGCGAGAAATGCCACCTTGCTTGGTCTAAAGCCGAAGCGGCTCAGATAATACAGATAAAAATCGTGCAGTTCGTACGGGCCGACTACGGCTTCCGCAGTTGGACTGTCGCCATGGTCTGGTCCGGGCACCAGTTCCGGTGAGTATTTCAGACCGACGATCCGGGTGAGTACTCGAAGCGTTTCGTCATCAAATTGAGCAGTCTTAATAAGCCACCGGATTAGAAATTGGATCAGTGTCTTGGGCACAGAAGCATTGACGTTGTAGTGAGACATTTGGTCGCCAACACCGTATGTCGTGAAGCCGAGCGCGAGTTCCGAAAGATCCCCCGTCCCGACCACCAGGCCATCTACGAAATTGGCCAGGCGGAACAAATGTGAGGTCCGTTCGCCGGCTTGGACGTTTTCGAAGGTGCGGTCGTAGACAGGTTCGCCTCGGCTGAACGGATGCCCGATATCGGCAAACATCTGTGCAGCCGATGGGCGTATATCAATCTCTTTCGCCGAGAACCCGAGGCACCGCATGAGATCTCTCGCATTGGACAGAGTGGCTGCGCTTGTGGCGAACCCCGGCATTGTTACAGCAACGACATTTTCTCTCGGCAGCTTCAATTGATTGAACGCGCGCGCGACTACAAGCGCGGCCTGCGTCGAATCGAGTCCGCCGGAAATTCCGATCACGACCCGCTGCAGATGTGTCGCTTCAAGCCGTTTGGTCAACCCCTGGACTTGAATGTTGTAGACCTCGTGACAGCGTTCGTCGCGAGCGAGCGGATCGGAGGGAACATACGGAAATCGCTGGACATCCCGTATGAGCCGTACCTTGTGTTTTGCAAGTTCGAGATGGACCGGTATAACTCGCATCTTTTCGAGTTCATGACGGTATGCAGCAACGCAATCGCTGAAGCTCGTCATTCGCATTCGTTCCTGCCGAAGGCGATCGAGATCCAGATCCGCGGTTGTTAGGGACGGCTCAGCGGCAAAGCGCGTCGATTCGGCGAGGCATTCGCCGTTTTCATAGATCATGGCGTGCCCGTCCCATGCGAGATCTGTCGTCGACTCGCCGGGACCGGCGCCTGTGTACAAATAAGCGGCAATACATTTGGCGGATTGCGACGAGCAGAGCAGGCGGCGGTACTCGGATTTACCGACAATCGAGTTGCTGGCCGAAAGATTCGCAAGGACCGTCGCTCCTGCCATTGCCGCCAGCGTGCTCGGCGGAAGCGGCACCCAAACGTCTTCGCAGATCTCGATATGTAATGCGAAGTCCGGCCAATTTGCCGCTCGAAAAATGAGATCGTTGCCGAATGGCGCCGTATTGCCGAGAACACGAACGTGTCGTTCCAGAGCTTTGGAGCCGGATGTGAATTGGCGCTTCTCATAAAACTCTCGATAATTGGGAAGGTAAGTTTTAGGAATGACGCCGAGGATACTGCCGCGGCACATGACGATCGCGCAATTGAACAGCCGGCATTCAGACCGCAGCGGAGCGCCAACGACCAATATCAGGGGCAGTTCGCGGCTTCCATCGAGCACCCTGGCGAGACCTGCTTCAACCGCGTCCAATAGCCCGTCTTGCAGGAAAAGATCTTCATTGGAGTAGGCGGATAATCCCAGCTCCGGAAACACAACCAGAACCGAATCATCGGCCGCCGCCCGTCGCGCCAGTTCGATTGTTTGATTCGCATTGAATTCCGGCGACGCAACGTCAACCGGCGGCATCGCAACCGCCACGCGAGCGAATCCATGGGAGTAGATGGAATCGAACAGTGGCTGTCGAGAGCCTTCCATGTTTCAGGTTTACGCTACATCCTCTTTAGGTATCGTGGGACCGGACCCCGCAGGCGAAAGCTGCAAGTCGGACAGTATCTCTCTGCTGCCATCGGGGAATTCCACGCGATAGTGATCATAATCTCCAGGACGTTGGCTCTGGGGAAGTACCTCGATCACGGTTCCGACGCGATCTGTTGTTTTCTCTTCCGCAACGCGCACACGCGCGCCGGCTGTAAAACGCGGCATACTTTTCTCCATATTTATTATGCTGCACGTTTTCACGCCGGCACATTCCGGCCGACGGAAAAATAACCCCGAATCGCAATTTTTTACAATCGGGATGTATTTTTGGGCCCCTCTCAGTTGTCTTATGTTTGAAGGTACAAATTTACCAGCACACGGGAGCGACGGCGTCACTCCAGTCACTAGTGCCGTTCGTGCGTGTGATCGATAGCACGTACGCTGAAGGTGGGTGTGTGGAGTCTTCTCAAGAACACAAAGTCAGCGAACGGGACGACGATGGCTGCTAGCGATTCAATGGGACTGTTCGAATAGCTTCGTCCTGACGGCGGTTGGGGCACTCAGGGAAGAGCGAGCCGGCCGGCAAAACTTCTCAAGGAGAGCCCTATGGGAACTGCTGTAAAAAGAACTGCGCCAAACCGGCTCGTGAGATCAAGTCCTTGCTCGCTCAGAGATCCGGAGTCGCCGCCGCTGGCGGCCCGCACCTTCAGTCCGTAAGGCACGTCCGTTCCAATTTTGTGCTGGTCTTACGGCGCTACTCGATGATGCCAGTACCCTTGCCTAGGAGATATCACGATGAAAATTGAAACACGATTCAACAGCGATACGAAATTGGTAATTACGCCAGTCGATCCAAAGGAAAAGCAGATATTGACTCTGGCTTTAACCGGAAACCGATGCGTTAGGATTGAAACCATTGGCGACGATTGGGTGTTCACTCTCGTCCCGGCCATGCTGCGTGAAGAAGCTGTCACACAACCCATCGTAAATGAGCCCACGCTCAAGTTTCTTAAAGAGGTTTCATTAACTTCCTAGCCCGTGTCGCACCGTAAAAGACCAATCGGAACTTGCTGTCGGGAGCTTGCTCAGGATTGAAGTCGAGTGGTGGCGAAACTGAGCGGGACATTTGCCGAACCCTCACCTGGTTCTTCGGGCTGCCCTCTCCCAGGGGATAGGATTCGTTTCCTCTGCCTCCGGGAAGGGGTTGCGCGACAGCTTAATAGAAGCTGCCGCGCGGGGTGAGGGTTCGTTCCTCCTGGAACACTACGGGCATCAGCTGAATGGTGCGCAATTCAGGCTCAGGGAGATTCTTCATCTCTGCGGAGATGACGCTCTAGAAGAATTTACTGAAACGGGCCGGACTGCCGAAGCTCCGGTTTCACACCTACGGCATCAAGGTATTACTCATCTTGCTGGAACAAGGCATCGCTGATCCTATTAATCCTGTCCGTTGCCGGCCACGTCTCAGGCCGGATGCTCGAACACTACAGCCACACCCGACTTGACGCAGCATGCGGCAATCGGCAAGATCGACATTTGATGTCCCGGCAAACCAGCGACGGCAGATCATGAGCACGTCAATTAAGGGCCCGAATGTGAAAGTCCTCATTTGGAGCCATGGACTGTAGAACCAGACAGCTTGTAAGTGATAGACTTTTCATCGCATTCGAAGAACGCCCGGGATCGTAGCTCAGTTGGAAGAGCGCCTGCTTCACACGCATGAGGTCATCGGTTCGAGACCGGTCGATCCCATTCCCGTAACTCTCTGATGGCGAAGCCACTCCGGTTTCATTTCAATTCACCAATCGACTGGCATTCGGCGAAATCTGACTAATTCTGACTAATTCGTTGCCAAGACGCTCGGCGCCTTGGCGCTTGTTCTCATCAACGCCGACCGTATACGTGAACTGCATATCGACGTCGGCGTGCCCCATCATCTCGGCAATGTCTTTGGCGGGAATGCCGTTCTTATGGGACCAGTTGGAAAAGGTGCGGCGGAGCGTCAGCCAGTTTGCACGAGGAATGCCGGCCGCATCGCAAGCCGGATACACATGCCTTCGCAGGATATTATTCCCGCTCTCTGGCTTTCCGCGTTTGGTGGCAAAAATGAAGTCGGTCGGCTCGGTTCGTTGGGATTTGCGCTTCCTCATCGAAAGCAGCGTCAGAACCGGAGCGGGCACGGGCGCATTCCGAAAACCGGCGTCGGTTTTCGGATCGTCAATGTAGCCCCGATAGTGATGCTCTTTGACGCGGAGATAACCTTCGGCGTCGTTGAGATCTTCCCAACGCACGGCCTCCAGTTCACCGCGACGCAAACCCGTTGTGATGTCGAGCGCCACCATCGCCCGAGGCTTCAGCTGCAGCCGTTCCAGCAGAGCGTTCGCCTGAGCTACGGTCAGCGCCCATTTTTTTCGTACAGGTTTGATTTTGCCGATCTGAACGCCGCGCGCCGGATTCTTACCCAGGTTGTACCAAGTCACCGCAGTGCGCATGACAGCGTTCATGACTTCGTGAAAATGATCGATTGAATGCGGTGCATATCCACGCTCGCGGAGTTCCGTGATCCACTGCTGAATCTCCATGGTCGTGATATCGCTCACGAGACGTGCACCGAATTTGGGGATCAGGTGAACACGGAGAATGTTACCGTGCCCGATCCTGACCGAAGGTTTGTACATCGGAAGAATATCGTTCCTCCACCGCTCCGCGTGTTCAGCAAACGTGATCCTCGTTTGGACTACTGCCGGAGCCGGAGTCTGAAGTTTTGTGGCCGATGTCTCTGCTGCTTTTTTCCTCGATACAGGACCGAGTGCTTCATATCGCTTTACCCGCTGCGGTTTGCCATCGGATCCGATAATGTCTTCGTACCAGCGGATCGCAAAACCACGACCTTCCTCGAGAATGCAGCCAGTTCCATATGGCCGTCTTGATTTTTGAGCCATCGCAGGAAGTTCCTTTCTTCCCACTGGCTCTCGTTCATCTAGCCTCAGCGACATTCTAATTCACTTCACGCCATCTTTGGCCCGCGATAACCGCGCCGATTGGATTTCATGTAGTCCAGTACGGCATCTTCTTCGAACCGAATGTAACGTCCGACCCTCACGTGAGGCATGACATTCTTCGATCGTCCGCGAATGCAGCCATACACCCACGTGATGGGTACCTGAAACTTCCGGGCTACATCCTCGGGTGTAAGCAAACTCTCATTGTCCCGATTCGGCACGGCCGTTGATTCAAGCCCTCGTTCCATTCGCATATCTGTCGAATTCAGAATAAGCACCCATCAGGTCGATCTTCTCGGAAACGTTCTGGCTCA
>WNEW01001684.1_pt1 | contig 10763 bp, 9 predicted proteins | sample 5399891 | NCBI WGS metagenome assembly WNEW01 (sample SAMN13153336, study PRJNA577476) | soil metagenome | isolation source: 40 cm grassland meadow soil pre-rain plot 5 | place: USA:California | collected 2015-09-08 | reverse complement strand
TACAGCTTCAAAAACGGTGTGCTGACGAATCTGGCTGCCATTCAGCCTGGGGACGGTATGCATTTTGGACCTCGCCATCTGGACTTCCATCCGACCCAGCCATGGGTCTATGTCTCGATCGAGAGTCAGAACAAACTCTACGTGTATAAGAGAGAGCCTGCGACTGGGCTTTCGCGCGAGCCGTTATTCGTAAAGGAAACGCTGTCCGATCCAAAATCTCCGTTCCGGCAGGGGGCTGGGACCGTTCATGTGCACCCGAACGGCCGGTTCCTTTATCAAGCGAATCGCGCGTCGTCCACGGTGGATTTTCAGGGCAAGAAGGTCTTCGCGGGAGGCGAGAACAGTATCGCTGTGTTCTCGATAAATCAGACTACCGGCGAGCCCACGCTCATCCAGAACATCGACGGCCGCGGCATCCAGTTGCGCACCTTCTCGTTCGACTCCAGCGCGCGTCTGATGGTCGCAGCCAGCATTCAGCCGCTTCCAGTGCGTGAAGGCGGCAGCATCAAGACGCTCAGCGCCGGCCTCACCGTCTTCCGCATGGGCAGCGATGGCAAACTCACGTTCGTCCGAAAGTATGACGTTGATGTCGGTAACAAGACCCAGTTCTGGAGCGGAATGGTGACGTTGTCGTAGATGATTTCTGAGACTGCGATTCTGTCCAAGCTCACCCGCCGCCTGATTCCCTTCATGTTTCTGTTGTACATCGTGTCGTATCTGGATCGGATCAATGTGGGGTTCGCGGCATTGCAGCTCAACAAGGCGTTGAACTTCGATCCCGCGGTTTTCGGTCTGCGAACGGGACTGTTCTTCATCGGATATTTCGTTTTCGAGGTACCGAGCCATCTCATCATGGAACGGGTTGGCGCGCGCCTGTGGATGGCCCGGATCCTGGTGACATGGGGATTTATCTCATCGCTGATGATGTTTGTGCGCGGGATCGCCGGTTTTTACGTTCTACGATTTCTGCTTGGCATTGCTGAAGCTGGTTTTTTCCCCGGGATGATCCTTTACCTGACGTATTGGTTTCCCGCAGAAGCGCGCGGCCGCGCGATCGCGCGCTTCATGACAGCGACGGCCATTGCGGGTGTCATCGGTGGGCCGATCTCCGGGCTTCTTTTGAATATGGACGGGATCGCCGGCCTTGCGGGCTGGCAGTGGTTGTTCTTCATCGAAGGAATACCGGCGATTGTTCTCGGCTTCATCGTCCTCGCGATTCTCCCCGACGGGCCACAGGACGCGCGATGGTTGACTGCCGATGAGAAGGTGTGGATCGTGTCGCGACTTGAACAGGAGCGCGGCTCAAAGCAAGCTGGTGCCGCAACACTGAAACAGGCTATCGCCAGCGGCCGGGTCTGGATGCTGGCTTTCATCTATTTTGCGGTGATCATGAGCTTCTATGGAGTCAGCCTTTGGCTTCCTCAGATTGTCCGATCGTTCTCCGACTTGAGCGATTTGCTCGTCGGGTTTGTCAGCGCAATTCCGTATGTTGCCGCTTCACTAGGCATGGTGATGATCGCAAAGAGTTCGGATCGTCGCAGCGAGCGCCGATGGCATGTCGCTGTCTCCGCTTTGATCGGTGCTGCAGGTTTGGCTGCCGCCGGGATTTTAAAAATACCTGACTTTGAACTTGCCGCGCTCGCATTAGCGGCCATTGGTATCTGGGGAACACTGGGACCGTTTTGGGCTATGTCGTCGGAGTGCCTTCGGGGGACAGGCGCGGCCGCCGGCATCGCGCTTATCAATTCGATCGGTAATCTCGGCGGATTTCTCGGGCCCTATCTGGTCGGGATTGTCCGCAGCAGAACCGACGACTTTGCGCTTGCCCTTCTTGCACTCGCGGTTTGGCCTTTTTTAGGCAGTATCCTGACAATCTCGATATCACGGCAGCCGGCGCCACAAATATTGCACACCGTGGCTTTGCCCAACAAAAACGGGGACGAACCACAAAAGGCACAAAACGGAGACTCAAAAGGCACAACAGAATTTCTTTTTTGTGCTTTTTGTGTTCCTCTTTTGTGCCTTTTGTGGTTCGTTCCCCTTTTGTTGGGCAAAGTTCCATGCCGCTAATGGGACCACCCACTCCGGCCGATAAGGCAATTCGGAGGGTTCTATGCGATTCGTGAAGGTGCGATACGACGACTACAACCGGCAATTCGACGTCACCGACCGACAGTCTGGCGCCGAACCGGATGACGGCCCGATGTATCTTATAGACGATTTTTCGAAGGAGGATTTCCTTCCCGATCCGGACCTCGACCTTCTGGATATCGAGGACACGCCCGAATAGAAGCTTGGCGCATAGGCTCACGAGACCGTGAACAACAGCCGAGATGACGTGAGCTGAGACGTGGAGGTGCCGATCACCGCCTGGACCTGCCACGATCCCACATCTTGTGAGCCAAAGCTTCCGCTTAGAGACCAGCCGCCGCCGTTATCGGTCGAAGTACCATAAGGACCCGAAACGCCTGCATCCTGACCATCGCGCCAAAGATGAAGATAAACCCGCGAACCGCCGGGAGCGCCGCTCAAGTTCAATTGCCAACTGTCGCCTGCCTTGAACTCGGAGTTGTTCGCAGTCGAGCTCATGTTAAGAACGGAGAGCGACGGAGCGGAGTTCACGGTTGAACCGAGCACGACGTCAAACGTGCCGCCAAGCGCTCCAACCGAAGAACCGGTCATTGAAGACAACGGAATGATCACCGATGCCCGCTGCTGGCGGTCCTGAATGCCTTGAAGGACCATGTCGCCGGCATTTTGTGCCTCGCCTTCGAAATAAACCTGAGTTGTCAGATCCGCACGGCCCGGCACCTTCACCTTCATGTGAATGTGGCGCGTGCGGCCCGTATAAAGTCCCGGTTTGATTGTGCGGAACGCATATTGACCGGAGGATCCGGTCAGAAATCGGCCGAATCCCTGGAAGTTTTGATCACGATTTGAATATCCCATGCTTGCGGGATGGATGTAGGAACCAGTATCGTCCGCATGCCAGATTTCAAGATGTGCATCGCGGACGGGATTTCCGCTGCTGTCGAAAACAGTTCCGCTCAAGTAAAGAATGGTTCCGACGGCGGGCGTGATGTTGTTGTTGATGACGAGCAGATCATTGTCAGTATCCAGAGGCAGATTCGGGGGGTAATACGGGCCCTCAGTCTGTTCAGGCGTTGTAACAAGCGCTTCCGCAAAAACACCTGGAATCTCATAGAACGCTGTAGCGAGGCCGGCCGCTCCCAGCCCCGTAAGGAATCGTCGTCGAGTCGTGTTTGTATTTTTCATGCGTGTCTTGGACTAGTTCGTTGACGCTAGGTCGAGGCGTTTTACACCAATTAACAAAAACGTACGACTTGATAAAGCCGGAAGTAGTGACTCAATTTCAACTAGGTCGGTATATTACCGCGCAACTCCCCTCCTAAGTTAGGAGGGGTGCCCGAGCGCAAGCGAGGGCGGGGTGGTTCCCTCAAGGGCCGTTAACGGCAGGGGAACCACCCCGCCTGCTGGGACTTCTTTTGAGGCTTCGCCCTGTCGGGCTCGCGCTTCGCGGTACTCGCAGGCACCCCTCCTAACTTAGGAGGGGAGTTGCCGCATTCCAATTCATGGACATCCGCTCGTTCTGTTAAATTCTACCCGGCGAGACCTGTCTTCCCCAATGAGCTGGCCAGTGAACTGTGCGATGATACTGCGACGAGGAGACAAGATATGGGTAGCTCTCGACGGTGTTTGATTGTCGTCATCCTTCTCTTCACCTGCTCTCCGCTTTCGGCGCAATGGATCGATTATCCTACTCCAGGACTGCCGCGTACAGCGGATGGAAAACCAAACCTTGCCGCTCCCTTGCCGCGTACGTCTGACGGCAAGCCGGATCTTTCCGGCGTATGGGATGCCCAGGACAAAGTGCCATGCGCGCCGGGAGGGTGCACTTGTCCGGCTCAGCAGTTCCTGAATATTGCCTGGGGTCTCAAGGATGGCCTTCCATATCGGCCTGGGATGGCGGAACTGGCAAAAGCCCGGCAGCAGCCGCCCAAGATCGATGAGCCCCTCACGCGGTGCTTGCCAGTGGGCGCAGTGGAACGGCACACTCTTCCCACTCTGAGGAAAATCGTCCAAGCTCCCGGATTACTTCTGGTTCTCAACGAATACAACTTAAGCTACCGGCAGATCTTCACCGACGGCCGGCCGCGGCCGGTCAATCCGAAACCCAGCTGGGACGGCTATTCGAGTGGTCAATGGGACGGCGACACGATGGTCGTCGAATCGATCGGATTTCGGGATGGGAATTGGCTCGACGCCTTCGGCGATCCCATCACAGATGCCGCTAAGGTCACCGAGCGATTCCGGCGGATCGATTACGGCCACTTGGAAATTGAAATCACCATCGATGATCCCAAGGCGTACACGAAGCCTTGGACGTTTAAGCTGAAACAAGTCCTGGTGCCTGATGCTGACTTGTTGGAATTCATTTGTCATGAAGGCGAAAAGGACATCAAGCACATGCTTGCCGGCCAAGATGGCAAATAAGCGAACAGTCTTCATTGCGGCGTTCTCTCTCTCCCTGTGCGTCATTGTGGTTCTCCACAAAGAGGCACGCGCCGAAGTCGTCAAGATCGACATCACTCGCAAAGATGATTTCGGTACTCATAACCGGATCATCGGTCGCGTCCATTTTGCCGTCGACCCGAAGCTGCCCGCAAATCGCATTATTGCGGATCTCGACCTCGCTCCGGCAAACAGGCAGGGAAAAGTCGAATTCACAAGCGACCTTCTGCTCTTCATTCCTAAGGAACTTCGGGGTTCGCGTGGAACTGTGTTCTTCGAAATCGTGAATCGCGGGCGTGATCAGTCGCTGGCCATCATAAGCGGCGCCCAGCAACGCAATCTGTCGCCGGAATCCTGGGTGTTAGGCGACCGTTTTCTCCTGGAGCAAGGATTTACCGTAGCTTTTCTCGGCTGGCAGTTCGATGTCGACCCATCGCAGGGTCTAACCTTCGGTGCGCCCGTCGCGCCGGTTCGGGGGGTCGTGAGGGAGAGCTACATCGCCGCGCCCGGAAGGCGGAGCACGGGTTTCCCTCTGAAATACTGCGCTGCGGAAGACCGTAGTCAGAACGCAGTACTCACGTTCCGCACGCGCATGGATGAGACGCCTCAGCCGCTGCCCCGAGACTCATGGCAGTTTGGTTTCGACGGCTGTTCGGTGCATGTGGATAAGGGCTTTGACTTTGGGCTGTATGAGGCGGTTTACGAAGCTGAGGCTTCGCCGGTAGCGGGACTGGGCCTGGCTGCGATCCGCGACTTTGCGTCCTATCTGCGGTATGGGCCAACTGGTGCGACACTGCGAGAAAATCCTGCAGCGCAAGAAAGAGTCATTGGTTACGGTTATTCGCAGAGCGGACGCTTGCTTCGTGAGTTCGTTCGCGACGGTTTCAACGCCGATGAGCGCGGCAAACCGGTTTTTGACGCCTTGATGATTTCTTCCGCCGGCGCAGGCGGCGGAAGCTTCAACCATCGATTCGCGATGCCGGGAGAGGCCGGCAACTCGGTCCTTTCCGTCCTTCGTCCGGTAGATCTGCCACCTTTTACTGATGATGGATTACTCGCTCGGGCGCAAGCCGCTCGAGTCACCCCGAAGATCTTTTACACTTTTTCATCGACGGAGTATTGGGCACGCGCCGGATCGTTGACGCACACGAGTGAGGACGGCAAAAAAGATGTGCCGCTGGCCGCCACTTCACGTTTGTATTTTCTGCCCGGAACACCACATTCCTCGGGCATCCTCCCTTTGGCTCGTGCCACGAGAGCTCAAGCGTTTCAGCACTTCATTAATTTTGCCGAACAACGGTGGGCGACACGCGCCCTGCTGCTGGATCTTGATGCCTGGGTGCACAACGGAACCGAACCGCCTGCGTCGCGCTATCCACGGATAACCAAGGACGAACTGGTTCCCTTGACGCGCGTTCGCTTCCCGGCCGCGCCTGCGTTCCCATTTGCGACTTATATGCCCCAGGTGTGGAGGATGAATTTTGTGCAGGAGTACAACCAAACGAGAGTGATCACCAACGAGCCGCCGCGGTTAGGCGCTCCATATTCCGTGTTAGTCCCTCAGGTAAACGCCGACGGTAACGATGTCGCCGGAATTCGATTGCCCGAGGTAGCCGTACCACTCGGAACGTATACAGGTTGGAATGTGACGATTCCCGCATTGAAAGACCTCGGCTACCTGAGCGGCCTAATTGGCGGCTTTGAACCTTTTGCGCTTACGCGCGAGGACCGGCGGAGGAATGGTGATGCACGCCGCTCGATCGCAGAACGGTATGCCGGGCGCCAGGATTATCTGGACCGCGTAAAACAGGCGGCCGAAGGTCTTGTGCGGGACCGGTTCATGTTAGCCGAAGATGTCCGCGCGGTCCTCCAGAGGGCAAGCCAAACGTGGGACGCCGTCGTCAGCCCACCCTCCCGTTAGCTCCACTATATACCGGGCCGCGCTAGATGAATTTCAGAGCGTCACTGCGCTTTCGTCATCAACTGAACCAACTGCGACATCGGCCCCGGATTGCCGTGAATACCCACGATCGTTGTCACATCCAGCTTCAGGCGCTGCAGGTTTTGATAGAACGTCCGGCTGCTGGCATTCACAGCCGTAGCCTGCGGATTGTAGAGGTCGGCCTGCACGACAATTTTCTCTTTCGGGAAATACGCGATCAGCATGCCGCTTACATGGGCGAGACCCTGAACGTTGTGGAGTTCGAGAGTTCGCGTGCCATCGGCGAGGACGTACTTCTCACGGAGTGTTTCGAAGATGTAGCCTTCCGACCATTCCTCCAGGGGGAATAACGAAAACCGATCGGGCTCGAGCAACCATGGTCGCGCGCGCAAGACTTCCTGATAGTACGGCCGGTTGCCTTCATGCGTGATGACGGTCGCGCCCTCGTGGACATAGGTCCGAATTCCACCGAGGTGATCCCAATGATGATGCGTGTTCACAACGAACTGGATCGGTTTGTTTGGAATAAGTTTGTATATTTCGCCGATGACGGCGAGGGAACGGGCTTCATTCAACGGCGCCTCAATGACAACGGCGTAGTCACGAAACTCCACGGCCACGCTATTGTGGGAGCCCCCGGCAATCAGCCATATGCCGTCGGCCAGCTTTTGAGACTGCACCCGGACAGGTGGAATGGTCGCGCTCCGCACAGCGTCCGGGACGGTGAGTGCGGCATTCGCCACGTTCAGGCGAAGGTCCGAAACTGCTTCGAGACCAAATGCATGATCGCCGCCGCTGACATTGGGCTGGTGCCCGCCGTCGTCATAATCCTGATGCTGGTGAAAGCGAGGAACCTTGACGCCGTTTAAATCGCGGTAATTCGTGTAGACGTTTTCGTAGTACAGGTCCCCCACGACCGGATTGGGAACCCAGGTCTGCGTTCGCTGAACCAGGTTCGCGGCGTTGATGGTGCCGTTCACGCGAAACTTTCCGAATGCCATGAAGGAGACGACGTTGACTTTTTGGTCGTACTCATGGCGCGTGACCACCATCGGGTTAGCGCCCGGCGCCATCGCACCCTTAATGAATCCGTAGGGTGTGAGATAAATCTCGAGCCGACGCAACTCCGCCGCGTCCGGCTGCGGTACGGGTTGTCCCTGCGGGTTTAGTGTCCAGGCATAATTGCCGCTGACGAAATTCGTCACGCGCTGCTCGGTAAGGAATGGAAAGCCGGCGCCACCGCCCCGGGTCGGATTGTTGCCTTGGGACCGGACGTATTCCTCTTTGGAGGACATCGTCTCGAAGTCAATCGTTCGTGTATAGTTCGTCAGGTCCACTCGCGGCCAATCCAGATCCGGAGCAAAATTCTGTCCGACCATGCCCTGCCAGCCTCTGCCGGAGTATTGGATCGAGGTCATGTTGGTGATGCCCATCGCGGCCGCGGCAGCCTGCAGGACGCTCCGCGCATCCTGAGCGCCCGCCGATCCCGCCATTAATGCCGCAAGGCTCAATGACAGCCAAAATCGCTTTGCCATAATTTGTCCCCCTTGTGACTCACTAGTTTGCGCAAGCACCGGCACTATTGCGAGCGAAATCGGTCGTGTATCGCGCCATCTCGTTATTCCTGTTGATTGTTAAAACGGTAAGCGCCAGCCGCGGTGAGCACGACCGCGACGAAGGTCACGACCGTCATGTCGAAGACCAGACTCCAGCGGATGAGCCCGAAGCTCATTGCTGCCTCAACCACGGAGCGGCCGACAAATGGGCCGGCGGTCATCAGCGTATTCGAGAAAATGATGTTTCGCAGACCGTCGACGCAATACGTCAGGGGATTCAATGTCATGAGCGCTTTCAGCACCGGCGGCGCCGAGGTTATCGGGAACATGGCACCGCTCAAAAAATAGAGAGGCATCACGAGGAAGTTCATTACCATCTGAAAAGCCTGCATCGACGACATGCGTGCGGCGATCGCTATTCCCAGTGCGGTTAACGCGACTCCGATCAGCAGGGCCATGATCCACATTTCAACAACGATTGCCAGCGAAAGCTGAATCCCGATGATGGGCGCGATCAATATCAGGATCGTCGCCTGGATGATGGATATCGTCGCGCCTCCGAATGTTTTTCCCAACGCTACGGCCCAGCGCGGAACCGGGGCGACCAGAACTTCTTTCAGGAAACCGAATTCGCGATCCCAAATGATGGAAACCGCGGAGAAGATTGAAGTGAACAGAATGCTCATCCCGATGATGCCGGGATACATAAAGGTTAAGTAATTGATCCCGGCATCGCCGTTTAACGTTACAGCGGAACTGATGCCTTTCGCCACGACAGCCAGATAAAGCAGAGGCTGCGCGATCATCGAAACCACTCGAAATTTTTCTCTGGAAAATGTCTTCGCTTCCCGAAACCAGATGGTGTAAATGGTCCTGGCGGCGATTCTCATCATCTTCTCCTCCACAGTTGCGCCATCTGCCGCATTTGATCCTGTGACGTTCCCTCTTGCGCGCGAATGCTGTGTCCGGTGAGCTTAAGGAAGACATCCTCGAGGCTGGGTTGCTTCACTTGTATCGATTTGACCCGTCCGGCAAAGCCGGCTATCAGCTTCGGGACGAATTCGGCCCCCGAGTCCATTTGGAAATGGACTTCGTTTCCGACCTTCTGCACATCGACGTTGTACGCGCGTTTCAAATCGCCGGCCAGAGCGTCGTCACCGCTCACGATTATCGTATCGCCGCCAATCATGCGCTTGAGCATCGCGGGAGAATCGATCGCTTGAATTTTTCCGTGATCGATGACCGCGATTTTGTCGCAGTGCTCCGCTTCTTCCATGTAATGCGTCGTCATAAAGACGGTCGTGCCTTTTTCCTCACGCAGCGCCTTGACGTGTTTCCAAATGGCATTTCGGGTTTGCGGGTCCAGACCGAGCGTCGGTTCGTCTAGAAATAAGACTTTTGGGTGGTGCAACAGACCCCGGGCAATTTCCAGTCGCCGTTTCATGCCACCAGAAAAAGTGCGAACCAGCGAGTGGCGCCGCTCGATGAGATCGACGAGACGCAGCACATCTTCGACTCGCTCGGCAAAGAGACTCGAAGGAAGGTCATACAGCATCGCATGAAACCACAAGTTCTCCTGCGCGGTCAGGCGATCGTCGAGCGATTGGTCTTGAAACACGAGCCCGATGCTTTGCCTCACCTCATTGGGCTTCGCGACAACGTCGAAGCCCGCGACGGCAGCTTTACCGCTCGTTGGTTTCAAAAGGGTGGCGAGGATCTTGATCGTCGTGGATTTGCCTGCTCCGTTCGGTCCCAAAAAACCAAAAATTTGACCGGATTGCACATCCAGCTGAATGTCATCGACGGCCGTAATGGTGCCGAATTTTTTGACCAGATTTTCCACATGAATGACGTCCATAAGCATCTCGCGATTATGCACAGAAATTCGGAGTCAGGCGAGGGGGGCGCACACCTGAATTCCATAATTCAATTCAGGAATTCAGGTGTGCGCCCCCCCGATCTCCGCGAATGCGCGCACCGGCAGCGGGTGTTCCGGCGATTGCTCGAGGGCGGTAGCGCTGAAACGGAGGCCGACTCGCGGCAGGGACGCGAGCCCGCACAGATTTTCAATGATGGGGATCTCGCCGGTCGAGATCAGCCGTGTTTCGCTCGTCCGATCGGCAATCGGGAAATCGACCCCGACAATGCGAACGCCGGCACGCAGGCAGCGGAAAATCAAATGCTCAGACAGGAACGGTCCGGGGTTCCAATAGGTTTCCGTTCCCCAGTACTGGTCCCAGCCGGTTTGAATCAGCAGAGCGATCCCTCGGACTTGCGAGTCGTGAAACGGAACGCTGACTTCATGGCGGACCGGTCCGACCGATTCGAGGACCATGGCACGAAGGGATGAGAACGTCTTGAGACCTTCACCTTCTCTTGAGGCTTCGCCCTGCCGGGCTTGCGCTTCGCGCGCTTCACGCCGTCCTTTCCCGGAGGGATGCGATAGCTCAACGATTCGACTCATCGGCAGTCCGTTTTTCCCGGCTCACTTTTACCAAAGTCGGGTGGATTTGTCGCTACGTTGGGCGCAAATCCATGTCGCTCCGAAATGGCGAGTGTCGTGCACCTCGAGTTTACTTAATCCATTTCAGAGAGGTGCAAGATGAGATTCCAGTTGTTTTTGGGAATCGCATTGCTGGGCCTTGTCCCGGCTCGCCTGGCGGCGCAAACTCCCACGGAAACGCCGCGGCAAGTCCGAGTCCAGCGTGGTGGCGATAACCCCATCTACAAAA
>WNEW01002625.1_pt1 | contig 10768 bp, 9 predicted proteins | sample 5399891 | NCBI WGS metagenome assembly WNEW01 (sample SAMN13153336, study PRJNA577476) | soil metagenome | isolation source: 40 cm grassland meadow soil pre-rain plot 5 | place: USA:California | collected 2015-09-08 | reverse complement strand
CTCGCCGGCGACTCCCAGCCGGACCTTCGGCTCCGCGCGGCGATTGGCGGCGCCAAGGCCGGCTGGGGTTATGAGTCGGACCCGCAGATCCACGCGCTCGAGCAAGCGATCGCGGACCCCGCCGGGGCAGACCCTCTGAACGTCACCGAGGCGTACTTCTGGATCGCGTTCCTCCGAAGGCAGCGGGGGGAGACGGCGGAATCGAGCTCCGAGCTCAGGCAGGCGCTGCAACGCGGCGCCGAGATGAGCCGGACCCTGACCGATCCAACCGCGGCGGCGCTGCCGCGCGCCCTGATGGGCTCGTTCGTGGCCTTCATGGGCGGTCTTCGACAGGGTGCGCACGACATGAGCGAGGCGCTCGATCAGATCGAAGTCAAGGGCGATCCGGTGTCGATCGCGATGGTGTCGGACTTCCTCACCATGACGTACGCCCGGCTCGGCGAGTTCGAGCTGGCGGAAGAGACGATCGAACGCGCCGCACGCTTTGCGGGGGACGGGGACGCGATCGCGCGCGTGGACGTCGACATCTCGCGGTCGGCGCTCGCCCTGGAGCGCGGCGAGACGGACCAGGCCCGTGCGCAGGCGCGGGATTGCTCCGAGCGCGCGGAGACCCTGGGGGCGTTCGCCTGCGTGGTGGCCGCGAACACCATGTTTGGCGCGGCGAGCCTTGCGCGCGAGGATGCACCTGGGGCGAGAGGGCCGCTGGAGCGCGGGAGCGAGCTGTCGCAGGTGACGAACATGGCGCCGATGCGCACGCTGATCCAGGGACTTCTCGGCTCGACCCGCGCACTGCTCGGCGACATGCCCGGCGGCGTGGCGGGATGGGACGCGGCGCTTGCCGACGCGCGGGCAATGGGCGACCGTTACGGCGAGGCGCAGACGCTGTGGGGCCGGGGGCGATTCTATGCGCGGAAGGAGGAGTGGTCGACGGCGCTGCCCGACATCGACCGGGCGGTGGAGCTGTTCGCGGGGATGGAGGCGAGGCCGGCGCTCGCGCGGGCGCTGCGCGACCGGGCGAAGGTTCTTCGCGGTGTCGGCAGGGTGGCGGAGGCCGATGCGGACGAGACCCGCTCGATCGAGCTCGGAAACGAGCTCGGGCTCAGGGACATGCCTCCGGCCTAGTGCCCGTTTCGCACGAGATGGCCAAAACGTGCGGAATCGGAGGTGGGAATTCGCGCGTTATGGCGATAACGTGCGGAATCTCGACTAGACCGGCGACCGCACTACCTGTAGACCCCGTTGTGGCCGAGGCTGTGCAGCCCCACATTCGGGAAGTACGTGAGCCCGTGGTCTTCCGCGCCGACCGGGATGCGAGCGATCACCTCGCCGCTCGTCGTGTCGAACACGTACACCGTCGCGTTGTAGCGCCCTGACGCCCACAGGCGCGACCCGTCCGGGTTCAGCTGCAGCATGTCGGGGCTGCCCCCACCCGAGATTCGCCACTTGGCGACGACGCTGCGCGTGGCGAAGTCGATCACCGAGATGGAACCCTCCAGGCGGTTCGACACGTACAGAGACCTCGTGTCCCGCGACACCTGCAGGCCATGCGCGCCGCGGCCCGTGGGGATGAACTGGATCTCCTTCATCGCCACCGGGTCGACCACGGACACGCCCATCCGACCCTGGTTGGTGACGTAGAAGACCGATCCGTCGGGGGAGAGCTTCACGTCGATGGGCAGACCGCCCACCCGTACGTAGCCGGCCAGCGCCATCCGGTTGACGTCGACCTTGGCGAGGAGACCGGAGAACTCGGTCGAGATCATGAAGTAGGAGCCGTCGGCGCTGAAGTCCAGGTGGTCCGCCCCCGGCCACGGGATGCTCACCGACCTCAGCAGCTTCCAGCCGTGGCGCCAGTCGCGGAACTCGACGCGCTGCAGCCGCTCGACCACGTCGATCGCCTTGGTCCCGTCGGGTGTGAAGTAGAGGTTGTAGGGGAACGGGATGTTGACCGTCCCGGACGGACGGCCGGTGTGAACATCGAGCACGGTCAGGCTGCTCGAGCCCTGGCGCGATGTGGTGGGGGATGGCGCCGACCCTGTAGTGGTCGATGACCTGGTAGGTGGTCGGGTCGATGACGTCGACGGTGCCGGCCATGCTGTTGGGCACGTAGACGCGCGGTTTCAGCTCGCACAGGGGGCACGGGACCGTGCCGGAAAGGGTGTTCGCGTACACGTTGAACTCGGGCTCGGGAAGGCTCGTCGGCTGCACGTCCGGCGGCGGGAGGAGCCGCGGCTCCTGGTCGGAGGTCGTAGCGCTGCTGGAGATGATGGGCGGCGCCGTCCACACCACGGCGGTAACAACGGCCGCCGGGCTAACGACCGCGACCGCAAAGAGCAAGGCGAAGAAGATGCGAAAGGCCCGCGCCCTCAGGGCCCGGGTCGCGGCTCCGGCGCCCTCCTCACTCGTCCGGAAGATCTTCAAGCTTCGGCGTCAGCTCACAGACCCAGCGGCCGTCATCGAGGCGGCGGATGAAACGGGAGTAGCCCTGGTTGCGAGCTACGTTGAGGAATTGCTCCTGGGTGATCAGCGTGCGGAGCCTCGCCAGGTCCGCGTAGGTGCTGTCGCGCATGATGCCGCCGACCACGCCGGCGAGCTCGCGCCACTGGCCTTCGGACAGCGGCTCGCCGTAGCCGGCGATGGTGACCAGCAGCGCCGCGGTGGCGCCGGTGATCGTGTCGGGGAGGATCTTCTCGCCCTTGGCGCGGGCGATGATCTCGCGCCCGGTGCTGATGATGTCGGCGATGCGGTCACGCCTGACGCCGATGATGTCTCGACCGCTTCCGACCGTCGTGCCCTCGAGATATCTCGGCCCTGCGTCCATTGTCAAGCCCACTATTCTAAGTAACGCCTGAGTTGGACCTCGAACTTGCGCCCGAGCACGCGAGCTTTCGAGCGGCGGTGCGGGAGCTGGCGCAAGAGGTGGTCCGGCCGCTGGCCGCCGAGGTCGACCGCGACCACCGGTTTCCAGCCGAAGCGGTCAGGGCGGCGGCCGAGAACGGGCTCATGGGAGTGCTCATCCCGCGCGCGCACGGCGGGGCGGGCCTCGACGCCCTGGCGTTTGCGATCTGCGTCGAGGAGCTCGCCCGCGCGTGCGCCTCGACGGCGGTGATCGTGGACGTGCACACGAGCGTCGGCACGGAGCCGATCCTGCTGTTCGGCGACGAGGAGCAGAGGCGGCGGTGGCTGCCGCGCCTGGCGTCGGGGGAGCTGCTGGGGGCGTTCGCGCTGTCCGAACCAGGATCGGGCTCCGACGCCGCATCGTTGACGACGGCCGCGCGGCGGAACGGGGACGGCGGCTACGTCCTCAACGGCACGAAGACGTTCATCACCAACGCCGGCCGCGCGGGGCTGTACGTGGTGTTCGCGCGCACCGGATCCGTCGAGAGGGCCTCCGGCGTGACCGCGTTCCTCGTCCCGGCGGACGCCCCCGGCCTGCGCGTCGGGCAGGTGTTCCACAAGATGGGGCTGCACGGCTCGCCCACCGGCGAGATCGTGCTCGAAGACGTCGCCGTGCCCACCTCAAACCGGCTGGGCGCGGAAGGCCAGGGTTTCAACATCGCCATGCGCGCGCTCGACTCCGGCCGCATCGGCATCTCCGGCCAGGCGCTCGGCATCGCCCAGGCGGCGTTGGACGAGGCCCGCGTGCTGATGCGCGAGCGAGGTCATGAACAGGGCGATGACTTCACCCTCGCGGACATGGCCGCGCGGGTCGAGTCCGCGCGCCTGCTCGCCTACCACGCGGCGTGGCTGTGCGGCGCGGGCAGAAAGTTCACGCGCGAGGCCTCGATGTCGAAGCTTCACTGCACCGACACCGCCATGCAGGTGGCGATCGACGCGCTGCAGATCGCGGGTGAGGAAGGTGCGGTGGCGGGGAGCCCGTTCGAGCGCCACGTGCGCGACGCCAAGGCCCTGCAGATCTACGAAGGCTCGAACCAGGTGCAGCGGATCGTCATCGCGCGCGAATTGCTCCGGGCCGGATAATCGGGCTCGAGACATGGACTTCGAGTTCACGGCCGAGCAGGTCGCGATCCGGGACACGATCCGCGAGCTCGTGCAGGATCGGGTCGCGCCGCGCGCGGCGGAGATTGACGCCAGGGCCGAATACCCCGAGGACATCGAGAAGCTGTTCGCCGAGAACGGCATCCTGGGCATCCCATTTCCTGAGGAGTACGGCGGCATCTCCGGGTCGAGCGTCACCATCTGCATGGGCATCGAGGAGATCGCCAAGGCGTGCGCGAGCTCGTCGCTGATCCTCGCTGCGCAGGCCCTGGGCTCGTATCCGATCCTCGTCGCGGGCACCGAGGAGCAGAAAAAGCGGCTCTGCCCGCCTCTCGCCTCGGGCGAGAAGGTCGCCGCCTACGCGCTCTCTGAGCCGGGCAGCGGGTCCGACGCCGCGGCCATGAAGACGCGCGCCAAGCGCTACGGCAACGAGTATGTCTTGAACGGGACCAAGCAGTTCATCACCCACGGCAACGTGGCCGGCACGCTGGTCGTCTTCGCGGAGACCGAGCCGGGCAACGGGGCCAAGGGCATCTCCGCGTTCGTGCTGGAGAAGGAGACCAGCCCCTGGGCGGTCGCCAAGCTCGAGCACAAGCTCGGCATTCGCGGATCACCGACGGCGCAGATCGTCCTCGAGGACGTCAAGGTGCCTGTGGCCAACAGGCTTGGCGAAGAGGGCGCCGGCTTCAAGCTCGCGCTGGCGGTGCTCGATCGCTCTCGCCCTGGGATCGGCGCCCAGGCGCTGGGCATCGCCGAAGGGGCGTTCGCCTACGCGCTCAACTACGTGAAGGAGCGGCATCAGTTCGGGCAGGCGATCGCGAGCTTCCAGGGCATTCAGTTCATGCTCGCCGACATCGCCACCCAGATCGAGGCCGCGCGTCACCTCGTCTACCTCGCGGCGACGAAGGTCGACGGCAAGGCGCCGGACCTGACGAAGACCGCGGCCATGGCCAAGCTCTTCGCCTCCGACATGGCGATGCGTGTGACCACCGACTGCGTCCAGCTCCTCGGTGGCTACGGCTACATCGCCGACTACCCAGTCGAGAGAATGATGAGAGATGCGAAGATCACCCAGATCTATGAGGGCACGAACCAGATTCAGCGGGTCGTGATCGCGCGAGCGTTGCTGCGTTGAGCGCGGGTCCTGACCCGCAGCGGCCCACTCCGCCTCCACCCCCTCCACCCCCACCGCCTCCTCCACCCGCGCCGCCGTACGGGGCGCCGGCGTACTACGGGCAGCCCGTGTATGCACAGCCGCGGCCGGGCGCGCGGACCGAGGGCAAGGTGCTCGTCTCTCTGCTCGCCGGCATCTCGGGCGTGATCCTCGGCTTTCTCGGCCTCCCCGGCCTGGTGCTCGGTCCCGTCGCCTACTTCCTCGGCAGGTCGGCGGTCCGGAACATCGACGAGTCGAAGGGAGCGCTCGGCGGGCGGAGCACCGCGGTGGCGGGTTGGGCGGTGGGCGTCGCCGCGACTGCGATCGGCGCGCTGGCCACGCTTGGCTGGCTTACGTTCTTCCTCCTCGCAGTGTTCGGAACCCCGCCGGTCTAGCGTTCGATGGAGCGTGTAGGCGACGCGTTCGTCTGGCCGTTCCGGGACCCGAAGTGGCTGGAGAAGGTCGCCATCATCGGCCTGATCAGCCTCATCCCGATCATCGGCACCATCAACGGGCTGGGCTGGATGCTCGCCTCGATCGACCGCCTGCGCGAGGGCAAGCAGGAGCTGCCGCCGGGGAACTTCGACCACCTCGGGCGGGGGGTGCTGCTCTTCGTCGTCTTTCTTGTCTACGCGATCGCGCTGGTCGTCGTCGGCGGCGGGGTGTTCATCCTCGGTTTCGTGCTTCTCGCCGCGGGAGGGCAGGGCAACGGCAACGCGGTGCTCGAGTTTGTAGGCGTGGTGGTGACACTGCTGGCCTTGGGCGTGATCGTGGTCACGACACTGGCCTTCTTCTTCGCGAGGCCGGCGGTCGTTCTCGCCACCGACCACGGCGGCGTGGCCGCCGGGCTCGACGTGCCGTCGATCCTTCGCCGGATGCGTATGACGCCGACCAACACCCTGATCGCCGGCCTTATGCTTCTGGCCGCCGGTTTCATAAGCCAGCTCGGGTCATATGCGTGCGTGGTCGGCCTCATCTTCACCATCCCGTACGCGCTGGCGATCGAGGCCTGGATCATCCGGAGTTACGAGGAGGGTCTCGATGTCGGACGTTCCGCCCCCGCCGCCGCCCCCGAGCGGTAACCAGCCACCGCCCCCGCCTCCGCCGCCACCGCCGGGAGGCGGCTTCTCCCCGACACCTCCTCCGCCGCCACCGCCTCCTCCAGGCGGTGGGTACAACCCCCCGCCGCCGCCACCGCCCGCTGGCGGCGGCTACGGCCCAGGCGGCTACGTGCCGCCGCCCCCCGGCGGCTACATGCCTGCGGGCGCCGGCTACGCGCAGCAGCGCACGGACGGCCTCGCGATCGCCTCCCTGATCATCGGCATCGTCTCCATCCTGTGCTCGATCGCGTGCCTCGGCATCGTCCTCGGCCCGACGGCCGCGATCATGGGGTTCATCTCCCGGCAGCGCATCTCCACCAGCGGCGGCGCGCTCGGGGGAGGGACGCTGGCGATCGTGGGCCTGGTCCTGGGCATCATCGGGTTCGTGCTCGGAGTCGGCGCCTTCTTCTTCTGGATCTACGCCGGTTCGATCAGCAACAACACCGCCTCCGCCACGCCCTGATCCAGCTCGCGTAACCGCCCGCGGCGGTTAACCGTTGTTAGAATCCCGGTGCTCATGTTCCGGGCCAGGCCGAAGAAGGCCAGGCGATCCCGCTATCGCGTCTCCTACCGCCTGACCAGGTCGGTGCCCGCGGCGATCATGTCCGTCGTGCTGCTGGCCGTCGTCGTCGGGGCGACGCTCACGTACAAGCGCTTCGACGAGTTCATCTCCGCGACCACGGGTCGACACATCAACCCGATCGGCGAGGTGGTGCAGGCAGTCGACCCGTCGTCGGGCACCATCGCCTACAAGCTCAAGCACGGCCAGCGCGTCAACATCCTGCTGCTCGGCCGCGGAGGCTACGAAAACGACGCGCCCTACCTGACGGACTCGATCATGGCCGTGAGCATCGACCCGGCCACCAACCGGGTGATGATGCTCTCGATACCGCGCGACCTGGTCGTGCCCATGAACCTGCAGTCGAACCCGAGCCGGATCTGGACGAACAAGATCAACGCCGCGTACGAGGTTCCCTACACCGACATCATCTGCTGCGTCGCCTCGCAGTACAGCGGACCCAACGGGGGCGGCTTGGCCGCCGAGCACGAGGTCGGCAAGGTCACCGGCCTCACCTTCGACCGCTTCATCGCCGTCGATTTCAAGGCGTTCCGGGACATGGTCAACGCTCTCGGGGGCGTCGACGTCTGCCTGTCCACCAACCTCGACGACTGGTCGTACCCCGACTACAGCGGCGGTTATCACCCGATCCACTTCAAGGCTGGATGTCAGCACCTGAACGGCGAGCAAGCCCTGGAGATCGCGCGCTCGAGGCACGCGGTGCAGCCGGACCAGGCGTCGGACTTCGGGCGGGCGAAGCGTCAGCAGGACATCATGCAGGCGATCAAGAAGAAAGGCACGACCGTGGATGGCTTCGCCAAGGCGCCGCAGCTCTTGAGCGCGCTGCAGAAGAACATCAACACCGACATGAGCCCGACGGACATGAAGGCGATCTTCGACTGGGGCAAGAACCTTCCCGACAGCTCGATCATCCGCGTCGCGTTGACGGCGCCATCAGGCGCGGCCGACGGCAACCTGCTCGACTCGTACAACTGCGGCATGGGCGCAGGCGTCTCCCAGCTCTGCGCCGACGACCCGTCGTTCGGGATGATCCACAGGTACGTCGCCTCGATCTTCATCGACCCCAAGACGCTGGGCGAGAAGGCGCCCGTCCAGTTCGCCAACGCGAGCACCAACTTCGCGGGTCTCGACGAGCGCGTGACGACGATGTTCGACCCGACCGGGCTGCAGCTCAACGACCCGGTGACGCACCGGGCGCAGTCGACGACGACGATCCTCGACTACTCGGGCGGCAAGTTTCCGCTGACCGTCAAGTACCTGCAGGGTTTCTTCGGGGGCACCGTCGTGAACGCCACGCCGGCCGACCCGGCGCCGGCCAGGGGACAGCAGACGTACGGCATCGTCGTGGTGCTCGGCCACGACTTCGCCCTACGCTTTTTGGGCGATTAACTCCAGCCCCGACCAAGATCTTCTGACCCGGTTTCGGTCCGGCGACGTCAGGGCGCTGGCGAGAGCCATAAGCCTCGTCGAGAAGCGGGATCCAGCGGTCCGCGAGCTCGAGGACGAGCTCCGCAAGGACGCCCGAACACCGGGCGTGGCCGGCTTCACCGGCGCGCCTGGCACCGGCAAGTCGACGCTCGTCGACGCCGTGATCGCCCTCCTGCGCAAGCAGGGCTCGTCGGTCGCCGTCCTGGCCACCGACCCGAACTCGCCTTTCACCGGGGGCGCCATCATGGGCGACCGCATCCGCATGCAGCGCCATGCGCTCGACGGCAAGGTGTACATCCGCAGCATGGGGGCGCGGGGCCACCTCGGCGGCCTGTCCCTGGCCACGCGGGAGGCGATCCGGCTGCTCGGCGGCTTCGGCTTCGACCAGGTGATCCTGGAGACGGTCGGTGTCGGCCAGTCCGAGCTGGAGGTGGCCGCGGTCGCCGACACGACGGTCGTGGTCCTGACCCCGAACCTCGGCGACAGCGTGCAGATGATCAAGGCGGGGATCCTCGAGATCGCGGACGTCTTCGTCGTCAACAAGGCCGACATCGACGGCTACGCCCGGGTGGTGGCCGAGCTGAGGACGATGATGAACATGGCCCCCAAGCGCGAATGGCGGCCGCCGATCATCCCCACGATCGCGAGCCGCGGCGAGGGCGTCGACAAGCTCTGGGACGCCGTCCTTGGGCACCGCAAGCACCTCGCGACAAGTGGCAAGGCGCAGGAGCTGGTGGAGCGGCGGCTGAGAGACGAGACGGCGGAGGTGGCGGCCGAGCTGGCCCGGGAGCGGGCGCGGCGGGCCCTGGAGGAAGACCCGGCCCTGGCGGAGCGTTTGCTCAACGATGGAACTCCCTACCGAACGGCGGAGGAGATCCTGGACCGAAAGGGATAATCGAGTGCAGTGAAAGTAAGGGCTCGCGACGCGAAAGAGTTGTGGCAGGAGGAGTTCGAGAAGGCTCCGGTCCGCGACGACGGGATCGAGACCTCGACCATCAGCGGCATCCCCCTGAAGCCGCTGTACACGGGGGACGATCTGCCCCGGCGCGAGGAGGAGCTGCCAGGGCAGTTCCCGTACACCCGCGGCATCCACCCGAGCGGCTACCGCGGCCGGTTGTGGACGATGCGGCAGTTCTCCGGGTTCGCCACCGCCGAGGAGACCAACCGGCGCTACAAGTACCTGCTCGCCAACGGCCAGACCGGCCTCTCGGTGGCGTTCGACATGCCGACCTTGATGGGCCAGGACTCGGACGCGCCGACAAGCCGCGGCGAGGTCGGCCACTGCGGCGTGGCGATCGACTCGCTGGCGGACATGGAGACGCTGTTCGAGGGCATCCCGCTGGGCGACATCACCACGTCGATGACCATCAACTCGCCGGCGGCGATCCTGCTGTGCATGTACATCGCCGTGGCTGAGAAACAGGGCGTGCCCGCCTCGAAGCTCGGCGGCACGCTGCAGAACGACATCCTCAAGGAGTTCATCGCCCAGAAGGAGTTCATCTTTCCGCCGGCGCCGTCGATGCGATTGGTGGTGGACTCCATCGAGTACTGCGCGGCCGAGGTGCCGAAGTGGAACACGATCTCCATCTCCGGCTACCACATCCGCGAGGCCGGCTCGACGGCTGTGCAGGAGCTCGCGTTCACGCTCGCCGACGGGATGGCGTACGTCGACGCGTGCCTCGAGCGCGGCATGCACATCGACGACTTCGCGTCTCGGCTCTCGTTCTTCTTCGACGCCCACATCGACTTCTTCGAGGAGATCGCCAAGTTTCGCGCCGCGCGCAGGATCTGGGCGCGCTGGATGCGCGAGCGGTACGGCGCGCAGCAGGAGCGGTCGTGGAAGCTCCGCTTTCACACCCAGACTGCGGGCGTGTCGCTGACCGCGCAGCAGCCGGAGCTGAACATCGCGCGCACTGCGATCGAGGCCATGGCGGCCGTGCTCGGCGGCACGCAGTCGCTGCACACCAACGCGATGGACGAGGTGCTCGCCCTGCCGACCGACAAGGCCGCGCGCATCGCGCTGCGCACGCAGCAGCTGCTCGCCTACGAGACCGGGGCCGCCAACACCATCGACCCGCTCGGCGGCAGCTACTTCGTCGAGGCGCTCACCGACGAGATGGAGCGCCAGGCCGAGGCTTACTTCAAGCGCATCGACGAGATCGGCGGCGTCATCCCCGCCATCGAGGCGGGATTCTTCCAGAAGGAGATCGCGGACGCCGCGTTCCGCTACCAGAACGAGGTCGAGCAGAAGCGCCGGATCATGGTCGGCGTCAACGAGTTCACCGTCGACGAGGAGGAGCCGATCGAGATCCTCCGCATGGACCCGGGGCTCGAGAGCGAGCAGGCGGAGCGTGTGCGCGAGGTTCGGCGCAGGCGTGACCAGGCAAAGGCGACGAACGCGCTGAACAAGCTGCGCAAGGCGGCGGCGGGCAACGACAACCTGATGCCCTACATCCTCGACGCGGTGCGCGCATACGCGACCGAGGGCGAGATCATGCAGGCCATGAT
>WNEW01001682.1_pt1 | contig 10768 bp, 11 predicted proteins | sample 5399891 | NCBI WGS metagenome assembly WNEW01 (sample SAMN13153336, study PRJNA577476) | soil metagenome | isolation source: 40 cm grassland meadow soil pre-rain plot 5 | place: USA:California | collected 2015-09-08 | reverse complement strand
GACCCGATCTGGCGCGGAGGTCAAGCCAACCTCGGGCGCGCCCGCGAGTCCCGCGGCGTCCCCCGCAGGGGCGAATCCTCCGGCAGCCGGCGTCCAGCAGCTCGGAGAGCCCAAGAAGTAGGCGGGACGTCTCGTGGAGTGACGGCGACGTTGAGATCGTGGTGCGTCGTTGAGTCGCCGCATCACGTTCCTACCTCGTCGCCGTCACCGTCGACGTGACGCGCATAGTCACAAGGGGCTGCGCCGCAACATGCCAACTGAAGCAGGGAAGATCGTGTGGACGGAAGTCGACGAAGCGCCCGCGCTGGCGACCTACTCGCTCCTACCGATCATCCGGAAGTTCACCGCGGGGACCGGCATAACGATCGAGACGGCGGACATCTCCCTGGCCGGGAGAATTCTCGCCAATTTCCCGGAGGGCCTGACCGCGGCTCAACGGGTGCCGGACTGGCTGACCCAGCTGGGCGAGCTCGCGAAGCGTCCCGAAGCCAACATCGTCAAGCTGCCGAATATCAGCGCGTCGGTCCCACAGCTCAAAACCGCGATTCGAGAGCTGCAAGGGCAAGGCTACCGGGTTCCCGACTACCCCGAGAATCCGACGGGCCCGGCGGAGCAGGCGATCAAGACACGCTACGCGAAGGTCCTGGGAAGCGCCGTGAACCCCGTGCTGCGGAAGGGGAACTCCGACCGGCGGGCCGCCGCCGCGGTGAAGGAATACGCGAAGAAGCACCCCCACAAGCTGGGCCCGTGGACGCCGGCTTCGAAGGCGCACGTGGCCACCATGAGTCGCGGCGATTTCGCGACCAACGAGAAATCGGTGACCGTTCCCGAGGCGACCACCGTTCGGATCGAGTTCACCGACAAGAACGGAACCGTCACGGTCTTGAAGGACAAGATCGCCCTTAAGGCCGGCGAGGTGATCGACGGCACCTTCATGAGCAGCGGGGCGCTGGTGAGCTTCCTCGAGGCTCAGATCGAGGACGCCAAGCGTCAGGGCGTGCTGTTCTCCATCCACCTCAAGGCCACGATGATGAAGGTCTCCGATCCGATCATCTTCGGATTCGCCGTGCGGACGTTCTTCCGGGATGTCTTCGACAAGCATGCGGCTGTCTTCAACGAGATCGGCGTCGATCCGAGCAACGGCCTGGGTGACCTGTACGCGGCGATCAAGCGCCTGCCGCCGGCCAAACAGGCCGAGATCGAAGCGGACATCCAGGCGTGTTACGCCAAGCGGCCCGCCCTGGCGATGGTGAACTCCGACAAGGGGATCACCAACCTGCACGTGCCGAGCGACGTGATCATCGACGCCTCGATTCCTCCGATGATCCGCGACTCCGGGAAGATGCGGGGACCCGACGGCAAGCTCCGTGAAGCGAAGGCGGTCATCCCTGACCACAGCTACGCTCCGCTCTATCAGGAGACCATCGAGCACTGTAAGCAGCACGGGGCGTTCGACCCGAGGACTATGGGCTCGGTGCCGAACGTCGGGTTGATGGCGCAGCAGGCCGAAGAGTACGGGTCCCACGACAAGACCTTCCAGATCTCCGCGGCCGGGACGGTTCGCGTCGTCGATGCGCAGGGCAAGAGCCTGATCGAGCACGCCGTGGAAGCCGGCGACATCTGGCGGGGCTGCCAGGTGAAGGATGCGCCGATCCGGGACTGGGTGAAGCTCGCCGTGGCCAGGGCGAGGATCACGGGCGCGCCGGCGGTGTTCTGGCTCGACAAGAGGCGGGCGCACGACGCGCAGCTCATCGAGAAGGTGATCCGGTACCTCCGAGACCACGACACCAGCGGGCTCGACCTCCGCATCATGTCCGTCGCCGAGGCCGCGCGCTTCTCGCTGGAGCGGATGCGGGCCGGCCAGGACACGATCTCGGTGACCGGCAACGTCCTGCGCGACTACAACACGGACCTGTTCCCGATCCTCGAGCTCGGGACTAGCGCGAAGATGCTGTCCATCGTGCCGCTAATGGACGGCGGTGCCCTCTTTGAGACCGGCGCGGGCGGCTCGGCGCCCAAGCATGTCGAGCAGTTCGTCGAAGAGGGACATCTGCGATGGGATTCGCTCGGCGAGTTCCTCGCCCTGGCTGAGTCGCTCGATCACATTGGCCGGGTGTCCAACAACGCCAAGGCGAAGGTGCTCGCCCAGACGCTCCACCAGGCCAACACCAAGTTTCTGGACAGTGACAGATTGCCGTCCCGCAAGGTGGGTGAGCTCGACACGCGCGGGAGCCACTTCTATCTCGCCATGTACTGGGCGGAGGCTCTGGCGGCCCAGACCCAGGACAAGGAGCTTCAGACACGCTTCTCCAGAATGGCCACGCAGCTCAAGCAGGACGAGGCCAAGATCCTCGCCGAGTTGAACGCCGCGCAAGGAAAACCGGTCGACCTCGGCGGGTACTACCGGCCGGACCCCGGTGTGGTGGCGAAGGCGATGCGTCCCAGCCCTACGCTCAATGCCATCGTGGACATGATCTCCTGATCATGAGCATCAGGACGGCGGCCGACCTCTCCGCGCTTCCACACGGGCCCAGCGCGTCGCATCGCTTCTTGACACGAATGGCGAGCCTCGTACCCTGACTATCGTCGGGCGAGGTTGTTGGAAATGAGAATCATTCGGGAGATGCGAGGTGGAAGGGCAGCGCGTGAAGCCCGCCCACCGGGCCTCGAGCGTGCCGAGGTCGCACTGCGGGACCGGGGATTCCGGCTGACCGCTCCGCGCCACGCGCTACTCGAGGTGGTCCGCGGCATCAAGACGCACGCCACCGCCGAGGAAGTCCACCGACTGGTCATCCGCCGAGCGCTACGGGTGAGCCTGGGCACCGTCTATCGGAACCTCCGGCTGCTCGGCCACGCGGGGCTGATCGGTGAACTGCCCGGGCCACGAGCCCGCTTCGACGCCAACACGCGGGCCCACCATCACTTCACGTGTCTCCGCTCCGGGCGCATCGCGGACGTCGAGGCATCGATTGCCGAACCGCACTCTCGGGCGCTCTCAAAACGCGTGGAGGCTCGCACAGGTCTCACGATCATGCATCACCGGATCGACTTCTTCGGTCGTTGCCGGCAGTGCCGGGCGCAGGGGCGCGCTCGGCCGGGCAGACGTCGCCCGGCGGCGGCCGCCAGTGCTCGCCGCGCATCCTTCCGCGCGGTGAGCGGCATGAGGGCATGGTGACGGATGGGCTAGCGGCAAAATAGGCCTCGCTCTCTGCCATGAGCGCGGCGAATCAGCCAGAAAGTAGAGGGATCGATATGCCTGAAAAGGATGCGTTTGATAAGAAAAACTCGACTGCGAGCGTCAGCGAAAGCGAGAACCCAGCAATCTCTTCGCCGACTCCCAAGCGAACCCGGCCCAGGTCGAACAGGGACTGGTGGCCGGATCAGGTGGAGCTTTCAATTCTTCGCGCGCATTCTCCCCGGTCCAATCCGATGGGCGAGGATTTCGACTACGCAAAAGAGTTCAGGACCCTCGACGTCGAAGCTCTGAAGCGGGACGTCATCAAGGTCATGACGACGTCGCAGCCTTGGTGGCCGGCCGACTACGGCCACTATGGGCCGTTCTTCATCCGGATGACCTGGCATGCGGCGGGCACGTACCGCATCGCCGACGGCCGGGGCGGTGGCGGCAGCGGCATGCAGCGCTTTGCTCCCCTCAACAGCTGGCCCGACAACGCGAGCCTCGACAAGTCGCGCCGGTTGCTCTGGCCGGTGAAACAGAAGTACGGCAACAAGATCTCCTGGGCCGACCTGATCATCTTCGCCGGCAACTGTGCGTATGAATCGATGGGCTTCAAGACGTTCGGCTTCGGCTTCGGGCGCGAGGACCGGTGGGAGCCCGACGAGGTCTTCTGGGGGCCCGAAGACACCTGGCTTGGAGACGAGCGTCACGTCAATGGCGGGGAGATGCGGGGGCCTTTCGGCGCCGATCACATGGGTCTGATCTACGTGAATCCGGAGGGCCCGGACGGCAAGCCGGACCCGGCCCTTGCGGCGAGTTACATTCGACAAACGTTCGCGCGCATGGCGATGAACGACGAGGAGACGGTTGCGCTCATCGTCGGCGGCCACACCGTCGGCAAGGCGCACGGGGCCGCCCCCGCCGTCCGGTACGTCGGTCCGGAACCGGAGGGCGCCAGTCTGGAGGAGCAAGGTCTCGGCTGGACGAACAGGTTTGGCAGCGGCAAGGGCAAGGATACGATCACGAGCGGGCTGGAGGGCCCCTGGACCACCGAACCGACGAAGTGGGACAACGGGTTCCTCGATAATCTCTACAAGTACGATTATGAGCTGACGACGAGCCCGGCCGGCGGCAAGCAGTACGCTCCGAAGCCGAATGCCGCTGGCGCAGTGCCCACCGCGCCCGACGCTCATGATCGGTCGAAGCGGCAGACGACGATGATGCTCACGACGGATCTTGCATTGAAGGTGGATCCGATCTATGGGCCGATCTCGAAGCGCTTCCACGAGCATCCGAACCAGCTCGACGATGCGTTCGGCAAGGCATGGTACAAGCTCCTGCACCGCGACATGGGACCCGTCTCACGCTACCTCGGCCCGTGGGTTCCGGAGCCGCAATTGTGGCAGGACCCTGTCCCCGCGGTCGACCATGAACTGGTCGGGGAGAAGGACGTCGCTGCCCTCAAAGGCAAGCTCCTCGCCTCTGGGCTGTCCGTCTCCCAACTGGTCTTCACCGCCTGGGCGTCGGCGGCGACGTATCGCGGCACCGACAAGCGTGGGGGCGCGAACGGGGCCCGGATCCGCCTCGCGCCTCAGAAGGACTGGGAAGTGAACAACCCGGCCGAGCTGTCGAAGGCGCTGCAGACGCTCGGAAAGGTCCAGCAGGAGTTCAACGGCTCACAGTCCGGCCGCAAGAAAGTCTCGCTCGCCGACCTGATCGTCCTTGGCGGGTGCGCGGCCGTCGAGCAAGCGGCAAAGAATGCGGGCCACAGCATCACGGTCCCCTTCACGCCGGGGCGCACGGATGCCTCGCAGGATCGCACCGACGTGGAGTCGTTCGCTGTGCTCGAACCCACGTTCGACGGGTTCCGCAACTACCTCCGCGCCGGAGAAGAGCTGCCGGCGCCGACGCTGCTCGTCGAGCGAGCATTCATGCTGAACTTGACTGCGCCCGAGATGACGGTGCTGGTCGGCGGCATGCGCGCCCTGAATGCCAACACCGGGCAGTCCAAACACGGTGTCTTCACCAAGCGGCCCGGGACGTTGACCAATGACTTCTTCGTGAACCTGCTCGACATGGGCACGGAGTGGAAGGCATCCGGCTCGGATAAGAAGGTGTACGAGGGTCGCGACCGCGCCACCGGCGAAGTCAAGTGGACCGGCACGGCCGTCGACCTGGCCTTCGGCTCGAATTCCGAGCTCCGAGCCCTCGCCGAGTTTTACGCAGAAGAGGACTCGAAGGAAAAGTTCATGCGTGACTTCGTGGCGGCGTGGAACAAAGTGATGAGCAACGATCGCTTCGACCTCGCCCGAACTTAGCGACACGGTCATCGAGCGGTTCCGAAGATGAGGGCGGTGTTTCAAAACAATGTGAACACCGCCCCTTGGGGGGGCGAGTTTGCTTGAACGACGTCGCTCCGGAAGAACAGGCCGAGATGATCTGTATAGCGAAGGAAGGCTTTCCGACCGAATAAGCCCAAAGTGTCCGACGGGCCCGCTCTGACGATGTCGTGGTGATCGGCGAGCAGCATCTGTGCGCGTTTCGGCCCATCGTGGGCACGTAGATCGGAGCATCGTGTTGCTCAGCACGTCTGCGTTCTCGCAACTGAGCGCCATCCTGTTCGGGGCCATTGCCGGCGCGTGGCTCTGTCGCCATACGGGGTTGATACGCGCGAACATACGCCCATCAAGGTGTCGCGCCGGGTGGGCGTGGCGGCGCTTGCGGCGTTCTTCGGGTTGCCGCTGCTGCGCGCGCTCACGACATCTCAGGCCATCGCGATGATGGAGGCTTTTTACCGTTCCGGGCGCTTGTGTTCGGGGGAGGGCACGTTGTCCTGCCGTTGCTGCGGGAAGCCGTGGTTGTACCCGGGTGGGGGAGATCGACCTCCGCGGGTTGCTTCAGGCCGTCGACAGCACCGGCCTGGCGGATATTGGCAAGGCGATCACCGAAAAGAACACCGAGGCGTTCGGCGGTGCGTATCGCCGTACCCTCGAGGGCTGCTATACGTGCCACAAGGCGTCGGATAAGCCGTATCTTCGCCCGCGGATTCCGGAGCAGCCAGAGTCGAGGATCATCAATTTCGACTCCGCGGCAACCTGGCCATGACGCGCGGCACGGTTGTGACCGAGGACAGTGCGTTTGTGACTGTACTGTGGTCCGAGCGACTCTGTATGGGAGGCCGGGAAAGCACTCACCACTCCGAAGACCTCTTGCGTGCGACGGCCATAGAGTCCGGGCGGTCTAGTTTCTAGGGGGTCGTCCATCAACCAAGCCCCGCGCTTGCCTACAGCCTCGGAAATCCTCGCGTGCGTCGACGGTATCTTCGAGCATACCGGCGACAACGTGTATGCCGTGATCGGCGCTCGACATACGATCGGCCCATTCCGTGCTGACGGCACCCCGGCCAAGGCCCAGGTGTCCGTCATGAACGAAGAGACGAACCGGGAGACGGCCTGTGTGACGCTATACGAAGTGCTCGCCGCGATCGAAGGCCAATGATGAGTGGCGCGGCGACTCGTGCCGCTGGAGCGGAGGGCCACCGACGCTACGCTGGTGGGGCCGGGCTGACCTTGCTCTACTCGCTGGCTCTCAACCTTCTTCTTATCTGCCCGAACACATTCACTCGATGCGCAACTCGGCCATCCGGGCGTAAAGCTGTTGCCGGCGCATCTGCAGCAAGCGCGCCGCCTCCGTCTTGTTCCCGCCCGCCATGACTACGGCACGCGTGATGAGGAGGCGCTCCAGCTCCCGCATCGCCTGCTCCATCGGCATCGCGAGCAGCTCGGCGAGGCGGCTCACCCTCGGCGCCCGCGGCGCTGCCGGCGAGCGCCGGCAAGTCCTCCAGCGTGATCAACGGCCCACGGGCGAGGACGACGGCGCGTTCGATCAGATTCTCCAGCTCGCGGACGTTGCCGGGATAGTCGTGGAGGAGCAAGGCTCGCATGGCCTCGTCAGTGAAGCTTGACGGCGCGTCGGGCCTGCTGACGCCGTGCTGGCGGAGGATGTGCTCGGCGAGATCGGGGATGTCGCTGCGGTGCGCGCGGAGGGATGGCACCTCGATGCGCGCGACGTTGAGTCGATAGAACAGATCTTCGCGGAACCGCCCTTCGCCGATGGCCCGCGCCAATCCGGTTGGTCGCTGCGACCAGCCGGAAGTCCGATCGCAGCGTTTGCTGTCCGCCCACTTGCTCGAAGGCGCTGTGCGACGTGCTCGCCCCGCGGTTGCGGGGCTCATGAAGCGCGGTACATCTCCCTCCGCACTGGCGATTGACTCCCGGCTGCAGCGAGGGTAAATAGGACGGGACGGGACGCGGATCCCGTCCCGTCGGAACGCACACCGCGAGCAAAAGGGGGTGCGAATGGAGACCACGCCACCGGGGACGCCAGCCGCGCCGGAGCGGGCCTGCTAGCAACCGCGATCGGCGCCGCGAGCCGCTGAAACGGGCTCCGGCGCATGCCGGAGCGCGCGGCAATGAGCCGCGCATACCTACGAAGGGGACGCCGTGGGCGGAGCCTGGACGGTTCGCCCGCGGCCCCCGACTCATCCTCTGCTCACTTGTCGCCCTCGCACCGTACGCGGGTCAGCGCCGCCTGGACCAGTCCCAACGCTATGGTCACCAGATGACGGTCTTGATCAGGTTCTCGGGTGATCGTCTGGTTGCGTGATCTCCGGCCGGAGCGCCACGGCTACTACGCGCTTGAGATAATCGAAATCGAACGGTTTGTCGACATAGGCGAGTGCGCCGAGTTCTAGCGCCTCGCGCGCGAGCAGGGGGTCCGTATTCCCGGTGACCATGATCACCTTGGCGGTCGGATTGATCGAGCGGATGCGCTTGAGCACTTCGATCCCGTTCATTCCGCCGGGTAACAGCACATCGAGCAAGACCAGATCGGGACGGGACAGTATGACTAACTTCAGCCCCTCATCGCCTGTCAGCGCGCCCGAGACCCCATAACCCTCCCCGCGGAGATGGGTGACTAGGATGTCGACCACTTCGGGGTCGTCGTCGATCACGAGGATTCTGGCGACCGGGACCCTCACCATCGCCGCGACACTCCTCGTTCACATCTGAGTTGAATCGGGTTCTTGCGCTACGAAAAAGATAGCAGACGGTAAGCCAGATTGTCGTCGGTACCTCTCGCGTCGCCCGGCGGTGGCGCCGGTGGGCCCCGGGCGGCGCTGACGCGCGGCGGTCAGGCAGCGCTGCTGCCGATTGATGACCGCGCCGCTCGTCAGCCAGACGCGGGCGCGAGAACGCGAGCGACGACACGATCCAGCTCGTGCAGCTCGAACGGCTTGCGCAGACACTCCACGGCCCCTTCGCGCAACGCCTCGGCTTCCTTCTGGGTGTCCCAGGCCGCGCTCATGATGAGCACGGGTGTCGTCACCCCACGGGCGCGGACGCGCTTCAGCAGGTCCAGGCCCTGGGTCCACTGGAAGATGGAAAAGGAGCTGTACGTCTATCGACTCCTTGGCCGAACCGAAGGACTTCCTACGCCGTCCATCTTGTGGTCGGACAATTCCAAAGAGCTCCTGCCCCAGAATTACGTGTTGATGACAACACTCCAGGGCCAACTCCTTTCCCATTTGGCGCCCTCGCTGTCCGCGCGCGAACTCCGAGACATCTATTTTCAGATGGGCACGCTGCTGGCGAAAGTTCACGGCGTGACACTCGAGGCGTTCGGGTATATCACCATTGGTGTCATCGCCTCGCACCCGACGAACGAGGCCTACATGCGTTCCCGGTTCCAGAAGAAGTTGGTGGAGTTCGATGCGTACGGTGGCGACCCAGCGCTTCGGCGCACAGTCGAGGAGTACGTCGAAACGCATAATGATCTCCTGACGCAGGCGCGCATTCCAGTCCTCTGTCACGATGACTACCACGAAGGCAATGTCCTGGTGGCCGAGGAGGAGGGCAAGTGGCGCGTGACGGGAATCATTGACGTGGAAAACGCGGTGTCCGCGGATCCACTGCTCGATATCGCGAAGACCGACTACTACGCGATCAGGGCAAATGAAGCTAAGCGGGAAGGCTTCCTCGCAGGGTACGACGGCTATCGATGAACTGGCGAGAGCGAGTCCAGTTGTACAAGCTCTATCATGCGCTCGAGCTATGGGATTGGTTCGCCGCGGTCGGGAACAAAGCTACGGTTATTCGGTTGACGGACGACATTCGTCGTTTCGCTGCCGCGTGATTCCCGAATAGCGGCACCCAGACTATGACGATCAGGCGCAGGTCGATTACGTCGCTGACTCTCAATCAGAGGGTCCAAGTTCGAGTCCTTGACGGCCCACCAATGATCACGGGCGCTCCAGAGCACCGGAAGCGCCCACTGATCTTCGGTCAGCGGTTCGAAGGTCAGCGACCAGGAGCGACGGACCCGGGCAGCAGAGGTCAACCGCGACTACGCTATGCGGCCGGAGCCGGAGGATACCGTTGCTGTCGTCCCCCAGCTCCAGGCAGCGTGGTCGAAGGGGATGAGTTGACCAGGGCACATCCACGCGATATAGGCGACGTGGCGTCCGCTATCCCGATACCGCGACGGTACCGAAGGGGTGCGTCGATAGGTACTGGCAGCATCTTGGGTGATTCATCGCCACACCTGAGTGATGGACGGCCTCAGCCCGCCGCTCTGGAGCGAGACACGGTACGACTACGGTGGGCCACGCGCGGCGCGCGCGTGTGATCGTGCTGACGGCCGAAGGGCGTTCGGGTGCGGAGATCGCGTCGATGGTCGGAATCGCGCCGGAGGTCGTCTCGCGCATCCGAAGGCGATTAGTCGAGCACGGCGTCGAGCGGCTCGCCGATCAACCGAAGGCCGGCCGAAAAGATCAAGCTGTGAAGCCGGAGGTCGTCAAGTGCATCGTACAAATGGCGCTGTCGCCGCCGCCGGCGGGGCGCACGCGGTGGACGACGCGACTGATCGGCGATGATGTCGATCTCACCAGTGCGACGGTCGCAAGGTGCTGCGCGCGAACGGGTTGAAGCCTCACTTGGTTCGAACGTACAAGGTCAGCCGCGACCCCGAATTCGCAGCGAAAGTCACCGACGTTGTCGGCCTGTATCTGAACCCGCCGCAGAACGCGATCGTGCTGAGCGTCGACGAGAAGACGCAGATTCACGCGCTCGAGCGTACGCACCGTCCGCTGCCGCTTCGCGAAGGACGCGCCCGACGCCACACGCACGACTACAAGCCTCACGGCGTCGTCGACCTGTACGCAGCGCTGAACGTTGCGAATGGCGAGGTCACCCACCGGTGCACGGACAGTCACGCAGCCAAGGGGTTTCTCCGCTTCATGAAGCATGTCGCGCGTCGCCATCCGCGGCAGGAGCTGCACATCGTGCTCGGCCACTCGTCGACGCACGGCACGGCGGAGGTGAAGGAGTGGCTCGCGAAGATTCCTCGCGTGCACTTCCACTACACCCGACGAGCGCGTCGTGGCTGAACCAAGTCGAGAGCTTCTTTGGCATCCTCGGAAAGCAGTCGCTCGCCGTCGCCCCCTCTCCGAGCAAGGTCGCGCTCCGCGAGCACATCGCCGCGTACATCGCGCATTGGAACCAACGACTCGACTCCCTTCATCTGGATGAA
>WNEW01001679.1_pt1 | contig 10777 bp, 10 predicted proteins | sample 5399891 | NCBI WGS metagenome assembly WNEW01 (sample SAMN13153336, study PRJNA577476) | soil metagenome | isolation source: 40 cm grassland meadow soil pre-rain plot 5 | place: USA:California | collected 2015-09-08 | reverse complement strand
TGTCAAAGTGAAGAGCATCTTCATTGGCTCAGTATCAGGTAGACGTCTCTTTCGGTTTCTGCCTTGGAGGACTCTCAAACTGTTTCTGCTACATTTTCCAGTACCGTCAGCGATGTCATATGATCTGTTCTTGTCCGGGATGAAAGTCCCAGATGCTTCATAGGCTCTATTTCGGGTTCTGTTAACTCTTGGTCGGTTGAGTTAGCTTCGGGGCATCGACTCCGGGGATTACCGTAGGCGTCGGGTTCCCTTTCATTGCTTCAACTGCCCTGCCTTGCGCCTCAGCTATGGGAGGCCGGGAACGTGCGAACCTCACCCGTCCCCGCCGAGCCAGGTTAACCGCTACTACCATGTCTCGGTCCATTACTATTCTACATTTACCGCACCAGAGCTTGCGTTCTAGTTGTTTGTCCGATTGGAGTCTCTCCCCGCATCTCGGACAAGTCACACTGGAACCTCTGGTCTCACGCCTAGACAAACGGATTATCGGTAGTCCAGCCCATCGGGCTTTGTATTCGATCTGTCGCTGAGCCTCTCCGAAACTCCAGCCGTTCATTCTACCCCGATACTTTCTACCCTGACCGTTACCCTTCTGGTAGAGGCGTCGGATGCCCTCAATGTTCTCTAGGACGATCGCTGTTCTCTTTTGAACCGCGACAGTAACAATCTCCTTCGTCGCATTATGAAGGACATGTCGGGTCTTGGCGGATCTCCTTCGTCCATATTTTGACGCTACCGACTCCCTTATCCGAACATCATTCCTCTTGAGGGAGCTGACGATCCGAGTTGTGACTTTGGCTATTCTCATCGTCTCGGAAGTGTCGTAGTAACGGGTTTGATCGTCGTTTCCAACGGTGAGGTTACGAAGATTACAGTCCACTCCCACCATCGACACGCATTCTATTTTGGGAGCATCATGAGCGATGCACAGGATCAGTCTGGTTCGTGTGAGAGTGAATGAGCGGACAGTTGCGATTGCTTGGGAAATAGCTTCTTGAGTGTGCTTGGTCAAGGGTATGCTTAACCGTCTCCCTCGTGTGATGGAAATCTCTAACCCTCCATTCTTGATTTTGAAACCGTAGCAGGACACGAGTTGAGGTTTGACCGCGTAGGGTTCTCTTGCCGCGAAGCCTCTCTTTAGAGACTTTTTCCTAGCTGCCAGCATTCCTGCTGCTCGAGATATGGCGCAGAGCTTGTAATAGCTGGGAGAATCGTAATGAGCGAGCTGGTTGTAGGAGAGGAGTGAGAGCCTTCTCAGCGATGTCGCGTTGTTGGCTAGACCAACTCTTATCGAGTCGTTAACCATTTTCTTAAACGTCTCCAACAACCCCAGAACGTCTCGTGTTGGGACGTAGTACTGCCAAATAGACTTCAGAGCCTGCACGGGAGAAAGACATCTCCTGACAACTTGAGGATGAGAGGTACCCGACTATGATCAAGCCTCGTTAAGAAACGTTCTTGAGGCGCCACGAGGGACTGAGGGCTGAATTGAAGAGGCCACTCTAAAGCCAGAGGTCCAATATGTTTCTGAGCCACGAACCGAGCTTCCTCGGTGCAATATCGCCCTAGAGGTCCAAGAACTTGAGAGGGTTACGCCTAGGTTAAAAAGGAAGCTCTGAGCTAGGTCTAGGTTGAGAATATGGCAATTAGTATAACGGAAAAGGCAGCGGTCAAGGTCCAAGACTATCTGAAACAGGTCAGCGACCAGTCCCTCGCCCTACGCATATTCGTCAAAGCGGGAGGATGCGCCGGTTACCAGTTCGGTCTGAAGCTGGACAAGACGAGCGACAGCGACGTCATAGAGCACAAGAACGGAGTCAACATTGTAGCCGACCCAAAGAGTGCAGACCTTCTCGGAGACGCCGAGATTGACTACGTCGAAACAGAGATGGGCGGTGGCTTCAAGTTCAACTTCCCTGAAAGCTACCTCACCTGCGGCTGCGGACACAGCTTCGTACCGAAAGGCAAGGAACAAGCTACCGGGGCTCGCAGTCCCGAAGAGCACCACGCCCACTACTAAGCCTCCCCTAACTTTTCCCGGACAGCTTGCCCAGAGCACTGTCAGGGGATACGCCACGCAAAAACAGACGACAGCATACATTCACGGAAAGAAATCCTACGATGTCAACAAGGTCAGGCATGATTTTCCGATTCTAAGCCGCTTGATCAATGGAAAGCCGCTAGCATACCTTGACAGCGCGGCCACCGCCCAGAAGCCTGTAGAAGTAATCGATGAACTGACCCGTTTTTACACCGAGTACAACGCGAACGTTCACCGTGGCGTCTACAAGATCAGCGAGGAGGCGACTGCCGCCTACGAAGAGGCACGAGCAAAGATCGCTCGACTGATAAACGCAAACAGTCCGACCGAGATAATTTTCGTTCGCGGGACGACAGAGGCGATTAACCTAGTTGCCCAATCATGGGGTCGCATGAACGTCGGCCTGGGAGAGGGTATCATTCTGACCGAGATGGAGCACCATAGCAATATTGTCCCATGGCAGCTACTCGCCAAGCAGAAGGGCGCTCATCTGAAGTATGTAGGACTCACCGATGATGGCCATCTGGTCCATGAAGATTTTCGCCAACACCTAGAGTTAGGCGGAAGCAAGCTCGTCACCATGACTCACGTATCGAACGTTCTGGGGACAATTAATCCAGTTCGTGAGTATATCCGCGAAGCCCACAAGCAGGGCTGTCGAGTGTTTGTGGACGCTGCCCAATCTGTCCCTCACATGCCTGTGGATGTCCAGGACATGGATTGTGATTTTCTCGCTTTTTCAGGCCACAAGATGTGCGGACCGACAGGGATCGGAGTGCTATATGCGAAGAAGGCGATTCTCGAAGAGATGCCTCCTTATCATGGAGGTGGTGAAATGATCCGTGAAGTCCATCTTTACGAATCTACGTGGAGAGATCCTCCATACAGGTTTGAAGCTGGGACCACCAACATAGCGGGGGCTATTGGATTGGGAAAGGCCATAGACTACTTGTCGGAGCTAGGACTACGGAACATCCAACTGCATGATCAGGAGTTAGCGGAGTATATGCATGACATGCTGGGAAAGGTCAGGGGCGTCAAGATCTATGGTCCGGCGAATCCGAGGACGAAAGCAGGAGTGATAAGTTTCAATTTGGGAGACGTTCACGCTCACGACATGGCAAGTCTCTTGGACGAAGACGGAATCGCTGTGCGGTCAGGCCATCACTGCGCACAGCCTCTAATGGACCGGCTAGGTGTCTCCTCCACTACCCGGGCGAGTGTATACATTTACAATACTGAAGACGAAATTGATCGACTGGTAGAGTCCGTGGAGAGAGCGGGAAGGGTGTTCAAGGTATGAGTTCCATCTATTCCGAAATAATTCTCGACTATTACCGCTACCCTCGAAACAAGGGAACCCTGCCCCATGCTCAGATCCACGCACGAGACACGAATCCTCTTTGCGGGGACGTGATCGAAATGCAGCTTGAAGTGGATGAAAAGAACACCGTGAAAGATGTGAAGTTCAACGGGCAAGGTTGCGCGATCAGCCAAGCATCAGCCTCCATGCTGACCGAGCTCGTAAAGGGGAAGACCGTCGATAATGTGCGCAAGATCTCCAAGGAGGACGTTCTCTCACTGATAGGCGGACAGCTTACCGCGGTAAGGCTGAAATGCGCGCTACTGTCTCTAAAAGTTCTGAAGACAGGAGTCTACAACTATATCGGTTCAACCGATGCTACCAAGGAAGAACTGTCAGGCCTCTAATCACGAAAGTAATGACCCGCGATCCGTCTACCCACTGCTGTTTCTGTCCACAGCCTCTCTTTTCTGTTGTTTCAATTGCTCCTGTACTTTCTTGAAGAAATCCTGGTTCTCGACCTTCTTTGCCTCCGCGTGTATCGCTTCGATATCCACCTTCAAGACCTTCCTCAAGACTCTCTTCCGCCCATAGATAATCCACGAAACAATGATTGCGAGGGCGGCGATCAGAACTAATGCCGCAATGAGAAGATAGTTGAAAGTAGAGCTTTGCGGCGGGGATGCTGCCGCAGTCACCAGGGTCGAGGTGGATCCCTGCCCCATATTTCCGTAGATGTCGGAAGCGTTGACCTGTATCTGCCAGATTCCCGCTGGGTTGGTTGAGTTGACAATATAGCTCCCAACCCACTTGCCCCGGCTTTGGTCGTAGAACAATAGTAGTGGGCTACCAATTTGGCTCGACAAATGATATGTGATGGCGGTGACAGTCCCGCTGGTGAAATTGTACCCTCCAGGAGTAACCACCGATGCATAGATCACCACAATGTTTCCTATTGTGTAGTTGTTGTCGTTGGTGATTGCGGAGACAGCGAGAATCGCTGGCGATACTGTAAATGGCTTGAGAACGCTTGAGATTGGTCCTTTGTTCCCATAGCCATCATCAAAGCTGTTAACCTCCACAGTGGCGACCCAAGGACCGACCTCGCTGCTCAAAGGGATCTGGAATGTTCCATGAAACGCGTTCAGACCAGAACTGTAAGCCATTGTCACATAGTGCGATGTCTGGCCGTCAGCTTCAACTAGACGCAGATTCACAGAACCTGTCCTAACCTGCGAACCACCCGGATATGAGGCCGAGAAACGGAAATCTTCGGTCTGAGATGTCTGCAATAAGCTTCGACTAATGACCAGTGAGGAAATTGTCACATTGGTCGCTGTGACGCTGAACGACTGGATGTCTGGCGGGCTTTTTACTGGAATTCCGGTCAGGGTTAGAGTGTAGTCACCAACCGGAAGTGAGACGGGTATTGGCCAATTATACGAGAGAAGTCCGGTATTATCGGTAGTCTTGTTGAGTGGAAAGCCAGTTACCAGTCCGCTCAGGCCAGAGATTTTGATTGTGACGTTCCCATTCGATTGATAATTGACTGCCTTGATGGAGACGGGAAGAAGCCGCTGGTAGCTGAGACTGTCGGTGAGACCGACCTGAAATTGGCCATTCGCTACTCCCGTTGAACCTACAATCAGAGGTTGGGTTTGATTAACCCACACGGCGTAAACCCCGACGTATGCTAAGCTTGTGCCCGAACCGAATTTGCCAGGGTAGGCGACGCTCTCTACAAACGACGCTGCGTGAGGCGCATTAGTTGCGTTGGTAGCCTGATGGACAGTCCCACTAGGATCCTTTACATTCCAAGTAAAAGCGTAGTTTGAGAACGTGTTTGCATTAGACACGTTTAGTGTTAGCAGATCCCTTGCCGTGTTACTCTCCTGCAACCGCGCAACTGACGCCGTCAAACTGTACGTCTCGTTCAACGCGTGTACCGGAAAATCAAACATTGTAACGAACAGAAGTGCCGCTAGGAATGGAAGTAGGACGTATCGTCTCAATTGTATCAAAAATACTGCCCCTCTCGTTTTTTCGCCTCGTTCTGGGCTGTCCACATCGAAACTGTTCGGTAATTGACATGGGAATCGGGCTGAGTTGACTAAAGGGCCCTGTAACTTGAAACGCGGTAGGAGGGTAAGAATCGAAGGTGAGAGAGAATCCTTTGGTGAGAAGGTTAGACCGTAGGCTGCCAGCCTTATGCTACTTCTACTAAGATATCTCCATTAGCTATCTTCACCTGATGCTTGCCCAGCGGTTTTTCGGCGGGTGGATTAACGGCTTCTCCAGTCAACAGGTTGAACCGGGACAGGTGAAGCGCGCAAGTAACGCTGTCTCCCGTCAGAAAGCCCATGGACAGGTCGTACTCTTCATGAGTACAGGTTCCATCCCAAGCGTAGAGTGTACCGTCCAAGTTCACGACGAGGATCCGTTTACCATCGTGCTCTATTCCTTTCATCGACCCCGGGGGAAGCTCGGAAACGGGGCATACTTTGATGAAAGTCGACAAGAGAGAATCTCTACCGATACTTGTAGTGTCTCTCGAAGAGATCAGACGAGACGCTTTCTTTCTCCGGTTCTTCTTCGAATTCCGGTAATTGTTCCGGGCTTGGAGGGATTTGTCCTCCCCTACCCAGCCACTTCTCTTCAATGAGGTACTGTATCGCCGCTCTCACTGTTCTGAGGGGTATGCGTTGGACGGCGGGATGCAGGAATCCGATGATGATCATCCTCTGGGCTTCGCTCTGAGTCAAACCTCGAGACATCAGATAGAAAATCTGCTCCTCATCCACCTGGCTAACTGATCCCGAGTGAGTGGCTTTTACCTCGTTGGTCATAATCTCGAGACCTGGTATCGCGTCGGCTCTTGCCTTTTTGCTGAAGATCATTGCGTGTTCTGCGAGGTATGAGTTCGAATTCTTGGCGCCTTCTTCGATTCGTATCATGCCCTTGAAGATGGTGCGGGCCGAATCTCTCAACACTCCACGAGCTAGCACATGTCCGGTCGTGTTCGTGGATCTATGGGTAAGATCAGTAACTGCGTCAACTCGCGAAGCTTCAGAACCGAACACGATTTCGACGTCCTCCGCAGTGGCACCGGGTCCGTTCATTACGCTCTCTACTCTGGAGCGCGTAACCCCTCCACCAATATGGCCTATAGTCCAGTTCATGCGAGAGTCTTTCTGGCCGACGCATCGCCTGTTTAGGGTGGAATGTACGTCGGCTTCGAAGTTTTGTAGGCTGGCGAAGTTGACCTCGGCATCTTCGCCGAGATAGACTTCGGTGACTTCGCTGTACATGGCGGGACCCTGTTGGCCGGGGTCGAGTTTTGAGTAGGCTTCTTGCAGAAAGCTGAGTTTGCTGTTTTCTTCTGCTATGATGATGTTGTGGGTGAAGGCTGCTTGGTGGCGTGTTTTGAGTAGGACGATGTTTCGGAAGGGGATTTTGATGTTGAGCCCTTTCGGAACGTACAGGAATGTGCCGGCTGTGAAGAAGGCGTTGTTTAGGGCTGCAAACTTGTCGTCGTCTGGGGGGATCGCTTTGGTGAAGTGGCTTCGGGCTAGTTCTGGGTTGTTGGCGAGGGCTGAGTGTATGTTTGAGAATATGATTCCCTCTTTCTCTAGGGTCCCGTGGACCTCAGTGCGGACCATCTGAGAGTCGACTTGCAGAGATAGAGTCGGTTCGTCTTTCTCCTTGACGAGGTGAGCGATCTCGTGAGGTGTCGATCTTAGGTGTGCGGGAACGCCAGGTTCGAACGAATCGAGCGTCAGCCCGGATAGGATGTCTACATATTTTGTGTAGAGCACGGATTTTTCGAGGGGTAGTTTGTTGAAGTAGTCGAGTGCGACGAATCTCTCTTTACTAAGTTCTTGTGGTTCGGAGAAGGACGCGGAGACTTCTTTGATCATGCTTTCTGTGGGGCTGGCGAGGGATTTGCCCATGGCTAGCATGCCGTATAGATTGCTGGGCCTGTTAGAAGGTTTGGGTCTCTTCGGGGTCTAGCCGACGGCGCCTTCCATTTCCATCTCGATAAGCCTGTTGAACTCAACCGCGTACTCCATCGGGAGTACTCTAGTGAAGGGTTCCATGAATCCAGTGACGATCATGCTGAGAGCTTGTGTCTCTGTCAAACCTCTAGTCATGAGATAGAACAGTTGATCCTCGTTGATCCGTCCAACTGTTGCCTCGTGGGTTATTGTCGCATCGTCCTCGTTTACTTCCATGTAGGGGTACGTTGATGTTTTTGATTGCGCGTCCATTAGTAGGGCGTCGCATCGAACGCTCGATTTTACTCCGACTGCTCCCTTAGCTACGTGGACTAGTCCTCGGTAGGTGGTTAGTCCTCCGTCTTTGCTAACGGATTTTGCTGTGATTCTCGAGCTGGTGTACGGAGCGAGGTGGACTGCTTTGGCTCCGGTGTCTTGGTGACGGTCTTTGCCGGCGAATGCTACTGATACTATCTCGGCTTTCGCTCTTGGTCCGACGAGGTAGACGGATGGATACTTCATCGTAAGTTTGCTACCGACGTTTGCATCGATCCATTCGACGCTGGCGTCCTCGTAGGCATAGGCTCGCTTGGTAACGAGGTTGTAGACATCAGATGACCAGTTCTGTAGGGTTGTATAGCGGACCTTGGCTCCCTTCTTTGCGATTATCTCGACGACTGCGGAGTGGAGGGAATCGGTGGAATATACAGGGGCTGTGCAGCCTTCGATGTATTGTACCTCTGCGTAGTCGTCTGCGATGATCAGGGTTCTCTCGAACTGTCCCATGTTTGCGGCGTTGATTCTGAAGTATGCCTGTAGTGGGAGTTCGACTTTGACGCCTGGGGGGATGTAGATGAAGCTGCCGCCGCTCCAGACAGCGCTGTTGAGCGCGGCCATCTTGTTATCTTCAGGCGGAATTATTGTTCCGAAATATTTCTTGACAATCTCCGGGTGTAGCTTGAGCGCGGTATCGGTGTCGCAGAAGATTACACCCTTGTCCTCCAAGTGTTTCAGGAGGCTGTGATAGACAACCTCTGATTCGTATTGGGCCCCTACTCCTGCAAGGAACTTCTTCTCGGCCTCAGGTATGCCTAGCCTGTCGAAAGTCTTCTTGATCTTCTCGGGAACGTCGTCCCAGCTCTTCTCCACCTTGTCAGTGGGTTTTAGGTAGTAGTAGATGTCGTTGAAGTCAATATGGGAAAGGTTGCCGCCCCAGGTGGGCATGGGCCTCTGGATGAAATGTTCGTAGGCTCGTAGCCTGAACTTCTTCATCCATTCAGGCTCTTTTTTCATGTCAGAAATTTGCTCGACGGTCTCACGAGAGAGTCCTCTCTCGGACTTGAAGATGGGCTTCTGAGTATCCTTGAAATCATATTTTGCGTAGTCTAGGTCTAGGTAACTCTTGTTAGCCATCGTTTCTTTCTCTCTTTATGACGTATGTTATACTGGACCGCTCGCTATTTACGGGTTCCGTCTCAGCGCTCGTGAACCCGTGAGCGCCCTGCGGAAGACCGCAAGGGGAGGTTAATCCTAAAGGCTTTCGTTCTCCCGATTGAGTCTTGTGGAAGATTACTGGATAGATATTGCCTTCTCGGCCCTTCTTAGAGGACGCTTCCTCACGCAGGGTAGATACTCGGTTCGGTAATAGTTGCACTTATGGTTGAGGGGACAGTCTGAACAGTGAGGTCCGATAGGCCGGCAGACTAGCTGGCCGAATTTTACGAAGACCTCGTTTAGGGGTAGCCAATCTTTCCGGTCGGCGAGGCGGGTAAGTTCCTTCTCAGTCTCCTCTGGCGTCTTCGTCTTGACGACCCCAATTCTATTGAAAATCCGATGAACATGAGTATCGACTGGAATCGCGGGGGTCTTGAACCCGTAGACGAAGACGCAGTTAGCGGTCTTCCGTCCAACTGAAGGGAGCTCGAGCAACTGATCCATGTTCTCAGGTACCTTGCCACCATACTTGGCGAGCAAAATCTTCGAGATCTTCTTGACTGTCCGCGCTTTTGTATTGTAGAAGCCTACTGGTTTGATGAGTCGCGCGACGGTCCTGGTATTTGCCGCGGCCAGGCTCTTGACGTTGGGGAACCTGGCGAAGAGCCTGGATGAAGCTAGGGCTGTCATGGGGTCCCTCGTTCGGTGGGACAGTACGGTCGAGATCAAGACTCTGAATGGGTCACCATCAGTCGAATCGCTAATCTCCTGCAATGCTGTTGGATCATCTTTCCTAGCCCTTTCGACCGCTCCAGCCGCATCCTGGATGATTCTGCGAATCGTAGCAGCTGATTGTAGATTAGTCGGTGGTTTCATTTGGCCAGTTTTCTAACCGTCTCCAAGTTGCCCTTGTCATCGCGCCGTTCGTCTTCCGGCGTCTCCAAGATCCAGGGCAGATCCTTGATGGTCTCGTGGTGCAGAATGGCCCTGAACCCTTTCGTCCCGATGTAGCCCATGCCAATGTGCTCGTGGCGATCCAGTCCTGACCCTTGCCCACCGCGGGAATCGTTCAGATGGACAACTTTCAACTTGTCAAACCCGATATCCTTGTCGAAACTTGCCAGAGTCTGGTTCACGCCCTTTTCGGTGTGAAGATCCATTCCCGCAGCGTAGGCATGACAGTTGTGCGTGACAACGAACGGAGCCGTGAATGTTCCATTCTCGGTTGTTAGATTGTGGACTATCCCTTTGTACGTTTCTACTCTTACTTCTCTCACAGGCACGTAAAAGTTCCACGTGTCCCTTATGATTCGACGCGGGGAGGCTGTGGGAAATTCATGGACAAATCCCAGTTTCAGCGCTTCATGGCGCCCCACGTGGACTGTATACCACCCGAGAGATATTAGAGTCCTACTTCCGATCAGGCCCTGAGTAGGCTTATGGTTGGAGATGGTTCCGCGGATGTCAATTTTAGCCAAGAGATGTATCAACTGGTATGCAACTGTCTTTGAGCTGGTAACGTACCGTATTCCTCGTCGGTCCATACACCCATCGCCCAGTAGATATCCGTGAAGGAATGCTTTGATGCAGTCTGGAGGTGCTCTCAGGATAAAGCGTGGGATTTTCTTAGTCACGGCCTTGGTCCCGAAGGTGTCCCTGAAAAAACGGGTCAAGATGTTTGAGGCGACGCATACTTTCGTTGCGGTACCGCTGTCGTCTATCCAAGTTTTCAGGGAAAATAGCTCTTCAACGAGGTTTTCGACGCGATCTATGAGAGTGGTTTCGTGCCGACCAAATGCAAAGTATACTTTTCCAATGTCTCCCCTACCATTGTGCCCCATGAAAGTGAAGCCCTCAGCCAAGTAGAGTCCCAATAGCTCGGCAAAAGCACATGTGAGTGGCAGGACCGAGGGAAAGGGGAACCGTCGAGTTAGTGCCCCAATGTATCGACGAAAGTCTACGTGCGTCGTGTCAGAGGATGTGAGCTTCGGCATGACTACGAAA
>WNEW01001914.1_pt1 | contig 10780 bp, 6 predicted proteins | sample 5399891 | NCBI WGS metagenome assembly WNEW01 (sample SAMN13153336, study PRJNA577476) | soil metagenome | isolation source: 40 cm grassland meadow soil pre-rain plot 5 | place: USA:California | collected 2015-09-08 | reverse complement strand
GGCTGCCCCGCCCTTACGCGGGCGATGTACGACTCGTTCACATCCACCTCGATCTCGAGCGAGCCCATGTCGACGATGGTCGCGATACCCGTCCGCGTGAAGCCGCCGCCCGCCGACACCGGCGACACCATCTCGCCGCGCTGCGCGTCTTTCGAGACCACGATGCCCCCGAAAGGCGCCCGCACCGTACAGTTGTCGAGGTCCTGCTGCGCGACCTTGACCCGGGCCTCGGCGGCGCCGACCTGCTCGCGAGCGACGACGATGCGCGCCCGCAGGCTGTCCACGGCCATGCGCGCCTGATCGCGGGCCTGCTCGGCTACCAGCTTGCGATCCCACAGCTCATCGACCCGTCGCAGCTCGCGCTCGGCGTTCTCGAGGTTGACACGCAGGTCGCCCAGCGTGGCGGCGGTGGCGTCGCGATCCGCCGCCGCAGAAACCAAGCGGGCGCGCGCGTCGGAGTCATCCAGCTTCGCCAGCACCTGCCCCGCCTCGACGTGCATGCCCTCGTCCACGTGGATCTCGTTGACCCGCGCCGTGATCTTGGCGGCGATGGTCGCCCGCTGCCGCGGCGTGACGTACCCGCTCGCGTTCAGCAGGGCCGGACGGCCCCCCTTGTCCGCGCGCACGGTCGTCACCTCGATCTCGGGCGCCTTCTCTCGCAGCACGAACCACAGGACTGCCGAGACCACCAGCAACGCGGCCAGCCCGGCGCCAATCGGGCGCCACGTCAGGCGCTTCGGATCACGCCGGGCGTGCTCGTCGATCCGGAGGGCCGAGAGATCAGGCCCCCGGGGCCGTTCCGTCACGTCAGACATGTCACCGTCCATTTCGCCGGGGCTTGGCTCTTCCCGAACGCGAGACCATTATCTACCGCACATATCCACCGCACACCTACCGGAGCGACGTTGGCTTGCCGAACTTCACCTCAGGGATCTGCGCTCCAGAGGGCGTGCAACTCGCGATTCTGCCCGAGGGAGGAAGGCGCGCCTCAGCGAAGTATAGCAACTCACGCCAGGGTGGTCCGGCGGTCGGGCTACGCGTAGGCGCCGACGTAACGTCCACGTGTGGTGGGCCGTCATGTGGATGCTCTACCGGCGCAGGGGAGCCTCGAACGGGCCCCCCAAGCCCCCGCCTTCAGAGCGTCCCGGCAAAGCCGTGACGCTCCTCTAACCTCAATTTTCTCGGTGGGATCAGCCGCGGAGCTTGTTGGAGGCGTCGAGCGCGGCGACTTTGTAGCACTCGGCGAGCGTCGGATAGTTGAAAACCGTCTGGAGGAAGTAATCGATTCCGCCCCCCAGGCCCAAGACAGCCTGGCCGATGTGCACCAGCTCCGTCGCGCCGGTCCCGATGACGTGCACGCCCAGGAGTCGCCGATCTTCCCGATGGAAGAGCATCTTGAAGAGGCCGCTGTCGTCACCCAGGATCTGCCCGCGGGCGATCTCCCGGTATCTGGCCACGCCGGTCTCGTAGGGAACCTTGCGCTCGGTCAAATCGTGCTCGGGCGCACCGACCATCGAGATCTCCGGGATGGCGTAGATGCCGATGGGAAAGTGTGCCGCCATGGGGCCGGCCTCGATCCCGAACGCGTGGCAGGCGGCCAGCCGCCCCTGCTCCGACGACGTGGCGGCCAGGCTCGGGTAACCGATCACATCCCCCGCCGCAAAAATGTGCGGCACACACGTCCGGAACGTTTCGTCCACCTTCAGCCGGCCGCGCTCGTCCGCGTCCAGTCCGGCGCTGGCGAGGTTCAGCGGACCGGTGGCCGCAATGCGCCCGGCCGAGAAGAGAACCACGTCGGACACCAGGCGCTTTCCGGACTCGAGGCGGATGACCGCCCGCCGTGGAGGGCCGTCGGACATCTCGATGGACTCGACGGTCTCTCCCAGGCGAAACGTCACGTTCCGAGCCCGCATCTGGTGGATCAGCTCCTCCACGATCTCGCGGTCCAGGAACTCGAGCGGCCGCTGGCGCTTCTCGATGAGCGTGACCGGGACACCCAGCGCCGAGAACATCGACGCGTACTCGATGCCGATGACGCTGCCGCCCACGACGGCCATCGCTCTGGGGATTTGCTTGAGCTTGACCACATCGTCGCCGGTGATGACCACCTCTCCGTCCGCAGCGCCCCCGGGTGGCGGCGCCGGCTGCGTGCCCACGGCGATCACGATCTTCTCGGCCGAGATCCGCCGCCATCCGTCTCCCTCGCGCACCACGAGGGTGTGCGCATCAGAGAAGGCGGCCTCGCCCCGCACGATGGTCACGTCGTTACGCCGGAGCTGATCCTCGATGACGTTCTGCTCACGCCCGAGGACCTCGTCGACCTTGGCGAGGAGCTGCTCCGCGGTCGGGCGAGCGTCGGGCGGCGCCGAGCGAGCACGGTCGTACCGGCCGGCGACACGGGTGAAAAAGAGCACCGCTTCCCGGAGCGTTTTGCTCGGGATCGTACCGGTGCCGAGACAGACCCCGCCGAGGCACTGTTGCTTCTCGACCACCGCGACGCACTTTCCAAGCTTCGCGGACTGCACCGCCGCCCGCTGGCCGGCGGGCCCGCTGCCGATGGACACGAGGTCGTAGTCGTATGTTCGCGGCATCCGTGAGACTCCCCGAAATGTGGTACGCCACCCGATCCGAGGCGTCAAATGTAGCGCGGCGAGGGGGACGGGGAAAGGGGAAGCGCCCGGAAGGGTTGCCCGACCCCGCGTGCCGCATCGATGTTCCCAACAGGCGTAGTGGGCGATCACCTCAGGGTTTTGCCGCTTCGCGATTGAAATTTTATCCCGTTCTAGAGTCATTCGACTCGCGCGACTTCGTTGTAGTGGTCGCGAAGCCGGGCGACACCGCCGAGGGCTTGGCCGCGCGCTACATCGAGGATTACATGGGCGTCCGAACCTTCTCCGAGGGCCAGGAGGTCGTGATCCCCGAGCGCGAGTGGAATTCCGGAAATCCCGGGCGTTCCGTTCCAGCTACGCTGCGCGAAATAGCGTCCGGCGATGGACTTCCTTGGATCGTTGCGATCTGCGATCATCCCGACTACGAGAGGACCCCCAGGAATGATTCTCCACCGCGCAGGCCTACGCCAAGCTGAGCCAGCCCAACATCGTGACCATTGCCGCCCTCGGCGAGGCGGATGGGAACCTCTACATCGTGATGGAGCTGCTCGAGGGTGACGAGCTCCGGCAACAGGTCCCTCTCATGGTCCAGATCTGCGAGGGGCTGGAATTGCACGTAGCCTCCATTCCGGACAGCGACCTGATTAAAACCGCGCGGTTCGTGCTCGCCGCCAAGGCGCAGCTCCAGCCCGAGCGGCTTCAGGCCAGTCTGCCGACACTCATCAAGATCGGTCCGGTCGAGCGCATCAGGGATCTGGTCAATCTCAATCTCCCGGGCATCGCGCTGCGCAGCCTGCCCGTCGCGCCGCCGCAGATCCCCTATCACGCGGGATTTCTCTACTTCGAGCTGGATCGAGGCGCTGACCTCTGGAAAGTGACCGAGCAGTCGCGGGCGCTCGCGATGCATATCGCGGGCGAGTTCCCCGGACTCGAGCTCGAGTTCTGGGCGGTGCGCGGTGCCTGACGGCCCGTTCGCGGACCTAGGTCTCGACCGCACCGTCATCATGCCCGTGCCGGGCGGGCGACCGGCGCCGGGGCGACCGGCACCGGCCGAGCAACGCCAGACGCCCGCGGAGCAGGCGGAAGCGTTTGACGTCGCCTCCGTCAGCAGCGGACTCAACCCGCTCGTCGCCGCGGCGAACCGCCTGCTGAACGTCCTGCCCCAGTTGAGGTCGTCGGTGCAGCATCCGAACCCGACGGCGCTGCGTGACAGCCTCGCCCAGGGCATCCGACAGTTCGAGGCGCAAGCGAGGACGGCCGGCGTCTCGACGGAGAAGATCGTCGCCGCCCGCTACGCGCTCTGCACCCTGATCGACGAGACCGCCACCAGCACGCCCCTGCGCACCTCGGGCGCATGGGCGCACCAGGGTCTCCTGGCGCTGTTCCACGGCGAGACCGGCGGCGGAGAGAAGTTCTTTCAGCTCCTGGCCAGACTCGCCGAGAACCCTCAGGCCAACCTGGATCTCCTCGAGCTCATGTACGTCTGCCTCGAGTTCGGCTTCGAGGGGCGATATCGGATCGCCGAGGGCGGCCAGCGTCAGCTCGAGGCGATCCGCCAGCGGCTCCTCATGATCATCCGGAAGCAACGCGGGGAGTACGAGCGTGACCTCTCTCCGAACTGGCGTGGCGTCGCGGGTGTCGCCCAGCGGCGGCTCGGCTGGTTGCCGCTCTGGGTCATCGGGGCGGTCACGGCCGTGGTGCTGCTCGGCGTCTACGTGGGCTTCGACTGGAGTCTGGGCCGGGCCTCCGACAAGCTCGCGGCGGAGATCGCCGGCCTTCGCGTCGCCGCGCCCGTGGCGCCCAGGGCAGCAGCGGCGCCGCGGCTGGCGACATACCTCGCCGACGAGATCCGGCGCGGGCTCGTCAAGGTCGACGATCACATCGACCGGAGCGTGGTCACCATTCTGGGTGACGGGCTGTTCAAGCCCGGCGAGGCCACGGTCAGCGCCGACGACCAGTGGCTCCTCAACCGGATCGCCAATGCCCTCAGGAGTGTGCCCGGTCAGGTCGACGTGATCGGCCACACCGACAACGTGCCGATCCGCACGCTGCGCTTTCCGTCGAGCTGGGAGCTCTCCCGGGCGCGTGCAGAGTCGGTCGCGCGGCTCCTGGCAGCCGGCGTGGGCCCGGGGCGCATACGCGCAGACGGCCGGGGGGAGGCGGAGCCGGTCGCGGCCAACGACACGCCCCAGAACCGGGCCAGGAACCGCCGGGTCGAGATCACCCTCTACGTACCCGCAGGCGACACATCCGCGGCGGCGTCAAGCCCGTCCCCGCGGACGCCATGAGGTCCGTTCTCGCGATCTTGAAACTGATCTTCAACCGCTGGGTGCTGCTCGCCATCGGTCTGCTCGCGCTCGCCATCCTCGTCTGGTGGATCGGGCCCGCTATCGCGATCAGCGACTTTCGCCCATTCGAAGCGGAGTGGGTGCGCGTGCTGCAGATCGCGCTGATCGTGCTCGCGCCCGTCGCGCGGCTGGTCTGGAGATACGTCAAAGCCAGGCGCGCCAATGCGGCGCTGACGCGCGGTCTCCTCCAGCAGATACCGGCGGGAGGCGAGATCCGCGCTGACGCGTCGGCGGAAGAGACGGCGCAGCTCCGCAAGCGCTTCGAGGAAGCGCTCGGGCTCCTGCGGAGGCTCCGCTTCGGCACCGAGCGGCCCTCGCTGTGGGCCCGCATCCGCGCGCTCGGCTCACAGCAGCACCTCTACAATCTGCCGTGGTACGTCTTCATCGGCGCTCCCGGGGCCGGCAAGACGACCGCGCTGATCAACTTCGGGCTGCGCTTTCCGCTCGCGGACCGACTCGGCCGCGAGGCCGTCCGCGGTGTGGGCGGTACCCGCAACTGCGATTGGTGGTTCACCGACGAGGCCGTGTTCCTCGACACGGCGGGGCGATACACGACCCAGCAGAGCGACCGCGCCGTCGACGCCTCGGCTTGGCAGAGCTTCCTCCAGCTCCTCAAGAAATCCCGGCCGCGCCGCCCCATCAACGGCGTGCTGGTCACGGTGAGCGTGGGTGACCTTCTGCAGCAGTCGCCGGCGGAGCGCGAGGCGCACACCCAGGCCCTGCGCGTGCGCGTGCAGGAGCTCTACCAGATCCTGGGCGTGCGCATTCCCGTCTACGTGCTGGTGACGAAGACTGATCTTCTCGCCGGGTTCAGCGATTTCTTCTCCGCGTTCGGCAAGGAAGAGCGCGGTCAGGCCTGGGGTTTCTCGCTTCCCTTTGGGAAAGAAGGGCTCGACCCCGCCGCCATGTCGGCCGAGCTTCAGCGCCTGGAGGGGCGCCTGTACGATCGTCTGCCCGAGCGGCTCGAGGAGGAGCACGATCCGGCGCTACGGGCTCTGCTCTACGGCTTCCCCCAGCAGTTCGCCTTGCTGCGCGACCGCCTCGTCCAGTTCGTCGATGCGGCCTTCGCTCCGAGCCGGTTCGAAGCCACGCTCGTCTTCCGCGGCGTCTACTTCACGAGCGGCACGCAAGAAGGAAGTCCCATCGACCGTATGCTCCTGCCCGCTCAGCACCCGACCGGCCGGAGCTACTTTCTCACTCGGCTCCTGCGCGAGGTTGTGTTCCCCGAGGCCGGCCTCGGGGGGACCGACCTCCGCCGGGAGCGCCGCCGTCAATGGCTGCAGGTCGGAGCGGTGGCGGCATGTGGGGCCGCGCTGGTGGTCCTCACGCTGGCCTGGTGGGTCAGCGCCTCGCACAACCGGCGCTATCTCGCGGAGGTCAGAGTGCAGCTAGACGAAGTGCAGAAACAAGTGACGGTGGTCCGCGCCGGCGCCCGAAGCGACCTCGCGGCTTTACTGCCGACGCTGAACGGTGTGCGCGCTCTCGCCGAGACACGCGCAACGCCGGATGCTTCCGTGCCCTGGTCGTGGCGCTTCGGTCTCTACCAGGGCCGCAAGCTCGAGGCGGCCACCGACGCTGCATACCGCCGGATGCTTCGGGACACCTTCCTGCCGTCGCTGGCCACGTATCTCGAGCAGTACCTCCGTCAGGAAGCCCCCGGCAGCCAGGAAGAGTCTTACGAGGCGCTGAAATCCTACATCATGCTCCACGACCCCAAGCATCTCGACGCCGAGGCCGTCTGGCGCTGGTATCAGACGCGAGGCGAGCAGGTGCTGGGTCCCGAGGTCGCGCTCAAGACCTTGAAGCCGCATTTCGACGCCCTCTACGACCGCGGGTGGGTGGATCCGATCGTGCCACGAAACGACGGGCTGATTACCCGCGTGCGCTCCGCGATCGGCCGCGACTCCCTCGCGAACCGCGTCTACGCGCGACTCAAGCGGGAAGCGGTCGAAGATCTTCGGGAGTTCACCATCCCGGACAAGGCCGGTCCCAAGGCCTTGTTGGTCTTCGAGCGTGAGAGCAAGCAGCCGATGACCAGGGGCGTGCCGGGCCTCTACACCAAGGACGGCTACTACAAGCATTTCGCCGGACGCGTCGAGGTGAACACCCTTCAGTTGGCCGACGAGGAGACGTGGGTGTTGGGGACGACCCGGGGCTCGGTCGTGTCGGCCACCGAGGCGGTGAGGCGGCTCTACATGGAGGACTACCGCCGCATCTGGCGGCAGTTCATCAGCGACATCATCATCATTCGCGATCGTGACCTCAACAGGTCGATCGAGATCACCCGCGTCCTCTCGGCGCCGGACACCCCGCTGAAGCCGCTGATGAAGGCCTTCGAGCGCGAGACGACGCTCTCGATCCCGCCCGACCGCGAAGGATTGGCCGGCAAGGCGCAAGAGGACGCGGGCAGAGCTCGTCAGACCGTCACGGGCATTGCCACGAGCTCGCTCGAGAAGTTCCTCGTCGACGACCAGTTCGAAGACGTCCGCAAATTCGTCAGCGGCCCGGGCAGGAACGCACCGGCTCCGATCGATGGCTTGCTCCAGCTTCTGAACGAGGCCTACCAGTGGATGATGGCGGCCAAGGCCGCCCTCGACACGGGCCAGTCAGCGCCCCTGACCGACGCCGCCAACAAGCTCCGCGCGGAGGCCTCCCGGCAGCCCGAGCCTCTGCGCTCGATGCTCCAGGGGTTGGCGGAAGGTGGCACGCGGGCGACGGTGGGAAAGACGCGGGAAAGGATCGACGCCGAGCTGCGGGCGCAGGTGGCCGACTTCTGCGTCAAGGCGACGGGTGGCCGCTACCCTTTCGTGCGCACCAGCGCACAGGACGTGACGCCCGAAGACTTCGCGCGCCTCTTTGCGCAGAGTGGTCTGCTCGAAGGGTTCTTTCAGAAGTATCTGGCGCAGCACGTCGACACCAGTCAAATGCCCTGGCGGTTCAAGGATCCCGCCATGGGGCAGTCGGCGGCGCTCGCAGAGTTCCAGCGTGCACAAGTCATCCGCGACGTCTTCTTCCGCGGTGGCGACAGCGCTCCGAGCATCCAGCTGGAGTTCAAGCCGGTGGAGATGGACGCCTCGATCCAGCAGTTCATCCTGGACGTGGATGGAAAGCTCGTGAAGTATTCTCACGGGCCCCAGATCGCAGTCCCCGTGCAGTTCCCCGGCCCCGGGGGCCGGAGCCTGGTGCGCGCGTCCATCTCGCCGCCGCCGGCCTCGGGCTCAACCGGCGTGAAGTTCGAGGGCCCGTGGGCGCTCTTCCGCATGTTCGACGGTGTCCAGATTGCCGAGACCAGGCAGTCGGAGCGGTTCGTCGCGACGATCAACGTCGAGGGTCGCCGCACGGTCTTCGAAATCTTCGCCTCGAGCGTGCGTAACCCCTTCCGCCTGCCCGAGCTCAGTCAGTTCCGCTGCCCCACGGCCCTGTGACCGCGGACCCGCACCACCCGATTCCTGGATGGTACGGGAAGCTGCCGCAGATCCCGAGGGTGCCGTGGGGGACGCTGCGTGCCTTGTCCTCCGTCGAGGCCTTCGGACCCCTGGCCGAGGGAGAAGCGCTGCGCGCCTGGGGCGAGAGCACGGGGTGGAAGGGGCTCTGGTGGACTCGCGGTCGCGTGGACGGCGACTCGCTGAGGCTGGGCTGCGCCGGGCTGCCGACGACGGAGGAGTTCGGTCGGCTCCTCGAGAGTCGCGCGTCGCGCGCGACTCGCTGAACGCTCTACCGCTTCTCGCCACGCAGCTGCTTGACTTGGGCCTCGTAGGCCCCGCGGAAGGCCTTTCCGAAGGGCGCGTTGAAGTCCTCCCGGGCCTCGCCGGAGGCGGCCGGAGGCTCTCAGGCCCGCCGGCCCGCCCCCTCAGTGCCCCGCGCCGGAGACCGAGACTCCCTCGAACGTCGCAAGGCGCTTGGCCAGCGGCGTGTTGCGGCTCCGGCCGACTCGCACCTGCCCGTCGATGATCACGCAGGAGATCCCGGGAATGTCCCCCCGGGCGATCGCGGTCAGCGCGTCGGGCGCGAGCGATGCCGACGGCGCGTCGCACACGACCAGGTCGGCCGGGGCGCCGATCACGATCGTTCCCGTGCCCGCCGAGAGGCGAAAGGCGCGGGTGTTGTTCCCGGTCGCCAGGGCGATCACGAGCTCCGGCGGGAGATCGCCCAGCGACGCGAGCTCGCATACGCTCTTCATGACGCCCATGGGCATGACGCCCGTGCCCGTCGGCGTGTCGCTGGCGACGCACACACGCGCCAGCGCGCCGGCTTCGCGAGCCCGCTTCACGATGTAAAGGGTCGCGCGAAGGTTGCCCGCCTGGACGACCTGCAGCGCCATCTCCGTCTCGCGGATGATCTGATCGATCCCTGCCTCGTCGAGCGACGTCGTGCCACCGTTCACGTGGCCGCAGACATCGGGCCGCAGGTGCAGCAAGACGTCGTGGCTGATTGGGCTCGAGCCCGGGATGGACGTGCCGCCGCTGTGGGACATGACGCAGAGGCCGTGCTTCTGGGCGCGGCGCACCTCCGGCTCGCCGTCCCTCGGCTGCGCGTAGCCGCCGAAGCCGTACTTGGCGTGGCGGACCCCGTGCTTCGCCATCTCGGCGAAGTCCTCGTCGGTGAGCCCGGGCTCGAGCACCACCGACCCCGCGTTGACCTTCATGCCGTTCGGGTGGAAGTGCTCGAAGCACTTCGCGGCGGCGATGGCCAGCGCCTTGGCGGCGGCCGGATCGTGCGGTCGGCCGGGCGCGTGCACGCCCTCGCCCGCCGAGACCACCGACGTGATGCCGCCGTGCACGTAGGAGTCGAGAAAGTCCACGGTCTTCTGGCGCGGTGTGTAATCGCCGAGCACGACGTGACAGTGCGAGTCGATGAGGCCGGGGATGACCGTCGTCCCTCGGCAGTCGACGACCACGTCGGCGCTCCCGGCCCCGGTCCGGGAAGTGTCTCCGACCGCCGCGATCCGTCCGTTCTCGACCAGAATCGCCTCGGCATCGACGCGCGGCGCCGCGAGTATCCCGGTCGCCACCGCGCCGATGTTGACCAGACCCAGCGTCGGCATTAGCGTCCCGTCCGCGAAATCACGTCAGCACCCGGTGACAGGCCGACGGGCGTGGCGGGCGGGCGCGGTCGGGGGCGCGCACGCGTGCCGCGTGGTTCTCTCGCCCCCGACCGCGCCCGCCCGCCACGCCCGTCGGCCTGCCGCGCCGCGCTCGTCGAGATGACGCAGCCGCAACGCTAGTATTCGCCGAGGCAACGGTCGACCAGATTTTTGGCGGCGTCCCAGTCGTAGGACTTGAACATTCGCCGGTTCACGACGGGCTGCGACGCCGAATAGAACATCTCGTACTGGAGCTGGCGGCCAGCGAACTCGGTGCCGACGAAATCCCAGATGAGCTTCACGAGCTTGATGCGCTCACGCGCGCCCGCGGCGGCCGACCGGTAGTAGCGTTCCGTGTCGGCGCGGGTCTCCGCGCTGGTGAACGCGGCCTCCGAGGACGGCACGGTCTGGAACGCACCGCCGGCCAGCTCGCGGAGCGTCCGCAGCATGTCGACGATGAGCCTCCGCTGGAGTCCCATGCCGGCGTAGATGTACTGCGGGTGCGGCCGCGCCACGCCGCCGGTGATCAGGGGAAAGCGCTCGGCGGCCTTTACCAGCGCGTCGAACGCCGCGCAGAGCGACGCGATGTCGCCGCCGAGCGTCGCCTGGACTCCCGGGTCGCCTTGCGCCGTCTGAACCTCGGCGAGCCGCATCGCAAGGCCGGCCATGAACTCGAGCTTGACCCCGAACCGGACGAGGGCCTGGAAGTTCGCGGTCGTGTGCGAGGGCGAATCGTGGAA
>WNEW01003669.1_pt1 | contig 10797 bp, 10 predicted proteins | sample 5399891 | NCBI WGS metagenome assembly WNEW01 (sample SAMN13153336, study PRJNA577476) | soil metagenome | isolation source: 40 cm grassland meadow soil pre-rain plot 5 | place: USA:California | collected 2015-09-08 | reverse complement strand
TAATTCCGCAAATGGAATCAATTGGAGCAATCGCTATTACGATACCACCTGGTAGCGACAACCCGCCGCCAAATTCGACGGGTGAAGATCCATCTGCGAGTTTATTGTATCCTTCGAAATTCCAGCCGAAATTCGGATTAGCGTATCGCGTTTCCAGATCGGTGCCCGTCACGGTAAGTTTCAACTATGGCCGGGTATTATTCAGGATGCGCGCAGTATCATGCAGCGTCCTCATTCCCCGGATCGCGACAACGGACTTCTTTCGTTCGGAAGAGGATAGGAAAACGCGAGTCCTTATTAAGCCCTGTGTCCGCCATTGCCAGTGCAGTTGTTGTTACCATTCCGACCGGGACCGAATAAACGCCGCAAGACGTACTTAAGCCACGGGCAACGGATCTTCTCGGAAATGTTTTAGAATCTTGAGCTGTGATAGTCCAGTTCCAGATGCTTTTGCGTCCGACCGGCAGGCCTGACGGCCACCTCGACTACTTCAATCAACATTGTTGACCGAGGATTGAAATGAAAATCGATTCTCACGATTTCCGTGTAAATTCCGGGAAGAAGCTAAAACTTAAAGACTGGCCGACCCGTGTGAAGTCTTACTTCAACTCAAAGAATCATTACCGGAGCCTGCTGCAGGAGCACACGGAAAAGATGAGTGCGCTGCAAAGCATGCTGTATGCGCAAAACCAACATGCGCTACTGCTGATTTTCCAGGCAATGGACGCAGCCGGCAAGGACGGCGCAATTAAACACGTGATGTCAGGGGTGAATCCTCAAGGGTGCCAGGTCTACAGTTTCAAACATCCCAGCGCGGAGGAATTGGAACATGATTTCCTGTGGCGAACCGCCAGGTGTTTCCCCGAACGCGGGCGCATAGGCATTTTCAACCGGTCGTACTATGAAGAAGTACTCATCGTCAGAGTGCATCCCGAAATTTTACGCGGTGAAAATCTTCCGAAGAGACTACTCGACGACAAGGCGATCTGGGAGGAGCGGTTTCGTTCGATCCTTGAAATGGAAGCCCATCTCCACCGCAACGGAACCACAATCGTAAAATTCTTTCTGCACCTCTCAAAAGAAGAACAGCGAAAACGGTTTCTTCGCCGAATCGATGAACCGGAGAGGAATTGGAAATTCAGCCAGACCGACATGGAGGAACGAAAATTTTGGAACGAATACATGCAAGCGTACGAGGATTGCATCCGCGCAACCAGTACCCGCCACGCACCCTGGTATATCGTGCCCGCGGACGACAAGCTTAACGCGCGCTTGATCATTTCCCAGATTGTTGTCGATACACTGAAGTCTCTCAAGTTGAGCTATCCGACGACGACGCCAGAGCGGCGCAAAGAATTGCGAGCGATGCGCACGCAACTTGCGAAGCTGTGATCCGAGTTCAGGTCTCGACTGCCCCAGAGGCCACGGGACTCCTCTACCGTGTACGCTTCACGAAATCCCGAATCGAGGGAGTCACCGCGGGTCGTCGGATACATTGCCGCCAACTCAGTTTCGGTCCGCTACGTGGTCTTCCGTTCTTTAACCAGCTCGCGTTCGCACCACTCCCCGAAGCGTTTGCCGAAAGTAGGCTTGCTGATAAGCCAGGCGTTCTGGAGGGTATCGGACCGCCACCACCATCGAAAAACTCTCATCCAGCCTTCATTGTCCGGATGATTGCCGCTTTCTTCCAGGCAGAGGTCGATGTAGACGTTCTCCATGAGCTGAAGCAGCGAATTGCAGTAAAGGAAACGCTGATGATTGGCGCCGTCCAGATGCTCGTACAACTCCTCGACCAATGGGTCCAGGTCTTTGCTGGTCCGCATGCGCTCGAGCAGTCGATCGAATGCCTCGCCGTGCTTGGTGAAGGATTTCTGCACGGCCGCGCTCGGTGGAAACCAAGCGTTTTCCAAATCCTCAAACAGCTCGCCTACGGTTGCATGCGGCGGCATTTTGTGCACAGAGCGATTAAAGATTTTTCCCGCGATGTGATAGCCGAGACATCGATAGCTTTCGAACTGCGATTCGTCGAACCATTGGTCGGCGGTGCTTTGATGTGGGAATTCCTGATGGAGCTTCGAGTATTCGAGCAAATCGCTGGGTTCGTCGCCGGTCAAGGACGTCTTGATGTAAACGAGAATCCCACGAATGCCTTCGCCGCCGGGCGCCTGCGGCGGATAGTTGATCGAACCCACTGCGCAATGCGCACGGCTATGACCGTCCTCGGCGGGCCGTAGCTCGCTCAAATCGATATCGATCTCCACGCCGAAGTCGGCACGGCATTTTCTGATGGCACTTCCCAAGTCCTCGAAAGTGAATTCGCGATCCTGGGAAGCGTCCGAGGCTATAATGTATGTGCACCGGCGCCGGACGAGTTCATAGATACCGAGATTTTCGAAGTGGCCTCCATCGGATAAGTTCACGAACGATGAGTTGTCGCCGGCACTGCCCGTCAGTTCATTGAACAAATAGAAGATTCCGGCCTTCGGCGACGCCTCTTTCCACTTGGAAGTATGGCGCGGATTTCCCAGCCACCAGCCCAACCTTATGTTGAAGACGGTCATCAGGAACGCTGTGGCCGCCGAACCAAACGAGCCCATATTCGGATTCACCGCTGCGCCGGAGATCGCCATAGCGGCGCCGAGGTTGATACCGCCGGCGTAAGTTGCCGTGGGCCGATACCCGTTCCTTTCAAGATGTTCTTGGGCCTTCGCAACCTTCGCCGCCTGTTCCGAAAGAGTTTTCTTCGCGTTGGACGGTCCCGGCACATAGTCGTAGCCGCAATATTTCGGGGTCATCACGAACGAGGTGGCTCTGCGTTCCTGCCACGACAGCCGTTCTCCGTGGACGAGATTCAATGTGGTGTTGATCAGCGGATAAGGGCGTTGCGCCACGGCTTTCAAGAGAATGTCGTCCGCCGGATCAAATCCGGTAAATCTGTCGGCCGAGCGTGGGTTCTCCCGATTACCCTGACGCGCTCCTCCTAAGTAACAGCGGACGAGCCGATTCTTGTAGAAGTGATGCATCGAAAACTCATTCAAGTCGAATCGCCGTGATAAGAGGTATGCGACAGCGGCGAGAACAATTGTTCCTAGAAGGTAATAACGGCGGCCGGAAGCGGGAGCCAAGACGACAACAAAGTCGACACCCAGCGACAAGAGAATCAACAGTCCGGCAACAAACACGTAGGGCGCATACGTCGCGAGTATCTTAAGGACGCCGGAATTTCGCGGCTTTGCGGCGCTTCCAGTCTCCGGACTCCAGCTCGCTGCGAGGCCGCCAATTGTCGACACCAGCCATCCAAGAATTGTAGAAACGGCGGCTCCGGTCGTTACCTTCGGCCACACGCTGTATGCAGCGGAAAATCCGAATTTCACCAGAGGCGGTGCGTAAATCGCAACGCCGAACAGGGCCAACCAGGCAACGCCGAAAATATTCAGCCAGGTTCCAACCCGGCTTAGCCATTCGCGCTGGCCATCTTTCAAATCGCGGCCCATGAGGCCGATGTACAACGTAATCACTGCAGACAACGCGGCAATCGAAAGGAGAGGGCCGGCAATCATAGCGAAATCGAGTACTTGCTTTGCTCCAGGATCGACGAACAACCTGGCTGAAAGCTTCATCGCACCGAAGGTCAAGACAGACGCCGAAGCTCCGGCCAGCATGCTAAAAAAGATCTGCTTCACGCTGTCGCCAAACCCTGCTCCAAACTGAATGATGAGCAAGCCGACGAAGATCACAATTCCCGTGCTGAGAACCAGGACCATAGAATCGTTCGGCTGCCATCCGGTCCACGCCGGGCTCGGATGCCGCATGCTTACAGCGGCGGCAAACCAGCACAGGAGGAATAGCGGCGCGACGACGATCAGAAGGACTTCGTTTTGAACCAGCGTCTGATTTCTCGTGCCGCGCGATCCAAAGTCGAACAGGCCGAAAATGCAACCCGCTACAGCCAGAAAAAAGCAAGCTGCCGCGAATGCGAAAATAGTTGTCGAAGGCGCCGCAAACAACTCAGTGACGAACGAGACCCACCGCGGCGCCAGCAGCAATGCCGACAGCGCCAGTATCAGCACTGATTGCGTCAGAAGCGTGTTGCGGAGCCAGATCGATGCAATAATCCACGTATCCGCACTCAAGAACCCGGTCTGCGGTGTCAGATAATTGCTGTAGTCCCGCAGAAACTGAATGGGTGCCCATTCATTAGAGTGAACGTCGGGAGAACACTTCGGCGATAACTCGTTTTCGATCTGGGTAATCGTCTTGTTGTTCTGCTTCATTCTGGCGAGAAGCCACGCTCCGATATAGCCACCCCCAGACACTGTCGAAAGGTAATCCACGTACCGCAGTAAACGCTTTTCTGCTAGTCCTTGCAGAACGCCCAGATTGAAGGTGGCGCTCCGAATGCCACCACCGGAGAAAGCCAGGCCAATAAAGCAATCGTCGGCAATTTTCAGATGGAGTTCCTTCCGCTGTTCCTGGATCTCCGCGCGCTCGTCATCCGCAATTTTCAAAAATGGTACAGCGGGCGTGCCGTCCGGCACGGAACGCCGCAAACGGACAATCCACGCACCACCCCAGGCGAAGAACGCAACTGCAAATAAAGCGAGCTTGATTCTGGACGCGATGGTCGCTAAATGAACAACCCCGTCGGGAAAGGAATGATCCGCCGCTTGTACGGCCGTATCAATGCCGCTCAGCAGGGAGAGGTGGAGAATGTTTTCGATGTAATCGAAAAGCGCAGCGCAAAAGGGCAAGAGAAACAAGACGTAATCCAGACGGCGGACCGGCTTCTTCTCTCCACGAGCCCAACTGTACGCGAAAGCAAACATGACGGCATAAATGAGCGGGAAGAAGAAATCGAGCCGGATCAGGTTGTCGTTCTTGTAAATCTCGGGAGCGCGCGGATTGTTGACGCTCCAATCCGCAATGACCTGCTTGAAGTCTGCCGCGCTCCATGCGAGTTGCAATCGAAACGGGGTCTCGCCGGGCGTCTGATAGGTACGAGTAACGCGCGGGTAGAGGAAACCGAAAAACACCAGGAACAGCGCCAGCGCTGCAATCGCAAGCGGTCCTCTGTAACGGAAGCCATAAATCCGATCCAAGGGCCCGGGTTTGTCGCCTTCTGTCATGACGTCTGCTCCTTAACTGAATTTCGTGTTAGCCGATCGCGATCATTGGCCTGAGGGATTCGTCAAATGTCGCAGATCGAAATTGAAACCGCTGTTCTCGTTCATTAGCGGCCCGTCAGCTTCACGATCAGGCTGGCTAAGTCTATCCCCACGCCGATCGTATACATATCTCGGCGACTCGGTTCGGCAATGATGGCGACATGAGACTCGGTTATCGGAATAGAGTTCCCGCTGCTGTCTTTAGCTCTCGGCAAAACTATGGGCTTACTTTCCGTAACCTGGCCGCCTATCCTTAGGTTGCCCCGTCCAAAGAGAAATATCGTGAGACCGGAATCTTTAATCCGAAAGGGATAGAAGCCCTCGAATTTTCCGACGACGCCCCTCAACTTCCCACCGGCAACCAATTCATGCTGTCCAAAGCTGGCGGTCACCATAGCCGGTGCGGACAGCAGCTCGCCTTCATCGTTATAAAACCTGGTCGTTAAACGAATGCCGGCTCCGTATTGGCGGTAAAATTGATTGCGATCTGGAACCGTGAAGGCGACGTACTGCGCGCCCGAAGATTTCAAATCGGGGTATTTGTCGACCGGATATCTTGCTCGAAACGCTTCGGCTTGGGGTGTATCTCCAGTTGGAATGCTGAAGACGGGCACCAAATTTGTAATTAATGAGTTTGTCGAAGCGCTGGCGAACGTCGCAGCTCCGGTTGGTGGATGGAAGGCTCCCAAAGCTCCATACGAAACGATCAAGCCCAGGGCGGACCTTTGCTTTCCGCCAGCGAACGCGAACGGATTCGGAAGGCTCGCGAATCGAAATTCGAGGCCACTTCGGAATTCTCCAAAGCGCGCCACTTCGTTGACCTTAACATTTCCTGCTTCTTGGCCAAATTCCTGTGCAAATCGCGCAACCGGGGTATTAACCTGTTGTGGATAACTCGCAATCCGTACGTCACCCCACCAACGTAAAGCGGGACCAAACGTTTCAGGGTGTGACCAATGGATTCCTGGTAAAGGTCGACTGATGAAAAAGTCGAAAAAGAACTGCTGGTCGCTGTCAGCCGAGACTGCTCCAGCTTGTTCGAAGCCTGTAATGACAGTAGTGATATCCGCCCCTTCGTCAGGTTCAGTAGCGGATGGATGAGTTAGCCGGATAAGAGCAGTCTCGGCCTTTCCAAGAGCGTCGCACTTGAGAGTCACAGAACCCGTATACGCAACGGTTTTCTTCCTGTTCGGCGTTTGTCCTCCGACTGGTGGCGTAGTGATCGCCACAGTGTGACTTGGGAATGACGATTCTCCATCTCCAGGCTGGGCTATCAACCTCTCCACCGGCGGTTCGATCGTCCATAAACATTTAAGCGGATTACCTTGCTCGTCCTTGCCCGTATTCGTAAATATCTGCCTGGCACTTGGCTCCAGCGTGATGCGGGCGGGACTTACTTTAAAATCCATCGGTTTAGTCTCCGGTTGCTGTTCTTCAGCCCCCGCGCCTACAGATTCCACCGATGAAATGCAAAGCACGGTTACAATCAACGCGAACCAAACCAGTCTCTTACCAGATCTCATGAAACCTCCCTGTAGCGTCGCCGAAGTTGCGTCAAGCGTCCTATCGTCATTAAAGCGATGAAATCTTGAAAACTCCGTCAGATGTTCTTTCTCATCGAGGCATGGACCGAGTCACCACGCTGACAGAATTGCGGCTTCGATCCGCAAATTGCCGTGCTAGCCGATCCCGGATCCGGTTATTCGAACCGGTTTTCAGCAGGATTACTGGGTTACGTATGGGATTACCGGAAACATCGACACGCCGCAGTCCCACTTTGGGTCATGTCCCAAGATTTACGCGCGGCTCGCTTGTTTACTTAGCGCGCTCAGGAGCCCGTAAGGAATTTCCCTGCAAGATTCTCTTTTTTTGAATGTTTCGGGGTGTAAATTGCGTCTTCTTATATGAAGGCTTCTTTCTTGCCCAAACAACGGAGGCCGCAACTGTTTCTTCAGGACGAAATAAATGCCCGGACTTTCTACACCGGTTGTTCCGATCACTGTAGCCTCGATCTATAACAATGCTGCGCTTCCCTCGCGGGTGGCGAGATGCACTCCGGACACGGCTAGGGCACTTCAGAACGTGGTCGATGATCTCCGCTCTCTCGGTCATGATTTGCGTTTGACCGATCTTTTTCGTACTTACGACATGCAACGACAGGCAAATCAGGACTACGTGCAAGGCAGAAAAAAGGCGTACAGCCCCCCTCCAGGCGGCAGCTTGCACGAAGCCGGCAGGGCTACAGCAACAAGCGAAACGAATCGACGGTTTAGAAAAGGGTGCTGTTTCTTTTGCGGAGATCGTTGATGAGCATAGCAAGAAGTTCCCCTTAGCAGCCGACATGATTGGAAAGGCGTTCAAAAACACGGATCTACTCTTCAAAGACGTTGACATGCTTGTCGCTGGTTGTGGAGTAGTGGAGTTCGCACTTGAGAATCCAGGTGTCACGCAGGATCAAAGGCTTCAACGGTTCAAGGTTCTCTTGAAAGAACAGCAAGACAAAAGAAAAGCGGATACAGGAGCGGACAACAAGAGATAATGCGGGCGTTTTATGTTGACTTGCGGCCAGGGCCATTACCTAGCGCGAGGACATATTGAGCGGGCATCGTCATGCTATTTGCCCGGCCGATTGGATTTGCTCATCGCATTGGCAGCTTTCGCGCTTTATTTTTATTTGGAATTCGTAGACCAACGTGAATAGCCGCTGGTCCGCCATGTTCATGAGGCGGGCTGACAGCACTGACGGCCATTTGCATATTGTTTTTTCTCTTTCTTATTTCTTCTCTCTCCAAAAAAACAAATAGAGAGTGAGCGTCAACGCCGTCAATAGCGTCAAACCTAGAAGCCCTTTGAAATGTTTGCCTGGGGCACTATTCTTATCTCGTGTTATTTCACGGCTTCGCAGTAGCTGCACTTCTTTGGCAGATCACAGACATGCCCGCCACGCCTAAACCGTTGGCCGCCAGATTTGCTGAGTTTGCGGTGCACGAGACTTTTCATGGCAAACCCGCGCCAGCCGTCATTACGCGAGCCGAAGAGCGCCGCTATCGGACGGTGCTGCGGGAGGGCGCAGGGGAGGGGCCGAATTTCGCCGGACACTTCACAATAGTCCAGTGGGGCTGCGGCACGAATTGCTGGCAGGCTGCGGTAGTTGATGCGAAAACTGGGAACATTTATCCGCTTCCGTCAATAAGGCATCCCGGCATGGACTATTTTGAATCAGACTGGCTTCACTTTCGCCGTGACAGCCGTTTATTGATCATGTGCACGAACTGCCGGGAGTGGCTGATCTGGAATTGTGACCAGCACTATTTTGTATGGAATGGGATGGACTTTGAGGAAATTCAACGCGAGCCGCGCCACGATCCCCACGGACACTGACTACCATGGGAAGACTGTTGCTATTTCTGATTCCTGCTCTGCTTTCCAGCCAAGCACCTGTTGCGAACCAGGGCCGCTTGCCGCGTCTTGAGGATTATCCAGTACCCGAAACCTTCACTGGTCCCGCAGCACAGGTAAATCTTCGCAGATGGGAAGAGCGTATGTTCCGCACGCGTCTGATGGAAGCATCGAAGCAATCACCCGACTTTGCAGGCCATTATCGGTTTGCAATTTGGGGCTGTGGAACCATGTGCGCGGCGGGCGCTATCGTCGATCTCAAGACCGGCACTGTTTACCCACCTCCCTTGGGCGAACAAAAAGGTTGGAACTCCGGATGGGGGCAGATGGGCGATTTGTTCCGGTCTTTTTGACGGTAACGCCTTTGAGTTTGGCGTCAACAGCAGGCTAATGATCGTTCGATGTGGTTCAAACTACGATGCCGCAGGCATCAATCATCCAGATGTTTACTATCTATTGTGGGAAGGCAACCGCTTCAGGGAACTTCTGCACATCAAACCACCGCGTGAAGATCAGACGCCGCGATAAGCCAAAAGCGACTACTGCAACAACTTCTCTAAATAAACCTCATCGTGGAAGCCATCCGGCAGGCTGATGTGCTGTCGGGCAATCCCTATATCGTTGAAGCCCAGTGACCGATAGAAACGGAGCGCCCGCTCGTTATCCGCCAAAACTTGAATGACGATCTTCCGGTATCCGTTCTCTCTTGCAAAGCGGAGCGACTCTTCGGCCAGCAGTCGGCCAATACCGGAGCAACGAAACTTGGATCTTAGCCATGTTCCCATCGTGGCAACGTGGGACATCGACGACGTAGGCAGAGCGGAAAGCAAATCCATACGAGCTATCGTGCCGTCAATCTCTGCCATGAACAATACGCTTCGGTTGCCGAGTGATGAAATGAAATTTCGTTCCTGCTCCTCGGAGAAGGGCTTGTCAAAGATCGTGTACTTTTGTTCGGCGATGACAGAGTTGATGACATCGATGATCTCTTTCGCGTCATCGGCTGTGGCTCGTCGTATTGTGATCTTCATTCAGATCCTTCGGTCGCCTCGGCTTGCCGCGCCTCCCTGTGCAATTTACCACGCGATGCCGTCGAAGCACCTCGTGCAAACCTCCAAACCTTATGCCGTAGGAATTCGTGAATACCCATACTTCCGGTACTTCCTCTCTCCACTTAACCAAATGATTCAAGCAAAAGACCAGGGCCGAAACGATTTCAAACCAAGGAGTACGAGAATGGCAGAAACAAAGAATCAGAATGAGATCACGATGAGATTGAAGAACTCGAAGCAAAGACTGCTCCCGACTCCAGCGCCAGCTTCCTCGACTAAGCCTTCCCCGACTTCCATACCGGCTTGGATAGTCGTCCATATATCCGAGCCGGTTTTAATGCACCGCATAGCGCCGATTCAAGGCTGGTTAATCCACGCGCCTGTGGCGCGGTTGGGCTGATTGGGCCGCTTCAGAGGTAGGGTAGGTTTTCTGCGCGGCCTGTCAATGCGCTGCTGTTACTGCTGCGATGAATGGCCTTACGAAATCATCCCACTCCTTTGTTGCTCGGAACCAGTGGCCCTCATATCCCTTGCCGCGATAAATGTGCCCCATGTTTAGTCGAGCGAACTCGTCATGTCCTCCCGGCAGGTAGACGAAGCCGTCGCCTTCGGCGGACGGGTCATCGGCGTAAGTGACTACGTAAGCAAGCCATGGCTCCGACCGTGTCTCTTCATAAAAGGACACCTTGTAGTGCTGAAGACCCATAAGGGCTGCATCGGCCCGATTGGACCAATCAATTATCAAACCCTGGCGCCCATCAAAAGTGGAGGTTCCAGGACCCGACCATATATTGAACTTCCGAACGGCAGGATCGGGGATTTCGATCGGCACGGCAAGGCCGGGGCCTTCGATGGTGATCTCTACCGTGTCGCCTTTGGCCAGCGCCGTCGGCGTCAGGATGGTGAGCAGGGCTAAGACGGCGGCAAACACTTTCATACAACTTCCGCTCCTAAATTAATTACATCATCGGCGCGTGTGCTGAAGCAAATATCGGCAGGTATTCCCAGGGCCGCAGGAACCGTCCCAATCAGCCCCAGGGCTGCATTGCTTATCCGGGGCGTGTTCTGCTTGTGAGATGAAAGGGACGATTGGGACCTGTGAATTCTCACGAACTATCGACGATCTGAGCCGGTAGATTCTCCCAATCATTCAGGACGACTGCGCCGCTCATAGGAATAGG
>WNEW01001670.1_pt1 | contig 10811 bp, 10 predicted proteins | sample 5399891 | NCBI WGS metagenome assembly WNEW01 (sample SAMN13153336, study PRJNA577476) | soil metagenome | isolation source: 40 cm grassland meadow soil pre-rain plot 5 | place: USA:California | collected 2015-09-08 | reverse complement strand
TCGTACCACGCGCGGCGGGCGACCTCGTGGAGGTGCTCGGCGAAGGCTTCGGCCAGCCGGTCGGCGAGCGCCTTCACCATGATGGCCCGGTAGTCGTCGTTGTCCGCCTCGAACCCTGCCACCACCTCGTCGACGCCGATGCCCGCCGTGACGGCGAACGCCCCGACGTGGTCGGCCAGGCCGGTCTCGGCGGGCGCGACGTAGTCGGCGAGCGAGCGATTCGGCCGGCCATCGCCGTGGTCGGACTGCTGTCGGAGCATGTGGAAGCGGACGCCGCGCGCGCCGGCCTCGAGCACGAGGTCGTCCCCGTCGGCGTTCGCCGGCCAGAAGCCGTACACGCCGCGGGCAGAGATCCGGCGGCCCGCCACCAGCTGGTCGAGGAGCTCGTTCGCGTTCTCGTACAGCTCGCGCGCCGCGGCACCGTGCGCCGGGTGATCCAGGATCGCCGGGAACCGGCCCTTCAGCTCCCACGCAGTGAAGAAGAACGTCCAGTCGATGTAGGGCCGGAGGGTCTCGATGGAGGCCTCGACGAGCCTCGTTCCCGTGAACGCCGGCGCCGCTAGGTCCCGCTGGTGCCACACGATCGGCGTCCGATTCGCCCGCGCCTCGGCGTACGGCAGGAGCGGGCGGCGGTCCCGCTCCGCGTGCTGCTCCCGGAGGCGCTGCTGGTCCTCCCGGTTCTGGCGGTCGAGCTTGGTCCTCCGGTCCGGGTCGAGCAGATCCGAGACCACCCCGACCACCCGGGACGCGTCGATCACGTGGACGGTGGGGTTGCCGTACTCCGGCGCGATCCGCACGGCCGTGTGCTGCTTCGAGGTGGTGGCCCCGCCGATCAGGAGGGGAAGGTCGATCCCCCGGCGCTCCATCTCCTTGGCCACGTGCACCATCTCGTCGAGCGACGGGGTGATGAGGCCCGACACGCCCACGATGTCGCACCGTTCGTTGGCCGCGGTGTCCAGGAGGACGTCCGCCGGGACCATCACCCCGAGGTCGATGACCTCGTAGTTGTTGCACCCCAGCACGACGCCCACGATGTTCTTGCCGATGTCGTGGACGTCGCCTTTCACCGTGGCCAGGACGACCTTGCCCTGCGAGCGGTCGGCCGCGCCCAAACGCAGCTTCTCCTCCTCCATGAACGGCTCGAGGTAGGCCACGGCCTTCTTCATGGCCCGAGCGCTCTTCACCACTTGGGGCAGGAACATCCGACCCGAGCCGAACAGGTCGCCGACGATCTGCATCCCCTCCATCAGCGGCCCCTCGATGACATCGAGGGGCCGCGCGTACCGTGCGCGAGCCTCCTCGGTGTCCTCCTCGATGAAGTCCACGATGCCATGGACGAGCGCGTGCTTCAGCCGGTCCTCGACGTTGCCCTCGCGCCAGGCCAGGTCCCGTTCGCGCTTGGTCGCCTCGCCCCGGACGCTCCCGGCGAAGGTCACCATCCGCTCCGTGGCGTCGGGCCGGCGGTCGAAGATGATGTCCTCGACGTGCTCCAGGAGGTCGGCCGGGATGTCCTGGTAGAGCGTCAGCTGGCCGGCGTTCACGATGGCCATGTCGAGCCCGGCCTGGATGGCGTGATACAGGAAGGCGGAGTGGATGGCCTCCCGCACTACGTCGTTTCCCCGGAACGAGAACGAGAGGTTGGAGACGCCACCCGAGATCCGCGAGCCAGGGCAGCGCTCCTTGATGATCCGCGTGGCCTCGATGAACGCCTTGGCGTAGCCATTGTGCTCCTCGATCCCGGTGGCGATGGCCAGGATGCACGGGTCGAAGATGATGTCCTCGGGCTCGAGGCCCGCCTCCTCGGTGAGGAGCCCGTAGGCGCGCTCGCAGATCTGGACCTTGCGTTCCACCGTGTCGGCCTGGCCCTTCTCGTCGAAGGCCATCACCACGACCCCGGCGCCGTACCGCCGGGCGGTTCGGGCCTTCTCCAGGAAGGCCTCGTCGCCCTCCTTCAGGCTGATCGAGTTCACGACGCCCTTGCCCTGCACGCACTTCAGGCCGGCCTCGATGACGGACCACTTCGAGCTGTCGATCATGACCGGCACCCGGGCGATCTCGGGCTCGGTGGCCACGAGGTTGAGGAACGTGGTCATGGCCTGCTCCGAGTCCAACAGGTCGGCGTCCATGTTCACGTCGATCAGGTTCGCGCCGCCTCGGACCTGTTCCAGCGCCACCTCCACGCCGCCCTGGAAGTCGTCCGCGTCGATCAACCGGTGGAACCGCCTTGATCCGGTGATGTTCGTGCGCTCGCCGATCATCACGAACCCGGTGTCGGGCCGGATGGCGAAGGGCTCCAGTCCGGAGAAGCTCGTCAGGCGCCGCGCGGCCGGGACCCGCCGGGGGGGCAGGCCCTCCAGGGCTGTGGCCACCCGCCGGATGTGCTCTGGTGTGGTGCCGCAGCAACCGCCCAGGATGTTCGCCAGGCCGGCCTCCGCGAACTCCCTGAGGTATTTCGCGGTGGTGTCCGGCTGCTCGTCGTAGCCGCCGAACGCGTTCGGCAGCCCGGCGTTCGGATGGCACGTCGTGAAGACCGGCGCCACCGTGGCCAGCGCCTCGAGGTACGGCCGCATCTCGGCCGCGCCGAGCGAGCAGTTCACCCCGACGCTGAACGGTTCCGCATGCTCGACCGAGGTCCAGAATGCCTCGATGGTCTGGCCGGAGAGCGTACGCCCGCTCCGGTCCACGATCGTGACCGAGATCCACCGGGGGACCTCGGGCGCCACGTCCATGGCCGCAGCGATGGCGGCCTTCGCGTTCAGGGTGTCGAAGATCGTTTCGATCAGCAGCAGGTCCACGCCCCCATCGCGGAGGCCGCGGATCTGCTCCGCGTACGCCTCGTAGACCTGGTCGAACGTGACCTTGCGATACGAGGCGTCCTCGACCTTTGGGGAGAGCGAGAGCGTCACGTTCAGCGGCCCCACGGATCCGGCCACGAAACGGTCTTCGTGGCGGGCGACCGCGTCCCGGGCCAGCCGGGCCCCGGCCACGTTCATGTCGTACACGGCGTCCTGGAGGCCGTAGTCGGCCTGCCCGATCGAGGTGGCCGTGAAGGTGTTCGTGGTGGTGATGTCCGCGCCCGCCTCGAGATAGTCGTGGTGGACCGAAGAGACGATGTCGGCTTGCGTCAGGTTGAGCAGGTCCGGATCGCCCTTGACGTCCCGTGGATGGTCGCGGAAGCGGTCACCACGGAACTCCTCCTCGGTGAGTCCACGGCCCTGCAGCAGGACGCCCCACGCCCCGTCGAGGATGACGATGCGCTCCGCCAGCAACCGCTCGAGGCGGGCGAGGGCGCCGTCGTTCGCCGGATCGGGAGCGGGAGCCACCATCGGGCAATGCTAGCGCAGCCCTGTGACCCTCGGTCAGAACGACCGCGCAGGTCGGGCCCGTCCCGAGGTCTCGACGGCTGCGATAGGCTCGCGGCTCGACCGGGAGCCGGGAGAGGCCGATGAAGGACGCGCTCGATTCGCTGGCGGGGCTGGTGCCGCCCTCGGTCTCGTCCGCTGGTTCCGGGTCACGGCCCGCGTCGGGACGGGCGAGATCCGACCGGCCATTGGGCAAGCAGGGGATGGACCGCCTGGCCCGGGTCCCGCTGTTCGCCGGCCTGTCCCGGCGTCACCTCCGGGCGCTGGCCGACCGGGCCGACCAGGTGGAGTTCCGGAGTGGGGAGGCGATCGTCACCGAGGGGATGCGGGGAGGAGCCTTCTTCACGATCGTGGAGGGGAAGGCCCGGGTGACCAGGGGGAAGCGAACCCTGGCCACGCTCGGACCGGGCGACTTCTTCGGAGAGCTCGCGCTCCTGGACGGCGGCGAGCGCACGGCGTCGGTGGTGGCCGCAACCCCCATGCTGTGCATCCGGATCTTCAAGCGGGCGTTCGACCGGCTGCTCGCCGAGGAGCCCGGCGTTTCAGCCAGGATGCTTCCAGTGCTGGCCGGCCGACTCCGTCAGGCCGAGCGGTCACCTGCCGACTGATGGTGGCGATCGCGTACAACTGGTGGAAGCTGCTGCACGTCCTCGGTGTGCTCGCGTTCGTCATGTACCACGGCGTGTCGATGATCGTGGCCATCCGGCTTCGCAAGGAGCGAGACCGTACGCGGATCGCCGAGCTCCTCCAGTTCTCCGGGTCGTCGGTACGCGGGATGTACGTCTCGCTCGCCTGGCTCACCGTGTTCGGCATCGTCGCGGGGGTGCAGAGCGGGATCTATACCCACCAGGCTTGGTTCTGGCTCTCCATCGGCATCCTCGTGGCCGTCAGCGCGGAGATGTCGATCGTGATCCGGCCCTATTACCAGCGGCTGAAGGAGGCAGTCGAGATCCGGCCGTCGGGGGTTCCCCGGCGCAGTGACGAAGAGCTCACGGCCATGCTGGCTTCGCGGCTCTCGCTGGCGAGCGCGGCGTTCGGTTTCGCCGCGCTCGTGTTCATCGCCTACCTGATGATCTTCAAGCCGTTCTAACGCCGGCGCGAGCTACACGTCGGTCGGTTCGAGCGGCTTGGCGGCGGGTCCGTTCACCACCTGACCGGAAGGCGAGAAGCGCGACCCGTGACACGGGCAATCCCACGTCCGCTCCGACGGGTTCCACTTCACCGTGCAGCCCATGTGGGTGCACTTGGCCGAGAGCGCGTGGACGACGCCCTTCTCGTCGCGGTACACGGCCACCTTGTGGTCCCCGGTAGCCAGGATCCCCCCCTCGCCCTTGCCGATCTCCGAGAGGCTCTGGGCCACGGTGCGCGCGATCAGTACATCGCATGGCGCGTATTCAGAGACCTTCTTGGGAACCGACGCCAGGAACAGTCCCTTGGCCCCGGTCAGCCCCCGGTTGCCCACCACGATGAGGTCCAACCCCTCACGCGCCGCAGCATCCATGATGGCCTCCGCCGGGTCGCCCTGGAGGATCAGCATCGTGGCCGGCGGGGCTCCCTCGCCGATCGTGGCCGCGGTGTCCTGGAGGATCAGCTCGCCGGTCTTCGGATGCCCCACGAACACCAGTGTCACCGACGCGCCGAGCCGGGTGGCCAGGGCATAGCCCTTCCTGGCGGCCCGATCCGCGGTGGAGGAGCCGTCGGTTGCCAGGAGGATCCTGGAGTAGGGGATGCCGCCCTCCTCTCGCTGCTCGACCGGCCGCTCCCGCACCAGGAGGACGTCGCACGGCGCGTGGCGCGACACCTTGGTGGCCACGCTCCCCATGATCTGCTCCCCGAGGGAGAGTCCCCGGCTGCCCAGGACGATCAGGTCGGCCTCCCGAACGTCGGCCACCTCGACGATGTCCTCGGCCGGGGCCCCGTCGCGGAGGACCACCTCGGGCTGCAACCCCTCGGCCCCGGCGGTGGCCTCGGCCCGCTCCACGGCGGCCTGCGCCTTGTCCGGACGCTCGTACGTGTGGACGATCAGCAGCTCCTTGGCCTTCGAGGCCCGGGCCAGCGTGGCTGCCACGTGCTCGGCGCTCTCGGCGAAGGCCGAGCCGTCGGTCGCCAGGACGATGCGCTTGTAGGCCACGGAGGTCCTCCTGAAGTCCGGTGGGCGACGCAATCGGGCTCCGGGAGCCTAGCGCGTCCGGCGCGATGTGAACGGCACGCGCACGAAGCGGGGTGATGCGGCTGTTGGTTCGGCCGTCGCGCGCTACGCTAGATGCGAACCCGCGAAACCCTAGAGGAGGCGGCCGGGCCACGCCCGGCCAGGGCAGATGCCGAAGGACGTCGAAGAGAAAGACCGGATCGTCATCCGGTTCGCCGGTGACTCGGGTGACGGTATGCAGTTGACCGGCGACCGATTCACCAATGCCACGGCCGTCCTAGGGAACGACCTGGCGACCCTCCCCGACTTCCCGGCCGAGATCCGGGCCCCGGCGGGCACCGTCCACGGGGTGTCGGCCTTCCAGATCCAGTTCGCCTCCGAGGACATCACTACCCCAGGCGACCACCCGAACGTCCTGGTGGCCATGAACCCGGCGGCCCTGAAGGCCGACCTGCACCTGCTCCAGAAGGGCGGGACGGTGATCGTGAACGAGGACGCGTTCGTCCAGCGGAACGTGGAGAAGGCCGGGTTCTCCGCCAATCCCCTGGAGGACGGCACCCTCGAGGGCTACCAGGTCTACAAGGTCCCCATGACCTCGATCACGGTGCGGGCCGTCGAGGAGCTCGGGCTGTCGCGCAAGGAGGCCGAGCGGTCGAAGAACATGTTCGCCCTGGGCCTGGTGTCCTGGATGTACGGCCGGCCCATCGACGTCACGCTGAACTGGTTGCACAAGAAGTTCGGCGACAAGCCGCAGGTCTATGACGCCAACGTGGCCGCGTTCAAGGCCGGCTACAACTTCGGCGAGACCACCGAGCTGTTCGCCCACTCCTACCAGGTGAAGCCGGCTCCGGCCAAGCCCGGCACGTATCGAAACGTCTCCGGCGCGCAGGCCTTGGCGCTCGGCCTGGTCGCCGCGAGCCAGCGGAGCGCCCTGTCGCTGTTCTACGCGAGCTACCCCATCACGCCGGCTTCGGAGCTGCTGCACGAGCTGTCGCGGCTGAAGAACTTCGGTGTGCGGACGCTCCAGGCCGAGGACGAGATCGCCGCGGCGAACGTGGCGCTGGGGGCGGCCTTCGTGGGGCAGCTGGGGGTCACCGGCACCTCGGGCCCGGGCATGGACCTGAAGGCCGAGACCATCGGGCTGGCGGTCGCCCTCGAGCTCCCCATGGTGATCGTCGACGTCCAGCGGGCCGGGCCATCGACAGGGATGCCGACGAAGACGGAGGCCGCCGACCTGTTGCTTGCCATGTACGGTCGACACGGGGAGTCGCCGATGCCGATCGTGGCTGCGTCCTCGCCGTCCAATTGCTTCGACACGGCGATCGAGGCGGTCCGGATCGCGGTGAAGTACCGGACACCGGTGATCCTGCTCTCGGACACGTTCCTCTCGAATTCCTCCGAGCCGTGGCTCATCCCCGATGCCGACACGCTTCCCACGATCGACCCGGGGTTCGCCACCGGGCCGAACGCGGGGACGGAGTTCCTGCCGTACCTCCGCGACGAGAACCTGGCGCGGCCGTGGGCCATCCCCGGGACGCCGGGACTTCGGCACCGGATCGGCGGCCTGGAGAAGGAGGACGGCACCGGCGACATCAGCTACGAGCCCGAGAACCACGAGCGGATGACGGAGCTGCGAGCGGCCAAGGTGGCGGGGATCGCCAAGGACGTCCCGGCGCTTGGCGTCGACGACCCCGACGGCGACGCGACGCTGCTGGTGCTGGGGTGGGGCTCCACCTGGGGGACCATCCGAGCGGCGGCCCGGCGGATCCGCGACCAGGGGAAGAAGGTGGCCACGGCCCACCTGTCCCACCTCAACCCGTTCCCGTTGAACATCGAGGACGTCGTCCGGCGATACCCCAAGGTATTGATCCCCGAGATGAACTCGGGACAGCTCGCCCTCCTCATCCGAGGCCGGTTCCTGGTCGACGCGAAGAGCTACGCCAAGGTGCAGGGCCTCCCGATCTTCGCCGAGGACCTGGAGCAGGAGATCCTGAAGGTGATGGCGGAATGAGCGACGTGGAGAACGAACAGAACGGCGGCAACGGCCAGCGGGCCGTCGGCACCCTGACCAAGAAGGACTTCACCAGCGACCAGGAGGTCCGGTGGTGCCCGGGGTGCGGCGACTACGCCATCCTGGCCACGGTCCAGGCGTTCATGCCGGAGCTCGGGATCACGCCCGACAACACCGTGTTCGTATCGGGCATCGGGTGCTCCGGACGGTTCACGTACTACATGGACACGTACGGGATGCACGGGATCCATGGGCGGGCGCCGGCCTTGGCCACGGGGATCGCCACCGCGCGTCCGGATCTCGACGTGTGGGTGGTGACCGGGGATGGGGACGGCCTGTCGATCGGTGGCAACCACCTGATCCACGCCCTCCGCCGCAACGTGAACATGAAGATCCTTCTGTTCAACAACCAGATCTACGGCTTGACCAAAGGGCAGTACTCGCCCACCAGCGAGGAGGGCAAGGTCACGAAGTCCACGCCGTTCGGCTCGGTGGACCATCCGTTCAACCCCATCGCGCTGGCCCTGGGGGCGGAGGCCACCTTCGTAGCCCGGACGGTCGACAACGACCGCCAGCACCTGATGCAGGTGCTGCGACAGGCGGCGGCCCATCGAGGGGCGGCGTTCGTCGAGATCTACCAGAACTGCAACGTGTTCAACGACGGCGCGTTCGACCTCATCCGGGAGAAGCCGCAGGGGGTCCACAACCAGATCCGCCTGGAGCACGGCAAACCGATCCTGTTCGACGAGGAAAACCGGTGCGTGGCGGTGGGGGACAACGGTCGGCTGATCCTGGCCGGGGTGGACGACGTGTCGCCCGACGACATCGTGGTCCATGACGTGCACGGCCGGCCGTCGCTCGCGTTCGCGCTGGCCCATCTGGCACATGGGCCCACCGAGCCCACATGCATCGGAGTGTTCCGGGAGGTCGAACGACCGGTCTACGGCGAGGCCATGGACAAGCAGATCGAGGTGGCCACCGAACGGTTGGGCCGGGGGGACCTGGCCACGCTGTTGCACTCCGGCGACACCTGGACCGTGGGGTAGCGTCCGCGCCTGCCTTCGGGGAGGCATCGAGCTCCGACGAGCCCTCGCCTGGGACGGAAAGTCCAGCTAGACGGCCGGGAATCGCCCGAATATGATGGCCTCGAGGCATCGACGACCAGCTTCCCGGAGCCTTCCAGTGGCCAAGCAGGCGCCCAAGCACGAGGACGAGCAGCCCGCCGGGCGGCCCGGTTCCCCGTCCACTGTCCGAAACTGCACCGTCTGCGGAACCAAACTGTCCATCTACAACCCCGGTCCCAACTGCTGGCAACACACCATGGGTTATCCGTGGAGGGGACCGACGGCAAAGCCGAAATACGAGCCGTAGCTCGGCTCGCTACGGGACACCGGGCTCCCGGTCCCGCATGAACGCCGACCAGTACAGGACCGCGCCGATCACGCCGCCCGCGACCGGTCCCACCCAGTACACCCACCAGTCGTTCCAGGTGCCGGAGACGAGGGCCGGGCCGAACGAACGGACCGGGCTGACGGCCCCGCCGGTGAACGGCCCGGCGACGAGGATGTCGAAGGCGAGCACCGATCCGACGGTCAGGCCGGCGGCTTGCGGGAACGGCCCGCGGTCGTCGAGGAGGGTGGCGAAGAAGGTGAACACCAAGAAGAAGGCCAGGACGGCCTCGATCAGGATGCCCTTGCCCTGGCCGATCCCCGTCGCGAGCAGCGGCGTCCCCAGGTTCGCCGCCTTCCACACGGCCCTGGGGACCACGAACCGGAGCAGGAGCGAGGCGAAGATCCCTCCGGCGAACTGGGCGGCCACGTAGGCCAGTGCCCTGGCCGATCCGATCTTCCCGGCGACCCAGACGCCGATGGTGACGGCCGGATTCACGTGCCCGCCCGAGATCGGAGCGGTCACCGAGACCATCACCGCGACGGCGAACCCGGTCGCAAGGGCCACCCCGAGCAGGCCGCTGCCGTAGGGGCCGGCCACGATCACCGAGCCCGCCCCGACGAACACGAACCCGAACGAGCCGATGAACTCGGCCAGGGCGGCCTTCCAGGTGGTCTCCACCGCTCCTCCTCCCAGAGGCCCGCCGGACGATATCCGACGCGTTGGAAGAGGGCAAAGGGCACGAGAGCCCTTGGTAGGATGCCGCCCGTGAAGGTCCTGCTCGTTTCCCCGGACCCGGAGTCGCGGACCCTGACCCGGCTGGCGGTCGCCAACATCGAACGGCGCTTGGGCGAGCGGTTGGAGTTCATCGAGGCATCGGACGGCGAGGACGGGCGGAGGAAGGCCTGGCGGGAACGCCCGGATGCCGTGGTGGCCGACGAGATCGCTTCCCGGATGGGCGCGTTCGCTCTGGCACGGGACCTGCGGGGTGCGAACGAGCCGTATCCCGGCGCCATCGTGATCCTCCTGGAACGCCGCCAGGACGAATGGTTGGCCAACTGGTCGGGGGCCGACGCCTGGTTCGTACGGCCCATCGATCCGTTCGAGCTCGCCGACCGCGTGCTCGAGCTCGTGACGGCGAAGGAGCGCGCGTGAAGATCAAGGGGACGTGCCGGCGGTGCGGGCGCGAGTTCCTGGTGGAGCAGGTGATCAGGAACGGAGGCCGTTGCCCCTGGGATGGGAAGCCGTTCCAGGCCGACTACGCGGTCGTCTTGGTGGATTCGCTCCGAGACGCCGAGGCGGCCGGGAACACCCTCGAGAACGCGCTGGAGAAGGTGGCCGACATCGAACCCGAGTTCGTCTTGGACATCGACTCGGTCATCGCTCGGATCCGGGACCATCTCGAGCGGTTGGAGCGCGGCCACGGAACGTAGCGACGCCGCGAACGCCCGAGAAGCGAACGGCTACCGCGTCGACGTCCGCCAGGAGGAAGCGGGTCTGGTCGTCGTGATCCTTGATCCTTCCGGCCGTGAGGTCTCGACCCGCGCATGCAGCGACGAGACCGAGGCCCGAACGTACGCCTCGACGGTCCGCCAGCACGCGTACTGGCTGTCGGAGGCCAAGTTCCGCGAGTACTACCGGCTCGGCGGTCCTGCTGAAGGGGGCTGACGTGGGCTTCAACGCGATGCGTCCCGGGAAGGTGAAGACGGCCGACATCGTCATGCTGGTGGCGGCCATCGTCGTTATCGTGGCGTTGGTGATCTGGGTCATCCGGTAGCCGTGGAGGAAGCAGAGCTCTCCGAGCTCGACTTCTGCTACGTGACCACGACGGGAAGGTCGTCCGGCCGTCCCCACACGATCGAGATCTGGTTCGCTCTCCACGAGGGCAGGGTCTACATGC
>WNEW01004292.1_pt1 | contig 10816 bp, 10 predicted proteins | sample 5399891 | NCBI WGS metagenome assembly WNEW01 (sample SAMN13153336, study PRJNA577476) | soil metagenome | isolation source: 40 cm grassland meadow soil pre-rain plot 5 | place: USA:California | collected 2015-09-08 | reverse complement strand
GACTTGGAGATCCTGGCTCACGACAAACATGTGGAACAATTTCTCGTGGACGATCTGGAAATTCGTTACCGGGCGGTCTTTCCAGGGATCATGTATCTCGAAAGTGAGCTCCGCCGGCTGGCCCGTCTTGATCGGCTTTGGCGATACATCCAGATGCAGATGATATTCAACGGGATCCGGCAGACCGGCCACCAGCGCCATACCACAGCGCGCGCAATTGCCGGGATTGTTCGACCGCACGTCCGGATCCATCGGGCAGATGTATACCGAGCCGGCGTTCTGGGAGGGAAGGGGAGCGATGACTGGATTCTGCGCGCTGACCGCAGCGGCGAGGACCAATACGACGAGGAGACCAAAAACGGTACGCATCACTTCGTGTCCTCCGGCAGAAGTAAGATGGTTGCTCCCGGGGGAATTCCACTGATCACCGTACCGGCCGGCAGTTCGAGTGGCGCTCGATACAGGAAAGGGTGTCCGAACTGTTCTTTGTAGTCGTCGAGCCACACGAGCGGTTCTATCCGTCCGTCGGGAAGCTCGGCAATAATTTGAAACGAGCCCGGTGGCACGGATTTCGGGAGCAGGCCGTCGAGTTTGAACGGTTTCACCAGTTTGAAATCACCCTTTACGGCGATTCCACCGGAAGAATGTGCGGGCTGAGATGCCTCTGTTGCCGGATTGAACCAGGCGCTCTCCTTCATCATCTCGTTGAGCTTGTCTTTTGCTGGAAGGTCCTTCTCTTCGCCTTCTGGAGATCCTCCCTGAGACCAGCTCGTGAGCAACTCGAGTTCTTCAGGCGTGAGCGCTTGATCGTTCCGGAAATCGCCGAATCCTTTCACCGCGCCCCACGGCGGCATCCGGCGCTCCAACACCTCTTCCTTGATTGCAGTTCTCCACGGAAACGCTTCCTGGTACTGCATCAGAGAAAATGCCTTCCCGCCTTCGCGATGACACGCCACGCATCGCGAGTAGAAAATGCGCGAAATCTCACGATCCCAGGTCACAGGCGTCGTTATGATGTCGTGCGCCTCAGCCAGCGCGCACATCCCCCATACCACAACGCATGTGAAGAGGACCGGCCGTTTCACGGTTGTCCGCCCCAGTTACTCTTTAGGCGGGTAAGTTTTCGCCAGATAGTCGACGAGCATCGGGACATCCTTGTCTTCGACAGCGGCGCCCTTCGAAATCATCGAGTTCACAAGCATTCGCCAATCCTCTTTGCTCAAGTGCTCGTCCATAACGAGATCGAGGTCATGGCAAGCCGTACACGCCGTCTCCAGGATCATCTTAGCTGCCGCGTCTCCGCCCGCAGCTGCAGCCCCTCCTGCGGGTTTTGCGCCGCCGGCGGGTCCGAAGTTTTTGACGAGATAATCGACCAGGACGGGAATATCCTTTTGCTCAATGGTGGCGCCATTAGAAATCATCGACGCGATAAGGCCTTCCCAGCCGTCCTTGTCGAGATGCAATTTCACAACACCGTCGAGGCTGTGACACCCGGTGCAGGCATCCTGGAGGATTTTCTTTCCCGCGCCTTCAGGTAATTGAACATCTTGAGCCGTTGCATAAGCCATTGTCGCCACTGCGATGGTAGCCATGACCCACATCGCAGTCTTTCCGCAGATCCAATTCATAAGAGTCTCCTTAAATTGCACTTTCTCATCGTGGCAAGCAGCCTATGAGATCGTGGGGCGCTCTAATTTAAAACCGTATTCTGGTTTTTTTCAACTGGTGCTAACATTCGGCCCGTAAATTAAATACCATCATCGGAGGATCGATGCGAGCTCGGCTCCTGTTGATATTTGCACTTTGCATATCTTTGTCCGCTGTTGTGGCCGTGTCCGCCCAGGAGGGACATCCGCTGAAGGGTAGCTGGATCGGCGACTGGGGGCCGAATCCGAACGATCGGAATCAGATCACGGTCGTCATGGACTGGGACGGCAAGCAGATCACCGGCGTTCTGAACCCCGGTCCAGCGGCGATCCCGATTCAAAAGGCGTCGCTGGAGCCCAAGGGCTGGGTTGTCCATTTCGAAGCCGACGCGAAGAATGCTGCAGGCCGCACGCTTCGCTACGTCGTCGATGGTCACATCGAGAATCTGGGGCTGTACAATCGCTCGATTGTGGGAACCTGGAGCCACGACAACGTCAAAGGCGACTTCAAAATCACCCGCCAATAGCGCACAAGGCCTCTTAAGTGGCGATTGAACGTTTGTCCAAACTGGCGACGATCTCCCGGCACCGGAAGGTATTTGCCATAGATGCTGAGATCATCCGCATAAAGAGCCTTGAAGCGAATGCCAATCCGAGAAAGCGGGAGGTTCTGGTTCTGCATCGCGACGATGCCGATCCTCTTCAGAGGATGCTCAATGCGCTCCAACCCGGAAGCTACATCCGGCCGCATCGCCATCACAGCCCACCAAAAGCCGAATCAATCGTACTGCTTCGTGGTTCGGTAGGCTTCGTTCCCTTTTTCGATGATGGAACAGTCGATACCGAAAGTCTCGTTCTGCTTCACCCGACCAGAGGCGCATCCGCCGTCGATTGCCGTGAAAGCGTCTGGCACACCTTCTTCGCCCTCGAGCCCGACACGGTATTGTTTGAGGTGAAAGCCGGACCCTTTGATCCTTCCCGTGAGAAGGAATTCGCGCCGTGGGCGCCGGCCGAGAATGCTCCTGAGGCTTCCTCGTATCTGAAATCTCTGGAGGAATATTTCCGTAAACAACTCCCCTCCTAGTACTACTGTGTTATAAATCTATTGAAATCTAGCGTGTTTGGTGCGACACTGGCGTGCCATGAGAGCCCAATACGCGCCAGGCGCTCAAGAAGACCGCTTTGCGGCATATATGAACAGCTTGGCGCAAGCCGCAGAGCACGCCGATCGAGAAGAACCTTTAAAAGCGTATTGCAAAGGACTATTGCTGCCGGGTGAGCGCAAGAGCGTGGAGCCGATGGCCGCACGCCTGGCTCCCGATAACGTCCGGCAAATGCATCAGTCGCTGCACCATGTGGTGGCCGATTCTCCGTGGGACGACGAGTTGATGCTGAGCCGCGTCCGGCAAAGTGTCTTGCCGGCAATGGAGAAAAATGGCGGGATCGAAGCCTGGATCGTCGATGACACCGGTTTTGCCAAGAAAGGCACTCAATCCGTCGGCGTTGCGAGGCAATACTGCGGTCAATTGGGCAAGCAAGACAACTGCCGGATAGCAGTGAGCCTTTCGATCGCAACGGCGACATCGAGTTTGCCGATCGCCTGGAGATTGTATCTTCCCGATATTTGGGCCAAGGATCGGCAGCGTCGCAAGCAAGCAGGCATTCCTTCCGATATCGGCTTTGAAACGAAAGTCCAGATTGCACTGAAACAGATCGAGAAAGCTGTTGAAGATGGAATACCGGCCGCGCCTGTATTGGCGGATGCGGGTTATGGTAACGACAGCCATTTTCGGGCAAAGATCACCGAACTGGGATTGATCTACATCGTCGGTGTGCAATCATCGACGACAGTGTGGAAACCCGGCGAAGCTCCATTGGAGAAGAAGCCCTGGAAAGGCAAAGGACGTCCCACGACGCTGTTGCGGCGTGATAAGAATCACCAACCTGTTTCCGTCAAGCAACTGGCTCTGAGTTTGCCGCCGGAGGCATGGCACAACGTTTCTTGGCGCGAAGGCAGTCAGGACAAACTGCGTTCTCGGTTTGCAGCCGTCCGCATCCGTCCGGCACATCGAGATACGTGGAAGAGTCAGCCCCATCCGGAAGAATGGCTCCTTATCGAATGGCCGTTGGCCGAAGCGGAGCCCAGTAAGTATTGGTTGTCTACGCTTCCGGAAAATTTCTCTTTAAAACAACTCGTCTATCGGGCCAAGCATCGCTGGATCATTGAACGGGACTACCAGGAACTAAAACAGGAACTCGGTCTTGGACATTATGAAGGGCGAGGCTGGCGCGGCTTTCACCACCATGCCACCTTATGTATCGCCGCCTATGGGTTCCTTGTGGCTGAGCGGAACCGTTTTTCCCCCTCGGCCGCAATCAGCAATCTCGGATCGCGTCCGGCCCGAGCGCCACAACCCGCATTCGATCGCCACTCTGCGGATTAGCATTGCCCGAGCTTTAATTCGGCAACTTCCGTGTTGCCCTTTTTGTGGGCCGAAACGTTTATAACACAGTAGTACTAGCAGCCTGCGGAAAAACTCGATAATGCGACGTCTTTTACTGTAGGCGCGGTCTGTGACCGCGCGTAGTTGGTTGATTCCACTAAAAGCGCGCGCTCATAGAGCGCGCCTACAGTGCGCCCTTTCGAGTTTTGCCGCAGCCTGCTAACTTAGGAGGGGAGTTTCCGGCCTAACCGCCACTACCTGCCGGGTTCCGGCTGGAAATGATTTTATTCGGGTCGACATCCTTATCTACGACGACTCCAAAGAACGGACTCATCATTTCTTCCCAGGTCATTTCACCGTAGTAGACGGTCCGGTTCGGGTTGGGATTGAATTTGTTATTTGGCGAATTATCGTAGTGTGCCTCGATATGCAATTTCGTTCCCTTCGGGACCTTAACCGAAGTGTCGTATCCGAGCTGCCAATTGAAGTCATAGTGTGGCACGCTCAACACGACCTGCTTCCTTCCGTCGGGATACTCCAGGGTATAGGTCATGTCTTTGCCGCGGACATGCATATGGGGCATCATGAACACCAGTTCGGCGTCAACGTTAAAGGTGGCTTCAGCGGGCGGGCTGGCCCAGTTCCCGTCGTTCGGCGGTATGCGAAAGCGCCGGGGATCCTGCGACGCCGAGGTTAGCAACGAAACGTAACGGCGTTGTGGCGGCTCTTTTGCGAGCGTGAAACCTATCTGCACACGGTCGGTCACAGCTTTACCGTTTGGCGTGTAGTGCAGGTTGATCATCATGTCCCATCCAGCCGGAATCAATTTCGCTGCGCGGTGAATGCTGTAATCGTCGGCAATCATGCCCGGCAGATAGCAGTCCTCCAGACCATTGCTTCCGGCAAGAAAATTGGTCCTTCCACCGAATGTTGGTCCTGCATCTGGAATAGCGGCTCCCTCCTCATCACGCTCCTTCGGCGCCCAAACGGGTTCGAAATATTTCACGTCGGGAGTGTGTGGCTTGAAAGCGATGCACATGTGATGCGCAACCGCCGGATTTTCCGGCCGAATCTGGATCGCCGTCACCCATGTGTCTTTCGTGAACCCGGTCGGGAGGTTCACCCACATCCATTCGACAACATCGTTTTTTGGATGAGCGGCAAGATCAAACGTCGGTCCTTTGACAATAACGTCGGGTCGGATGACCCATCCGTCGGGCGGCCACTCGATGGGCGACGGAGCATCTTTCGGATCTCCTTCCGGAGCGCCGCCATCAGCCCATTTCACGATCGTATCGATATCGCTCTGCTTCAATGACCGGTCGTTCGTGAAGTGACCGTATTGCGGATCTGCGAACCACGGCGGCATCTTCCGTGTTGCAACGGCCGTTTTCATCGCCTTGGCCCATGGCCGCGCCTCTTTATAACTGAGCAGCGACATCGGCGCAATTTGGCCCGGCCGGTGGCATCCCTGACAATTCTTCTGCAGGACCGGCAGAACGTCCTTGTTGAAGGTGATCGGTGAGGAGGGGATTTCTGCGGCTATCGCTGTACCCCCCAGCATCAATGTCGCAAAGCAGAACTTTGTGAACATGAATCCTCCAGGCACACTGATACGAGGTGAAACGAATTCACTATAGGTCCATGCCCTGGCGACAGTCAATGCGGATAAGATCGTCATTACACAACGGGCGAGTTAAAATGAATCGCCTTTAAGCACAATGGGTCGAGCGCTTTTATGAAGAAATTTCTGCTGCTTATTTTGCTTTCCTTGGCTTCACCCGTCTGGAGCCAGACTGCGGATACGGTTCTTCTCAACGGCAAAATTCTCACGGTTGATCCACAGTCTTCGATACAGGAAGCCATCGCGATACGCGAGGGCAAGATCCTTGCTGTCGGTAAAACCGCGGAGGTGCGGCGGTTCGCAGGGCCGCGCACGCGTCTGATCGACCTTCAGGGCCGAACGGTTATTCCCGGTTTGATCGATTCGCACCTGCACGGCATACGCGCAGCTTTGAGTTTCAGTACGGAAGTGAATTGGATCGGAGCGCCATCGCTCGATGATGCGTTGGGCAGAATGAGACAGGCTGCTCGAACGATGAGGTCCGGAGCATGGTTGATTGTCGCGGGCGGCTGGAATGTCCAGCAGTTCAAGGAAAAACGAGTGCCGACACAAGCCGAGTTGATCGCCGCCGCTCCGAACAATCCCGTATACGTTCAGCTTGGATATGGATGGGTGATGATGACGCCGGCAGGCTTCAAGGCCCTGAACATTTCGAGCGAGGCCGATCTCCCGCAGGGTGGCCGATTCGAAAAAGGAGCAGACGGAAAACCCACGGGCGCAGTCACGGGAGGCCAGAATGCCATCATCGCTCTGTTCGACAGGCTGCCCAAGCCATCCGCGGCAGACGAAGTCGAAGGAACAAAACTGTTCTTTCGTGAACTGAACCGGCTCGCCATCACCGGCTTCGTCGATCCCGGCGGAAATAATCTGTTTGCCACCGACTATCCGGCACTGTTCAAGGTATGGCGTGACGGCCAAATGACCGTTCGCGTCGCTTTCGCTCTGAACGGGCAGACGCCGGGGAAGGAATTCGAAGAGTATCAACAGTGGACTCGTCTCCTGCCGATGGGCTTTGGCGACGACCTGCTGAAGTTTAACGGCATAGGCGAGCGCATCACGTGGGACATGAATAACAACGAAAAGCCCACGCAAGCTCAGAAAGATCGTTATTACGAGATCATCAAATGGGCTGCGGAACAGGGAATGACGTTGACAATGCACTGGACCAGCGATGCGTCCGTCAATGAACTGCTCTCTCTTTTTGAAAAACTCAACAGCGAAGTTCTCATTACTTCGCTGCGATGGTCCATCGCGCACCTCAACAACGCCTCCGAGAAAAGTCTCCAGCGGATGAAGGCGCTGCGTATGGGCTGGACGGTTCAGGATGCCATGTATTTCGGAGGCGAACAGTTCATTCAACAAAACGGCGCCGACGCGGCGCGCCGCGCGCCGCCGGTGAATACAGCGAAGCGCATCGGAGTCCCTGTGGGCGCAGGAACCGATGCCCATCGCGTCGCTTCGTATAACCCTTTTACGGCGCTGCAGTGGTTTATCGACGGCAAAACCGTCGGCGGTGCCCCGATTCGCGGACCAGAGGAAACCCCGAGCCGCGCCGATGCACTGCGGTTCTACACGATCGGCAGCGCGTGGTTTTCCTTTGACGAGAAAAAGCGCGGATCTCTCGAGGTCGGAAAGTTAGCTGACCTGGCCGTGCTGTCCAAGGACTACATGACCGTGCCGGTCGACCAGATCGGCTCGATCGAATCTTTACTCACAATGCTCGGCGGCAAGATCGTGTATTCGGCTCCACCCTATCAAAGCCGGTAATTCCCCTTCTTTGCGAGGAGGGGCTTTGCACAAAAAATCCTGGGCGGTCATAAACCGCCCCTACAGCTTGGGGTCCGCAACTGTAGGGGCGCTCTATGAGCGCCCGCGATCTATTTTTTGCAAAGCCGCGAGGAGGCGAATATCTAGGAAGCGCTCAGGAATGACCTGAGTTCTGTAAGAACTTCCTGGGGCACTTCCTCGGCCATAAAGTGGCCGCTGCGCAGAGCTCTACCTTTCGCGTTGACAGCTTTTTGTTTCCAGAAATCAATGGCATTGCGAAAAGCAGGAGGTCGATTTCCTCGTTCGGCCCATAACGACAGAACCGGACAAGCGATTTTCTTGTCCCAGTCGGCCTCGTCGATCTCCAGGTCGATGCCGGCGCTGGCGCGATAGTCTTCGCAGGTGGCGTGAATGGTTGCGGGATCTCGGAAGCAGCGCAAGTATTCCGCGAACGCTTCGGGGGTGATAGCGCCCGGCGATCTCTCAAACCGGCTGCGCAAATAGAACTCGACACTGTTGCCGATCATCGTTTCCGGTAGCGGGCTGGGCTGGACCAGGAAGAACCAGTGATAAACCCCGGTGGCCCACTCTTTGTTGAGATTCCGGTACGTGAGCAGAGGAGAAGGCAGGGTATCGAAAACCGCCAGCTTGGTGATCCTGTCCGGGTAGTCCAACGACATGCGACTCGCCACGCCCGAGCCTTTATCGTGACCGACCACAGCGAACTTCTCAAAACCGAGGTGCGTCATGACTTCGACCTGGTCCTTCGCCATCGCTCGTTTCGAATAGTTAGAGTGATTCGGTCCGTCGGGAGGCTTGCTGCTGTCCCCGTAGCCGCGCAGATCCGCGGCCACTATGGTGAATCGCTCGGCCAGGCCCGGCGCCACCTTATGCCACATCACATGAGTTTGCGGATAGCCATGAAGCATCATTACCGGCGGTCCGCTTCCGCCTACAACCGCGTTGATGGTCGCGCCGCTGGTGTTAATGCGCATGGACTTGAAGCCGGGGAAGAAATTCGCCGTGGCGCCTGCGTTGCGGGCTTGCTGCGCCCGCGCCGCCTTCGCGGCCGCAAGCATTCCTAGCGAGCTCTTCACGAAATTGCGGCGATGGAGTTTCGATGTCATAGCTTTATCTCCGTGTTGTTTTCGATCCCGTAGGTGATACTTTGGAGAGCCAATTAGAAATAGCGGCGGCAATCTCCAGATTATTCTTTTCCAGCATCATCATGTGCCCGTTGCCGCGAATACCTATGTCGGCGAGCTTGATCCATGTGGAATGAACGCCCGCCTGCTCCAGGTATTTAACCGTGCAGTGATCGTAAGGCGCATGATAGGACGCTTCGGCGGTCACAACCAAAATCGGTGTCTTCTGCAGATTGGGAAGCTGCCGCGCCGGAGATTTTTGCAACCAACATTTCGCGAGGTCTGGCGCATCCGATTTTTCCTGACGTACGATTGCCAGCTCCGATGAATTCTTTGCCGGCGGGGCGTACGAGAGCGGAACGGCAGTGACTCCCCATGGCCGAGTTGCAGTTGCGGAATCGCGGAACCATTCCGGCGCTGTGACGTTGGTGACATCGAAGAACGGTGGCCCGTTTGGTTCAACGGCCACGATCGCTTTGACCAGATCCGGTTTCCGGTCCGCGACAGGCCAGCCAAACGCTCCAGATTGAGAGTGCGTCAGCACGATTGCGGGACCGATCGTCTCGAGCAGCCCAACAATCGCATCGCGGTTCAAAGCTTGTTGCAAAGTGAAATCCTGGATCGAAGGCAATTGGGACGCGTAAAACTGATCGAATACCGGATCGCCAGGGGCGCCCGTTCCTGGCCATTGCGTGTGGAGCTGAGCCTGGGGCCAAAGCTTGAAGCGCTCCGGAGCAACGAATCGCCGCTGTACGTTGTCGACTGAAGGCGGTGTCACGGCGCCATATAACTCGGCCTGGTACGCCGCCCGCCCGCGGCCGGGTTGGTCCACGGCGTAAACGGCATAGCCTTGCCGCAAGAAATATTGTGCCCAGCCCTCCCGTCCGTCAGGGGTACCCGTGAAGTTGGTTCCCGACTGGCCGCCTCCGTGCACCATCACGATCGGCCATTCGTGCGTTTGCTTGCTGGGAATTTGAAACTCCACGTACAGTTGCCCGCTCATGACCTGCTGGTCTTTTACGGTCGAATATTTTCCGCCAACAAAGAAGTAACCTTGCCGCGCGATCGACAGGGGCGGGAGCGTTGGATCTTTCGCAAGCGCTGCGAAACTCAACGTCGCGGCAAGTGCGAGCGCAATACGGGTGTGCTTCATAGTTTGTGCTCCAGTGTCATGTATAATGGCGCCGAACTTCCGGGATAAGAAGGAAATTCGGACGAGAATGCCTATGCAAACCAAACACTATTGGGACTGTTGCCCAGAGGCGCGAAGCGGCGCTAAGAGTCAGCCCACGGCGTCAGCCCTGGGTTTGATTTCAAGGGGAAGACAAGCCGCGAAGCGGCGTCAGAGCTTCAACCTTCCGCCCCTCTGGGGCTGCGATATAGACGAACATCAAAACCCAGCGCTTGCGCGCTGGGCCATTTTCTCACGCCGCTTCGCGGCTTAGGCAACAAGCGCTATTTGCGTTGCCTGCTCCTGAGTTGCGCCGGGATAAGTATGTTTTTGTGCGTGACGCCCCAGGCCAGCGCCCAGTGGGTGAATTATCCGACAGCCGGGATTCCGCGCACCGCCGATGGCAAGCCGGACCTTGCGGGGCCGGCGCCGCGAACCGCTGACGGGAAGCCGGACTTCTCCGGAGTCTGGCAGCCCGATGATCAGAGATTCTTTCAGAACCTCGCTGCGGGCCTGAAGCCTGAAGACGTTCCAATACAGCCCTGGGCAAAGGACTTGCAGCAACTGCGCGTCGCCCGCGATCATGTCGATGATCCCCTCGCGCGCTGCATGCCGCACGGTGTTCCCAGAATCAACACCAATGGTCTTTTCCCGTTCAAAATTATCCAGACGTCCCAACTTGTGGTGATGCTTTACGAGCAGTTGTATCTGTTTCGGCAAATTTTTATGGACGGCCGGAAGTTGGGGAACGATGCTCCTGCCGCCTGGTTGGGCTACTCGACGGCGAAATGGGACAGCGACACTCTGGTGGTAGAGACATCGGGGTTCAACGACAAGACCTGGCTCGACACTCAGCAAGGCCATCCTGCAACCGAGGCCCTTCGCGTCACCGAGCGCTTTCGGCGTCCGGATTTCGGGCACCTCGAGATGCAGGCCACGATCGATGATCCCAAGGCCTACACAAAGCCATGGACCAGCACCACCCAGAAATTTCATCTGGTGCTGAACACCACATTCTC
>WNEW01001667.1_pt1 | contig 10816 bp, 9 predicted proteins | sample 5399891 | NCBI WGS metagenome assembly WNEW01 (sample SAMN13153336, study PRJNA577476) | soil metagenome | isolation source: 40 cm grassland meadow soil pre-rain plot 5 | place: USA:California | collected 2015-09-08 | reverse complement strand
GCCCCGGCCGCCGCGCCATCGGCGGCGGCGGCGACGACCGAGCCGGCGGCGCCAGTCACGCTGCACATGTTCATCCGGAACTACATGCTCAACCAGGACCCTCCGCTAAAGACGGCGAAGGCCGAATTCGAGAAGAAGCACCCGAACGTGACAATCGATCTCTCGCCCGCGCCGTACGACGAGCAGCACCAGCGGATCCTGCTCAGCAAGGCCGGCGGAGTGCTGCCGGACATGTTCCAGGTCGACACCATCTGGCTCGGCGAGATGGCTGACCAGGGGCTCGCGACAAACCTCGACTCGTACTACGCCAAGTGGGACGAGCGCACGGATATCCCGGATTCGTTCCTGGAGTCCTCCAAGTGGAAAGGCTCGTACTACGGCGTCTGGGCCTATTCCGACACGCGCACGTTCATTTGGAACAAGGACGTCTTCCGCAAGGCCGGGCTCGATCCGGAGAAGCCGCCGGCCACCTGGGACGAGGTCGTCTCCTTCGCGCAGCAGATCCAGGCCCGCGTCCCGGGCGTCGCCGGCGTCGGCTTCCCGGCCGCGGCGCAGGAGGGGACAGCTGACCGCTGGTACCCGTATCTCTTCATGGGGGGCGGTCACATCCTCAACAAGGAGCAGACCAAGTCGGAGTTCAATTCGCCCCAGGGCGTGGCCTCGGTGCAGTTCCTCGTGGACCTCGTCCGCAAGTACAAGGTGACCCCGCCGGAGGTCCTCACGCAGGACGCCGATGCCGTATACGACGCCGTGCTCGCTGGCCGCTACGGAATGATGCTCGCGACGGTGGGCGACGGCTGGGCCGATTCGAAGCTCGATGGTCCGGCGTACAAATCGAAGATGGGCGCGGCACTGCCGCCACTGTGCGACGGATGCAAGCCCGCCTCGGCGGCAGGGGGCTGGCTCTTCATGATCAACTCCAAGAGCGCGTACAAGGATCTCGTCTGGGAATACATCACGATGGCCACCGCGACACCGAACATCACCCCCTTCGAGGTCAAGCTCGTGCGCGTGCCGGTGCGCAAATCAGGCCTCGCTCAGGCCGAGGCCTTCAAGGCCGATCCGTACAACACCGTCACGGTGCAGGCCGCAGGGGTCTCGCAGTTCGCTCCTTGGGTGCCCGCGTACTACAAGGTCGTCGAGCACATCTTCACCGCGATCCAGAAATCCGTCCAAGGCACGGTGCCGGTGAAGACCGCTCTCGACAACGCCGCCGCCGAAGTGGACAAGCTGGTCAAGTGACAAGAACGAAAGACGACTAACGCGCAGCTCACGCTTGGGCGCCGCCTAGTCTCGCGTCCCCGGTTCGCCGGCTGGGCGGCGCCCTGGCTGCTTCTCGCGCCCGCGCTCGTCTTGCTCTGCCTGCTCGTGCTCCTGCCGTATGCCGGAGCGCTCCTCTACTCCGTGACGGACGGACAGCTCATCACGATCGGGACCCCACCCCGGCTGGTGGGTCTCTCCAACTTCGAGAAGGTGCTGACTGCTCGCGATCCCGAGTTCGGACTGGTGATCGGCGCGTCGGCCGTTTTCACCGCGGGAACGTTGGTCGGCTCGCTCGGTCTGGGAACGCTGCTGGGGCTCGCGCTCAGCTCGCTGCGGCCTGCGCTTCGAGGGCCGCTGCTCGCGCTCCTGCTCGTCCCGTGGGTCGTCGCGGGCGTGGTCGTCGGCTACACCTGGAAGCTCGTCTACGACCCGCAGATCGGCCTGGCGAACGCGATGCTCGTACCACTGGGCATCGGCCGCGTCGCCTGGCTGCTCGAGCGGTGGCCCGCGATCGCCGCGCTGGTCGTCGCGAACGTGTGGGCCGCGTATGGGGTGGTGCTGCTCGTCATCAGCTCAGCGTTGGCGAACGTACCGGCGAGCCTCATCCTCGCGGGACAGGCGGACGGGGCCGGCACGGTGACGATCATCCGGCGGATCGTCCTGCCGAACATTCAGCGAGCCTTCCTGCTTGCGGCGCTCGTCGCGGTGATCAGCGGGCTCAACGTCTTCGACCTGATCTTCGTCATGACCGGGGGCGGTCCGACCTACCAGACGGAGACGCTCGCGCTCACGATGTACCGGCTCACCTTCCGGCGCGGCGACATCGGGGAGGGCGCCGCCGTCACCGTGATCCTCTTCTGTTTCAGCCTCGCGCTCGCGATCGGGTACGTCCTGAGCTGGCAACGGGAGGCCCGGAAGTGGAGGTAATCCCGCTTGGGCCGCTCGCGCGCACGGCCCGCCTTCTGGCGCTGGCAGCCGGACTCCTCTTCACGCTCGTGCCGGTCCTCTGGGTGGCTTCACTCGCGCTTCGGCCGGCGGGCGCCGTGACGTTCCCGGTGTCACTGCTGCCGCCGAGCCTGACGCTGGAGAACATGCGCACGATCCTCTTCACCGATCTGGGCATCGGCCCGCGTCCCTATCTCAACGCCGCGTTCTACGGGATTTCCTGCGGCGTCATCACCGCGGTCATCTCGCTCATGGGCGGCTACGCGCTCGTCCGCTACGACCTCGCGTTTGGCCGAGCCCTGCTGCTCGTGTTTCTGGCGCTCAACTTCCTGCCCGCCGCGGCTCGGCTCATCCCGTTGTTCCTGCTCTATGTGCAGCTCGGGCTGTACGACACGCAGCTCGGCGTGATCCTCGCGTATGTGGCGGGCATCACGCCGCTCGGGATCTGGCTCATGGCCGGGACGATCTCCCAGATCCCGGTGCGCCTCGAGCAGGCCGCGCGCATCGACGGCGCCGGCTCCGCCACCATGGCGCGCCGTATCCTGCTTCCGCTCGCGATGCCGGGCGTGCTCGTGGTGGCGACTCTGGCATTCGTCGACGGCTGGAACTCGTTCTCGCTGCCGCTCATCCTGATGCAGCGCGCGGACGCGCAGTCCTACACGGTCGTGCTGCAGAAGTACGTGCAGGCGGACGTCGGGATCAACTGGAACTTGCTCGCCGCGGGCAGCTTGCTGGCGCTCATCCCCGTGCTCGTCGCCTTCGCGCTCCTGCAGCGTCGCCTGATCACTTCGGGCGGCTTCAGCGGCGCGGTCCGAGGATAGCCATGCGCCTCCACATCGAGGGCCTGACCGTTCGCTTCGGCTCGGTCACCGCGGTCGATGAGCTCTCGCTCGAGATTCGCGATGGCGAGATGGTGGCGCTGGTCGGCCCCTCGGGATGTGGCAAGACCACGACGCTGGGATTCGTCGCAGGATTCGTGAAGGCCGCCGCGGGCCGGCTGTTCTTCGACGAGCGTGACGTCGTCGCGGTCCCTCCGGCGCGCCGGAAGATCGGCTACGTATTCCAGGACTACGCGATCTACCCGCACATGACCGTCGCCGAGAACATCCGGTTTCCCCTCGAGGTGGCGCGCCTGGCGAGCGCGGACATCCGCCGCGCCGTCTCCGAGATCGCCGAGCTCGTCGGAGTAACCGACCTCCTGCCACGTCGCCCCCACCAGCTTTCCGGCGGGCAGCGCCAGCGTGTCGCTCTCGCGCGCGCCCTCGTCAAGCGCCCCGGTGTGCTGTTGCTCGACGAACCGCTATCGAACCTCGATGCGCACCTGCGTGTTCAGACCCGCGCCGAGATCCGCCGGCTGCAGCTCGAGCTTGGGATGACGACGATCCTCGTTACACACGATCAATCCGAGGCGCTTGCGATCGCCGATCGGGTCGCGGTCATGTGGGCGGGACGCGTCGTCGCGCTGGCATCCCCCGGCGCGATCTACGACCGCCCCGGCTCGCTGCTGGCCGCGCGCTTTGTAGGATCGCCGCAGATGAACACCTGGGACCTCGCCGACGCGACATCCGAGTTCGCGCGCATCGCGCTCGGTGACGCCCTCGCCGACGCCCGGCGCGTCGCGCGCAAACTCGTCGTCGGCGTGCGCCCGGAGCACGTCCGGCTGGATCCCGCGGGGGTCTCGGGCACCGTCGCGCTCGTCGAGACGCTCGGCCGCGACATCCTGCTGCACGCCGACATCGCCGGGAGCAGCGTGCGCGCCCTGCTCACCCCCGCCGAGGCGAGCCGGCTGCGCACCGGTGCGGCCGTAGCCGTAAGCGTCCGGCGGCAGAGCTGGCACTTCTTCGACGCGGAGAGCGGTCACCGGGTGGACCTCCGCGCTGGTGCGGACAACGATCCGCCTGGCGAACAAGGCGCCGCGGCGGGGGCGCGCTGATGGACTGGCGCTCGACCGGGAACGGGCTGCGGATCGGTGGGCATCGCGGCGCGCGTGACGCCGCCCCGGAGAACACCATCGCCGGCTTCGAGGCGGGCCGCGCCGCGGGGACCGATTACCTCGAGAACGATGTGCGGCGCTCCGCCGACGGCGTGCTGGTCATGATCCACGACGACACCGTCGACCGGACGTCCAATGGCCAGGGCGAGGTCGCGAGACTCACGCTCGCCGAGCTCCAGGCGCTCGACGCCGGCAGCTGGTTCGGACCGTCTTTCGCGCTCGAGCCCATCCCGACGTTCGATTCCTTCTTGCGGTGGATCGAAGCGCGCCCGCCGTTCGGCGCGGTGATCGAGGCGAAGGCGCACGGCGTCGGCGGGGAGATCGCCGAAGCGATCGCGCGCTCCACGGCCCGCGACCATCTCGCGATCTGCTCCTTCTATCCGGATGAGATCCGCGCGGCGAAGCGCGCTCGACCAGAGGTCCCGTGCATCTTGCTGTTCGAGTGGAGACCGCACGAGGCGGATCCCATCGAGCTCACGCGCGCGTGCGGAGCGGACGGTGCCGACCTGCCCTGGCCGTGGCTCGATGAGCGGCTCGCGGCGCGTGTGCACGATGCCGGGCTAGTGCTCGGCGGCGGCACCGCCAACGACGAACGCGCGGTCGGCATCCTGACCGACGTCCAGGCCGACTTCGTGGACACGGATACCCCGCGGGCGACGGTGCGCGTGCGCGACGCCGCGATGGCTCGATGAGAGCCGCCGTCTTCCACGGGCCGGGCGACCTACGCGTCGAGCAGCACGCCGAGCCAACCATCGAGCGGTCCGACGACGTGGTTGTCGAGGTCGAGGCGTGCGGGATCTGCGGGACCGACCTCCAGATCCTCAACGTGCCTCCGGGGCATCCCGCGACGCCTGGCGTGATCCTCGGGCACGAGTTCATCGGTCACGCCGTCGCGGTCGGACAGAGCGTGCGTGAGCTGCGGGTCGGGCAGCGCGTGGTCGTCGATCCGGATCCCAAGTGTGGAACGTGCCACTTTTGCCGGACCGGACGTCCGGCCAACTGCGCGAACGTCGTCGCGCTCGGCTCGTTCGCCGATGGCGCGCTCGCGCGGCTCACGAAGGCCCCGGCGTCGTCCGTCTACGCGATCTCGGAGGAGCTACCGCCACCTGTCGCCGCGCTGATCGAGCCGCTGGCGTGCGTGGTCAACGGGACCAACCGCGCGGCGCCGCGTCCGGGCGAGTCGGCTGTGGTGTTCGGCGCCGGAACGATCGGCTGCCTCTTCACTTCACTCCTCATTGCGGCGGGCGCGGCTCCTGTTGTCGTCGTTGAGCCGAGTGCCGCACGGCGACGCGTCGCCGGCGCGGTCGGCGCGCACCACGTACTCCCTCCGGAGGAGTTCGCACGCCGACGACCGGAGCTGCTTCCGCTAGGAGCGGAGATCCTCATCGATGCGGTCGGCACCCAGTTCGCAACGGCGATCGAGCACGCCGCGCTCGGCGCGCGCATCGTGCTGTTCGGTCAGAACGCGAATGCGCTCCCCGCGATCAAGCAATACACAATCACCGAGCGGAGCCTCACCATCCTCGGGTCGTACATCACGACGTACACGTTTCCCACGGCCATACGACTGGTCGAGCAGGGCAAGCTGCCACTCGCAGCCATCGTCAGCCGCGTCCTCGGCCTCGACGACATCGCCCAGGGTCTGGCGTTGCTCCGCAGCGGTGAGGCGACCAAGGTGGTGATCACGCCATAGCCTCGCCGCGTGACGCTCCCGCCGTGAGTGGTCGCGCGGGGGGTCGCGTGCGGGTGGGAGTCATCGGCTGCGGGCTCATCGCCCAGGTGATGCATCTGCACTACCTGCGCGAGCTGAGCGACCGGTTCGAGATCGCGGCGGTCTGCGACCTCTCGCCTGGCACGGCGCGGCAAGTGGCAGCCGCGTACGGCGTCGGGCGCCACTTCATCGACTGGCGCGAGCTGCTCACCGAGGAGCTCGACGCGATCATGGTCCTCACCAGCGCATCGCACGCCCCGCCGGCCATCGCTGCCGCGCGGCGGGGAATGCACGTCTTTGTGGAGAAGCCGATGTGCGTGACGCTGCGCGAGGCCGACGAGATGATCGCCGCGTGCCGCGAGGCGAACGTTACCCTCACGGTCGGCTACCACAAGCGTCACGATCCGGCGTACCGGCTCGCCGCCGAGCATCTTCGCGAGATGCCGCAGCTTCGGTATGTCCGCGTCACCACGCTCGAGGCGCCAATTGCCCAGTACGTGTCGCACTACCCGGTCGTGCGCGTCGCCGACATCTCCGCGCAGGTGCTCGAGCGCGCGCGGGCAGAGCGCGAGGCGCTCGTCGCTGAGGCGCTGCCGTTCGCTGCCGCGGCCGAGCTGCGCCGCGCGTACCACGACTTACTGCTCGACAGCGCCGTCCACGAGCTGAATCTGCTCCGCAGCCTGCTCGGCGATCCAACGGAGATCGTGGGCGCGGAGTTCTGGGATGAGGGACGCTCGCTTCAGGCCGTCCTCGCGTATGGCGCAGAGGTGCGGGCCGCCATCGGCCTTGTATGGCTGCCCCAGCTCAAGCACTACAGCCAGGAGTTCGCGTTCTACACACCCGACCGCCGCATGGTCCTGCGCTTCCCGTCGCCGTTCCTGCGAAGCGAACCGACGATCCTGGAGCTCGAGGACGAGGAGGGCGGGATGCCCTGGCGCCATGAGGTCGTCGCGTCTCATGACGAGGCTTTCAAGCTCGAGCTCTGCGGCTTCTACGACTCAGTGACGGGCCGGCGCGCGCCGATCACCTCGGGCGAGGACGCGCGACACGAACTGGAGCTCGCGATCGCCCTCATCAAGACTGCTGCCACGCGGCGGGCGGAGCCGTACAGACAATGAGGACGCTTTGCACACCGCGCATCGCCTCCGGCGGAGGCGCTCTTTCCTCAGCCCGAAGACGGTGGAGTTCCCCTCGGCCAGATCTTTGAGCAACGGCGGCGGTCCGTCGTCCGCGTGGAGCGCGCTCGCGACCTTACCGCCGGAGAGCCATCCCACTCGCCTCTCGCTGCCAAACGACCGGGCAGGCTCCGCTCTTTCGCGCCAGGAGCGTTGCGACTTCGACTCGCTTCGTCCGCTGCTCCGAGTTTCGCGACGCGCAAGCCGAGGCCGTCAACTCGAGCTCCGAAGCCGTGAACCACTTCACCTCCGTGGTCACCGGCTCTGCGCCAAGCCGGCGCGGTTCACCGAATTCAGGCCCTCGGCCACGACCGAACCGCAACCCGCATAGCGCCCTCTCGCCGCTGAACGCGGCACGCCTGACGCTCAGGCTCGCGGCATGGACAAAATCAACTCCGGCGACACCGCCTGGCTCCTCGCGTCCGCCGCGCTCGTCATGCTCATGACCCCGGCGCTCGGGTTCTTCTACGGCGGCCTCGTGCGCCGGAAAAACGTACTCGCCACGATCATGCACAGCTTCTTCATCCTGGCGCTCATCAGCGTCCAATGGGTGCTGTGGGGCTACACGCTCGCGTTCGGCCCGGACATTGGCGGGCTCATCGGCAGCCTGGACTGGGCCGCCCTTCGCGGCGTCGGGCAGGAGCCCGGCCCGTACGCGCCGACCGTCCCGCACGAGGCCTACATGGTCTTTCAGATGATGTTCGCGGTGATCACGCCCGCGCTCATCACCGGCGCGTTCGCCGAGCGCAAGCGCTTCAAGGCGTTCGTCGTCTTCACGCTGCTCTGGGCCACGTTCGTCTACGACCCGGTGGCGCACTGGGTCTGGGGCGGCGGCTGGCTCGGGCAGCTCGGCGCGCTCGACTTCGCCGGCGGCACGGTCGTGCACATCACGAGCGGCGTCTCGGCGCTCGTCGCGGCGCTCGTGCTCGGCCGTCGCGTCGGGTATGGCCGCGATGCGATCGAGCCGCACGACGCGACCATGACCGTGCTCGGCGCATCGCTCCTCTGGTTCGGCTGGTTTGGCTTCAACGCCGGCAGCGCGATCACCGCCGGCGGGCTCGCCGCGAACGCCTTCGTGGTGACCAACACGGCGGCCGCGATGGCGGCCCTCACCTGGATGACGGTCTCGTGGCTGCACAAGGGCGCGCCGAGCGTGCTCGGCGCCGCGGCCGGCGCGGTTGCGGGCCTCGTGGCCATCACGCCCGCGTCCGGCTACGTCGACGTCTCCGCGTCGATCCTGATCGGTCTCGGCGCCGGCACCTTCTGCTACGCCGGAATCCAGCTCACCAAGCGCCTGCGGGTCGACGACGCGCTCGACGTCTTCGGCGTGCACGGCGTGGGTGGGGCGTGGGGCGCGCTCGCGACCGGTCTGTTCGCGACGCTCGCGGTGAACAGCGCGGCGCGGGACGGCCTCATCGCCGGCAACCCGGGACAGCTCGGGATCCAGGCGATCGCCGTGGCCGCGTCCATCGGCTACTCAGCCGTGATGACGTTCGTGATCCTCAAGCTCATCAACCTCTTCGTAGGGCTGCGCGTGGGCGAGCACGAGGAAGTGCTCGGGCTCGACGCGTCGCAGCACCGCGAGGCCGCGTACCAGATCTAGGGAGGTCGGTATGGAGTTCCTGGCGTTCGCGTCCTTCGCGGTCCTGGTGGTCGGCTGGCTCATCGCGCCCTCGCGGACCGTCGTGGCGGTCGACGAGGCGAAGGAGCGCAAGGCGGCTTAGACTAGGCGCAGACAACTGAAGACCCGACAGGGGAGCGCCCTCGGGCGCTGAGAGTGCGGGTGACCGCAGACCCTTGTACCTGATCTGAGTAATGTCAGCGTAGGGAGTCGAACGCGTGAAGCTTCCTCGCGGCGCTCAGGCGCCGCTTTTCTTTTGCCCGCGATGAGGGCCGTGGTCGTGGCGCACGGGGACCTGCTGCCCGGCGACCGCGCGGTCATCGGGGAGGGCGATTTCGTCGTGGCCGCGGACGGCGGCGCGCTGGCCCTCGAGGGCTGGCGGATCCTTCCTCACCTGGTGGTCGGCGACATGGACTCGCTCGGCCAGGCCGGCGTCGAGCGCCTCGCCCGGCAGGGCGTGCCGGTGGCGGCGTACCCGGTGGCGAAGAACGAGACGGACCTCGAGATCGCCGTCGCGCGCGCGATCGAGGCGGGCGCGAGCGAGGTCGTGGTCCTGGGGGCACTCGGCGGACCGCGCCTCGACCACGAGGCCGCCAACCTGCTGCTCCTGGCCGACCCCGGCTACGACGGCGTGCGTATCGAGGCGCGGCGCGGAGCGACGCGCGTTCGCGCAGTCCGCGGCGGCCGGACTCTCGACCTCGCCGGACCGCTGGCCACGCTCGTGACGCTGCTGCCGGTCGCCGGGGACGCCGACGGCGTCCGCACCGAGGGATTGCTCTTTCCGTTGCATGGCGAGACGCTGCGTTTCGGCCGCGCGCGCGGGCTCAGCAACGAGATCGTCGCGTTGCCCGCGCGCGTCTCACTCGAGCGGGGTCTGCTGCTCGTCTTCGAAGGACCCAAGGGAGGTGGCTGAGGTGGCGCAAGTGTCGGCGGGCGCCCAAGAACGAACGACCATGGCGGAAGCGCCGCCGTTCTTCGGCGCGCGCTTCTCCCTCTATCCGATGACCGAGCGCTACGTGCCGATCATCCTCGAGGCGATCAAAGGCTTGCGGGACACGGGGCTCGAGGTCGAGACCGATGACGTGTCGACCTTCCTCGGCGGCGATCGTGACCGCGTCTTTCTTGAGCTCGGGCGCGTCTTCGCCGCCGCCGCGCGCACGGGCGAGCACGTCGCCATGACCGTGCTGCTCTCGCACGGCTGTCCGGGCGAGACGTACTGCGAAGCTACCGGCGAGGTGCGGGTGCCACGCGCGGCCGCCTCACCGAGCGGGAAGACCGGGATCACGGCGAGCTGCCAGTGGTCGCTCTATCCGCTCGGCGTCCCAGGCTACATGGACGTCATCTACCGCGAGATCGATCGGACCAGGCGGGCCGGCGTGCTCGCGCGCGGGGCGCACTTCGTCTCGGCCCTCAGCGGCGATCTCTCGGACGTCCTCCGTGCGCTACGGGCGTCGTTCGACGCGGCATGCGTGGATGCCGGCCATGTCGTCGCGCACGCCACCTTCTCCGCGAACTCACCCACCGGGAGGCCGTCGTGAAGACATCCATCACGCTTCCGCGCGCCGTCGCGATCGCCGGCGCGATCCTTACTCTCGTCGCGTTCTTCCTGCCGTGGGTGAGCTACGCGCAGCGGAGCTTCTCCGGCGGGGAGCTCGCCGGCGCGCTCAACCCCGTGCTGGCCGGCGTGAAGTCGGGCGGCATCAAGGGCCTCGACATCGGCCTCCTCGCGGTGCCCGTTGCGGCCGTGGTCGCCGGCGTTCTGGTCTTCCTCTCGAGCCGCTCGACCGGCCCTAGTGAGGGACGTTTCCGCTTCTGGGCGGCCGCGGCGGCGATCGCCGGCCTCGCGTTCACGCTCCTCTTTCTCGGCAGCGCGGTGCTGGCGGGGACGCCCGGCATCGACTTCGCGCCCGCGGCGGTGCGGACCGACAACGCGGTCAAGGTGACCGTGGGCAAGGCACTCGGGGCGGGCGACTTCGTGGGCATCGGGATCGGCGTCTACCTCGCCATCCTGGGCTTCGCCGCGACCGCGCTCGGCGCGATCCTCGGACGTCCCGCGGAGGAGCGCACGGCGTGGCGAACGCAGGACTTCGTGCTCCTCGCGATCCTCG
>WNEW01001666.1_pt1 | contig 10824 bp, 8 predicted proteins | sample 5399891 | NCBI WGS metagenome assembly WNEW01 (sample SAMN13153336, study PRJNA577476) | soil metagenome | isolation source: 40 cm grassland meadow soil pre-rain plot 5 | place: USA:California | collected 2015-09-08 | reverse complement strand
CCCGAAGCGATCCGCCAGCACCCCGAAACTGAGATAGCCGATCAGCGCACCCACATTGAGCGCCATGATGGCATAGCTCTTGTACTGCTCCAGCGCCCTGGCGTCCAAGCCCCGCATGTCAGGTAGGGCCCCGATCAAGGTGGGCGTCCAATTCGTCGCGCCCCAGAGTCCGAAGACGGCCACAAACGCCAAGACCGATCCGACGAGCGTCGGACGGCGCAGGCTGCCCTGGAACAGCTCGACGATCTTGAGCCGGTGACCGGTCCCTGAGGCCAGTTCCTGCTTGCGCGCCGTCACCCAGCGCTCCGGTTCCTTGACCCACAGACGAACGAAGAAGGCCACGATGGCCGGCACGACGCCCACCACGAACAGGACCCGCCAGCCGTATCCGCGCAGGAGCAGGTTGAAGAGGGCCGCGAGAAAGAACCCCGCTGCCCAGGCTGACTGCAAGATGCCGGCCGCCTTGGCGCGCTTCTCCTCCGGCCAGACCTCGGCCACCAGCGACGCGCCAGCCGCCCACTCCCCGCCGGTCCCCAGCGCCGTCAGGAACCGATAGATCGCCAGATGCCACCAGTCCTGCGACAGGGCCGCCATACCTGTGAACACGGCGTAGATCAGGATTGTGACGATCAAGGTCCTGGTCCGCCCGACGTAGTCGGCCACGACGCCGAACAGCACCCCGCCGATCGCCCAGCCGACCAGAAAGATAGAGAAGACAATGCCGCCGTACCAGCCGATCTCAGTATCGCTGACCGGCGCGCCCCCTGCCGCCAACAGGTCTTGCAACGCCGGATGGAGCACAAGGGCATAGATCGTCGCGTCCATCGAATCGAAGACCCAGCCGAGCCAAGCCACGAGCAGGACCTGCCACTGATAGGGCGTGACGCCGTGACGCCAGGAAGCGGCAGTTGGTAGGGTGCTCACGCGGTAGTCAGGGAATTCGCGGCACGTTACCTCCAGAGCGCCGCCTCTGTCAATTCGAACCGCCACCTTGAATGGGCCGCCTGGTCAGGCCTACACTGCGCCTGTGCCGCGACGCGTGCAGGTGCCCTCCGTGCTAGCAAGGCCGGCGCTTGTGATCGTGCTGCTCGCGACAGCGTTGGGAATGAGCACTTCCAGCCAAGAGGCGAGGGCGCCGGTGACGATCCCCACCGACACGCTTAGAGCGCACGTCCAGGTGCTGGCCGGCGAGATCGGCGAGCGGAACACGTTTCGCCCCCAGGCCCTGCGCCGCGCGGCCGCCTACATCGAACAGGCCTGGCGCGACCAGGGGTACGCCGTGACGCGGCAGGAGTACGCCATGGGCCGGGACACGTGGGCGAACTTGGAAATTACCCGCCGCGGGCGAGAGCATCCGGACGACATCATCCTCATCGGCGCCCACTATGATTCGGTGATCGGGAGCCCCGGCGCCAACGACAACGCGACGGGCATCGCGGCGCTGCTGGAGCTGTCCAGGCTGTCGGCCGTCAGGGGCCTTGGCAAGACCGTACGCTTCGTCGCCTTCGTGAACGAGGAGCCGCCGCACTTCCAGACGGCCCTGATGGGGAGCCGCGTGTACGCAAGGCAGGCGCGCGCCCACGGGGACCGGATTCGCGCCATGCTCTCGCTCGAAACCCTCGGCTATTACAGCGAGGCGCCCGGTAGCCAGGCCTTCCCGTTCCCGTCTGCCCTGTACCGGCTCTTCTATCCAGACCGGGGGAACTTCGTCCTGTTCGTGTCAAATTTCGGCTCGCGACCGTTCCTGCGTCAGGCCGTCGAGTCGTTTCGACAGGTAACGCCCTTTCCGGCCGAATCGATCGCGACGTTCGAGTGGGTGCCGGGGGTGGACTGGAGCGACCACGGCTCTTTCTGGGTAGAAGGCTATCCCGCCCTCATGGTCACCGATACGGCGCTGTATCGGTACCCGCAATACCACACGGAGCAGGACACGCCGGAGAAAGTGAACTACGACGCGCTGGCCCGTGTCGTGGACGGCCTCACCGGCATGCTGTGGGCCCTCAGCCGATAGCTCAGCCAGCCTTGCGCGGGTCGTGCTGGGCGAGCACCGCCTCCGCTTGGACCTTGCGATAGCGGGACAGCGCCTCGCGGACCTTCGGATATTTATTCGCCAGGATCGCCGCCGCAAACAGCGCGGCGTTTACCGCTCCAGCTCGCCCGATCGCCAAGGTACCCACCGGGACGCCGGCCGGCATCTGCACCATGGAGAGCAGCGAGTCGAGTCCCTTCAACGCCTGAGACTCCATCGGAACTCCCAGGACCGGCAAGGCCGTCTTGGCCGCCGTGACCCCCGGGAGGTGGGCCGCGCCCCCGGCGGCCGCAATGATCACTTCCAGCCCGCGCCGCTCGGCCGAGCCGGCGTACTCGAAGAGCTGGTCTGGCGTGCGGTGGGCCGAGACCACGCGCACCTCGAACGGAATGTCCAGCTTCTCCAGCGTCTCGGCGGTGTGGGCCATCGTCTCCCAGTCGGATTTGGAGCCCATGATCACGCCGACCAGTGGGTGCGGGAGGGGCGTCCGTGGGTCCCCCTCCCGATGTGATAGTCGCGCGGCTTTCACATTCCCACGTGAATTGGATCGTGCAGCCTTTCGCATGCGCTTTCCTCCCTGCGCCTCCAAACAAGGCAATCATATACGAATGCGGACTAGGGGTCTATGCCGAACCGTGGCTCGAGGATCGCTTCACTGCGGCATTTCGGGCACCGGCTGGGCCTGGTCAGGCGGGTGCGCCCGCGAAAGACGTAACCGCAGTCCTGACAGGTGGACGGCTCAAGACGAAACCGGCCCTGTCGGGCCGCGGCCACCGACTTGACGATGTGCGCGAGATGTTCTTCCACGCTCCGCTCGGAGACGCCGAGGCGATGCGCAAGGTCTCGGGCTGAGCAGCGCGTGCCGGTGATCGCCTGCACGATCTGCTGCCGGACAGTGCCTGACTCAGACATCGGGAAAAACTGAATGGGGTGGATGAGGGGTTTCGAACCCCCAACCTCCGGAGCCACAGTCCGGCGCTCTAGCCATTGAGCTACACCCACCACCTGTCGAAGAATCGTGGCGGATCTAATCAGGAAGAGAGCCGCATCCTAGCAAACACGGCGGGCGCCCCGCAACTTATCCTCGGCGCGTCAGGGCGACTTCGATTTCGGCCTGAATGGCCCGGGCGGCCGCCGCGGGGTCGACGGCATCGCGAATGGGCCGCCCGACGACGAGGTAGTCTCCGCCGGCGGCAATGGCATCGGCCGGCGTCGTGACGTGGGCCTGGTCGTCATGCGAGGCGCCGACGGGACGGATCCCGGGGATCACGACGATCGGATCCTTACCCAGTTCCCTCCGGATCATCGCCGCCTCGACGCCGGAGGCCACGACGCCGTCGGCGCCCAACGAGATCGCCAGGCGCGCGCGCCGGATGACCGTGTCATGGACGGATTCCACGATGCCCATCTCCAGCAAGTCCGCGTTATCAAAGCTCGTCAGCACCGTCACGGCCAGGACCTTCATCGCGCTCCGGCCGCGGCCCTCGACGGCAGCCCGCACGGTCTGGCCGGCGGCGTGGACGGTGAGAAACGTCACGCCGAGCTCGGCGGCCGCTGCTGTGGCCCGCTTCACCGTTTCTCCAATGTCGAGCAGTTTGAGGTCTAGGAAGACCCGCTTGCGCTGCGCGAGGGCCCAGCGCACGATGTCGGGCCCGGCCGCTGTGAAGAGCTCCAGGCCGATCTTCACGCACGCCACCGCGTCCCTCACGCGGTCGAGCAGGCGCTTGGCCTCATCGGCCGACGGTACGTCCAGCGCGAGGATCAACCGCTCTCGGGGCTCAATCGCCATGCGCGTTCCTTGACTTCGGAGCAAACGCCGTGGTAGCAGTCATGCTCCGTCTTACAAAGGAGCCATACCATGCCGGTTGTCCATAGGAATGTCCTGAAGGCCGCCCGCCAGGCCCTGAAACGGCGGACCCGGAACCGTGCCGTGCTGTCCGGCGTCAAGGGCGTGATCAAGAAGCTGCAGACCGCCATCCAGCAGAAACAGGCCGGCCAAGCGACGGAACTGCTCCGCGAAGCCTCGCGGGCCTTGCAACGCGCCGCATCCAAAGGCGTCATCCATCGCAACGCCGCCTCCCGCAAACTGTCCCGCCTTACCGCGCAGATGCGAAAGGGCGTGACGGCGTAGCCCGCCCGGCGCCCCGGCAGAGCTTCAGAGCCAGGCGCTCCATCTCAAGCCGTTCCTTCCGGCGCCCTCCGCCTCCGCCTTTCAAGCGAGAATCGGTCTCTCGGAACAACTCGAAGTCGCGGAGCATTTCCTCCGAGAACTTCCGTGCTCTCCACATGTTCCGCCAGCAGGCTACGAGGAAGCCAAGCACTCTAAGCGGAGGCTCCCCAGCGTCCAAGACCTTGCCCAAAAACCGCAATGAGCCTGCGCGATCTCTGCGCTGTAAGGCATCAATGAGGTCGTGCACCGAGCCACCTGTGTCCGCGCCCTGCACGGCCTCGACGTCTGCCGCCGTCACGCGCGTGTTGGGGGCCACATAGGCCGCCAGCTTCTCCATCTCACGGCACAACACGCCGAGGTCGCCGCCGCTGGCCTCGATCAGCAACGCCCGCGCCGCCTCCTCGAGGCGAAGCCCCAGTACGCCGGCTTGGTCCTGCACCCAGGCCGGCAGCGCGCGTGCATCGAGCGGCGCGCAGGCCACGGTCACGGCTACCTGCTTGAGCGCCTGGAAAAATTTCAGGCGGCCGTCTACTTTCCCGCCGGTCAGCACGAGGCAGGTGGTCTCGACCGGCTCTTCGAGATACGGGAGCAGCCGTTCGGTCTCGTGGGCTCTGAGCCCGCCGACTTCCTTGACCACGACCAGGCGTCGCGTCGCGAACAGCGGAAGGCTCCCGCAGAACGTCAGGATCTCCGCCGCCTCGGTCTCATCCCCGTATACCACATCGGAGTTAAACACCCCGATGTTGGCCTCATCGAGCCCGAGGACCGCGGCCCGGATCGCCGCCACCGCGTCGTCCCGGAGGACCGCTTCCTCCCCAACGATCAAATACAGAGGCGCGAAGTCGCCTGCCGCAAGCTGTCGCTTCAGCTCGTAGAGGCCGATGTCCTCGCGCTTGGCCTTCATCGCGGGTAGGTTTCCAGGACCCGCGACACGATGTGCTCTGCCATCGCCTGGCAGGCTTCTTCGGTCGCCCGGTCCTGTCTCGCGCGGTTCGTGGCGAGGTCGGTGGTCTGGAAGAATTCGGCCGATGTCCGGTAAGACTCCTTCCAGAGCACCGTGCGGGCGGCCGTATCCTCGAAAGTCACCTCCACGAGGAGATTGACCCGTTGCTCATTGACGAAGCCTTGCCGGAACGAGAGGATCTGGAGTCCGTAGCCGCGAATGCGGCCTTTGATGACAAACGGCGAGGCGCCGACGTCGTTGACCAGGGTCAGGCCGTCGGCCTGCAGGAACTGCCGCCGCACGAACTCCGTGACACGCTTGTCCAAGATTGGCTCGAAGGTGTCGTTGTGAAAGACCGGCACCGCCAGGTGCAGGCCCCGTGCGGCCCCCGGCTTGACGGTCATGCCGAACTCGTACCCGCAGCCGGCCAATACTACAAGGATGCCCATCGCCAGTAACCACCCTCTCCTAAGCAATTGAGCGGGTGACACCGCATGGGCGCCCAGCTGCAGCGCGGGGCGTACAGCCGGGTCTGCGGGGCCTCGACGGCGAAACGCCCAGCTGCGCTGGGCTATGCGGGGGCAGGACCCGCTCATCCTTCGACCACGATGTTCACCAGCCGCTTCTCGACGTACACGACGTTCTTGATCGTCTTCCCTTTGATCCATTCCACGACCTTCGCATCCGCCTTCGCCGTATCGACGATCTGTCTCTCGTTCCAATCGGCGGGGACTGTTACCTTGCTTCGGAGCTTCCCATTGACCTGTATAGGGATCGTCAGGACTGCCTCCCGGAGCAGCGCCTCTTCGTAGCGTGGCCAGGGCTGCCGTGCCAAGGTCATCGCGTGGCCAGTCTCCGCCCAGAGCTCTTCCGCAATGTGGGGCGCGAAAGGCGTGAGCAGCACCAGCAAGGCGCTGACCGCCTCCCGCAGCGCGGCGACCTCGCCAGGCTGGTCCGTGCCTTTGGTCCCGGCCGCGAACTTGTACAGCCCGTTCACGAACTCCATCAGCGCCGCGATGGCCGTGTTGAACTGGAACTCATGCTCGATATCGTCCGTCACCTTCCTGATTGTCCGGTGCGTGAGACGCCGGAGATCCTGCTCCCGCTTGGACGCCACGGGCGCTCCCCCAGCGACCTGTTGCTGAGCGATGAGTGGGGCCAAGTCGTGCACCAGGCGCCAGACGCGTCCCAGGAACCGGAACGCGCCTTCCACGCCCTCGTCGCTCCACTCCAAGTCTTTCTCCGGCGGCGCGGCAAAAAGGGAGAAGAGACGCGCCGTGTCCGCGCCGTAGGTGGCGATGAGGTGCTCCGGGTCCACGATGTTCTTCTTCGACTTGGACATCTTCTCGACGCGGCCCCTTTCGACTGGCCTGCTGCAGTGCGCGCACCGCCACCCGCTCTTTTCGCCTCCAATCAGTTCGCTGGGGAAGAGCCACCCGTGCTCCTCGCACCGGTAGGTCTCCTTGCAGACCATGCCCTGCGTCAGGAGGCTCGTGAAGGGCTCGTCCACTTTCACCAGCCCCAGGTCGCGCACGGCCTTGGTGAAGAAACGGGCGTACAGCAGATGCAGGACCGCGTGCTCGATCCCACCGATGTACTGGTCCACTGGCATCCACCGGTCCGCCTTCTCGGGATCTACCGGCCTCGTCGTGTCGTGAGGCGAGCAGTAGCGGAGGAAGTACCAAGACGAATCCACGAAAGTGTCCATCGTGTCGGTCTCGCGCCGGCCCGGCCCCTTGCACTTTGGGCATTGAGTCTTCACGAACTGTTCCGACTGGGCCAGCGGCGAGGCGCCCTTGCCGGTGAACGGCACATCCTTGGGAAGCATCACCGGCAGATCGGCTTCCGGCACCGGCACGGTTCCGCACGTCTGACAATAGATGATCGGGATCGGCGTACCCCAGTAGCGCTGGCGCGAGATCCCCCAGTCGCGGAGCCGGTAGTTCACTGTGCGGGCGCCCATGCCACAGGTCTCGATGAAGTCGGCGATGCGCTCCTTCCCCTCAGCCACCGGGAGGCCGGAGAACCGGCCGCTGTTGACCAGCGTGCCTGCCTGCTCCTCATAGGCCGCCGTCAGCGGCTCGCGAAGCGTGCCCTCCGGGTTTTGGATGACCAGCGGAATCGGGAGCCCGTACCTGGTGGCGAACTCGAAGTCGCGCTGATCGTGCGCCGGCACCGCCATGATCGCGCCGGTCCCGTACTCATACAGGACGAAGTTCGCCACCCAGATCGGAATCGGCTCCAGCGTGAAGGGGTTCACGGCGCAGGCGCCTGTGAAGACTCCTTCTTTCTCCAGGTCGGCGGCGGTCCGCAGCGCCTTCTCCTGTCGGGAGACCCGCGCGACGAACTCCCGCACGGCCTTTGCCTCCGGGCGGCCCTCGATCAGCCGCTCGACCAGCGGCGACTCGGGCGCGAGGCTCATGAAGGTCGCGCCGAAGATCGTGTCCTGGCGGGTGGTGAAGATCCGGATCGCCGGCAGGTCGGGCAGCGGCTCGGCTAGCGGGAAGTCCACCTCCACACCGATGCTCCTGCCGATCCAGTTGCGCTGCATGGTCAACACGCGCGCCGGCCAGGCTGGAAGCCGGTCGCAGCCGGCCAGCAACTCCTCGGCGTAGGCCGTGATCCGGAAGAACCACTGCTCCATCTCCTTCTGGACCACCACGCTCTCGCACCGCCAGCAGCGGCCTTCCTCCACCTGCTCGTTGGCGAGCACGGTCTCGCAGCTCGGGCACCAGTTCACCGAGGAGCGCTTCTTGTACGCGAGACCCTTCTCGTAAAACTTGAGGAAGAGCCACTGGTTCCATGTGTAGTAGTCCGGCTCGCACGTCGTGATCTCGCGGCTCCAGTCGTAGGAGAGCCCCAGGCGCTCCAACTGGTTCCGCATGTAGCGGATGTTCTCGGTCGTCCAGACGGCGGGGTGCACGCCCTTTTCGATCGCCGCGTTCTCCGCCGGCAGGCCGAAGGCGTCCCAGCCCATCGGGTGCAGGACATTGTGGCCGCGCATCGTCTTGAACCGTGCCAGCACGTCCCCGATGGCATAGTTACGCACATGGCCCATGTGGATGCGGCCAGAGGGGTAGGGGAACATCTCCAGGCAGTAGAACTTGGGACGAGAGGAGTCTTCGGTCACACTGAAGGTCTGCTGCTCAGCCCATTTCCGCTGCCATTTTACTTCGATCTGCTGGGGATTGTACGTGCGCTCGCTCATCGGCGCGAATCTAACACACTGACAGGAGGCGGGCAAGAAACGGGGGTAGGCGTTACGGGTCCGGTTGGCCCTTGAGGTTTTTCAGATCCTGGAGGGTGAGAAGGCTGGTGAGCGGGACGCCCAGAGCCTCGACGCGCGCGCGGCCGCCGTCTTCCTGCCGATCCACGAGCACAAGCGCGTGGCGGACGTCGAGGCCCGCCGCACGCGCATGCGTGATGGCATCGATCGTCGCCTGGCCGGTGGTGAGCACGTCGTCCACGACCAGCACGCGGTCCCCTGACTCAAAGGCACCTTCCACCGCGTGCTTCATCCCGTGGTCCTTGGGCTTCTTACGGACCACGAAGGTCCGCAACTCTCCCCCCGTGCGGTCATACACATAGTCGGCCACCGCGGTGGCGATCGGGATCGCGCCGATCTCCATCCCGCCCACAGCCTGGATGTCCCAGCCCTTGAGATGGTCAGCAATCAGCTCGGCGAGGAGCCGCCGGTACTTGGGGTGCGAGAGCAGTTGCTTGCAGTTGACGTAGTATTCGCTGACGCGCCCTGACGCCAGCGTGAACTGCGGCCTCGTCTTCCAGTGGAATGATCCGGTCGCGAGAATGGCCTTGGCGAGGTCGAGCTTGCCCATCGCTTCGAGTGCGTACCACGAGGGACGACATGAGTCAAGCTCATTGCCGTCATTCTGAGCATAGCGAAGAATCTAGACCCTTCGCTTCGCTCAGGGTGACATGAATTGAGGAGTTATCAGACCCAATTCGGGTAAGATGTTTGCCCAGCATGCACGACGTAAAACAGCTTGAAATAGTGATGCGGTATCACGAAGAGACCAAGCATCACTTCAACCGCTACGCGCGGGCGCTCGGCTACATGGACTGGGCGAACCAGCCGAACCCGTTCCGGCGCTACGAGGGCGCCACGCTCGGGCGCCTACCGATCTTGAGCCCGGACGAGGAGCCGCTCTCGCCGCCGTATGCGGACCTGTACCGCTCGGGCGCCGTGTCAAGCGCGCCGGTCACGATCCGCACCCTCTCGCGGTTGTTCGAATACGCGCTTGCCCTGTCCGCCTGGAAGCAAGCTGGCGGCACGCGCTGGGCGCTGCGCAGCAACCCCTCCAGCGGGAACCTGCACCCCACCGAGGGCTATCTGCTGATCGGTGCGGTACCCGGCGTCGCATTCACGCCAGGGCTGTACCACTACGCGCCCAGGGAGCACGGGCTGGAGCGGCGCGCGGACTGCCCCGACGAATTGCTCGCGGAGTTGCTGCACGCGTTTCCGCCGCAGGCCTTCCTGGTGGGACTCTCGTGCATTCACTGGCGGGAGGCGTGGAAGTACGGCGAGCGCGCGTTCCGCTACTGCCAGCATGACGCGGGCCACGCGATCGCCACGGTCCGGATCGCGGCTGCAACGCTTGGCTGGTCCGCAGTGGTCCTGCACTGTCTGGCCGACGAGACTGTCGAAGACTTGCTGGGGCTGAACCGCACGGACTACTTCGCAGGTGCTGAACGCGAACATCCTGACCTGGTCATGGTCGTCTGGCCGACCGACCTCGCACGGGATTGGCGGAAAGGCGACGACCGTGTGTTCCCGCTTTTCCTCGATCCGGTCCTCGTGGGCCAGATGACGAAGCAACGGTGGTACGGGAAGGCGAACCGGCTCAGCCCTGATGATCCCGTGCCGTGGGAGATCATCGACGCTGTAGCAGTCGCATCGCGGAAACGCAGTAGCGAATGGCACGGTCTCGATTGGTTTGACCCGCCCCAGACACCGCGCGAAGCTTCTTCGTCTGCTGGAGGTCCCTCCGCTGGCCGCATCATCCATCAGCGGCGAAGCCTCCTCGCCTGCGACGGGAAGACCTCGATCCCGGCTGACACGTTCTACAAGATGCTCGCGCGGATCATGCCACATCCCGAGCTGGAGGTGCTCCGGCGGCCCATGCCGTGGGACGCCCTCCCGTGGGATCCCACCATTCACCTGGCCCTGTTCGTCCATCGGGTGGACGGCCTTGACCCCGGCCTGTACATGCTGGCCCGCGACCCAGGAAAGGTGGACAAGCTCAAGCACGCCATGCACGAGCGATTCGCCTGGACCACCCCGCCCGGGTGTCCTCCTGACCTGCCCCTGTACCTGCTGGAGCACGGCGACGCGAAGCGGCTGGCCTCCCAGGTGAGCTGTTTTCAGGACATCGCCGGAGACGGCGCCTTTTCCCTGGGCATGATCGCGGAGTATCAGGAGGCCCTGTTCAAGCACGGGCCGTGGTTCTATCGGCGGCTGTTCTGGGAAACGGGCGTGATCGGGCAGGTCTTGTATCTGGAGGCCGAAGCGGCGGGTGTGCGGGCGACGGGCATCGGCTGCTTCTTCGATGAACCGGTGCACCAGGCCTTCGGCCTCAAGGACCTCGCCTTCCAGTCGCTCTACCACTTCACCGTCGGCGGCCCGGTGGACGATCCCCGCCTCACGACGCTCCCGCCCTACGG
>WNEW01001664.1_pt1 | contig 10832 bp, 12 predicted proteins | sample 5399891 | NCBI WGS metagenome assembly WNEW01 (sample SAMN13153336, study PRJNA577476) | soil metagenome | isolation source: 40 cm grassland meadow soil pre-rain plot 5 | place: USA:California | collected 2015-09-08 | reverse complement strand
AAAAGAATCCGGACGTCGCGCTGAGCCTCGATATCTTTCGGGTCGACCGGCTGCGCTTCCCAGCCATCGCGCTCAAAGCCAATCTGGCCGGGCTCCGCCGTGCCTTCCCAGTGCGCTCCACCAAGACGCGAGATGCTATGTGCAACTGCTGTTATGGCGCGAGCCTCGAGGTTGCCGGAAGATCGCTCGGTGGCATCGTCCGCGACTCGCTGCCGCTCAGTCACCTTGCGCTGCTCGCCCTCGTGGAATGCACGGGCTCTCCGCTCTGCGGGTGTCTCAAAAATTCTCTTGGCTCTCATGCGCTCCCAAGTGATTTCCAGATATGAGCGAGCTGGAGGCCACTTGAAACCGTTCCACCACCACCGACCATCTGCTGAGTAATGCGAGTTGTGTCGCGAGTAGTGGTGTAAATCCAGAAGGCCTTTGACAAAAAGGCCACCGTGTGGTTCCAAGTGACGTGTTCAAGCACCACATGGAGGACCACAGCGATGGCGAATCTCAGGATGACACTGTTGGACCTGCTCAACAAGTCGGAGCAGGGCGCGGATCCGAACTTCCTGCGCGACGGCGTGCGGCTGCTGGCCCAAGAGCTAATGGACGCCGAGGTGAGCGACCTGGTTGGGGCCGAGCCGCATGAGCGGACGGCGGGCCGGACCACCTATCGCAACGGCTATCGAGACCGGGAATGGGACACGCGAGTCGGCACCCTCGAACTGCAGATCCCCAAGCTCCGCCAGGGCACCTACTTCCCGAGTCTGCTCGAGCCTCGGCGCCGTCACGAGCGGGCGCTGCTGTCTGTGGTCCAAGAGGCGTACGTGCACGGCGTCTCGACGCGGGCGGTCGACAACCTCGCCGAGGCGCTCGGCATCAAGAGCATCTCCAAAGACCAGGTCAGTCGCATCTGCAAAGAGCTCGACGCTCAGGTCCACGCTTTCCGTACCAGGCGCCTCGATGGCGAGTTCCCATACCTGTTCCTGGACGCCACCTTCGAGAAGGTCAGAGAGAACGGCCGGGTGATCTCGATGGCAGTCCTGATCGCGGTCGGGGTTCGTTCCACGGGTGAGCGTGAGGTGGTGGGCGTGGACGTCGGCCCGGCCGAAGACCATGAGTTCTGGCTCCAGTTCCTGCGACAGCTCGTGAGCCGTGGGCTTACCGGAGTTCGCCTGGTCATCTCCGATTCTCACCTCGGCCTCAAGCAGGCGGTAGCTCAGGTCTTCGTCGGCGCGACCTGGCAGCGCTGTCGTGTCCACTTCATGCGCAACGCGATGGCCACCGTGCCCAAGGTCGCGCAGCAGATGGTGGCCGCCACCCTGCGCACCGTCTTCGCTCAGCCCGACCAGGCCAGCGCCCACGAGACCATCGAGCGCATCTGCCGGCTCTTCGAGAAGCGCTATCCGCAGCTGGTCAAGGTCGTGCAGGAGGCTGAGGTCGATGTCCTCGCCTACTACTGCTTCCCGCTCGAGCACCGGCGTCAGATCTGGTCGACCAATTCTCTCGAGCGGCTCAACAAGGAAGTCAGCCGGCGCTGCGACGTCGTCGGCATCTTTCCCAACAGCGCGTCGCTGTTGCGACTGGTCGGGGCGGTGCTCGAGGAGCAGAACGATGAGTGGGCGGTCGGCCGTCGTTACTTCAGCACCGAGTCCATGAACAAGCTCTATCAACCAAACAACGAGGAGGTGGTCAAGGCTCTGCTGGAGCCGGAGTCGGCTTAACCTAATGACCCGACCACGCGGCTGGATTTACACCACGTCCCGCGACATGACCGCGAGCTCAAGCACCGAATACGACTGCAGTCTGTAGGTCGTTGCGACATTAACTGCAGAATTGCTGCAGTAATACAGCGGCGATGTCACGTTAAATCCCCCGGCTGGATGACTTTGAATTCGGATTTGGTCGGGGCCCGGGATTTGAACCCGGGGCCACACGGTCCCGAAATCTAAGCGGTTTCGTCAGCCAACGACGGCAGCATGATTTCCAATTACCCGGCTCCAGCTAAGCCAGGACACCCCTCAGCCTCCATCAAACCCAGGGCAGTTCAACCGAGACCGATTTCGCAGGTTTTGAGTTCATTTCGCGAACTCATGGGATGATTCCAGGCCGCTTTCATCCACCGGAGTTGCCTGAATTACTACACGAACTACTACATGACGGAAGTTAGCTTGAGGTCGTTACCCCTCGGCCCGGAGAGACGACGCCGTCGCGCGGCCTTAAATCAGCGCCATGCCAGAGTGACGATCTGAACTGGTCGCGCGATGCCCCTCAACTCCACCGTGCGAACCTCTCCATGCTGGGCGCCCGCTGCGACTGCAGCCTCGCGGCTCGCGAGTATCTCATCAGCGCCGGCGAGAGCGGCAATTCGCGCCGCCTCATGGACGCCGCTGCCGCGGAACGCGCGACCAGATCGAACGGCGTCGGCGGTATGGACGCCAATGCGGATCCTTGGCGCGAATCCGTGCTCGCGACGGTGTACAGCAAGCATGCGTTGCACTGCAACCGCACACGCGATGGCAGGCGCAGCTGAGTCGAACGCGACGAGGAATCCATCACCCGCATGGTCCACCTCTTCGCCGTGGTGCTCGAGAAACAGCCCGCGCAAAGCCGCGTCGTGCCAGCGAAGGAGATTTGCCCACGTCTCGTCGCCGACCGTCTCGGCGAGCCTCGTTGAGTCGACGATGTCGCTGAATAAGAAGGCACGGCTGGTGCGCACAGGCTGTGTCCCTGGGATAGCTGCGAGCTTCTCGCGCGCGCGAGCCAGATCCGGCGAGGCCCCAAGCCGCTCGAAGGCCGCGGCCGCCGCCTCTAATTCCTGGCGGGCGCCGGACTCGTCCCCCTCTAAGTGGTAGCTGTCGGCGAGCAGCATCCGTGTGCGGGCGACCTCATACGGCGCGTCCACTGACTGCCAAAGCTTGAGGGCCTCGCGGAGCGGGGATGTAGCGGGACTCGCGCCGGCCAGATCGACGGAGGCCCTGGCGCGCAGCGCCATCGCACGGAGCGCCTGGCGCGGGTTGGTAGCTGCAATGGTCTCTAGCTCGCTCGCGGCGGCGCCAGCCGTCATCTCGCCGGCGCCAAGCGTAACTTCGACCAGCGCCTCGAGCAGCCGAGCGTGCTCGATGGTGGTCAAATTGACGTTTTCGAGTGCCCGTTGCAGGCCGCGCGCCGCCGGCTCCGTCTCGCCTCGAGCCAGCAGAAGGAGCGCTTGGCCCGGTTGCGGGTCGCGGCCGAGGGCGTGCGCATGACGGAACGCGGTCTCAGCTCCGACAGGATCGCCAACTCGGAGACGTATCTCGCCCAACTCGAGATAGGCATCGGCAGCATACCCGACGAGGAAGTGTTCGAGTTCCTCACCGGCCGCCCGTGCCTCCCGCTCGGCGTCAACCCAGGCGCCGCGGAGCCGCATAATTTCCGCCCGTCGGACTCGGCAGATGCCGGGAAAGCCGTGTATCGATTGGCGCTCGCACCAGCGCGTAGCTCTCTCTGCCCATTCGCCGGCACCAGCGAAGTCACCTGAATCTCGGTAGGCGGCGATCGCATTGCAAAGTACGACGCCGGTCGCGAACGGACCTAGCTCGCCGCCCACGGCGGCCGCGCTCACCTCGTCAACCAGGGCAAATCCCTCTTCGACGCGACCAGCCTCGATCAAGTCGAGAGACTTCCATGTGTCCGTAAGCGCGATGAGATCGGGATCATTCAACCGACGGCCGATATCAAGTGCCTTCTCGTAGAGGGGTAGGCCCTCCTGGCGGTGCCCAGTAGTGCACAGCCTGCGCGCGTCGAGACGGACCTGATAGCCGTGTTCGGCACACTCAGGAAGGCCCTCCAACAGCCCCGCAGCTTTTGCGCTCCAGCCTGACCCTGTCTCACGGTCGCCGAGGCCGTTGACATAGTTGAAACGAAGCATCTGCGCGCAATTCGCGGCTTTGCGGCGGTCACCTGCTGCCAGGTACCGCGCATAGGCCTGCTCATGAGCATCCAGGCAACCTTCACGATCGCCGATCCACCAACAGGCCTTGCCAAGGCGCTCGAGGTCGGATGCGGCCACATCGTCGCCCGCCTCTATTGCTCGGCGATATAGCGCGACCGCGCCGCGCCAATCGTGCCGGTTATAGGCGGTCCGGGCGTCGCCCAATGGCGAGGGCGCTAGTGCCACAGCAACATTCTGAAGGTTGGAATAGCCAGCCCTCCGAGTCAGGTAGCGCAGCGAACCACCGCTCTCGACTACTCCGGTCGGCGAGCTCTGATGGAATACCCCATTGTTCCAAACGCCCGAGCGCTCTCCTTCCCGCGAGCGCCCGCGAATGTGTCGAGTGGATTGGCCAGCTCGATGTCAGTGAGTCCAGCGCCACCGATCACCGTCTCCCACCCTGCGCACGGCAGGGCGCCGGCGATTCAACCAGTCCAGAGATCGATGTCATGAAGCGCTTCCTCAGGGACGGGTCGCTCAAGGCAGATGTCCGCGACTGTCATCCGGCCTCCAGGCCGCAACACCCGGAAGATCTGTCGATAGACACCGATCTTGTCCGGGCAGAGGTTGATCACGCCATTAGAGATCACAACATCAGCCCAGCCATCTTCGACGGGCAAATCTTCGATCAGGCCGTCACGAAACTCGACATTGTCCAGTCCCAGCCTCGCTGCCATCGATCGACTGCGATCCAGCATCTCAGGAGTCATATCGACTCCAATCACCTTTCCTTCGCCGCCCACCCAAAGCGCCGCCAGGAAGGAGTCCATACCGGCTCCAGAGCCGAGATCGACAACCCTCTCACCAGGTGTCGGCCCACCCCAATAGAAAGGATTGCCTACGCCAGCAAAAGCTTCACAGGCGAAATCGGGAAGCCGGTCGAGCGGTGTCGGAGGGTAGCCGAGTCTAATCGCGTGGGCGCGTCCAGTATGGAAGTGATACTCGCCCGTCGGATCTTCGGCGACCTCGCGGTACTTCTCGCGGACCTCCTTGCGCAGCGCTTCCAGATCGACCCCCTCGAGTATCTCGGCCATCGTCTTCTCCTATTGATTGCCCACGCGAGGATCAGCCTTGAATGCTGTCGCCATGAACACCTCACCGCGATAGACGTAGTGCTCGTCGTCGGCATCGGACAGGCGATCCCGAACCCGGCGCAGGCAAGCCTCACGATCCTCGACATCCAATGACTGAAGACGCAGTCGCGAATTCATGCGTACCTGGTAGTCGAAGTGGTCTTCCGATCGCCATCGGTGCTCAATCGACTCAGTCCAAACCTTGATCGTTACGAAGCCTGCTTGTTCCAGCAACGTCGTCATCTTCTGAGAGCTGTCGCAACAGGTCCGATTGTCGACCGCCGGAAGTCCGATGACCTGGGCGCCCGCTTCTTGCAGCTCCTCATCCCAAGTGGCACTCGCCAGCGGCTCATTCTCGGACCCCCACGTAACCGTGCCCACGGCGCCTCCCGGCTGCAACACTCGGTTCACCTCCGCAAGGCATCGTTCGGGGAATGGCAGGTGAAAGAGGACGAATGCGACGACCGCTACCTCAAAACGGTTGGCAGGTAGGGCCAGCTTCTGCACATCCATGAGTGCCAGAGGGATTGAGTGCTTCTTTTTGGCCAGGCGCAACATGCCCTGAGAACGATCGACGCCGACGATCACGGCGCTTGGGGCCGACCGCTCTATCGCAGGTAACAAGGCGCCTACGCCACTGCCAATGTCGATGACGTACTTGGTCGTGCTAGATAGAGGGAGATGTGCGATCAGACGCTCGCCGGCGGGCCGGATGATCGGGCTCCACAACCCGTCATAGGCGTCGGCGCGCTGCGAATAGCGGTCAGCCAGCATCGCCATCTGCTTATCCGCCGTCAGGTCGACCTGCTTCATCGGTTCGCCGTCCGAATGCTGGCCCCATCTGACTCGACGCTATTCCCGGCGGCAATCCATTCCGGCAGTCCGTCGGTAAGGTGGCGCGCAGCGTAACCGTTTGATCGCAGCATCCGGACCGCCTCCGGCGCGAAGGCGCAGTACGGGCCGCGGCAGTACGCGACGATCTCGCGGTCGCGCGGTAGTTCCCGCAGCCTCCGCTGCAGCTCCTCAAGTGGAATCGAAACCGCCCCCGTAACGTGCGCGGCTTGGTACTCCTCAGCGGGACGTACATCGACGACTACCAGTGACTCTCCGGCATTCAGCCTGGTAAGCAACTCGTCAGCGCTGATCGATTCGAGGCCTTCCGGTGAGCCAAGGTATGCCTCTACGAGGCCCTTGACACCCGGCAGTCTATCGGCCGCCAGCGAGCGAAGGGCCACCCAGGATTGATACACGACGGGCGAGGCCAGCCGGTACCGCACGCGTGTGCCGTCCCGAGTTGCGGTCACCAGTCCCGCCTCCTTCAAGACCCGGAGGTGCCCGCTGGTGTTGGCGACTGACATGGTGACCTGACGCGACAGCTCCTCGACGCTTCGCTCGCCGTTGGCCAGCACGTCGACGATCTCAACCCGGCGCCCGCTGGCTAACGCCTGAGCGACTTTGGCGAATTGATCGAAGAGCTCAGTCTTGACTGCTCGATCTGGCATGAGGCGCAGTATCCCAATCTCACACGTCTTTGTCAATGATTCAATTGATCTCTTGACAATTTGAGGATAGGCGCGGAGAATGCCGCCCAACGGACTTCCGGAGGTGATTGAGATGATCGAGCAGGGGCGCGTTCCGACAGCCGAGGCAGATGTGGCGGCGACAGTTGAGCGCGCATCCGCGCGCAAGTTCCTCGAGCTACTGGCGGCGCGCGACTTCGATCGGCTGGCTGCGTCCCTGGCGAGCGACGCCCATGCTCGGTTCCTGCTCCCTCACGGGCTGGAGGAGTACGACGGCGGAGAAGCGATCGTTGCCCGCATCAGGAGCTGGTTCGGGTCGGCGACGGTCTTCGACCTTACCTCCTCGACCGAGGACGAGGTCGGAATGCGACACCGCATTAGCTGGCGGTTCAGCCTCGTGCGCGATGGCTCGCGCCAGGTAATCGAGCAGCTTGTTTACCTGGATCTCGGGCATCAGGGTATCGAGCGAATCGATCTCCTGTGCTCAGGATTCCAAGCGGAGACCAGTGTCGACGCCGGCCCGACGCAGATCTTTGACGCCGGCGACATGGGCTGCGCCGACGGCCTGGCTCAGGAGTTCCGACGCCAGATCGCCAAGGTCTCGATAGGCGGGTCGCTGGAGGTCGTCGTCAGCGATCCGGCCGCCAAAGGGGATCTGCCTTCTCTGGCAAGGCTGCTAGGGCAGCGGATCACGTCAACCGAGGCGCACGACGACGGGCGCCTCACCATCACCGTGGAGAGACAGAAATGAACGAGAAGCTCATCTTCAACTGCACCCGGGGTCGTGAAGAGCCGGAGCGGGCGACGCTGCCCTTCATTGCCGCCAACATCGCGGCCACGGCGGGCCAGGAGGCAGTCGTCCTTTGCACGATCGAAGCGGTTCGCCTGGGTTGCAAAGGCGGCAGCGAGGGCGTCGAGGCGACGGGGCTGCCGAAGCTCCACGATCTCATGACTGAGTTCATCGCCAATCAGGGCAAGGTGTGGCTTTGTGGCGCCTGTGCCAAGCCACGGGGCATCACCCCAGAGCAGCTGGCAGACGGCGTGAGCATCGTCGGGGCCGCGAAGATAGTGGAAGAGATCGTCGCCGGTGCCAAGTCGGTCGCCTTCGCCTGAAGCGAAACGACACCTCAGCGAGGTTTCTGGAGGATGCGCTTTCATGACGGCTGACCGCATCTCGGTCGGTTGGACGCCCTACCGCCGGTTCAAGGTTGTTTCTAAAGCCGAGATGGCTGGCGGCGTGACCAGAGGGCGCGGCTGAGAGTGACAAAAGCAGCCGCCAGGAGTACCGAGCCGATGATGGTAGGTATGCGACCCACCGGCGCTGCAAAGGCTGTGAGCGTGAGCAGGGCGCCCGTCACCAGGAGCCAACCCGCCCAGGCCTGGATCACCGCTGCCCGAGCCATTGCAATTCCGAACATCACGTAACCCGGAAAGAAAGTTACGGCGGTAGCCAGCAACGCCGGCATGAGTCCGGCAGCTGCACCGCCCGGCCCCACAAGTGCGAGTGGTGCAGCTTCAGTCGGGTGCGAAGTGGCGATCAGAGGCAGCGCAAAGCCGTCCAGCAGGGAGACGCTTGCCGTCATGGCCGAGCCGGCCAGCGCAAGGAGGAAGCCCACCGTTCCTAGCCATCCAAACTTGCCTATGTGAATGAAGTAGGCGGCAGGTAAGCCCATTGTGATCAGGAGATAGGCGATCCAAAAGACGGCGTGCGCTGGTGTCTCCGCCGGATTGAAAAGAGCTCGAGGGTCGTAAAGATCGGGGTCGAAGGCTGTTGCGGGCACCTGGAGCAGGCCACCAACGAAGAGAGCTATCGCACTGAGCCGCATCGATGTGTTCGTCGCAGAACGGCTGACCGGTCCTCGGCCTGAACGCCTTTCACCTGCTCAGGTTGGTGAGCGCCCGCTTGCACTCTAGTGAGGCCGAAGCAAATCGGGATCCGGCCGAGTCCGACACAAGGCCGCTGTCACAGCTTCAAGATAAACGCGCACGGGGGAATAGAGGCTTGCCTGGACAAGACTGATGTCGGATTGGTCGGGGGCCCGGGATTTGAACCCGGGGCCTCACGGTCCCGAACTCTGAGAACTCTCGTCCAGAAGTGGCCGAAGCGATCGGTTTCAGCTCGAAAGTTCTGACGCAGCCAACCAGTCCGTCCAGATTGGAAGGGCTTGGCCGACGGTTTACTACATGAACTGCTACATGGACCGAGGGGCTCAGCAGGACCGCTGTGCCTATTACGCGTCCATCGCAGCAGCTGGCGATAGCTTCGCCTTAGCAGAAGCAAAAGGTGTGCGGCAGGCTCACGGACCTAGTCTCCGGCTGAGACCATCGCCCTATTGGCCCCGACGCCGCAGCCCGCCAGGTCGCGGGACACCCCTATGCGATGGACTGCGCCGAGGAAACCCGACCTAGATCATGTGGGCGCTAGCCGCCCGCGCTCTAACTTACGACTGGACTGGAACCTGCGCTTCCAGGAGTTCCTTCGCCGTTTCGAGCTGGGCCTGGAATTGTTTCTTCGCGATCCGCGCGACGATCGGCTCGCCAATCTTGAAGAACCCACCCGGATCGCCGTCGAAGATCGCTACGACTCTGGTTCCGCCCCCTTCGGAATCAAAGGTGTTGGTGATCGTCAGTGCGAACGGCTTCTCGGACTTGGTGGTGTAGCGCTTGTTGAGTTCGTACTCGCTCACCACTGACGGCGACTCTATCTTCCGACCAAGGAACCGAGCCCTCGTCTGGATTTTGGTCCCGGCCTTGACCGGAGTTTCGGAAGGCGTCGCCTCCTCGACAACTGAGTTCCACTCGGGCAACTTGGCGGGATCCGACAGGTACGTGAACACTTCAGCCACTGGTCGATTGATGTGTGTGGAGATCTCGAATTTCACCATAGGCTTCAAACCCTCCTTGGTGCCGAGAGCGCGGGCAGACTAGCGCAGTCACGTCATACCCCTTTTGATAGGGCATTTCAAGCAACCAGAAGGAAGCGTGGCCGGGAGGAATCGGCGATTTTGAACTTGATTTTGGTCGGGGGCCGGGATTTGAACCGGGCCTCACGGTCCCGAACGCCGGTAATGCCGTGTCCTCTCGTGTCCTGTGGTTTCCGCGGGGTTCCCCCTGTACTTGAACTGAGTCTTCTTCGCGTCCTCCTGTGACCTCCTGTATCCCCGGGGTTCCGCGAATGCGCGACACGACTGTGACACGGGTGGCGTGACACGGGTGGCGTGACACGTCGCGTCCCACATGGCCCCGCTGGGCCGGATCGGCAAATAGATCGCGTCCAGGAAGAGGACGAGGAGATCGATCTTGTCCAGGTGCTTGGCCTGATGGCGACATCGCGGGAGCGGAGCTCCTGGCAGATGCGGTTGGCCGTCGTCCGTGAGAGCTAGCCTGCTGGAGGAGGCGCGCTTGGGGAGGGGACAATATTTGAACTGCCGGATTGCTACAGAAAGTGCTACACGAGAAGCCGTTGAACTCGGAGCGGCGCTTCATGCGTGACCGCACGCCCGCAGCGCAACGAGCGAATACGCGAGCGCGCCGTGGTTGAGCTCGCGGGCGTCAATGTGCTCGTCGGGCTGATTAGCCTGCGCTCTGGCCGGGCCCGAGGACGACGCACGTTCCGCAACGGAGACCTTGGTAGACGGGGGCCATGGGGAAGTCAGGTCTGCCTCTTGTCGCGCTCGCTGATCGAGGCGCCTCGATGCACATACGCGTGGCGCATGGCCTTCAAGAGGGCCTCAGTCAGGCATCGGTCGCAAGTCGCCGGCAGGCAGTCACGCTGATCGCAGCAGGCGCAGACCTCGATAACTCGGTCGCAAGTCGTGCACTTCAGCACCGCTGCTTAGAGCTCAGCGGCTTACGTTTTCTTTGCGAAGCAAACCGACGAGCCGGCCGTCTGAGGTCGTGATGACCACATTCTCGAGCTCGTGGTCGTGCAGGTAAGTGGCCACCTCGTCCGCCAACACGTAGGGACGAAAGGTGCTCGGCCCGGGCCGCATCGCTTGCGAAACTTGTTGATCAGCTTGCAGCTCGAGCTCCTTGGCGCGCAGCAGACCAAAGACCACCCGTTCCGAGTTGATGACGACCGCCGCATCCCAGCCCTGCTTCCGCGTCCGGTCTCTGACATCGCCGAGTCGGTCGTCGAGGCGGCACGTGGGGACGTCCGTATCCGCCAGCCTGCCGACCCGCGGCCGTTTGGCGTTTGTGCCTTCGGTCGGCAAGCCGGCGGCCATCCAGTCGAGCTTGCCGCCGCGGTATTCGTAAACGTCTCCGAACCCGAGACTC
>WNEW01001662.1_pt1 | contig 10846 bp, 8 predicted proteins | sample 5399891 | NCBI WGS metagenome assembly WNEW01 (sample SAMN13153336, study PRJNA577476) | soil metagenome | isolation source: 40 cm grassland meadow soil pre-rain plot 5 | place: USA:California | collected 2015-09-08 | reverse complement strand
AGCCTGCTCGCGCTCTATGGCGTGTGGATGCTCATGGGCCTGGCGATGGCGGCCGTCCTCTACGAACCGGCGTTCGCGGCCATCGTCGGCTGGTTCCCCGCGCGCCACCGCGACCGCGCGCTGCTCGTGGTCACGATCGTCGCGGGCTTCGCCAGCACCATCTTCATGCCGATCGAGGCGTGGCTGCTGGTCCGGTTCGGCTGGCGACAGTCGCTGCTGGTACTGGCCGCCGTGCTCGCGGTGATCACGATTCCGATCCACGTGCTCGTGCTGCGGCGGCCTCCTCACGCCGCGCGACCGCGCGACGGCGCCCCGCACCGTGACGACCGTCCTGGTGTCACCCTGAGCGCGGCCACGCGGACCCCGGTGTTCTGGGTCCTGGCGGCCGCGTTCTTCGCCGGTAACTTCACGACGAACTCCGTCACCGTTCACGTCATTCCGTACCTGACCGAGCACGGCTACTCGCCGACGGTCGCTGCGGTCATGATCGGCTGGATGGGCGCCATGCAGGTCCCGGCCCGAATCTTCTTCGCGCCCATCGCCGCGCGATTCGGCCACGGCGGCGTCACCGCCGCGATCTTCTTCATGCAGGCCGTGGCGATGGCGCAGCTGGCGCTCGTCCCGTACGTTCCCACGCTGGTGCCGATGATCGTCATGCAGGGCGCGGCCAACGGCATGGCCACGCTCGCGCGGGCCACCGCGATCGCCGCCATCTTCGGGCCGCTGCACTACGGCTCCATCGCGGGCGCCATCGCGCTCGGCGCCAACGGAGCGCGGGCTCTCGCACCGGTCGGCGCGTCGTTGCTGCGCGACGCGCTGGGATCGTACGAGGCCGTCTTCTGGCTCATGGCCGCGCTGCTGGTCGTCGCCGCCACGGCGGTCGCCCTCACACTGCGCCTGGGGCGACCGGTGCCGACCGCATCTCCCGAGGCTCCCACGACTTCAGCGAAAGGAGTGAGCGATGAGACTGCGTGACGCGATGGAGAGAGTCGTACGGGGAGAGTTGGCCCCGCCGCCCGTGGCCACGCTCCTCGGCATCAGCCTCGCGTCGTTCAAGGACGGCGAGGCGGTCGTCACGCTGGCGGCCGGCGACAGCCACACGAACCCGATGGGGACGGTGCAGGGCGGCGTGCTGGCGGCGCTGGCCGACGGTGCCATGGGCTGGGCGTACATGACGACGCTCGGCGAGGGCGAGAGCTACACGACGCTCGAGATGAAGATCAACTTCCTGCGCCCGGTGTGGAAGGGCACGCTGACGGCGATCGCGCGGATGAAGAAGGGCGGCAAGACCGTCGGCCTCGTCGAGTGCGACGTGGCGGACGCCGAGGGCAATCTGGCGGCCTTTGCGGTCAGCACCCAGATGACCCTGCGCGGCGCCCAGGCGGCGGGGCGCTGACCGGCGGTTGCGTTCGCGCGGTGAACCTGCTTTGCTTGGCGCCGCTCGAACCACGGCTCATGCGATGGGCTCCGTTCTCGAACCGCCCGCGCGGAGGTGCACTCATGAGGCTGATGCTGCTCGCGATCGTCCTTTTACTGCTGGCGTCGCCAGCGTTCGCCCAGATCGCCGTCTCGGTGAACGACAACAAGGTCATGCTGGACAACGGCACGGTGAAGGTGGTGCCCAACGCGCCGCCCGACACGCTCTCGGTGATCGACCTCAAGAGCACGCCCCCGCGCGTCGTGAGCGAGATCCCGGTGCCCGGCAGCGTCGTGGGCCCGCCGTTCAGCGTGGCCATCACGCCCGACGAGGGCCTGGCGCTCGTGACGGCCGCCATGAAGGTGGACCCGAGCGATCCGACGAAGCAGGTGGCCGACAACCGGCTGTCGGTGGTGGACCTGCGCGCCAATCCGCCTCAAGTGATCGCCACCCTCGAAGCCGGGAAGGGCGCAGCCGGCGTGTCAATCAACCGGCAGGGCAACCTCGCCCTCGTCGCCAACCGCAGCGAGGGGACAGTCTCGGTCTACTCGATCCACGGCCGCACGGTGACGCCGGCGGGCAAGGTCACGCTCGGTGACGAGAAGACCGGCGTCAGCCACGCGGCCATCACGCCCGACGGGAAGATGGCGCTGGTCAGCCGCGACGGTGACGACCGCATCTCCGTGCTGTCGATCGAGGGGACCAAGGTCGAGCACACCAAGCGCGATCTGAACGCCGGCCTCCGGCCCTACGGCGTCGACATCAGCAGCAAGGGCGACATCGCGGTCGTCGCCAACATCGGACGCGGTCAGGGCGACGCCGACACCGCGAGCCTGATCGATCTCCGCGCGAATCCGCCGCGCGTGGTGGACACGATCACCGTCGGTCAGACACCCGAAGGCATCAAGCTCTCGCCGGACGGCTCGCTCGTCGCGATCATCGCGATGAACGGCAGCAACAAGCCCAGGCAATCGCCGTTCTTCAACGACCACGGCAACCTCGTCCTGCTGCGCGTCAGCGGCGGCAAGCTGAGCAAGGTGGCCGAGGCGCCGATCGGCCACTGGTCGCAGGGCGCCGCGTTCTCACCCGACGGCCGCACGATCCTGGTCGGCAACATGGTCGAGAAGGAAGTGTGGGTCTTCGAGTGGGACGGCAGCGCGTTGAAGCAGACCGCGAAGCTCAAGGTCAACGGCGGCTCAGCCGCCGTACGGATCGCGGACAAGTAGCGCGCGCTCGTTCGTTCTCAGCCGTCAGCTCTTCTCGGCGGCGCCGGCGCTGAGGCCGACTGGGCCAGGCCGGTGCCGCCGAGTTTCCTGGTTCGCGGGGCGCTCATCGCGCCGCTCACCAGCACGCGTCTCATCGTCGTCGCTTGACGAGGCTCGCCTGACGACCTACTGTGACGCCGTCGTGATTCTCCATCGGCTTGTGATCGTTGGTCTGGTCGTCGCCCTCCTGGCGCTCGCGCCCGTCGCCCATGCGAGCCCGCCGGATCAGTCCTGGATCGCCGGTCTCTACGACAACGGCGATTTCGACGACGTCGTGCTCTTGATTACGGGCGACCTCGGTGCCATCCAACCGAGCACCGTTTCGCCGTTGCGCCCGGTGGCTGCTGCCGTCGGTCTCGTCACGCCGATGGACAGCGAGCCTCGGCGGCCGTCTCCGCAGTCATCTGATCTCAGTCGCGCGCCACCGCTCGCCTGATCTCCCGCCGCAGACCTGATTTAGTCGGCCCATCTGCGCTCGGCATGGTCGCTGGTCCGCGGCGACCGCCTCGCCTGCGCGTGGGCTCGAGCGCGAATCTCACGAGCGTTTCGCAAGCGGCACACGTTGGTTTACGGGAGGCCGAGCATGATGCGTACAGGCATGTGGTTCATCGTTGGCGTGGTACTGCTGTGGGCGGGCATCGTTCAGGCTGGCCCCAACCAGCTCTTGAACGGGGACTACGCGTTCACGGGCGAGGCGTCCTGCCTCACCGACCTCACACCGCAGGATGGAAGGTTCGTCGTGTCGTTCAGCGTGCGCGGGGTCCGGACCTTCAATGGAGACGGCACGGGAACGCTCAAAGGCCGCAGTGTCGGCGTCACCCATCCTGATCGTGTTTCAATCACGCCTCCCGCGTTCGCGGTCCTCGGGGGTGCGTTTTCGAGTGACTTCCAGGCATCGTTCACGTATGACGTCGCGTCCGACGGCACCTTCACCACGCAGGTGACCGGGCAGCTGACGGGGAAAGAGCTCACGGGCGAACGTGCCGGCCAGACGTTCACGATCGATCACTTCCCGGAGCTCAGCGGTCAGATCTCCCAGGACCACAAGAGCTTGACGCTCGCCAGCGACGCTCCGACCGAGGAGGATGTGACGTTCTCCAATCGAGACGTTCAACACCGCATCTGTCATCGATCGCGCGTCCTTCTCCGGCAGTAGAAGGAGATCATTCCATGACCGATCTTGCGCGCTTGGGCCTGGCGCTCGTCGGATTCGCCGTCGCGGTTGTCGCCGCCGGGATCGTGCTCGGGTTCATCGCGGCGAGGATGGCGAAGGCACGCGGTCGTGACTGAGGGGGGCGGGGCACCTACGGCCGCGCGTGGTCGCCTCGCCCTTCTATCCCGTCTCGGCGGCGGTGGTGGTGGCGCCGAGGCCGACCGGGCAGGCCAGCCCGGTGCCGCCGAGGCCGCAGTAACCGAACGGGTTCTTCGCCAGGTATTGCTGGTGATAGTCCTCGGCGAAGTAGAACTCGGGCGCGTCGAGGATCTCGGTGGTGATGTGCCCGTAGCCCGCGCGTTCGAGGACGCGCTGGTACGCGTCGCGCGAGGCCTCGGCCAGCCGGCGCTGCTCGGGTGAGTACACGTAGATCCCGGAGCGGTACTGCGTGCCCACGTCGTTGCCCTGACGCATGCCCTGCGTCGGATCGTGGCCCTCCCAGAATCGCGCGAGCAGCGTCTCGTAGCCGATGGCCTTCGGATCGAACACCACGCGCACGACCTCGTTGTGGCCGGTGCGGCCCGTGCAGACTTCCTCGTACGTCGGGTTCGGCGTATAGCCGGCCGCGTAGCCGACCGCGGTGGTCCACACGCCCGGCGTCTTCCAGAAGAGCTTCTCGGCGCCCCAGAAGCAGCCGAGGCCGAACAACGCCAGCTCCAGGCCGTCGGGATAGGGCGGCGCGATCGCGTGGCCGGACACCGCGTGACGATCGACGATGGGCATGGGCTGCGGCCGACCCGGCAGCGCCTGCTCGCGCGGTGGCATCGCGACCTTCTTCTTCCAGGCTCCCAGCATGGCGTCCTCCTTGCGTGAGACACAGCGTACCCGCTCGGCGGTGCGGTCGCATGCAGAACTTGCTGCGCGTCCGTGGCACACTTGGGGCCGGAGGAGCGAGCATGTCCACGCCATCCCGACTCATGGGCGCTGAGATCAAGCGCAAGGAAGATCCACGCCTCATCACCGGCGCCTCGGCGTACGTGGGTGACATCACCCTGCCGGGCCTGCACCACGTCGCGTTCGTCCGGAGCCCGCACGCTCACGCGCGGATCCGGCGCATCGACGCCGCCGCCGCGCTCCGGCGGCCCGGCGTGCGCGCCGTCTTCACCGGCCGCGACATCGAGGGACGCTGTGCCCCGCTGCCGCTGGGGGGCGGTGGTGAAGGTGGCGCGGCCACCGCGGCGCCCAAGCGCGCGCACCTGGCGCTCTCGCTCGACCGCGTCCGGTACGTGGGCGAGGCGGTGGCGGCCATCGTGGCCGAGTCGGAGTCGGTGGCCCGCGATGCCGTCGACGACGTCGTCGTGGAGTGGGAGCCGCTGGCTGCCGTCAGCGAGCAGTTCGCCGCGATGGCCGACGGCGCGCCCCAGATCCACGACGACGCGCCCAAGAACATCGAGCACGAGAACCGCATCACCGGTGGCGAGCCCGACGCCGTGTTCGCGCGGGCCCAGCGCGTCGTGCGCCAGCGGATGATCAGCCAGCGTCTGTGCGGCGTCCCGATGGAGGGCCGGGCCACGCTGGCCGCGCCCGATCCCGCGACCGGCGGCCTCACGATGTGGGCGACCACGCAAGCGCCGCACGGGTTCCGCAACGAGCTCGCCGGCGCGCTCGGCCTCGCCCAGAACCTCGTCCGGGTCATCGCGCCCGAGGTCGGCGGCGGCTTCGGCGTGAAGTTCGGCGTCTATCCCGAGGACGCCACGCTCGCCGTCATCGCGCTCAAGCTGCGGCTGCCCGTCCGCTGGGTCGAGACGCGGACCGAGCACATGCTGGCCACGACGCACGGGCGCGACCAGGTCGCCGACCTCGAGGCGGCCGTCGACACCGACGGGACTATCCTCGCGCTCCGCATGCACGTCATCGCCAACGTCGGCGCGTACCCGATCTTCACGTTCATTCCCGACCTCACGTTGTCCATGGGCATCGGCGTGTACCGGATCACCAACGTCGACCTCCGCTCGACGTGCGTCTTCACGAACACGACGCCAGTCGCCGCGTATCGCGGTGCGGGCCGGCCGGAGGCGGCGTACTACCTCGAGCGGTTGGTCGATTGCATCGCCGCCGAGCTGAAGCACGCGCCCGAGGTCGTGCGCCGACGCAACTTCATCCCACCCGACGCGTTCCCCTATCAGGCGCCGACCGGACAGCGGTACGACAGCGGCCAGTACGACCGTGCGCTCACCAAGGCGCTCCAGCTCGCCCACGTCGACGACCTTCGCAAAGAGCAGCGCGTGCGACTGGAGCGGCGTGATCGGCACCTGCTCGGTGTCGGCATGTCGTGTTACGTCGAGATGTGCGGCTTCGGGCCCTTCGAGAGCGCGGTGGTCCGCGTGGAGCCCGGCGGGATGGTGACCGCGTTCACCGGCACGTCCGCCCACGGCCAGGGTCACGAGACGACCTTCGCCCAGATCATCGCCGATCATCTCGGCGTGGACTTCGACCACGTCGTCGTCCGTCACGGCGACACCCTCAACACGCCGATGGGCAACGGCACCGGGGGCAGTCGCAGCCTCGCCGTCGGCGGCACCGCGATCCTCAATGCGACGCTGAAAGTGCAGGACAAGGCCAAGCGTCTGGCCGCGCATTTGATGGAAGCGGCGCCCGAGGACATCGTCGTCGGCGACGGCGGCTATCGCGTGCGCGGCGTGCCGGACCGCGTCGTCACGCTCGGCCAGATCGCGGCCAAGGCGTACGGCGCCGGCCTGCCGTCCGGAATCGACAACGGCCTCGAGGCCACCGACTTCTTCAGCCCGCCCCAGCTCGTCTATCCGTTCGGCGCTCACGTCGCCGTCGTCGAGGTGGATCGCGAGACCGGCCACGTGACCTTGCGCGATTTCGTCTCCGTCGACGACTGCGGCGTTCGCATCAGCCCGATGATCGTCGCGGGCCAGGTGCACGGAGGCCTGGCTCAGGGCATCGCCCAGGCGCTCGTCGAGCGCCTCGTCCACGACCAGGACGGCCAGCTGCTCACCGGCTCGCTCATGGACTACGCCGTGCCGCACGCCGAAGACCTGCCGTCGTTCACGACCGGAGAGACCGTGACGCCGACGCCGTTCAACCCGCTCGGCGCCAAGGGCATCGGCGAGGCCGCGACGATCGGCTCCACGCCGGCCACCGTCAATGCCGTCGTGGACGCGCTGACGTCGTTCGGCGTCCGCCATCTCGACATGCCGCTCGGTGGCGAGCGCGTGTGGCGTACGCTCCGTCGAAGTTGACAGCGCGCCAGGTGGGTCGCATAGTGGCGCTGACCGCTCATGGCCAACGCTCACACGGTCGGTGATCTCCGGGCTCGAGGCTGGCAGCGCAAGTCGGTCAAGCAGGAGCTGCGCGACAATCTGATCGCCCGGCTCCGGAAGGGCGACTCCTTCCTGCCCGGGATCGTCGGCTACGACGACACCGTCGTGCCGCAGATCGAGAACGCGATCCTGGCCGGCCAGGACATGATCTTCCTCGGCGAGCGCGGCCAGGCCAAGACGCGCATCGCACGGCTACTGGTGGGCCTGCTCGACGAGGAGATCCCGGTGCTGGCCGGCTGCGAGATCAACGACGATCCGCTCGCTCCGATCTGCGCGGGCTGTCGCCAGCGCCTGGCCGAGCAGGGTGACAAGGCCGCCATCGAGTGGATCCCTCGCGACCGCCGCTACGGTGAGAAGCTGGCCACGCCCGACATCACGATCGCCGATCTGATCGGCGAGGTCGATCCCATCAAGGTGGCCGAGGGCCGCTACCTCGGAGACGAGCTGACGATCCACTACGGCCTGCTGCCGCGCACGCATCGCGGCATCTTCTCGCTCAACGAGCTGCCCGACCTCGCCGAGCGCATCCAGGTCGGCCTGCTCAACATCATGGAGGAGCGCGACGTCCAGATCCGCGGCTACAAGGTGCGGCTGCCGCTCGATCTCTACGTGGTGGCCAGCGCCAACCCCGAGGACTACACGAACCGCGGACGGATCATCACGCCGCTCAAGGACCGCTTCGGCTCCCAGGTCCGCACGCACTACCCCAAGAAGCTCGACGACGAGATCGCGATCATGGAGGCCGAGCAGACGGTGTTCGGCGACGGCGTGGCGACCCAGTGTCCCGACTACATGAAGCAGATCGTCGCCGAGCTGACGCACCTGGCCCGCCAGTCGTCGGACGTCAGCCAGCGCTCGGGCGTGTCCGTGCGCGTGAGCATCTGCAACTACGAGAACATCCTGGCCAGCGCGCTCAAGCGCGCGATCCGGCTGCGCGAGGAGATCGCGGTGCCGCGCGTGAGCGATCTCGGCGCGCTGGCCGCGTCCACCGTCGGCAAGATCGAGCTCGAGTCGGTCGGCGACGGCAACGAGGAGAAGCTGCTCGGCCGGCTCGTCCAGAAGGCCGTCCACAACGTCTTCGGCCGCCGCTTCGGCCAGCCCGAGCTCGACGAAGTCGTCGCCGCGTTCAAGGCCGGCGCCAGCCTCCACGTCTCCGACGCCATGCCCTCCGACGAGTACGTCAAGCAGCTCGGCCAGTTTCCGGCGCTGCGCGGCGCCGTCGTCAAGCTCGGCGCTACCGAGGCGGCCGCAGTCGCCTCCGCCGTCGAGTTCGTCCTCGAAGGCCTCCATCTCGCCAAGAAGCTGAACAAGGACGTCCAGCCCGGCCGCTCGCGCTACCGGAGCTGAAGCCATGCTCTTCCGCTATTCCCGCTGGGACGGCACGCAGCGGGTGGACTTCGACGCCGAGGACCTCCTCGACGCCATGGCCGACGACGTGCTCTACGACGGCGACCCGTGGCGCGCGATGCGCCGGCTCATGCAGCAGGGCATGCAGACGCCCGAGGGCGGCAAGATGCCCGGGCTGCGCGACCTGCTCGAGCGGCTCAAGCGCCAGCGCCAGCAACGGCTGGACCGGTACGACCTCGGCTCGAGCCTCGACGACATCAAGAAGAAGCTCGATCAGATCGTCAAGCAGGAGCGCGAGGGCATCAAGCAGCGAATGCCCGAGGGCCGCGACCGCACGCGGCACGAGCAGAAGCTCGACGAGCTGCCGCCCGATCCCGCCGGCAAGATCCGGAATCTCCAGAAGTACGACTTCGTCGATCCCGAGGCCAAGCGACAGTTCGAGGAGCTGATGAATTCCCTGCGCCAGCAGATGCTCCAGCCCTTCATGCAGGGGATGAAGCAGGCGCTCGGCAACATGAGTCCCCAGGACATGAAGCGCCTGCGCGAGATGCTCCAGGACCTGAACCGCATGCTGGCGCAGCGGGCCAACGGCGAAGAGCCCGACTTCGAGGCGTTCAAGCAGAAGTGGGGCGATCGCTTCCCCGGTGTCGAGAGCCTCGATCAGCTCATCGAGCAGATCGGCCGGCAGATGGCGGCCATGCAGTCGCTCATGCAGAGCCTCACGCCCGACCAGCGCCAGCAGCTCGACGAGATGATGCGCGCGCTGATGATGCGCGACGAGCGGCTCGAGGCGGCCATGCGCCAGCTCGGCATGCACCTGAACGATCTCTTGCCGCTCGACGAGCTGATCCAGCGCTATCCGTTTCGCGGCGACGAGGAGGTCTCGCTCCAGGAGGCCATGCGGCTCATGGAGGAGCTGCAGGAGCTGGACGACCTCGAGCGCGAGGTGCGGGGCGTCCGCTCGCTGGAGGAGCTGCAGCACATGGATGCCGAGCGCGTGGAGCGGCTGCTCGGCGAGGAGTCTCGCGAGGACCTCGAGCGATTGCGCGAGCTCTCCAAGCGCCTCGAGGAGGCGGGGTACCTCGAGCGCGACGGCGACGAGCTGAAGCTGACGGCGCGCGCCATCAGGAAGATCGGCGACAAGGCGCTGCGCGACATCTTCACCCGGCTCAAGCGCGACCGCTTCGGCGGCCACACGATGAACCGGCGCGGCGCCGGCGGCGACCAGCTCGACGAGACGAAGGCCTACGAGTTCGGCGATCCGTTCCTGCTCGACCTGCGCCAGACGCTGATGAACGCCGTCGAGCGCCAGGGCCCGGGCACGCCGGTGCGCGTCCACCCGGCCGACTTCGAGGTCCACCGCACGGAGCTGCGCACGCAGGCCGCGACGGTCGTGATGCTCGACATGAGCCGGTCGATGCTCAACAACGGCTACTTCCTGCCCGCCAAGAAGGTCGTGCTGGCTCTGTCGTCGTTGATCCGGGGACAGTTCCCGCGCGACGCGCTCTACATCGTCGGGTTCTCGCTCTACGCCAGAGAATTCAAGGCCGCCCAGCTCCCGACACTGTCGTGGAGTGAGTGGAACGTGGGGACCAACATGCACGCCGGCTTCATGCTGGCCCGCGAGCTGCTGAACCGGCACCACGGCGGCAACAAGCAGATCATCATGGTGACCGACGGCGAGCCGACCGCCCACCTGGAGGACGGCGTCGCCGACTTCTCGTACCCGCCCACGCGCCGGACCGTCGAGGAAACGCTGAAGGAGGTCCAGCGCTGCACGCGCGAGGGCATCGTCATCAACACGTTCATGCTCGAGCGGACCCCGTGGCTGGCCTCGTTCGTCGAGCAGATGGCCCGGATCAACCGCGGCCGCGCGTTCTTCTCCGCCGCCGACAAGCTCGGCGAGTACGTCGTCGTCGACTACGTCAGCACGCGTCGCCGTTCCGTCCGCTAGCCCGCGACACCTCGTCCTCCCTGTGGTCGCCCGTCCACGTGCGTGGCACGTCGACTGCACGGCGGCATCCTGACCGATTTTCAGAGAAGGTGAATGACATGGCGCGCAAGACGAGCGGGACGAAGCGGCCTAGCCGGGCGCACGAACCGTCAATGCTACAAAGCGTTTGCACGATGCGCACGCGCTCCCTGTCGCGCGCCGCCGGGGCGCCGCCGCCACGCCCTTCCGCGCCGCCGCCGTGATCGAGTAAGATGACAGGCGACAACGACGCAGCGGACAGGAGCCAGGGATGGCGGACTTCAAGATCTGGATGAACGGCCGGCTGGTGCTTCAGGCGGAAGCGGTGCTGCCGGTGAACAG
>WNEW01001660.1_pt1 | contig 10858 bp, 10 predicted proteins | sample 5399891 | NCBI WGS metagenome assembly WNEW01 (sample SAMN13153336, study PRJNA577476) | soil metagenome | isolation source: 40 cm grassland meadow soil pre-rain plot 5 | place: USA:California | collected 2015-09-08 | reverse complement strand
TCCTGGGCCGTGCCGGACGGCATCTCCGGCTGCAAATCGATGAGTGCCATGTCCCCCGACGTCTGCGACATCAGCGACCGCAGGAATGGGAAGGTCGCTGCCGTCCCGACGACGCGCACCTCTGTTTCATGGCTCAAAGCGTGCGACAGCCAATCCCGGCGCACGGCCGAGGATGTCATGATCCAGAGATCCACCATAGAACGCTAACGCGGAGGGCGCTCACCGACTCGGATGGTGAGTTGAAGCCGCTGCCCGCCGCGAATCAAAGATGTTTCGACCTGTTCTCCAGCTTTTTTCCGTCCCAGAACCTCAGACACGTCTTCCAAGTCGCTGAACGATTCCCCTGCCATATCTAAAAGGATGTCACCAAGAAGAGCCCCGCCTGGTCGGCAGGCCCGCCTTTTTCGACATGCATTACCAATAAGCCTGTTTCCGCAGTCACTCCGGCTCTCTTCTGAAGAGATTCCGGGATCTGGACGGGCTGCATCACCAGGCCGACATAAGGCCGTGGTACGTGCCCAGTCGCTGCAAGTTGTTCGGCGATTCGTAAAACTGAAGACCCAGGTATGGTGATCGATTTCCCCCGGACCAATCCACTGGTGTTTAATCCCAGTACACTGCCAGCGCCGTCCACGAGCGCGCCTCCGGAGAATCCGGGATACAAATTCAGATCGGGGCGAATGAATTGGTCGATGCGTGTGCGGCCAACCTGCCATTCGCCCATAAGTCCGCTGATGATTCCAGCGCTCGCGACGAGATTGCCCCGGCGAGTCCGGGCTATGGCGGCTGTGATTTCTCCGACTGCAAGGGATTGAGTACTTCCGAATTGGACCGGTTGCATTTGCAGCGCTTGCTCGAGTTTCAACAAGGCGATGTCCGTCCCCCGGTCACGGCCGGCAAGCCGCGCGACTGCAGAGCGGCCCGGGGCGAAAATCACAGCGATGTTCGTCTCCTGCCGTATTGCGTGAGCCGCCGTCAGGATCGAGTCGTTATGCCAAACGATTCCGCTGGAGGTGTGCCCGGATCGTCCGTCCACGGCAACCACTGATTTACCTACCTGATCAACGACGGCCGATATTTCTTTTGAGAACTGTTGCCACATTTTTGTCATTTAATCGTCTCCTGAGGCAAGAATGCAGCAAAACGTTCCTGGGCGGATCATCCAAAAGGTCAGGTCGTACCCAGTTCACCCTGGCGTTCGAGGGCGCTGCGATCCCACTTTCCAAGATCGGCGCCGGCTTCATATGTGGTTTCGAGAAAAGAGGCGAGGTCGGCCTGCGGCGAGCCGCTTCTTCGAACGGCTTCGTAGGGAAGAATAAATTCGGACAAGTCTTTGCTATAAAAGGCGGCAGGCGGCTTCAGCCGCGCCTGATTAAATCCCGGTGGCTCGGGCGCCGCGTATGCATAGAATGCGGGCTCCTGAATGGCTCCACTTCCAGGCCAGAATCCATGGCTGATGACTTCGTGCGAGTAAGATTCCTTTGTAAGGGAGTCGGCATTCCGCCTCTCCGGCGCGCGGCGGCCGGAGAAGCGTGTTGAAGCCAGATCGAAGCTACCCCAGAAAAAATGTACAGGACTGGACTTGCCGATGAACTTGCACCGGAAAATTTCAAATATCGGTTTGATGCCAATAAGAATGCTCCAGAACGCATTCGCGGATTGCGGGTTGTACGCGTCGTGGATCACATCTTTATCGAAGCGGATCGGGTCAGGTATCTCTACAGGCATCGGCCAGATCTTGACATGGACGCCCATCCGATCGAGCGTGTCCATGACGAGTCGATAGAATTCCGCGACAGTCATGGGCTTGAGTGAAATCATTTCCGTTTTGCCGTTGGAACACTCGATCACCAGCAGATGGCCGATGAAATCAAAAACGATCGTGAACGTGAGATCGTCATACGTGAGCGTCGGCGTGGAGAGACCGCTCGATGTGATCTGCATGGCGACGTTCCAGAAGTGATTCATCCGCGGCGTCAGCGCCAGCGTGATTTTTCCGACAACCTGGGTCCACATATGCAGTGTCGCGTAGGTATCGCGCCACGAATCGAGTGGCAACGCCGGCCATGTTGCAGTCTGTTTCATATGATTTTGCGTCCAGTCAGCATGGTAATAATAAGGTATGCGGTCGGCAATGCGGACGTTTACTGATCGCACTCAGTAAAATCACTGTCAAAAAATCGGTGGAATCAGTTTTCAGGTTCGAGAAAGAATGGCAGATATGAACAGCATGCCATCAGTTAAAGAAATGCAGCGCGCTTACCTCGGGAAAGATCCTTCATATGACGGCGTCTTCTTCCTCGGTGTGCGCACAACAGGAATATTCTGCCGTCCGTCGTGCCCCGCCAGGAAGCCGCTCCCGAAGAATGTGGATTATTTCGCGAGCGTTCGCGAGGCGCTCTTTGCAGGATACCGTCCCTGCAAGCGCTGCCGCCCGCTGGATACCAACGGACAGCCGCCGAAATGGGTAAGTGACGCTCTCGCGCTCGCCGGCAGCACCTCAGAAAAGATCAAGGATGCGGAGCTGCGACGATCGGGCATCGACCCGTTCCGGATCCGCCGGTATTTTCGGAAGTATTACGGCATGACGTTCCAGGCTTACTGCAGATCACAGCGGATGGGCAGCGCTCTGGACCAGCTCCGGCGAGGGACGGGTTTGGACGATGTTGCGCTTGGAAACGGCTTCGAATCTCACAGTGGATTCAGAGACGCGTTCGCCCGGACGTTTGGAAAACCCCCCGGGCGCAGCGAGGACCTGGATTGCATCGTCGTCTCGTGGTTTGAGAGTCCTCTCGGTCCGCTCGTGACCGCGGCAAACAACAGGGGACTTTGCCTTCTGGAATTTACAGACCGGCGGATGCTCGAAAACCAGTTCCTCACGTTGAAGAAGCTGTTCTCGTGCGCGATCGTCCCGGGACGCAACCAGCATTTGAACGTTCTCGAGAAAGAGCTGGAGCAATATTTCGCGGGTCATCTGAAACATTTTTCGGTTCCTCTGGTTTATCCGGGTACGCCTTTTCAGGAGCGCGTCTGGAACGAGTTGTTGCGGATACCCTACGGGCAAACTCGTTCCTACGAAGACCTGGCGCGGCAAATCGCTGCGGCGGGCTCGCAACGGGCGGTCGGCCACGCGAACGGGCAGAACCGGATAGCCATCGTTATCCCATGTCACCGGGTAGTAAATAAGGATGGGAAGCTCGGGGGCTATGGGGGCGGGCTCTGGAGGAAGCAGTTTTTGCTGGGCTTGGAGCAGGGTGTCAGAAAACTACCGTCCTGAACTCAGATGGGACTGTCAAAAATAGAAACGAAGTTGACCGCAGGTTGTCAGGTTTGTGGACAAAGGGATGGGGGTTCGATCCTAACTCGTTGAATTGCTTAGAGGCGTCGGTTTGGAACAGAGGTTGCTCTATTAAAAGCAATTCGTTTAGCTCGATTTCCCTTTCAGAACCCCGCAGGAGCCCCGCAAGGGGCTCCTTCCTCCTCTCCAAGCGAACTTCTCGCTATACTCGATAAATGCTCGCCTTCCTCGTTCGGCGTCTGCTGCTGACGCTCCCCATCGTTTGGATTGTTGTAACCCTCGTGTTCGGATTGATCCACCTCGTGCCCGGCGATCCGGTGGCGCAGATGTTGGGAGAAGGCGCGTCTGTTGCCGAGATCGAGGGATTACGCCACGACCTCGGATTGGACCGGCCGGTTCTGGAGCAGTACCGGACCTACATGACCGGACTGCTGCGCGGCGATCTCGGTATTTCCTTCCGCAATCAGGAGACGGTAGCCTCCGCTATCCTTGCGCGATACCCCGCGACCGTGAAGCTTGCAATCGCGTCCATGATCTTTTCCGTAATCGTTTCTGTGCCATTCGGCGTCGTCAGCGCAGTACGGCGGGGCCACGCTGCGGACCGTGCGATTAGTTTGGTGAGTTTGTTTGGGGTGTCGCTTCCGAATTTTGCATTGGGTCCATTGCTCGTTCTTTTCTTCTCGATCACGCTCGGTTTGCTACCCGTGTCGGGTCAAGACGGTTTTTTGCATCTGGTCCTGCCTGCCGTCACGCTGGGAGGGAGTACCGCGGCGGTGATGACGCGCATGGTGCGAGGCGCGATGCTGGAAGAAATCCGGCAGGATTATGTCCGGACAGCCCGGGCGAAAGGACTCAACGAACCCGCGGTCGTGTTCGGCCACGCCTTGCGTAATGGATTACTCCCGGTGATTACGCTGCTGGGGCTCAATGCCGGTAGCCTGTTGGCCGGAGCCATCATCACCGAAACTATCTTTTCGTGGCCGGGTCTTGGCCGGCTGACGATCCAGGCGATTTTCGCCAGAGACTATCCGCTCGCGCAAGGTTGCATATTGGCCATTGCGTTGACGTACATTCTGGTGAATCTGACCACCGACGTCCTGTACTCTGTCGTGGACCCGCGCATCCGCTATGACTGAATTTCTCCGGGAGAATAGACTGGCGGCGGCGGGGCTCCTCATTGTCGCTCTGCTCACAACAGCGGGGGTTTTTGCCCCCTGGCTCGCGCCCTATGATCCGGCCGATCAAAAACTGGTGGACCGGCTTGAAGGACCATCGTGGCAGCATCCGTTTGGAAACGACGAGTTGGGACGTGATATCCTCTCACGCGTCCTTTGGGGTACCCGCGTTAGTATGCGGGTTGGAGCTACCGTTGTTCTGCTCTCCGGTCTGGCCGGCGTATTGATTGGCGGATTTGCCGGTTACGTCGGAGGGAAGCTGGACACGTTCGTTACGGCGGTGGTCATCAATTCTTTGTTGGCCTTCCCCGGAATTCTGTTTGCGATCGCGCTTGTGGCTTTCCTGGGGCCGGGTCTTGATCGATTAATTTTTGCGTTGACCACGATCGGTTGGGTCGGATATGCACGACTGGCGAGGGGGCAGGTCCTCAAAGTGAAGACCCTCGAATTCGTAGAATCAGCCCGAGCGCTTGGCGCGTCGGGCATGCGGATCTTCCTCAGCCACATTTTGCCGAACATCGTGCAGCCTGTTCTGGTGCAGGCCAGCGTCGGAATGGCGATTGCCATCCTCAGCGAAGCTTCACTGAGTTTTCTCGGACTAGGCATAACGCCGCCAACTCCGAGTTGGGGTGCGATGCTGAATGACGCCCGTAATCACTTGTTCGACGCGCCGCACATGGTCGTATTTCCGTCGATTGCTCTGGTGTTGACGGTTTTGTCTTTTAATTTTTTGGGAGACGCACTTCGGGATTGGCTTGACCCGAGGAGCGTGGGGGAGTCCTGATGATGTTGTTACTTCTTGCGCAAGGCGCGCAGCCTGAGCATCGCGGAGGCGAGGTCAACCTGGTTGTTCCCGATCTGAGCCGGGTTACTTTTTTCAGCGGCATCAGCGGGCCGAGCTTGTTGATGGTTGGGCTGCTGGTATCGCTTCTGGGAATGCTCTTCGGCCTGGTCATCTACAAGAGGCTGCGCAACCTGCCGGTCCACGCCTCGATGCGAGAAATCTCCGAGCTGATTTACGAAACCTGCAAGACGTACTTGCTGACGCAAGGAAAATTCCTGATGATCCTCGAGGTTTTCATCGGCGCAGCGATCGTCTTTTATTTTGGTTTCCTTCAGCACCTCGAGGTCTACCGCGTCGTCATCATTCTGATTTTCAGCGTTATTGGAATTTTAGGCAGCTATTCGGTGGCATGGTTCGGAATACGCGTCAATACCTTTGCCAATTCACGCACCGCCTTTGCAAGCCTGCGCGGCAGACCTTATCCCTGCTACTACATCCCGATGGAATCCGGCATGAGCATCGGCATGCTTTTGATCAGCGTCGAGCTGTTCCTGATGCTTTGCATTCTGTTGTTCATTCCCGGAAATTTAGCCGGTCCGTGTTTTATCGGATTCGCCATTGGCGAATCCCTGGGAGCTGCAGCGCTGCGAGTGGCCGGCGGTATCTTTACAAAGATCGCCGACATCGGTTCGGACCTGATGAAAATCGCTTTCAAAATCAAGGAAGACGATGCGCGCAACCCGGGTGTGATTGCCGATTGTACCGGCGATAACGCCGGCGATTCGGTCGGCCCCTCAGCGGATGGATTCGAGACATACGGTGTGACCGGCGTCGCATTGATTTCGTTCATTCTGTTAGCGGTCCGGGATCCGGTCGTACAAGTCCAGTTACTGGTCTGGATATTCAGCATGCGTGTGCTCATGATCATCGCCTCCGCGCTCAGCTATTTCATCAACAGCGCGGTCGCGAAGTCGAAGTATGAGAATGCCGCCAAGATGAATTTCGAAGCGCCGCTGACGTCGCTGGTCTGGCTGACCTCGATTGTGTCGGTAGCTATGACCTTTGCTCTTTCCAAGATACTCATCCCGGATATCGCCGGCGATACGACATTATGGTGGAAGCTGTCCGCGGTCATCACCTGTGGAACACTGGCCGGAGCCATCATCCCGGAATTCGTCAAGGTGTTCACCTCCACCGAATCCCGGCACGTTCGCGAAGTTGTGATTTCTTCACGGGAAGGTGGTGCTTCGCTGAACATCTTATCGGGTTTGGTCGCCGGCAATTTCAGCGCTTATTGGCTGGGGCTGTCGATCCTGCTCCTCATGGGTATCGGCTATACCGTCGGCAGTACGTTTCCCTCGGGACTCATGCTCGCTCCTGCTGTGTTTGCATTTGGACTCGTAGCGTTTGGGTTTCTGGGTATGGGGCCGGTCACGATTGCGGTCGATTCCTATGGTCCGGTGACCGATAACGCGCAATCCGTATTTGAACTATCGACCATCGAACAGATCCCTCGTATCGAGGAAGACATCAAACGCAATTTTGGATTCGCGCCGCAATTCGAACAGGCCAAAGAATTCCTCGAAGAAAACGACGGCGCAGGCAACACGTTCAAAGCAACAGCGAAGCCTGTGCTCATCGGGACCGCGGTCGTCGGCGCGACCACGATGATCTTCTCGATTATCGTTGCGCTCACGGAGGGCTTGAACCCGAACCTGATGACATTTATTTCCATCCTTCACCCGCCGTTCCTGCTTGGGCTGATCGCGGGCGGCGCGATGATCTACTGGTTTACGGGTGCCTCGACCCAGGCTGTCAGCACGGGCGCGTATCGTGCGGTGGAATTCATCAAGGCGAATATCAAACTGGAAGGCGCAACCAAAGCATCGGTGAGCGATTCCAAGCGAGTCGTCGAAATCTGCACGCAGTATGCGCAGAAGGGAATGTTCAACATCTTCCTGACGGTGTTCTTTGCGACGTTGGGCTTTGCATTCCTGGAACCGTATTTCTTTATCGGATACCTGATTTCGATTGCATTGTTCGGGCTGTATCAGGCGATTTTCATGGCGAATGCCGGCGGCGCGTGGGATAACGCGAAAAAAATCGTCGAGACAGAATTGAAGTCGAAGGGAACCGAACTGCACGCGGCGACAGTGGTGGGCGATACGGTTGGGGATCCGTTCAAAGACACCAGTTCCGTTGCCTTGAATCCCATCATCAAATTCACCACATTGTTCGGTTTGCTGGCTGTCGATTTGGCGGTGTCGGTGGCGAACAATCAGGGGACAGGACTCACGACTGCAATTTCAGCGGTTTTCCTAGCCATATCGCTGGTCTTCGTCTACCGTTCGTTTTATCGAATGCGGATACAGTGAAGCTGCAAAATCCCCTCCTAACTTAGGAGGGGACTGCACCCCACTTTCTCCGACATTCTTCCGAACAAAAGAACTGTCCGGCCGCCTGGATCGCCTTTCCCTCCGGCACATACGTTCCGCAGACGGGATCCTTCACGAGGTGTCCCGCATCGGTCGTGCTTGGGACGTGCCCTGCAGGAGTAAATGCTGCCAGCAGCCGGCGTATGGTCGAGAGTGCGGCGTACATCGCAATCAATACCCCGACAACTCGGATGAGGAAACGCATTTATTTTGCTCCCTGGAGGTCTCGGAGCCGCGTCTTCAGCGTTTCCAGGCCCTGATATTTCGGGTCGATCGCTTCCATTTGCTTAATCGTCTTTTCAGCCGCAGGGAAGTTACGATCCTCGGTATACACAATCACCAGATTGTGGAGCGTGGCCATATGTTTTGGATCAATGCTCAGGGCCGTCTGATACTCCGCCATGGCTTTATCCTTCTGTCCGGCGTTCCACAACGCAGTGGCAAAATCTGTTCTGGCGTCGGCATTCTGGGGCTGCAGGGCCACGACTTTTTGAAACCATTCCACGGCTTCCGGCGCTCTTCCAAGATCGAACAGGAAATTCGCGTACTTGGTCATGAGCGTAACGTCGTTCGGATTCTTCTCGAGCGCTTCCTTGAACATCGCGAGCACCTGCTCGTTGCTGACCTTCGGATGGCCGCCTGGCAGATTCGAACCGGACGTCCGAGAAATGGCCGGCGCCATCGACGCCTGAACCTGATAGAAGGCGAGAATGTATCCGGAAGTTGCCCCGAGAATGATTCCCAGGATCGCGAAGTGAATATTGCGGGATGAAAACATGGTGCGGAATTCAGGTGTGCGCCCCCCCGAATCCTACTTTCTCTTTGCTTTCTCAGCAGCCGCCTTCTGCTTTTCAGCTTTTTCTTGAGCGGCCTTTTCCTCGGCGATCGCTTTCTCGCTCTTGTATCCGGTCGGAGCGGCGGCCTTAGCAGCGTCGATCAACTGCTTGGCAGCTTCGAGGTCATTGGTAAAAGGCCCTTGCTGCTCTTTGGGCATGGCAGCCACAATCTCCTGGAATTTCTGCAGAGTGGGAATCGCTTGCGGGATTGTGTCCGGCGCGCCGAAGTAGGAAATACCGAGCTGATAGTAAGCTTGCGCCATTTGAGGGTTATATTCGATGGCTTTCTTGAAAGCGTCGGCGGCTTCCTTCGTGCGCCCGCGATTGGTCAGCACTGCGCCCACATTGTAATAGCTCTGGCCGGCGCCCGGCGGGTTGAGTTCTGCCGCTTTTTGCAGGGCTTTGGTGGCGTCGTCGATTTTTCCGGCATTACCCTGCACGATTCCGAGATTGTTGTAGTAAGCCGCCTCGTCGGGTTTCAACTCGATAGCTTTGTTATAGGCCTTCGCCGCGTCGTCGTACTTTTTGGCCTGCGAGTACGCATCGGCAAGGTTCGCGAAGATCACGTGCTGGGTTGGATCCTTGTCGGCGGCCTCCTGGAAGAGCTTGATGGCTTCGTCATAGTTCTTGCTGATCATCGCGGTCCGGGCCTGCTCGAATGCGGCCTTGGTGGCCTCGGCTTTTGCCTTTTCTTCGGCGGCTTTCGCCCGCGCTTCTTCGCTGACGCCTTGTGCGGCGGCTATTTTCAGATCGAAATCAACGGCCGTATCACCGCCGAACCGGACAACTCCGGGCTGGGTCATGGCCTTCTTGCCATCCCTCATGACGCTGATCTGGTATTGGCCGGTAGGCAGACCCGCGTGCAGGTACTGACCCCGGTTGTCAGTCTTGACTTCAAAATGTTGAGTGATGCCCTGTCGATCAATCGAGATCGTGGCGCCGACCATCGGCTTGCCATCGGTGTCGGTCACTTTCCCATGAACGTTGCCGGTTTGCGCAAACCCAGGAATGGCGACGAACATCGCGATCACGAGGAAAAGCAGGATGTTGTTCGTGAACTTCATTGAACCCTCCGATTAGAAATAAAACTCAAGCTGCATAATCCGGTTTCACGGAATACGCGACGGGATCCTCTATGCCCGCCTGGCGAAACGCTCTGAGCCGCAAAGCGCAACTGTCGCAGGCTCCACATGCTATATCCGAATTTCGGTAACATGACCATGTCAAATGAAATGGAGCACCCAATGCCGCGCCTCGTTTGACGATATCCCGTTTGGACAGGTAGATAAGCGGTGTATCGATAACGATGTCGGTTGTCGGCCGGGTGCCGGCGCGAATCACTTTGTTGAACGCTTCATAATATTCCGGCCGGCAATCCGGATAACCGGAACTGTCCTCCCAAACCGCGCCGATGAAAATTTTTGTGGCACCGAGGACCTCGGCCCATGATGTCGCTATCGATAAAAAGTGCGCATTGCGGAAAGGAACATAAGTATTCGGAATCTCGCGGCTCGTCAGGTTCGCGTCGTGGATCGCTATGCGGGAGTCTGTCAAACTCGACCCGCCGATCGCCCGGAAATGATCGAGCTTCACGACCATGCGCTCGATGGCTGCAAAATGATCCGCAAGGGCGTGAAACGACTGAAGCTCCCGGCGTTCGGTAGGCTGGCCGTAGCTGGCGTGAAGAGCCGCAATTTGGTAGTTCTGGCTGGCGATGGCTGCCGTGACACAGCTATCCATTCCGCCACTCATTAAAACAACGGCTTTCATGTTGTCGGAGTTCTGATCCATTAGGGCTAGCCAAGAGCTTGGATTTTAATAGGGTTAGCGCGGAAAAGTCAAAGGGTCACAAAGATGTCAGACGCCGCGGACATCGGCGCCCCATATGTATTTGTGGATCTGCAACTGAAGTCGGACCGGAAGGCCGTCGTCCAGAATCCAGCGAGCCAGATTTACGGCCGGGAGGTCATCGTGCGCAGGTGAAAACAGGACCGGATGGGGTCTCCCGCGAAGCTTTTCGAGATAGGTCGTTTTCGACCATTCGTAATCGTCCCGCGACGAGATCACAAATTTGAATTCATCGTGTGCTTCCGCCAGGTCGAGATTATCCCAGCAAAACGTGTGGCCTTCGTGGCTGTCCGGGCATTTGATATCGATGATCTTGATTACCGGCTTCGGCACACGCGCGACACTATGGTGCCCTCCGGTTTCGAGCATCACCGTGTAGCCGCGATCGAGAAGCGACGCCATGAGCGGGTAGACCTGTTCCTGCTCCAACGGTTCGCCCCCAGTGACTTCAACCAGGTTTGCCGGATACCCGGCGACGGCAC
>WNEW01001652.1_pt1 | contig 10887 bp, 10 predicted proteins | sample 5399891 | NCBI WGS metagenome assembly WNEW01 (sample SAMN13153336, study PRJNA577476) | soil metagenome | isolation source: 40 cm grassland meadow soil pre-rain plot 5 | place: USA:California | collected 2015-09-08 | reverse complement strand
GCGCAGTTGATCTTCACCCACGGCCCGCCGCGCCGCCGGCTCCGCTCGTGGAGCGCGTCGGCGACGAGCTCCTTGCCGGTCCCGCTCTCGCCGATGATCAGCACGTTGGCGTCGGCGTCCGCGACCGCCGCGACCGTTTCCAGGACGCGCTGGATCCCGGGCGCCTGCCCGAGGATCTCGCTGTCGGCGGCGCGGTCGGCGAGGCGGCGCCGCAGGTTGGTGTTCTCGACGACGAGCCTCCGGTGGTCGAGCGCGCTCCGCACGAGACCGAGGAGCTCATCCGGATCGAACGGCTTCTCGAGGACATGGAACGCCCCGGCCCCTTTGGTCGCCTCCATGGCCTTGCGCACCGAGCCGTACGCGGTGATCACGATCACCTGGAGCGAGGGGTCGCGCCGCCGGAGCTCCCGCGTGAGGTTGAGACCGTCGCCGTCCGGGAGCATCAGGTCCACGATCGCGGCCTCGGCCTCGCACTGCGCGAAGGCGGCGAGCGCGTCCCGCACGCTCCCGGTCGTGTGCACCGCGTAGCCCTCGCTCTCGAGCGTGAGCCGGAGCCCGTCGGCGATCGTCTTCTCGTCGTCGACGACGAGGACCGCGCTGCTGTTGGTCTTCACGGCGCCACGACCGGCAGTCGCACCTGCACGCGCGTGCCGTGCCCGAGCCGGCTCTGGAGGCTGAGCTCTCCCCCGTGCAGCTGGACGACCGAGCGCGCGATCGACATGCCGAGCCCGGTCCCGTCGGGCTTGGTCGTGTAGAAGAGGTCGAACGCCCGCGAGATCGTCTCGTCGCTCATCCCCGCCCCGGTGTCCTCGATCGTCACCGTGATCATACCGGAGTCGGCCGCGTACGAGGTCGCCAGGGTGAGCCGGCCCGAGCCGTCGAGGGCTTCGAACGCGTTGACAATGAGGTTGAGGAAGGCCTTCCGGAGCTCGCGCGGATCGAGCATGAGCGCCTCCGGGCACGCCGGATCCCACCCCCGAACCACTTCGATCGCGGTCGCAGCGAAGCGCGCGGCGGCGAGCTCGAGGCACTCGTCGAGAACCGCGTGGACGTTCGTCGGCGCGCGGTGGAGCTCGGGTGGGCGCCCGAATGCCGTGATCTCGGCGACCACGTCGGCGAGGTGCTCCACGCCAGCCGCGATCTTGCCCGCGAGCTCCCGACCCTCCGTGTCGCCCGCCCGGCTGAGGCGCTGGTCGAGGTGGCGGGCGTACAGACGCAGGCCGGCGAGCGGGTTCTTGATCTCGTGGGCGACCTGCGTCGCCATCCGGCCGAGCGCCGCGAGCGCGCCGCTCCTCAGGCGCTCGAGCTCGTGCGTGTTGCGGACCGCGATCGCCGCCTGCGACGAGAAGAGCGCGAGCAGCTCGAGGTCGTCGTCGGTGGGCTCGACGCGCGTCGGCGTCTCGATGACGAGCGCTCCCGTCGGCCCGCGCTGGACGACGAGCGGTGCCGCGACGATCGTGCCCGCCTCGGCGTCGCCGCCTGCCGAGCGGGTGATCGGCACCCCCTTCTCCATCGCGGTGGTCGCGGCCGCCTCGAGCGCCTCCCACGAGGGCGGAGGCGACCCGGCGCTCGCCATCGGCACGAGGCGTCCGCGCTCGAGCTGGAAGACGACGCAGCGCTCAGCCTCGGTCGCCTCGACCGTGGCCTGGGCGACCGAATCGAGCACGCGCTCCATAATCCCGGACGAGGCGAGCGTCTGACCGACGGTGAGGAGCCGCTCGCGGTCGCGCGCCCATCGTCGCGTGGCGAGCGCGCGCTCGATCTTCGTGCGGAGCTCGTCGCGCACGAACGGCTTCGTCAGATAGTCGAAGGCGCCGCGCCTGACCGCCTGCACGGCGTTGTCGATCGTGCCGTGGGCGGTCATGATGAGCACCGGCAACCGGCGCTGCTGCGCGTGGAGCGCCTCCATGAGCTGGACCCCGTCCATCGGTCCCATGCGCAGATCGATGAGCGCGAGATCGAATCGCTGCACGGTGGCGGCCTCCAGCGCGCGGCGCGGCTCACCCACCGGGGTGACGTCGAAGCCCATCGCTGCGAGGCGCATCGTAAGCACCTCGAGGATCGCCGCGTCGTCGTCGACAACGAGAACCTTCCGCGTCACTGTAGCGGGGTCCGCGGGGCCGGCCCGATCGGTGGGTGGCCGTGGGACTGATCGCCCTTCGAGCGCGGGCTTCGCCCGCGCAACCGATCCTGGGGGAGGCTCGGAGGGGGCCGTCGAGGCCCCCTTCGATGATCTGGGTGGCCTGAGACGGCGCGGTTCACTTCTTCTCTCCGCGGCGCTCGATGCGGAGGTCGAGCTCCTTCAGCCGCTCCAGGTCCGCCTCGCGCTTGGCGAGGTCCTCGCGGAGCCGCGCGATCTCCCGCTGGAGCGCGAGAATCGACGCCACCGTGTTCCGGCTCATCCGGACCCGCGCGTCCGCGCCGTGTCTCGCGAGGTACGCGTCGTAGGCGGCCACGGCCCCCGCGTAGTCGCCCTGCTCGACGAGGCGGTCGGCTTTCACGAGCTCCGGCCCATACCACCACGGCCACGGAGGCAGGGAGGCGCAGCCACCGGCGAGAAGGGCGAGGAGCAGGGCGACGACCGATATCCTCATGCGCGCGGCAGGAGCACGGTGAAGCGGCTCCCTTTTCCTTCGCGCGACTCGGCGGTCACGCGACCGCCGTGGGCGTCCACGATGCCGCGCACGATCGCCAGGCCCAGGCCCGTGCCGCCCCGCTCGCTGTGGGCCTGGCGGTAGGCCTCGAAGATGTGCGGCAACGCATCGGCGGGGATGCCGACGCCCGTGTCCTCGACCTGGAGCTCGAGCTCCGGGCCGGTGTCGATCAGTCGCACGACGACGCGCCCCCCGCGCGGGGTGAAGCGGATCGCGTTGGCGCCGAGGTTGACGACCAGCTGGTGGAGGCGCTCCTCGTCGCCGCGATACGTAAAGTCCGCTCCGAGGCGCTCGCGCTCGAGGGTGATGCCCGCCTCCTCGGCCTGCGGGTGGATCTCCTCGACGACGCGGTCCACGAGCCACGCCAGATTGAGCGGCTTACGGTCGAGCTCCACGAGCCCCGCCCGCAGGCGCGACGTCTCGAGGATCTGATTGACGAGCCGGAGCAGCCGCTCGGAGCTCTGCCCGATGATGTCCATGAGGCGTTCCTGCTTCTCCGTGAGCGGTCCGGGGACGCCGTCGCGGAGGAGATCGGCGGCGCCGCGGATCGACGTGAGCGGCGACCGGAGCTCGTGTGAGACGGTCTCGAAGAAATCCCGCTTCATATCGTCCATCTCGCGCAGCCGGCTCGCCATCGAGTTGAACGATCGCGCGAGCGCCCCGATCTCGTCACGGCTCTCGACCACGATGGGCTCACGAAACGCGCCCGCGGCGACCTCGGCCGTCGCCGAGGACAGGAGGGCGAGCGAGCGGGTCATCCGCTGGGCGACGACGGCGGTACCGAGCAGCGCCAGGCAGACGGCGGCGGTGAGCGCGATCAGGACTGCGGTCCACGTGCGCGACTCGAGGCGGGCGGCCTCGGCCTGTGCCGCGAGAACCCGCGTATGGGTCGCGGCCATCAGCCCGTCGAGGTTCTCCTGGACGTCCTCGGTGAGCACCCGAGCGTCGGCGTCGGTGAGACGCAGCGCGCGCGCCCGCTCGCCGCGCTGGAGGAGCGCCTGTTCCTCGGCGACGACGCGCCGGTAGCCCTCGAACGCGGCGCTCGCCTCGCGGAGATAAAACGCCTCCCGCTCGCTCACCGCGTACTCGGCGAGACGATCGAGGTTGTCGGCGACCCGCGCCGCTCGCTCGGTCCACGCCGTGGCGTACCGCGCGTCGCCCAGCACGATCGCGCGCGCCTCGAGGCGCACGAGTGGGGCGATCGCCTCGCGCGCCGACGCGGTGAGGCGTAGCGCGGGGACCGTCCGCGTCGCGATCTCCCGGTTGACCGACACGAGACGGCCCAACGCGCGAAGGCTCAGAAACCCGACGCCCGCGAGGACGACGATCACGAGAGCGGAAGTCAGGAAGATTTTCGAGCCGAGCCGCATGCCCCCCTCTGTCCTACCGACCGGGGCGGCCGGCGGGCGCGGTCGCCGGCGGGGCCGCCGGAGCCAGCTGAGTCGCCACGAGCTTTGCGATTAGTCGTCGCTGCCGTCGAATACCGAGACCTCGACGACAAGGGTGGTACGACCACGATGCACGATCTGGGCCTCGGCTGTCAATGTCCCACGGGTGGCGTTCCGGATAAGGTTGACCGACAGCTGGAGGGTCAGCGGGAACAGGTCCGGGCGGACCATGGGCCTCGATCATCGTCCCGCGGGCCCACGCGTTGATCTTCTGGGCGAACTCCTCCGGCGTCACGTCACTCACCCCCGCGAAGGTCCGCATAGACGTTACGCCCGCGCGTCTCGCGCAAGAGCAGGCTCAGGAGAGCGGCAGCCAGCGCGAGGGCCGCGCAGGCGGCGAACGCCCCCGCGTACGCCTCGAGCGGGTAGACGCGCGCCCCGCCCGAGACGGCCCCCGTCCAGCGCGCGTCCAGGACCGCGCCGAGCGGCCCCTGCGTGAGCGCGGCACCCAGGAAGCCTCCGAGGTTCACGACCGCGACCGCGATGCCGGCGAGTCGGGGCGGATTCACCTCGCGGCCGAGCGGCCACGTGAGCACGAAGGCGGCGCTGAGGGCGCCCATCGCGAAGAAGAGCGCGTACACGCCGCCGAGCGGGAGCACGCCGAGGGTCGTGATCAGCACGAGCCACAGCACGAAGGAGCACGACGCGAGGGCGACGTACGGCAGCTTCCGACGCCCGAGCACGCGGTCGGACACGAAGCCCGTGAGCGGCGCCGAGCCGAGCAGCGCCAGTGACGGGGCGGTCGCGTAGAGCGCGGCGTCGCGCGCCGAGAGGCCGTAGACGTCGCGCAAGTACGGCACGATCCAGAGCGACAGGTTGCCGAACGCGGAGTACAGGCAGAAGAACGCGAGGAATGGCGGCCACGTGTGCGGATTGCGCAGCACCCGGACCAATCCGACCACGACCGCGCGCACGGCCGGCGTCGCGTCCGTGGTGCGCTCGTCAGGTCCATCACGCACGACCGCGAAGCAGAGGAGAGAGACCGCGAGCGTGCCGAGGCCCACGACGCCGAGCGCGCCGCGCCATCCCGCGACCGCGACGAGGAGGGCGAGGGGGGCCGTCGAGGCGAGGGCGCCCATGAAACCGACGGTCGCCGTCACGGCCGAGAGAAAGCCGAAGCGTCCGGGCGGGAACCACGTCGCGGCGACCTTGAGGGCGCCGATGAACGTCGTGGCGGCGCCGAGACCCACCGCGAACCGTGCGGCGAACAGCGCCCATGGGGTCGCCGCGAGCCCCATCGCGACGGTCCCGAACCCCATGACGAGCCCGCCGGCGGAGACGACGCGCCGGACGCCGAACGCGTCGATGCAGAGCCCTGCGGGGATCATGAGGCCGGCGTACGCGTAGAAGTAGGTCGCCGACAGGAGTCCGACGATCGCGGCCGTGGTGTTGAAGTCGTGCATGAGGTCCTTCGCGATGATCCCCGGCGCGCTCCGGTGGAAGAACGCGATGAGGAACAGGAGCGCCGGCAGGGCCCACATCGCCCACCCGCGGCGCGCGTCCGACACGGCGACGAGCATCATCGCGCCGCGGAGACCGCCTGCGCGTCGGGGAAATGCATACCGCTTAGTGATACCATAGGCGCCGTCCCGATCGAGGCGTGCACTTTTCCCGGAGGACTGTCGTGGAGTTCGGCTTCGCCCTTCCCGGTCGCGGCCCGCTCGCCCAGCCCGACGTCGTGCTCCGGATGGCGGCGCAGGCCGAGTCGCTCCGCTTCGACTCGATCTTCGTGACCGACCACGTGGTGCTCCCCGCCTCGATGGCGCGCTCCGTCTACCCGTACTCGACGACGGGGCAGCTGGCGGGCGGCGCCGCGCAGGATTATCTCGAGCCGCTCGCGATGCTGGGCTACCTCGCCCACGCGACGAAGCGGGTGCGCCTCGGGACGAGCGTCCTCGTCGTCCCCTATCGGAACCCGCTCGTGACGGCCAAGACCCTCGCGACGATCGACCAGCTCTCGCGCGGGCGCCTCATCCTCGGCGCGGGCGTCGGGTGGCTCCGGGAGGAGTTCGAGGCGCTCGCGGCCCCCGCGTTCGAGGAGCGCGGCGCGGTGACCGACGAGTACCTCCGGCTCATGCGCGCGACCTGGACCACCGATCCCGTCACGTTCGAGGGTAAGCACTACCGGGTCCGGGACGTCCACGCGCTGCCGAAGCCCGCGCAGCGGGGTGGGATCCCGATCTGGATCGGCGGTCACACCGACGCCGCGCTCAAGCGCGCTGGCACTCTCGGCGACGCCTGGCATCCGATCGGCCTCCGGCCGCCCGCGATGCTGCTGCCAGACGAGTACGCGCAGAAGGTCAAGCAGATCCACGCGTGGGCCCAGCGCGCGGGGCGCGATCCGAAGGCGTTCACGCTCACGTTCCGCGCGCCGATGGAGGTGCGGCCGCGAGGGACCAAGGCCGCGAGGGGCGAGCGGCCGCGGCTCCAAGGCACGGCGGCGGAGGTCGCGGCCGACCTCCAGCAGTACGCCGCGCTGGGCGTGACGCACTTCGTCTTCGACCCGACGGTGCCCGACCTCAGGGCGGTCCTGGCCAACATGGCGCGCTTCGCCGACGACGTGCGGCCGAAGCTCAAGCGCGTCCGCGCGTGATCACGCACGCAGAGGCGTGCGCGCTGATCGAGACCCCCGACGCGGGGCTCGACGAGCTCCTCGCGCGCGCGGGCGAGGTGCGCGACCGCGGCCGGGGACGCGTCGTCACCTTCTCGGCCAAGGTCTTCGTGCCGCTGACGACCCTCTGCCGCGACTACTGCGGCTATTGCACCTTCCGGCGCGATCCCGGCGAGCCCGGCGCCCATACGATGACGCCCGAGGAGGTGCTGGCGCTCGCCCAGGCAGGCGCCCGGCTCGGCGCGAAGGAAGCGCTCTTCTCGCTCGGTGACAAGCCGGAGGCGGCCTTTCCCGTCCACCGCGAGTTCCTGCGCCGCCACGGCCACCGCACCACGCTCGGCTACCTCCGCGCGGTCTGCGAGCTCACGCTGCGCGAGTCACCGCTCCTGCCCCACGTCAACCCGGGGCTCATGGTCGAGCGCGACCTCGCCGCCCTCCGCGAGGTCAGCGTGAGCATGGGCCTCATGCTCGAGACCGTCGCGGAGCGGCTCGGCAGCCCCGGGCTGGCGCACGACCGGGCACCCGACAAGGCGCCGGCCCGGCGCCTCCGCACGATCGCGCTCGCGGGCAAGCTCTCGATCCCGTTCACGACGGGCATCCTCATCGGCATCGGTGAGACGCTGCGCGAGCGGGTGGACGCCCTCGCGGCGATCCGCGACCTCCACGAGCGGTACGGTCACCTCCAGGAGGTCATCATCCAGAACTTCCGCGCGAAGCCGCGCATTCCGATGCGGGATCATCCCGAGCCGCCGCTCGCGGACATGCTCCGCACGCTCGCCGTCGCGCGGCTCCTGCTCGGGCCCGACGTGAACATCCAGGCGCCGCCGAACCTCTCGCCGCGCGCCTACCCGCGCCTCCTCGCTGCGGGGCTCAACGACTGGGGCGGCATCTCACCGCTCACCCCGGACCACATCAATCCCGAGAAGCCGTGGCCGCTGATCACAGAGCTGCGCCGCGCCACCGAGGGCATGGGCTTCGTCCTCCGCGAGCGCCTCGCGATCTATCCCGAGTTCGCGACGCGCGCGGAGTTCCTGGACGAGGCGGTGCGCGCGCGCGTCGCGTCGCTCGTCGACGGCGACGGCCTCGTGAGGGAGTCCCATGAACACTGGCGCCGCTGGTAGCCTCTCCGCCGTCCTCGACTGGGCGTCGCGCGACGTCCGCCGCATCCTCGTCGGCGTCCTCGACGGCGGCGAGCTCTCCGTCGATCACGGCATCGCGCTGACGGGCGCGGTCGGCCGCGACCTGCACGCCCTCACGCTCGTCGCCGACGAGCTGCGCCGCCGGCAAGTCGGCGACGTCGTGACGTACGTCGTCAACCGCAACATCAACTTCACCAACGTCTGCATCAAGCACTGCGGCTTCTGCGCGTTCAGCCGCGACCACCGCGAGGAGGAGGGGTACCTGTTGCCCCTCGACGAGGTCGTCCGGCGCGCGCGGGAGGCGTGGGAGCTCGGCGCGACCGAGGTCTGCATCCAGGCCGGGCTGCCGCCGAAGCTCGACGGGCGCTACTACATCGACCTCACGCGCGCGATCAAGGGCGCCCTGCCCGGGCTCCATCTGCACGCCTTCTCGCCCGAGGAGGTCCTGTACGGCTCGGTGAGGTCGGGGCTCCCGATCCGGGAGTACCTGACGGAGCTCCGGGCGGCGGGGCTCGGGACCCTCCCCGGCACGTCGGCCGAGATCCTCGACCAGGAGATCCGCGACCGGATCTCGCGCGGCCGGATCACCGTGGACCAGTGGGTCGAGGTCATCACGACCGCGCACGCGCTCGGCATCCGCACGACGTCCACGATCATGTACGGCCACGTCGAAACGCCCGCCCACTGGATCCGCCACATGGCGCTGTTGCGCTCCATCCAGAAGGACACGGGCGGGTTCACCGAGTTCGTCCCGCTCTCCCTGATCCACTCGGAGGCGCCGATGTACGCCAAGCGCCTCGTGGACGGCGTACGGCCCGGCGCCACGGGCATCGAGGTCGTCAAACTGCACGCGCTCGCGCGCCTGATGCTGGGCGCCGCGCTGCGGAACATCCAATCGTCGTGGGTGAAAGAGGGGCCGAAGCTCGCGCAGCTCCTGCTCGACGCCGGCGCCAACGACCTGGGGGGCACGCTGATCAACGAGTCGATCTCGACCGCCGCCGGCGCGCAGCACGGGCAACTCGTCGGGCCCGCCGAGCTCCGGCGTCTCGTCCGCGACGCGGGGCGGCTCCCCGCGCAGCGCGACACGCTCTACGCCATCGTGCAGATCTATAGAGACGGCGAGGATCCCGAGTCGCCGCTCGACCGGATCGACGACGCGGAGGCGCGTTTCGGCTCGTACCGTCGCCTGATCGCGTCGGGCGAGTTCCGGTATACGCGCAGGTAGCCGTGCGCGGTGCGCTGTGGTATTAATTCACTTCGCGTTCACCCACACCCCTTCCAGAGGAGGCTGCCTGTGGCGAAGATGATGACGAAATCCGCGACCCTGGGGCACCTTGCGCAGAAGACGACGCTGTCGAAGAAACAGATCGCGGACGTCCTCGACGAGATGCTCTCCCTCGCCTGCAAAGAGGCCAAGAACGGATTCGTGCTGCCGGGCTTCGGCAAGCTCGTCCTCGCCAACCGCAAGGCGCGGATCGGAAGGAACCCCCAGACGGGCGAGCCGCTCAAGATTCCGGCGAAGCGTGTCTGCAAGTTCCGCCTCGCCAAGAGCCTGAAGGACGCGGTGCTTGGGAAGAAGTAGGACCCGGGCGAAGGCAGAGATCCCGACCTCTGCCCGCTCCGGGGGCGGGCGCGTCCCCGCCACGACGCCCGCCTCCTCGAGGCTCCCGAGAGTCTGGCAGGGGATCGGCTATCGCCCCCTGCCGGACGCCGGGAACGCCCGCCCCCTCTTCGAGTTCGCCGCCCTTCCCTGGCCCGCGACCGACGCGATCTTCTTGGCCTGGGGCGCGTTCGCGGCGGCCAGCAGCGACGAGCGTCTGGTCGGCGCGCTCGTGGCCGATCGGAGCGGGAGCGACGCGATGGTGCACGGCCCCGTCGTGATCGTGGAAACCGACCCGCTCGAGATCGCGGCCCAGCTCGTGGCGGCGGCGCTTGACGACGCGACGGCGTCCGGAATCACAACCGTGTTCGCCCGGCCGCAGGGCCTCGACCGCGTGTGGGTCCGCTACGGCTTCATCCCGGTGCCGGAGAGCACGCTGCCCGCCGGCCTCACCCGCCCGGCGGGCGCGGGGCTCTACGCGTGGCGCGGCGGCAGCGCGCTCTGGACGCTGCGGGAAGCCACGCCCGCGTGACATGCGCCTGACCGCGATCGCCGGTGGCACGGGCGCGGCGAAGCTCCTGCGCGGCCTCGCGGCCGCGGTGCCTCGGAGTTCGCTCACCGTGATCGGCAACACCGGTGATGACGCCGAGATCTGGGGTCTCCACGTTTCCCCCGACCTCGACACCGTGATGTACGCGCTCGCGGGTCGGCTCGACGCGGCCCGCGGCTGGGGCCTCGCGGGCGAGACGTTCCGCTGCCTCGAGGCGATGGGCGACCTCGGCGCCGAGACGTGGTTCAACCTGGGCGACCGCGACCTCGCCACGCATCTCTACCGGACGCGCGCGCTCCGCGAGGGTCGACCGCTCTCGGCGGTGACGGCCGAGCTGTGCCGTCGCCTGAGCGTGGCGGCGCGCATTCTCCCGATGAGCGACGAGCCCGTGCGCACGCGGGTCCGGACCCCCGACGGTTGGCTCTCGTTCCAGGAGTATTTCGTGCGCGAGAAAGCCCAGGTCCAGGTCCTCGACGTCGAGTACGCGGGAGCCCCCGCGGCCCGGCCGGCTCCTGGCGTGCTCGAGGCGATCCGCGCAGCCGAGCTGGTCGTCGTCTGCCCGTCGAACCCCGTGACGTCCGTCGGTCCGGTGCTTGCCGTACCCGGCATCGCGGAGGCGCTCGCCGCCGCGCGCGCCCGCGTCGTCGCGGTAAGCCCGATCGTGGGCGGCGCCGCCGTGAGCGGGCCGGCCGGCGAGCTCATGCGAGCCCGTGGCCTGACCGTCTCCGCCGTCGGGGTCGCCGCGGCATACGCACCGTGGCTCGGGACGCTCGTCATCGACCGGAGCGACGCGCCGCGCGTCGCCGAGCTGGCGCGCCGAGGCGTCAAGGCCGTGCTCGCCGACATCCTCATGACGGACCGTGACCGGGAGATTGCCCTGGCGCG
>WNEW01001651.1_pt1 | contig 10890 bp, 9 predicted proteins | sample 5399891 | NCBI WGS metagenome assembly WNEW01 (sample SAMN13153336, study PRJNA577476) | soil metagenome | isolation source: 40 cm grassland meadow soil pre-rain plot 5 | place: USA:California | collected 2015-09-08 | reverse complement strand
GCGGCGGCCAGTCGCTGCCCCGCTTCTTCACGATCTTGATACATGGATCGGTACCCCGTGCAGGCTCAGGAAGAACACTGTAGCCGAACGTCCTGGTTGTCGCCTCCGTCGCGTTCGAGTAAAGGGAATTTTCACTCGGTCTCCGGCTGCTTGTTGGCCAAGTGTGCTAAGATGGACACAATTTCGAAGGCTGGCGTAGCTCAATCGGCAGAGCAGCGGTTTTGTAAACCGCAGGTTGGAGGTTCGATTCCTCTCGCCAGCTCCATACCAAGCTTTGCTTGAACCGCGGCGTTCGATCACATCGCCGCGGAGAGTTCCTTTGCCACCAGGAGGCTATGATTCTTTCACCATTCCATGCGTTCCGCCGAGGCGAGCATCGATCTGAAACTGTCCTCATTGGCTGATCATTTCGAGAGCTGCTTCACGGAGCGCGTACGATGCCTCTGACCCAGTCCCTGGCGGACGTGCCGGCCACGGAACCATACCCGGCCAGCACTTCTCAAGGCGCCGCGAACAAATCCCAGTTTCTGTTGCTGCAGACGATCGTGGTCATCGTCCTGTCGTATGAACTTCTGTTCAGCTTTGACACTCTGCTGAGCTCCACGGTCCAAGCACTCGTTGTCGTAGGACTGTTGCTGTCTGTGCCCTCCTTGATGCTGGTACCTACCCATGTGTGGGAGGCGAGCTGGTTCATCGGTGCCTTGATCATCGGCGATACGGCCATTACCAGCTCTATCATCTACCTGTCAGGCGACGTCGGATCGGACCTGTACCTGACCTATTTCCTCATCATCTTCCTGGCCGGATCCACCCATACATTGAACCAGCACATCGCCTTCTCAGCGACCCTGTGCGCCGTCTATGGGCTGATCCTCTATTGGGGATCCAGCGAGACCGATCTTGGGTTGGAGGGTAAACTCCTCCGGATCCCTGTCCTCCTCATCATGGCGACGTTCTACGGGGTCGGCGCCGAAACGGCCCGAAGAGAACGGAGGCAGAAGGCCGGACTTATAGACAGCATCACCGCGTTGAAGCAGGCGGAAGAAGAGCGAGAGAAACTGATTCTTCAGCTTCAAGATGCGCTGGGCAATATCAAAACGCTGCATGGATTGCTGCCGATCTGTTCGTTGTGCAAAAAGATACGCGATGACACGGGGTACTGGAACCAAATTGAATCCTACATTCGAAGATATTCAGACGCGGACTTTTCTCACGGGATCTGTCCCGAATGTCTCAACAAACGGTTTCCTACCTAAAAGACGGAGGCACTCATTCTACCCGACAAGTCCGCCGCTCTCCGAGACACATTGACTCCTGTCGCACACCCCAGATAGCTTACCTGCCGCTTTAAATTACTTTCCTAGGAGCTTGACAGAACAAACAATTGTGAATCTAGACTCTCGTCAGTTCGACCTACTCAACTCCCCGACCCTGAAAGATTCGTTGCCGTCGTGAAGAGCCGTGCAGCGCGGCGAACAGATGGCCTCTGAAGATCAACATCGCCACCGCCGCCGGTGGTGTCAGCACGATCACAAGCGTCGATCCGGCTTCGCTCGGCAGACCGAGGTAGCTCAGCCACGCCCTGAGGAGCGTAAAGGGAAGGACCAACACCTGAAAGAAGTCCAGGCCGGCCCCGCGCCCCAACCGTTCTGAGATGCCGAAAAAAAACGACAGGCCGAGCGGAGCCACCACGATCGCCAAGGGGAGAAACCACTCGATCCAGTTCTCGATCACGAACTCGTAGCTCTCCCGGAGGACATCCAGTGGAGAACTGTGCCGGACTTGGTAAATGACTTCCGGCGCGGGATTAAGCAGGATGAACAGCAGCAGAAAAATAGCCGCCGCAAAGAATGGCCCGTTCGGATTGGCGGCCATCCCCTGCTCCAGGAGCAGCATCGGCACCCAGAGCACGAAGCCCACGCCGATCACATCCCAGAAGTATTGACCGACGCTCCCCCGGATATCATGCCATCCCAAGCTCCGCGAGCTGGTCACCGCCTGCTCAATCAGGCTCAGCGTCGCGCCGATCACCAATGCATTCAGCGCGCCCAATACGAATCCCCCCAGGATGCCCAGCGGCGAGACCAGGAAAGTCACCCCCACCATCACAATGGCAAAGACAACCACCGCGATGGCAATGACCCAGCTTCGACCGAAGGACCGCACAGTCGCCCGCAGCGCATGCTGATACAGGCGAAGTGTAGCGCGCACGATGTCGTTCATCGATCCGCTCGACAATGACCGCAGCTATCAGTCCGATCCCTTGGACGTCCTCATCCGCCTCGCCGCCGCTCTCGCGAGCCACGCACGCGGGACCACCCGACTCAGCAGGGCGAGGACGCGCCCTCGCCAGCCGATCGTGACGACGGTCGGACCGCGCCCCAGCGCAGCCAGCGAGACGGCAACCACCTTGGCCGGGGTTTGTAGCCCGAGCGGGTTACTGGGACGGACCCCGGCGGTGGTGTGGAAATCCGTCTCGGTTGAGCCTGGACAGCAGGCCTGGATATGCACCCCAAACGGTCGAACCTCTTCCGCGAGCGCCTCTGACAGCGAGATGAGAAAGGCCTTCGTCGCGGCATACTCGGCCATGCAGGGAAGCGGGAAGAGACCGGCGATCGAAGAGACATTGATGATGCCGCCTGAGCGGCGTTCAATCATGCCGGGCAGAAACAAACGGATGCTCTCCACGATCGTATCGACATGCAGCCGCAACATCTCCTGGATGCGCGCCATCGGCATATCCACGAACTCCCCGACTAGCCCGAAGCCGGCATTGTTGACCAGGAGGTCGAGCGCGCCGCGACGCTGACGGGCCGCGGCATACAGCCGATGAGCGGCCTCCGGCTGCGCCAGATCCGCCGCTTCCATGTCGACGGTCACGGGGTATCGGCCGGCGAGGTCCGATGCGAGGCGATCCATGCGCGGCTTGTCCCGGGAGACCAGCAGCAGATCGTATCCCCTGGCGGCCAGCGCGCGAGCGTATTCGGCGCCGAGCCCGCGGGAGGCGCCGGTAATAACTGCAAACGGCCGCATGTCTTCTGAAGCCTCCACGTCGCCCTCTCTTGTGAGGACAATAATCTGGACCGTCCCCCGCGGTCAAGCCGCGCGCTTGACCACTCATCGAATCGCGTCTATAAGCAGTAATCGGAACAAGAACCGCCCCGACCCGAACCGGCGGTTTTTTGTATCCTTCCCACAGAATCCGTTGACTTACTCTACGGCGTGATTATCAAGTCGCTCTAGATCAGGATGTCTTCGGGCAATGTGAGGAGAGAGCCGACATGGACATGAACCGGATGACAGTGAAGCTCCAGGAGGCGTTACAAACCGCGTCCGCCCACGCGATGCGACGCAGTCATCAAGGCATCGATGTGGAGCATCTCCTGCTGGCCTTGGTTGAGCAAGCGGACGGACTGGCCGGACCACTGCTTGAACAGGCGGGCATCTCGGTCACGTCCGTGAGTGGCGCCTTGGAACAGGCCCTGGCCAAGGTCCCGCAGGTCCAGGGGGCCGGGGCAGGACCCGGGCAGATCCATCTCACATCGCGCCTCTCGCAAGTGTTGACCCGTGCCGAGCAGGAGATGCGTGGGCTCCGAGATGAATACCTGAGCGTCGAGCACGTCCTGTTGGCAATGGCGGAAGAGGGCGGCGTCCTCCGACGCCTGGGGCTCACCCGCGATCGGCTCCTGACCTCGCTCCAGCAGGTCCGCGGCCACCAGCGCGTGACCAGCCAGGACCCGGAGAGCACCTACCAATCGTTGGAGAAATACGGCCGGGACCTCACCAGGCTGGCAGGACAAGGGAAGCTCGACCCCGTCATCGGACGCGACGAGGAAATCCGCCGCGTGATTCAGATCCTGTCCCGGCGCACCAAGAACAACCCGGTCCTCATCGGCGAGCCCGGCGTCGGCAAGACGGCGATCGTGGAGGGCCTCGCCCAGCGGATCGTGAAGGGAGACGTTCCGGAAGGCCTGAAGCAGAAGCGCCTGATCGTGTTGGACATGGGCGCGTTGGTGGCCGGAGCCAAATTTCGAGGCGAGTTTGAAGAGCGGCTCAAGGCTGTCCTGAAGGAAATCCAGGCGGCCGAAGGTCAGGTGCTCCTGTTCATCGACGAGCTCCACACGGTGGTCGGAGCCGGGGCGGCCGAAGGCGCCATGGATGCCGCGAACCTCCTCAAGCCGATGTTGGCCCGAGGCGAATTGCACATGATCGGCGCCACCACGCTGGACGAGTATCGCAAGCACATCGAGAAGGATGCGGCGCTCGAACGGCGCTTCCAGCCCGTCCTCGTGGACCAGCCATCGGTCGAGGACACGATCTCGATCCTGCGGGGCCTGAAAGAACGGTACGAGGTGCACCACGGCGTGAGAATCAAGGATGCCGCGCTGGTGGCCGCTGCGAGGCTCTCCCACCGGTACATCAGCGACCGGTTTTTGCCCGACAAAGCGATCGATTTGATGGATGAGGCGGCGGCCCGTCTTCGGACCGAGATCGACAGCCTGCCGGCCGAGCTGGACGAAGTGTCGCGCAAAGTGATGCAGCTGGAGATCGAGCGCGAGGCCCTCCGCAAGGAGACCGACCAGGGCAGCCGGGCTCGGCTGGAGACGCTGGAGCAGGAGCTGACCGAGAAGACTCGGGAGCTCAACACGCTCAAGGCCCAATGGGATGCCGAGAAAAACTCCGTCGGCCGCCTCCGCAAGCTCCGCCAGCAGATCGAAGAGGTCAAGCACAAGATCGAGCAGGCGGAGCGGGCGTACGATCTCAACCGCGTCGCTGAGCTGCGCTACGGCGAACTGCCCCGGCTGGAACGGGAGCTCGCCTCTGAGGAAGCAGCCCTCGCCAAGAAACAGGGGGAGAGCCGACTGCTCAAGGAAGAGGTCGACGAAGAGGACATCGCGCTGGTGGTCAGCCGCTGGACGGGAATTCCCGTGACCCGCTTGATGGAGGGCGAGATGGACAAGCTCCTTCGCCTTGAAGAGCTGCTGCACCGCCGCGTCGTGGGCCAAGACGAAGCCGTCCGAGCGGTGGCGGACGCCGTGTTGCGGGCTCGCTCAGGCATCAAGGACCCGAACCGGCCGATCGGCTCATTTCTCTTTCTGGGTCCCACGGGAGTCGGAAAGACCGAGTTGGCGCGCGCGTTGGCCTCCACTCTGTTCGATGATGAGGCCAATCTGATCCGGATCGACATGTCCGAGTACATGGAAAAGCACACGGTGGCCCGGCTGATCGGCGCTCCGCCCGGATACGTGGGCTATGAGGAAGGGGGCCAGCTCACGGAGGCGGTCAGGCGTCGGCCGTTCTCCGTGATCCTCTTCGACGAGATCGAAAAGGCGCATCACGACGTCTTCAACGTCCTGTTACAAGTGTTAGACGACGGCCGCCTGACCGACTCACAAGGGCGGACGGTGGATTTTAAGAACACGGTGCTGATCATGACCTCGAACCTGGGGAGCCAGGAGATCCTGGAGGCGCAGCAGCGGAGGATGCCATACGACAGAATGCGGGACATGGTGATGGCCGAACTCCGGCGGCACTTCCGCCCCGAGTTCTTGAACCGAGTGGACGAAACGGTGGTGTTCCACCCTCTCACGAGCGATCACCTGACCAAAATCGTGGAGATCCAACTGGCCAGGCTGCGGGACCGTCTTGCCGAACGGCGCATTGCGTTGGTGCTCACGACGGCCGCAACCGCCGACCTGGCGCAGCGAGGATACGACCCTGTCTATGGGGCGCGTCCTCTCAAGCGGCTGATCCAACTGGATCTCGAGACGCCGATTGCCCGCCTTCTCGTGAAGGGCGAACTCCGGGACGGTGGCACCGCGAAGGTGGATGTCAAGGATGGGAAGATTGTGGTCATCCCCTCTCGCTCGTTGTAGGGGCAAGCGTAGTACCTTGACGCGACGTGCGTCGGGCGAAGCGCCGCTAGGCAATGGCGCGTCAGTTGTACCAGCCGGCAATGGCGTTCGGTCCCCATAACAAGGTGGGCGTTGCCCACACCATTTCCGGCCTGAATAAGGGGGCCGCCACCTTGATACGGCGAGCCACCTTTTCCTGCACAGAGCTTCAAAGACACGTTGTAAGGGTTCGCGAGCGTCGGTCCCCCGACTACGCTTGCCCCTACAACGAGCGAGAGTTAATCCAAGCAAGGAGGTGCGATCATGAGCCTGGTGCGTTGGGATCCGTTCCGGGAGTTGGAAGACATGTCAGACCGACTCAACCGGATGTTCGGTCGTCCAGTGGCGAGACCTGAGAGCGGGAAAGAGGCCATCACCGTCGCTGATTGGATACCCGCTGTGGACATCAGTGAGACGGACGCCGAATACCTCATCAAGGCCGAGTTGCCGGAGGTCAAGAAAGAAGACGTGAAAGTGACGGTTCAGCACGGCGTCCTGACGATCCATGGGGAACGCAAGCATGAGAAGGAGGAGAAAGGCAAGAGATACCACCGCGTGGAGCGTTCCTACGGAAGCTTCACGCGCAGTTTCACGCTGCCCGATGAGGTGGACGAAACCAAGGTCAGAGCGGAGTATAAGGACGGAATGCTGCACCTCCACCTGCCGAAATCGGAAAAGGCCAAGCCGAAGGCGATCGACGTGAAGCTGGGGTGAAGACCCACGCGCGGGTCTTGACTTTGGGCAAGGCAGGATTATCTCGCGGGCGTAACCTCATCAGCCACTGACTATCACACAGGCGAATGACGAGTGACGGGCTTGGTGGGCGGCTGATGAGCTATCGAGAAAGGAGGGTTTACCATGACACTGACGACTTACTCGCAAGTTGATGATCAAATGGATCGACTCTTGAATGAGGTGTTCGGCACTCTGAGTGGACGCGCACTGGCGTGGGCTCCGGCCTGCAACACCTATGAGGACGAGCAGGGTTTTTGGGTGGAGGCTGCAGTCCCGGGCTTCGACCAGAAGGACATCGAGATCGCGGTTGAAGACGGCGTCCTGACGGTGAAAGGCGAGCGCAAGAACGAGACGCCTGAGCCCAACCGGACCTACTTCGTCCGCGAAATTGGAAGGGGGGCATTCTCCCGTTCGTTCAGGCTCCCATCCAACGTGGATCCGAACAAGGTGTCGGCGTCCTACAAGCAGGGCGTGCTGACCATCGAGCTGCCGAAGCGGGAGGAAGCGAAGCCTCGCCGCATCACGATCGAGACCCAGTAAGCATGCGAATGCCACCGGAGCCGCCGGACAGAATCCGGCGGCTCCGGTGTGTCTACCCAATCACGACCGCGCCCCCGTTCAAGTCCGTGTCTCCGCCACTCAGCCGGCGTTTCTCCACCCGCCACTCGACCGGTGAGATTTCCAGGAGATGGCCTTTGACCGTGAGGAATTCCCCCTTCTGGACCACCACGCGGCCGTTCTCCTTCAATTCCGCCTGCAGCGCCACCTTGCCGCTTTCGACATGGGTGAGCAGCAGGCCGGCCGGCAGCTTGGTCAACTCATAGGCCCGACGTTCGTTAAAGGCGATCGTGCTGTCCACCACCTTTGCCACGACTCTTCCCACGTTATCGTACAAGACGAAATTCACCAGGAGCGGCCCACCGGGTCTCCGGAGCGCAAGCATGAGCTGCGGCACGCCTTCAATTTCCACCGCCCCATCGGTATTGCGATAGAGATTTGACCCGATCTCGACATCCATCTTCGTTCCCCGTTACCAGTGTCCCGACTTTGGCGTTGCGCTTCCTGTGTTACCCCTTACCCCTCACGCCTTACCGCTCACGCCTTACGGCTTCTTGATCCGGTGCAGGATCAACGCCACGCAGCCGGCCAGCAGTCCTCCGCCCACGATGGCCGTCAATAACTCCACCAGCTTGTCCTCCCAGAGCGATCCTTGAGCCACTATCACCTCACGGATGCCGCCTTGGAGCATGATCACCGACAAGGCCATCGTCGCGCCGATCACAAACCACCAGGCGAAGATTCTGAAAGAGACCATGGTCTAGAGATCCACGCGGCGATCCAGGCTTCGATATTGGATCGCCTCAGCCAGGTGCGCAGGCTCGATCCGCTCCGACCCCGCCAGGTCGGCGATGGTCCGTGCCACGCGAAGCATACGGCCATAGGCCCGCGCGGAGAGTTTCAGGCGCGTCATGGCCTGTTCAATGAGATCCCGCCCCGCCCCATCGATCGCGCAAAACTTCTTGACCTGCCGGGACTTCAACTGAGCATTGCTGAAGAACCCTTGGTGCTGATAGCGGGCCGCCTGGCGCGCTCGGGCTGCTGTCACCCGCGCTCGGATCGAGGCCGACGTCTCCTGTTCTCCCTCCCCTCCCAATTCCTTGACCGGTACGGGAGGCACCTCGATATGGATGTCCAGGCGATCCAGCAGCGGACCGGACAAACGGGACCGGTACCGCCGAATCTGGTGGGGCGTGCAGAGGCACTCGCGAGTCCGGTCTCCGTAGTACCCGCAGGGGCAGGGATTCATGGCCGCCACCAGCATCACGCGCGCGGGATACCGCAGAGACGCGCTGACGCGCGTGAGCATGACCGTCCCATCTTCCAGCGGTTGTCTCAACCCGTCCAGCACGTGCCGTTTAAACTCCATGATCTCATCCAGAAACAACACCCCGTGATGGGCCAGCGACACTTCACCCGGACGCGGGACGGTCCCGCCGCCGATCAGCCCGGCGTCGGAGATGCTATGATGCGGGGCCCGGAACGGACGAGCCGTGATCAGCGGCCGGCCGTCGGTCAGGAGCCCGGCCACGCTGTGAACCCGCGTGGCCTCGATGGCCTCTTCCGGCTCCATGGGTGGAAGAATACCGGGCAGACGCCGGGCCAGCATCGTCTTGCCGGACCCCGGCGGGCCGATCATCAGGATATTGTGACCGCCTGCCGCCGCCACTTCGAGCGCCCGTTTGGCGTGCTCCTGTCCCCTGACGTCCGCAAAGTCATCCTCCTCGGCCGTCTGAGTCGCAAAGAGCGCCCGACGATCCACCGTCGCCGGGGAAATCGCTCGCGCTCCGTTCAGGAATTCGACCGTCTCCGGGAGTGTATGGACCGGATACGCGCTCACGCCTTCCACCACCGCCGCTTCCTCGGCATTCTCGGCCGGCAAGATCAGCGCGCGCTTATGGCGGCACGCCATCCCGATCGAGAGCGCTCCGGCAATCGGCTTGACGCCGCCGTCCAGCGAGAGTTCGCCGACCAACACACGCCCCGCCACCGCTTCCGCCGGAAGCACCTCCTGCGCCACCAGGATGCCCACCGCGATGGCCAGGTCCAGACCGGAGCCCTCTTTCTTCAGGTCCGCAGGCGCCAGATTCACCGTAATCTTTTTTACCGGGAACGAGAACCCGGTGTTCTTGAGCGCCGCGCGCACGCGGTCACGGCTTTCACGCACGGTGGCATCCGGCAGACCGACCACCGAGAACTGCGGGAGGCCGCCGCCAATGTCCACCTCCACCTCAACGAGATGCGCATCGAGCCCGACCAGCGCGGCGCTCAACACCTTGGCCAGCATGATATCCTCGTAGCTAAAAGCGAGCAGCGAACAGCGAGTAGCAAACTCCCCCTGAACGAGACCTCTTTGCTATTCGCTACTGGCTATTCGCTATTGGCTGTTCACTTCTTTCGACGTGGCCGGATTATAGGCGTGCCCTCGCAGGTTTTCAACACAGTCCTCGGGCATTGTGTATAATACGGCCCATGCCTCTGCCCGTTCCTGGTAAACAGGAATCAACCGCCACACCGATCCGCCAGCCGCCGACTCTCGTCTCTCCGTCCCGCGTACTCGCCACCCTGGGCGTCATCGCGCTGGCTTGTGTCTCCGCCTTCGCGCAGGAGACCTTGCCGGTCGGAGGAGCCTGGAAAACAGTCGCGCCGGCTCCGACGATGCGCACTGAGGTCGTCGCGGCCGCCCTGGGCGGCAAGATCTATGTGATCGGCGGATTCCATGAGCCCAGCCTGCGATACCTCACAACTTTTATGATCAGCGACACGGTGGAGGAGTACGATCCGGCCACAGACCGATGGGCGACCAAGGCGTCCCTGCCCACCGGGGTTCACCATGCCGGAGCCGGGACGGTCGGGGGACGGCTGTACGTCATCGGAGGGTTTACACGATCGTTCTTCTCGGTCTGGGGCCCTGTCGCAAGCGTGTACATGTACCAACCAGAGACCGACTCCTGGACGGAACGGGCCCCCATGCCCACCCCACGCGGGGCGCTCGCCGTCGCCGAGTCGGGCGGCCAGCTCTATGCGATCGGCGGCTATGACGGATCCGGGAACTCGGCCGCCGTCGAAGTGTATGACCCGGCCACCAATACCTGGACCAAGAAGGCCCCCCTTCCCACCCCTCGGGACCATCTGGCCGCCGCGACGGTCGGCGGGAAGGTGTACGCGATCGGCGGCCGCCTGAACCGCGACTATGGGCGCAATCTGGCGATCAACGAGGCTTACGACCCTGTCACTGACCGCTGGACACCGATGGCCTACCTGCCGACAGCCCGGAGCGGGATCACGGCGGCTGTGATTCGGGACTTCATCTACGTGCTCGGCGGGGAATCACCTGACGGAACGTTCCGCACCAACGAGGCCTACTGGCCGCGCGCCGACCGCTGGCAACCCATGGCTCCGTTACCGACCGGACGTCACGGCCTGGGCTCGGCCGCCGTGAATGACCGGCTGTATGTGATCGCGGGCGGGCCGACGCCGGGCGGGTCGTTCAGCAACGTGAACGAATTGTTCGTCCCCCCGATCACCCAGGCCGCTACTCAGCCCGAGGCCCGCGCCTCAGCCCAGCAGGTGGGGACGATCATGGCCCTGCTCGCAGTCTTTCAGGAGGCGGGCTCGCTCCCCCCGGAATCCAGCCCGGAGTCGGACCGGCTGACCAAGGCCCTCATCCAGTTTCAGGCCGCGTTCATGAAGAGCTCCAACC
>WNEW01001648.1_pt1 | contig 10897 bp, 8 predicted proteins | sample 5399891 | NCBI WGS metagenome assembly WNEW01 (sample SAMN13153336, study PRJNA577476) | soil metagenome | isolation source: 40 cm grassland meadow soil pre-rain plot 5 | place: USA:California | collected 2015-09-08 | reverse complement strand
CAGGCGCGCGGTCGGCAGGATCAAGGCGCTGGAGACGACGCTCCGCGACAAGCCCGTGACCGGCACGATCGGCATCGGCCACACACGCTGGGCCACCCACGGCCGCCCGTCCGAGGAGAACGCGCACCCGCACACGGACTGCAGCGGCGGGCTCGTCGTCGTGCACAACGGCATCCTCGAGAATTATCTCGAGATCAAGGAGCGGCTGCGCGCCGCCGGCCACACGTTCCGCTCGCAGACGGACACGGAGGTCCTCGCGCATCTCGTCGAGCACCACCTCGCGGAGACGGGACGGCTCGAGGCCGCCGTGCGTGCGGCCCTGCGCGAGGTGAGGGGCTCCTACGCCATCGGCGTCGTCAGCACGGCGGCGCCCGACCGCCTCGTGGCCGCCAAGCAGGGCGCCGGCAGCGTGGTCGTGGGCCTGGGACGCGGCGAGATGTTCATCGCCTCCGACATCCCGGCGATCCTGTCGCACACGCGGGACGTCGTGATCCTCGAGGACGACGACATGGCCGTGGTCACCGCGCACGGCGTGGAGCTGACCACGACCGGCGGCGATCCCGTGCAGCGCGAGCCGGTGAAGATCCTGTGGGATCCGATCATGGCCGAGAAGGGCGGCTACCGGCACTTCATGCTCAAGGAGATCTACGAGCAGCCGCGGGCCATCACCGACACGTTCCGCGGTCGCATCGCGCCCGAGACGGGCAGCGTCGTCCTGCCCGACGTGACCCTGGACCCGTCGACGGTGAAGGCGATCCAGCGCGTCGTGCTCGTGGCGTGCGGCACCGCGTGGCACGCGGCGACGCTGACGCGCATGATGATCGAGCGGCTCGCCGGCATCCCCGCCGAGGTCGACCTCGCCTCGGAGTTCCGCTACCGCGACGCCATCGTCGGGCCCGAAACGCTCGTCATCGCCGTGTCGCAGTCGGGCGAGACCGCCGACACGATCGGCGCCGTGAAGGCCGCGCGGCTGAAGGGCTGTCCGATCCTGGCCGTGACGAACGTGGTCGGCTCCGCGCTGGCGCGCGAGGCGACCGGCGTGCTGCAGATGCACGCGGGGCCCGAGATCGGCGTCGCGTCCACCAAGGCGTTCTCGACGATGATCGTCGCCGGCTACCTGCTCGGCCTCTGGCTCGGCCGCCAGCGCGGCGCCCTCACCGCGGAGGACGTGCGCAAGCACATCCAGGACCTCGTGGAGATCCCGCGGCTGGTGGAAAAGACGCTCGAGCTCGACCAGCCGATCGCGGCGCTCGCGCGCCACCTCTCCAGCGCGACCGACTTCCTCTACCTGGGCCGGGGCGTGCAGTTCCCGATCGCGCTCGAGGGCGCGCTCAAGCTCAAGGAGATCTCGTACATCCACGCGGAGGGCTACGCGGGCGGCGAGATGAAGCACGGACCGATCGCGCTGATCGCCGACGGCCTGCCGGTGGTGGCGCTGGCGCCGCGCGATTCCTCCTATGAGCGGATGCTCGGCAACATGGAAGAGGTCCGCGCGCGCGACGGCGTGCTGATCGCGATCTGCCATCCCGGCGACCGCGCGGTGGCCGGGAAGGCCCAGCACGTCATCGAGGTGCCGTCGTGCGCCGAGCTCCTGGCCCCGCTGCTGACGGTGATCCCGCTGCAGCTGCTCGCCTACCACGTGGCGGTTCGTCGCGGCTGCGACGTGGACCAGCCGCGCAACCTCGCGAAGTCGGTGACGGTGGAGTAGCGACCCGACCTACGCGACGGGGACCGGCTGGGCGACGGCGTTCGCGATGAGCCGGTCGACCTGCTTCAGGTCGAAGGGCTTCGCCAGGTAGCCGGTGGCGCCGCTCTCCAACGCTTCGAGGCCCACCTGGGCCGAGTCGTAGCCGGTCATCACGAAGATCGGCGTCTTCACCCCGATGTCGCGGAGCGACTTCAGCAGGCTGAGGCCGTCCACCCCCGGCATCCGCACGTCCAGCAGGATCGCGTCGGGGTTCTTCTGGACGACCGCGGCCAGCGCCAGCGACGCGCTGCCGACGACGTCCACGGTGTAGTCGCGCCCCAGAAACTGTTTGAGGAGGTCCTGGATGACCTGATTGTCGTCGACGACGAGGACACGTTTTTCGTGGCGCATGGCCGGGGGCGGCGGCAAGCCCCGTGCCATGGCGCCTCGGCCGCGATTCCCGCGACTTCAGCGTGCAGCGGTCGGCGCCGGTGACGGTCTGGCGACGCCGGCCGTGACGCCTTGTCCCGATGCGGTACAATTTGCCGTGCCCCCCGGGCTGGACCACCTCCTCGACGACCTGAACCCGCCGCAGCGCGACGCGGTCCTCGCGGGCGACGGGCCGCTGCTCGTGCTGGCCGGCGCCGGCAGCGGCAAGACGCGCGTCATCGCGCATCGCATCGCCCACCTGCTCGGCGTCCGCGGGGTGCACCCGCGCCAGGTCCTCGCCGTGACGTTCACCAACAAGGCCGCGGGTGAGATGGCCCGCCGCGTGGACGCCCTCCTGGCGCCCGCCGGCCTGCGCGCCCCGCTCATCGCGACGTTTCATTCGGCCTGCGTGCGCATCCTCCGGGCGCACGGCGAGGCCATCGGGGTGCCGCGCCACTTCACGATCTACGACGAGGACGACCGGGTCGCGCTCGTCAAGGAGTGCATGAAGGAGGGCGAGCTCGCCGATCGCTCGTTCACCCCGAGCGCGGCCGCCCACCGGATCTCGTACCTCAAGAACCAGATGATCGGCGTGCAGGACGCGCTGCGCGACGCGCGCGGCCCGTGGGAGCAGAAGGCCGCGCTCGTGTACTCGCGCTACGAGAAACGGCTGCGTGACGCCGGCGTGGTCGATTTCGACGATCTGCTGCTGCTGGTCGTGAAGCTGTTCCAGGAATCGCCGGAGACGCTGGCGTGGTACCGCGGGCTCTGGAAGCACGTGCTCGTCGACGAGTACCAGGACACGAACCGCGCGCAGTACCGGATCATCCGGCTGTTGACGGATGAGCATCGCAATATCTGGGTCGTGGGCGATGGGGATCAATCGATCTACAAGTTTCGCGGAGCCGACGTGCACAACATACTCGATTTCGAGCACGACTATCCCGGCACGCGCGTCGTGAAGCTGGAGCAGAATTATCGCTCGACCAAGAACATCCTCGCGGTCGCCGATGCCGTGATCGCGAACAACCAACAGCGCAAGGAGCGGACGCTCTGGACCGAGAACCACGCCGGCGAGCCGGCCGCCGTCTATCGCGGCTGGGACGAGCACGAGGAGGCGAACTTCGTCGCGCAGACGATTCTCAAGACGCGCGCGGACGGCGTCGGTTGGGACGGCATCGCCGTCTTCTACCGCACGAACGCGCAGTCGCGCGTGCTGGAGGATGCGCTGCGCCGCGCGCGCATCCCCTACGTCATCGTCGGCGGTGTCCGGTTCTACGAGCGCAAGGAGATCAAGGACACGCTGGCGTGGCTGCGGCTGGCCATCAATCCGGCCGACGACATCGCGTTTCGCCGCGCCGTGCAGGCGCCGCCGCGCGGGGTGGGGGCCACGACGCTGGCGCGCCTGGACGAGCTCGCGCTCGACCACAACCTGCCGCTGCTGACGCTGGCGGCCACGCCGCCGCCCGATGTGCGTGGCAAGGCGCGGACGGGTCTCGAGGACTTCGCGACGACCGTGCAGCGCCTGGCGGGCCAGCGCGCCGAGCTGTCGCCGCCGGCCTTCATCGATCTCGTGCTCCAGGCCTCGGGGTACCGCAAGGCGCTCGAGCAGGATCGCTCGCCGGAGGCCGAGGGCCGGCTGGAGAACCTGGAGGAGCTGATCGCGGCCGCGGAAGATTTCGTGGTGTCGGCGGGCGAGGGCACGGTGGAGGCGTTCCTCGACAGCGTGGCGCTCATGAGCGACGTCGACGAGCTGAAGGAGGCCGAGGCGCGCGTGACGCTGATGACGCTGCACTCCGCCAAGGGCCTCGAGTTCCCCGTCGTGTTCCTCACCGGTCTGGAGGAGGGCGTGTTTCCGCACGCGCGCTCGATGAACGACCCGGAGGAGATCGAGGAAGAGCGCCGTCTCTGCTACGTCGGGCTCACGCGCGCCCGCGACCGGCTCTATCTCTCGTACGCGGTCCACCGCCGCATCCACGGCTACGGCGTGGGCGAGCCTTCGCGGTTCCTGCGCGAGATGCCGGAGGCGCACCTGACGCTGCTGAACGCCTCGCGGCCCGAGCCGCAGCTCGCGCAGGCGCGCGTCGTGCCCCGCTACGAGCCGGAGGAGGAGTCGTGGCCGATCAAGGTCGGCGCCCGCGTGCGGCACGCGCGCTTCGGCGAGGGCCTCGTCGTCGGCGTCGAGCGTGACGGCGAGGACGTCATCGTCACGGTCGCCTTCGCCAGCGTCGGCCGCAAGCGCCTGTCGCTGCAGTACGCGCACCTCGAGGAGCTGGACGCGTGATCTCGCGCGAAGACGTCGCCCACGTCGTGCGGCTGGCCCGCCTGGCCCTGACCGACGCGGAGCTCGAGACGATGCGCGAGCAGCTCAACGCGATCCTCGCGCACATCGACGCGCTCAAGGCCGTGGACACCACGGGCATCGAGCCGACCTCGCACGCCGTCCCGCAGTTCAACGTCATGCGCGAGGACGAGCCGCGACCGTGCTTCCCCGTCGAGGAGATGCTCGCCAATGCGCCGGATCGGGCCGGCGACTTCTTCCGCGTGCCGCGCATTATTGAAGAATGAAGCCACGCGCGTCGCGATCAGGCCACCCGCGGTTCAAGCCTGGCACGCGGGCCCCGCTACAATGACGATGCGCACGATCCATGAGCTGACCGCGGCCTACACGCGGGGCGAGACGACGCCGAGCCGGGTGACGGACGAGTACCTGGCGCGCATCGCCAAGCTCGACGACAAGGTCGGGGCCTACATCACGGTGACGGCCGACCACGCGCGCTCGGCCGCGCGCGCCGCAGACGAGCGGTATCGGCAGGGCCGGCCGCTCGGTCCGCTCGACGGCGCGCCGATCACGCTGAAGGACGTGTTCTGCACCAGGGGCGTGCGCACGACGTGCGGCTCCAAGATCCTCGAGAATTTCGTGCCGCCGTACGACGCGACGGTGACGGAGCGGCTGGTCAAGGCCGGCGCCGTGATGCTCGGCAAGTCGAACATGGACGAGTTCGCGATGGGCTCGTCCACGGAACACTCCGCGCTCAAGGTCACGCGCAACCCCTGGGACCTCACGCGCGTGCCGGGCGGCTCCTCCGGCGGCCCGGCGGCCGCCGTGGCTGCGGGCCTGGCCGCGGGCTCGCTCGGCACCGACACCGGCGGCTCCATCCGGCAACCGGCGGCCTTCTGCGGCGTCGTGGGGCTGAAGCCGACCTACGGCCGCGTCTCGCGCTACGGTCTCGTCGCCTTCGCTTCGTCGCTCGATCACCCCGGGCCGTTCGGCGCCGACGTGACCGACGCCGCGCTGCTGCTCGGCGCCATCGCCGGCCACGACCCCATGGACGCGACCTCGATCGATGCGCCGGTGCCCGAGTACGTCGCCACGCTCGAGCGCGACGTGCGCGGGGTGCGGCTCGGCGTGCCGGACGAATACTTCACCGCCGGCATGGACCCGGAGGTCGAGCGTGCCGTGCGCGCGGCCATCGACGTGCTGAAGGGGCTGGGCGCTACGCCCGAGCGGGTCTCGCTGCCCGCGACGCCCTACGCGCTGGCGACGTACTACGTCATCGCGCCCGCCGAGGCCTCGTCCAACCTCGCACGCTACGACGGCGTGAAGTACGGCTTGCGCGTGCCGGGCCACGACCTGATCGACATGGAGAGCCGGACACGGGCCGCCGGCTTCGGCGCCGAGGTGCGACGCCGCGTCATGCTCGGCACCTACGTGCTGTCCGCCGGCTACTACGACGCCTACTACGGCCAGGCGCAGAAGGTCCGCACGCTGGTGCGCCGCGACTTCGAAGCCGCCTTCGGGCGCGTGGACCTCATCGTGGCGCCCACCACGCCCAACGTGCCGTTCAAGCACGGCGAGAAGGCCGATCCGATCGCCATGTACCTCAACGACGTGTTCACGATTCCCGCCGACATGTCGGGCATGCCGGCGATCTCCGTGCCGTGCGGCTTCACCGTCTCCGGCCTGCCCATCGGCCTGCAGCTGATCGGCCGGGCGCTCGACGAGGCGACGGTACTCCGCGCGGCGCGTGCGTACGAGCGCGCCACCGACTGGCACACGCGCCGTCCGGAGCTGGCGTGAGCGCAGTGCGGACCTTTGGATTTCGCGGGGCTGGGGCCCCGCCGTCCGGGGCGAGCCTATGACGAAGTACGACGTCGTCATCGGCCTGGAGGTCCACGCGCAGCTCACCACACGCACGAAGATGTTCTGCGGCTGCCCCACGACGTTCGGCGCGCCGCCGAACACGCAGACCTGTCCCGTCTGCCAGGGCATGCCCGGCACGCTGCCCGTGATCAATCGCCGCGCGATCGAGTACGGCGTCCGCACCGCGCTGGCGTTCGACTGCCGCGTGAACGCGGCGTGCCGCTTCGCGCGCAAGCACTACTACTACCCGGACATGCCGAAGAACTTCCAGATCAGCCAGTACGAGGAGCCGCTCGCGGAGGAGGGCTGGCTGGAGATCGATCCGCCCGACGGCCATTCGCGGCGCGTCGGCATCCAGCGGCTGCACCTCGAGGAAGACGTCGGCAAGCTCGTGCACCAGGGCACCCTCGAGACCGCGCAGACGAGCCTGGTCGACTTCAACCGTGCCGGCGTGCCGCTGATGGAAACGGTCAGCAAGCCGGAGATCCGCTCTCCGGAGGAGGCGGCCGCCTATCTGCGCGCGTTCCGCGCGGTGCTCGTCTATCTCGGCGTCTGCGACGGCAACATGGAGGAAGGCTCGCTGCGCTGCGACGCCAACGTCTCGCTCAAGCCCGCCGGCGCCGCCCGGCTCGGCACCAAGGTCGAGATCAAGAACATGAACTCCTTCCGCAACGTGCAGCGGGCGCTGGAGTTCGAGGTCACGCGCCAGGCCGAGGCGCTCGACCGCGGCGAGCGGCTCGTGCAGGAGACGCGGCTCTGGGACGCCGACCGCGGCTACACGCGCTCGATGCGCAGCAAAGAGTTCGCGCACGACTATCGCTATTTCCCCGAGCCCGATCTCGTCCCGCTGAAGCTCGACGCGGGGTGGATCGCCCAGATCCGGGCCGCGCTGCCCGAGCTGCCGCGCGCGCGCCGCCAGCGCTTCGCCGCCGCCTACGGCCTGCCGCCCTACGACGCGGCGCTGCTCACCCAGAGCCGCGCGCTCGCCGACTACTACGAGGCGGCGGTGCGCGAGTTCCCGCAGCCCAAGCTCGTCTCCAACTGGGTCATGTCCGAGCTGCTGCGCGAGCTGCCGGGCGACGACGAGCGCGCGATCGAGCAGGCGACCGTCACGCCAGCGCGGCTGGCGGGCCTGCTGCGCCTCATCGACGACGGCACGATCAGCGGCAAGATCGCCAAGACCGTGTTCGAGACGATGGTCCGCACGGGCGAGGACGCGGCGACCATCGTGCGCCGCGAGGGCCTCACCCAGGTGGCCGACGCGGGCGCGCTGGCGGCGATGGTCGCGAGCGCGATCGCCGCCAACCCCCGGGCCGTCGAGGACTATCGCAAAGGCAAAACCGCCGCCAGCAAAGCGCTTGTGGGCCACGTCATGAAGGCCAGCGGTGGAAAGGCCAACCCCGCCCTGGTCAGCCGCCTGGTCGAGGAAGCGCTGGAGAAGCTCACGAAACGGCAAGCGCCCCCGCTATAATTGTCGTGTCTCGATGATTGAGCTTCACCGGGTGTGGAAGGTCTTTGCCGTCGGACCCGTGAAGGTCCCTGCGCTCAGCGACGTCTCCTTCCGCGTGGCCAAGGGCGAGTTCGTCACGCTGCACGGCGCCAGCGGCGCCGGCAAGACCACGCTGCTCCGGCTCCTCTATCGCGAAGAGTTGCCCACCGAGGGCGAGGTCGACGTGCTCGGCTGCGACGTGCCCGCGCTGCATGGGGGCGAGGTGGCCGCGCTGCGCCGCTCGATCGGCGTCGTGTTCCAGGACGCCAAGCTGCTGCCCGGCCGCACCGTGTACGAGAACGTCGCCTTCGTGCTGCGGGTGCTCGGCACCCCGCGCCGTGAGATCACGCCGCGCGTGTTCGACGCGCTGCGCGCGGTGGGACTCTCCTCGCGCGCGCAGGCATATCCCGCCCAGCTCTCCCAGGGGGAGGCGCAGCGCGCGGCGCTCGCGCGCGCGATCGCGCGCAAGCCGCTGCTCCTGCTCGCCGACGAGCCGACGGGCAGCCTCGACGAGACGATGGCCGCCGAGGTCATCGACGTCGTGAAGGACATCTGGGTCGGCGGCACGACCGTGCTGTTCGCGACCCACCAGGCCGGGCTGGCGGCCTCGCTGCGCCAGCGGACGCTCACGCTCGTGGGCGGCCGCCTCGTCAAGGACGAAGGCTAGGTGCTCGGATTCCTCATCGGCGAGGCGCTGCGCGACCTGCGCCGCGCCGGCCGCGTCGCCGTCGCCGCCATCTTGCTGATCACGCTCTCGCTGGCGGCGCTCGGCGGGTTCTGGCTCGTCTCGACCAACGTCGGCGAGGCCGCCGCGCACTGGCGCGATCGCGTGCGCATCATCGTGTACCTCAAGGGCGAGCCGGCGGCCGCGGAGACCGACGCGCTCGTCGACCGCGTGCAGGCGATGCCGGGGGTGGCGGCCGTGCGCTACGTGAGCAAGGGCGAGGCGCTCGGCACGCTCAAGCAGGTTCTCGGCAAGGACGCGAGCGTCGCCGAGCAATTGCCGATGAACCCGCTGCCGGCGTCGCTCGAGGTGACGCTGACCGCGGAGGGCGCCACGCCGGAGGGCGCGCGCGGGCTCATCGCGCGGCTGTCGGGACTGTCCGAGGCCGACGAAGTCGGCGGCGGCGTGGACTGGATCGACCGGCTCGCCCATGGCCAGCGGTTGCTCGAGGTGATCGGCCTCGGCGTCGGAGCCGTGCTCGCGCTCGCCGCGATCCTGACCGTGACGACGGCCACCACGCTCGTGCTGCACCTGCGGCGGCAGGAGCTCGAGGTCATGCGCCTGGTGGGCGCGCCCGAGCTCGTCGTGCGCCTGCCGATGCTGCTGCAAGGCATGCTCCAAGGTCTCCTCGGCGCGGTGATGGCGATCTGGGTGCTCATCGCCGTGTACGCGCTCGCGGGGCCGCACCTGGAGCCGCTCGTCAGCCAGACGCTCGGCCTCGAGCACCTGAGCTTCCTGAGGCTCCACACGGTCGTGGGGCTGATGCTCGCGGGCACGATGCTCGGCGGCTTCGGCGGCTGGCTCGCGCGCGGACGCACCGAGCGGTGAGGCTCCGCGTCGCGATCGGGCTGGGGCTCGCGGCGGCCGTCGTCGCCGGCACCGCCGCCGCGCAGGGGGCCGGCAAGAAGTCCGACGATCCGATCTCCGCCGAGCAGAAGAAGCTGCAGCAGACCGAGCGGCAGCTGCGCGAGGAGAAACAGAAGGCCGCGGAGGCGCGGGCGCGCGAGACCTCGGTGCTGGCGGAGCTGGAGGTGATCGAGCGACGGCTGGCCGACAAGCAGCGCGAGATCAGGCGGCTCGACGCACGCGTGCGGCGCGCGGCCGGCGACGTGAAGTCGCTGCGCGGCGAGGTGCAGTCGCTCGAGAGCCAGCGCGTCGACCAGCAGGCGGCCCTCGGCCGGCGGCTGCGGGCGATGTACAAGGTGCACGTCCAGGGGGGCGCCCTGCCCATGCTGCTGTCGGGGGAGGACCCGGCGATGCGCGCGGCGGCCGTCCGTCACCTCACGAGCCTCGCGTCTCTGGACGCCCGCCTCATCCAAGAGTATCGTGGAACGACGGAACGCTTGGAGGATCGCCGGGCACGGGAGGAGAGCCGGCAACGGGAGCTGGCGGACCTCCGGGCGCACGCACAGCGTGAGCAGAGCGAGGTCGATCGGGACGCCGCCAAGCGCCGTATACTACTGGCGAGGGTTCGGGACGAGCGCGCGTATCACGAGCGGATGGTGGGCGAGCTCACCGAGGCGGCGCGACGGCTGGAGGCCTTCATCCGCGACCTCCAGGCCAAGCAACGACGCCTGGCCAGGATCCCGCCGCCGAAGCCGGGAACGGAGACGCCTGGGGCCGTCGGATTCGGGCTGCTCCGTGGCCGGCTGCCATGGCCGACGGAGGGCCGGGTGGTGAGCGCGTTCGGCGCGCAGGTGCATCCGCGGTTCGGCACGCGGACGTTCCGCAACGGCGTGGACATCGAGGCCGTCGAGGGACGTGAGGTGGCGGCCGTGTTCGCGGGGCACGTCGTGTACACGGGATGGTTCAAGGGGTACGGCAACCTGATCATCCTCGACCACGACAACGAGTACTACACGCTGTACGCGCACGTCGCCGACATCGTCGTGAAGGAAGGCGACGACGTGAAGCAGGGACAGCGCATCGGGACAGTGGGGGACACGGGCTCGCTCGAGGGGCCGCGCCTCTATTTCGAGGTGCGGCACCAGGGCAAGCCGCAGAACCCCGAACAGTGGCTCCGCTAACGGAGCTGAAGCGACCCGGGACCTGGGGGACTCCATGAAGAAGGCGTTTGTGATCGGCTCATTGCTCGTCGTGCTCACCCTGTCGCTGGGCGGCTCGGTCGCCAGCAAGGGCACGGACACGGGAGCCACGTACGAGCAGCTGCGGCTGTTCACCGAGGTCCTGTCGATCGTACAGAACCAGTACGTCGACGAGGTACCGCCCAAGGAGCTGATCTACAGCGCCATCAAGGGCACGCTGCGCGGCCTCGACCCGCACAGCTCGTTCCTCGATCCCGACTCCTACAAGGAGATGCAGGTCGAGACGTCGGGCTCGTTCGGCGGGCTCGGCATCGAGATCACCCTGAAGGACGACATTCTGACCGTCGTGTCGCCCATCGAGGGCACGCCGGCGTATCGC
>WNEW01001647.1_pt1 | contig 10911 bp, 10 predicted proteins | sample 5399891 | NCBI WGS metagenome assembly WNEW01 (sample SAMN13153336, study PRJNA577476) | soil metagenome | isolation source: 40 cm grassland meadow soil pre-rain plot 5 | place: USA:California | collected 2015-09-08 | reverse complement strand
CGCCACCTTCGACGCGCTTGGCCATCACGATCATGCCTGCGCAGGTCCCGAGCATCGGCATCCCCGACGCGGTCCGCTCTCGGATCGGTTCGACCAGGCCGGCGCTCGCGGCGAGCTTCCCGATGGTGGTCGACTCCCCACCCGGGATCACCAGCAGGTCCACCTGGGCCAGGTCGTCCGGCCGGCGGACCTCGACCGGCGCGATGCCGAGGTCGGCGAGGACGTGCGCGTGCTCCCGGAAGTCGCCCTGGAGCGCGAGGACGCCGCCCTTCATGGCCGAACCATGATGCGCTACCAGCCGCGGACCTGGAGGAGCCCCTCCTCGCCGAGCTCCTTGATGTCCAGGCCGTGCATCGGCTCGCCGAGGCCCTTCGACACCTTGGCCAGGACGTCGGGATCGTTGAAGTGGGTCGTGGCCTCGACGATGGCCCGGGCCCGGACGCCGGGGTCCTCGGACTTGAAGATGCCCGAGCCCACGAACACCCCGTCCACCCCGAGCTGCATCATGAGCGCCGCGTCGGCCGGTGTGGCCAGGCCGCCCGCGGCGAAGTTCACCACCGGCAACTTTCCGGCCGCCGCCACGTCGCGCACCAGCTCGACCGGCGCGCCGAGCTCCTTGGCCGCCGAGACGTATTGCTCCGGGCGGAGGGTCTGGAGCCAGCCCATCTGGCGGAGCATGGCCCGCTGGTGGCGCACGGCTTCGACCACGTTGCCGGTGCCCGCCTCGCCCTTGGTCCGGATCATGGCCGCGCCCTCGGCCAGCCGCCGGAGGGCCTCGCCGAGGTCTCGCGCGCCACAGACGAACGGCACGGTGAACGCCCACTTGTCGATGTGGTGCTCCTCGTCGGCCGGCGTGAGCACCTCGCTCTCGTCCACGTAGTCCACGCCCACGGACTGGAGGATCTGGGCCTCGGCGAAGTGCCCGATGCGAGCCTTGGCCATCACCGGAACGGTCACCGCGCCCATGATCTCCTCGATCTTGGCCACGTCGGCCATCCGGGCAACGCCCCCGTCCCTGCGGATGTCGGCCGGGACCCGCTCCAGCGCCATGACGGCGCACGCCCCGGCGTCCTCGGCGATCTTGGCCTGCTCGGCGTTGGTCACGTCCATGATGACCCCGCCCTTCAGCATCTCGGCCAAGCCAGACTTCACCCGGAAGGTGCCGGTCTCGCGTTCCACGGTTGCCTCCTGCCCGCGTTCCAGGGCTTCAGTCTACCGCCGGACCCGGGGCCGCCAGAGGCGTGAGCTACCGCTGCGCCTGGACCCCGATCGTGCTGGGGAGGAGCTCCACCCAGGTCACGCCCGGCGCGAGGGCGATCTCCGTGCCGGCCTTCGTGACGAACGTGGTCACGTCCTTCAGGCGCGCGCGCTCCCACCGGCCCACGATCATCCGGCCGTCCCGGAACACGTACGCCTTGCCCGAGCCGGTCAGCTCGACCTCGGGCGAATGGTTGCCGGCCGCGTCGACGATCGGCCCGGTGCGGACCTGGACCTGCATGACCACCACGTTCGCCGCGCGGACCTGGGTGCCGTCCTCGAGCACGTGCGGGACGGTCCCGTGGGATCGGAGCCAGGCGCCTTCCCTTCTGCTCCACGTCCAGTACACGTCGGAGTACGAGGAGAACGGCAGGTGCACGGTGCGGGCCTTGCGAGACGGTCCCGCGACCTCCGGATCGTAGGAGAAGACGGGATGGGGAGCGCCCTCGGTCGCCTTGGCGGCCTTCCACAGGGACCGAGTGGACGTGTACAGGTTGTGGGGGGCCGGCCGGGTGTCGTCGCGCGTGTACGCGGAGATCGCGATGTTGTAGTTCTCGTCGATCAGGCCGGCCCGGTCGATGGCCCGAACCACGGGAGCCTGGCCGCCGGCGTAGCCCATCACCGGGCGGCCGAACTGGACCAGGACCTTGGGATCGGTGGTCCGCCCGCTTCGGACCGGCCCTACCCTCGCGGCGTCGTGGCACTGGTACACCACGATGAACCGGGTGATGCCGCCTTCCACGGGTTCCTCGTAGACCACGTCCGCACGGTCCAGCCCGGCCTGGGGCCGGGCGTCCGGGAGGTTCTCCACCTTGATGGCGAGCGCGGGGCGGGCCGGGACCTCCCCGTGGGGGGCCGGCTGGCCGGTGAGGGGGCACGAAGGCGGTGGCGGCTCGGCCAGCCCGACCCTGGACATGGCGTCCTGGACGAACGCCGGGGCCCGGCTGGGGAAGATGGCGAAGTAGCCCACGGCGGCGAGTGCGAGGACCACCACGGTGGCGGCTGCGGCCGTCACCTTTCCGCGACGCGTCAAACTCAAGGGACCTCCATCCGGTTCGATTGGGGGTTCGTTTGCGTATCGGGGGGCCTGCAGGGCACCGGCCGTTCGCCGGACCCGAGGATGCTAACCGCCGCCCGGGTCCCGCTCAACGAGGTGCGGCAAGAACGTCACATCTCCTCGAGGCGCCGGATCCGATCCTCGATCGGCGGGTGCGTCGAGAACAGCCGCTCCAGGGGGCCCATCCGCTCGCCCTGGATCCGGGAGGGCTGGTTCAGCCACAGGTGGGCGGTGGCATTGTTCGCCGAGCGCATAGGGATGCTGCTGGCGGCGGCGATCTTCTTGAGCGCGGCGGTCAGTCCCGGTGGATACCGCGTGAGCATCGCCCCCTGGGCGTCCGCCAGGTACTCGCGTTGCCGCGACATGGCGAACCGCACGACCTGTCCGACGATCGGCGCCAGGATCAGCAACACCAACCCCACGGCGAAGAGGACGGCCTCGGCCGGCCCTCCCCCACGGTCGTTGCCTCGCCGACCGCCCACCCCACCCCACCACAGGGCGCGCATGAAGAACTCGGAGATCAGGACCACGGCGCCGACCAGGGTGGCCACGATGGTCCCCACCAGCATGTCGCGATCGAGGATGTGGGACATCTCGTGGGCCACGACACCTTCCAACTCCACCCGGTTCATCGCGTCCAGCAGCCCCTGGGTCACGGCGATCGACGAATGCTCGGGGTCACGACCCGTGGCGTACGCGTTCGGGGCCTGCTCCGGCACGACGTACACGCGGGGCTTCGGGATCCCCGCGGCGATGGCAAGCCCCTCCACGATGTTGTGCAGCCGGGGCTCCTGTTCCGGCGTCACCGCGCGCGCGCGAGTGGACGCCAGAACGATCCGGTCGCCGTAGAAGTAGGAGCCGGCCGACATGGCCACCGCGATGGCCAGCCCGAAGATCAGCCAGGCCGGACCCTGTTGGGTGATGAGCCCGATGGCGTAGCCCACCGCCCCGAGCAACAGGATCGCTCCCAGGACGAGGACGACCGACTTCCGCTTGTTCGACGCGATCTGCTCGTACACGGGCTAGGGGTGAGTGAGATCCACCTGGACGGGGCCGCGGATCGGATCCTCGATGTCGAAGAACTCGCGACGGGTGAACCCGAAGGCCTTCGCGAGGACGTTCGAGGGCACGGCCTGGATCCGCGTGTTCAGCAACATCACCTGGTCGTTGTAGAACTGCCGGGCGTAGGCGATCCTCGACTCGGTCCCCGTCAGCTCCTCCTGGAGCGCCAGGAAGTTCTGGCTCGCCTTGAGCTCGGGGTAGTTCTCGGCCACCGCCATCAGGCGCCGGAGCCCCGCGGTGAGCTGGTTCTCGGCCTGCGCCTGGTCACCCACCGTCGTGGCGCCGATTGCCCGGGACCGAGCCTCCGCCACGTGCTCGAACACCTCGCGTTCGTGCGCGGCGTACCCCTTCACCGTCTCCACGAGGTTGGGGATCAGGTCGTACCGTCTGCGGAGCTGCACGTCGATCTGCGACCAGCCGTTGTCCACCCGGTTGCGCAGCGAGACCAGGTGGTTGAACAGGTAGATGGAGTACAGGAGGACGAGCCCGACGACGGCGAGCGAGATCCAGACTGCGGTCACGCACCTATCGTAGCGCCAGGGCCTCCCGATACGCGGCCTCGATCTCCTCGGCGACGACCGCCCAGTCGTACCGCGCGGCCCTCGCGCGGCCCGCCTGGCCCATCGTCCGGGCGAGCGTGGGATCGTCGAGCACCGTCGTCGCCGCGTCGGCTACCGCGCGCGGGTCGCCCGGCGGCACGAGGAAGCCCTCCTGCCCGTCCCGCACGACCTCGTCGTAGCCGGGGATCCGGCTGGCCACGACGGGGAGCCCTGCGGCCATGGCCTCGACGAGCACGTACCCGAAGCTCTCCCCGCCGAGCGACGGCGCGACGAGCAGGTCGCACGCCACGTGGTATTGAGGGAGCTGGTCGTGCGGGACGGTGCCGAGCATCGTCACCCTCGCACGCAGGGCCGGGTCCGGGCGGTCGAGAGCCCCCCGTTCCTCCCCGTCGCCGGCCACGATCAACCGGATGTCCGGACGCCCGTTTGCGAGGAGGCGGAACGCCTCGACCGCCACGGGGAACCCCTTGCGCCGGTGGAGGCGCCCCACGAAGAGGAGCTTCCGCCCGGGGCCGAGATCGGCGGGCTCCGCCGCGGCGAAGGACGCGACGTCCAGCCCGTTCGGCACGACGCGGAACTCCCCCCCCAGCCGCGTGCGGGCGAAGGCCGCCGCTCGCTCCGACACGGCGATCCGAACCGCGATCCTTCGGGCCACGCGTCGCAGCACCGGGGTGGCGAGGTCGAACAACAGAGACCGCTCCGCCCCCGAGTGGAACGTCGCCACCACCGGAGCGGGCGAGGACAGCGTGGCCCACATCGAGGTGCTCGGGGTGAACGGCTCATGTGCATGCACGACGTCGGGCCGGAACGCGAACAGGAGCTGGCGGACCGGACGGAGCGACCAGGGGCGAAGGTCGATCGGCGCGGTCGAGCGGTTGTACGGCACCTCCACCGGCCGCCCCACCGCTCGAACCCACGGCTCGGCCGGGCGGGTCCGGGATGGCGTCAGCGCCATCACCTCGTGCCCACGGGCCCGGAGCCGCTCCCCCAGCTCTCGAACGTGCACCTGGACGCCGCCCGGGGCGTCCCAGGCGTACGGGCAGGTCAGGACGACCCTCACGGGCCCCGGCCGTCCCTCCCGTCGGCTGCTATCCGGTTCTCCCACGCCGGCTGGAACATGTGCCAGTCGACCGGCCGCGCCGCGATGGCTCGTTCGAACTCGGCGGCCATCCTCTGCGTGAGCGCGGTCACGTCCGCCCGCATGTCACCGGTCCGCTCGATCTCCAGGGCGGCGCCGATCCGGATCTTCCATCCGCGGTCGGTCGTCCACACCGGACACACGAGCAGCGGAGCTCCGGTCGACAGCGACAGCAGCGCCGGTCCGGCCGGGAGCTTGCGGGGCGAGCCGAACATCTCCACCTCCACCCCCCTGCCCGTGAGGTCCCGGTCAGCCACAAGGGCCACGATCCAGTTCTGGCCGAGCAGCGCACCGAGCTGTTGTCCGACGTGCCCGTCCTTGGTCAGCGGGATGATCTTCATCCCCAGGGCCTCCCGATGTTCCAGGAACAGCTCGAACAGCTTCCTCGGCCGGAGCTCCTCGGCCACCGACGCGATCCGGTAGTCGTTGACCGCCAACCATCGCCCGGCAACGTCCCAGTTCCCCATGTGCGGCAGGACCGTGATGCAGCCCTTGCCACCCTCGAGCGCCCGGTCGATGTGGTCGATCCCCTCCGTCACGGTGCGCGCGTTCAACTCGGCGACGGGGAGGATCCGGGCCCGAAACGTGTCGAACCAGTACCGCGCGTACAGGGAGAACGCCTCCTTCGTGGCCGAAGCCACGAGGTCGGATCCGGGATCCTGCCCCAGGACCATGGCCTGGTTCGCTGCGACGGTGGCCCGCACCCCGGGCAGCAGGCGGTACGCCAGGCGGCCGAAGGCGTCGAACGCGCGGCGCCCGATCCGCTCCGGCAACGTCCTGGCCAGCCAGGCGACCAGGCGGAACGACCACAAGGCCAGATGTTCCTTGGGGGTCTCGACGCTCAGGCCCGCTCCTCCTTCGCCACCTGGCTCGCCCGCACCAGCGCCGCGAGGCCCATCACCGATGCCACGGTCCACAGCGTCCACCCGAGCCCGTCGATGAGGAGGCCCACCGAGATCAACCCGTAGCGGAGCCCTCGCGTGATCGAGCTCTCGCCCACGCCGTAGCCGAGCGACGCGCCGCGGGCCCTGACGTAGGCCGCGAGGAAGCTCGCCCCGAGCGCCACGAGCGCGCCGACCGCGACCCATGGGTCCGTGGCGCGGTACGCCCAGGCGATCGCCGCGAGGATCGCTGCGTCGTAGGCCCGGTCCACGAAGGAGGCGACCGTTCGTTCGAGCATCGCCCCGGGACCCTGCATCATCGAATCGGCCGCCAGGAGGATGGCGCCGGCCGCCAGCGCCCCCAGGCCGGCCCCCACCGGCCGGCCGTCGAGCACCAGCCAGGTCGCGATCCCCACCGCACCGGCCGCCGCGACCACGACCAGCGCGAAGGCCACGCGCCCCCTCGCCTGCGCGCTCACCGAGACCGACACCGCGGCGAGCGTATCACCGCGTCCGAAGCGGCCCGAAAAAGCGGCCGGCCCGCCCGCGCTAGAATCCCCGGGTTCCTTCCGCACCTGCCGGTTCGCGCCGAAAGGGACCCAGTGAAGACCTACGAACCCACGAACATCCGCAACGTCCTCCTCGCCGGCCACGGCGGGGCCGGGAAGACGTCACTGATCGAGGCGATGCTCTTCGCCTCCGGCGCCGTGACCCGTATGGGCAAGGTGGAGGACGGCAACACCGTCTCGGACTTCGAGCCCGAAGAGGTCAAGAAGGGACTGAGCGTCTCACTCGCCATGGCCCCAATCGAGTGGAACGACGTCAAGGTGAACGTCCTCGACGCGCCCGGATACGCGGACTTCGTCGGCGACCTCCGCTCGGCCATCCAGGCGGTCGATGCGGTGCTGCTCGTGGTGTCGGCGGTGGAGGGCGTCGAGGTCCAGACCGAGGTGGCCTGGGAGCTCGCGGTGGAGGCGGGACTCCCCCGCGCCATCCTGGTCAACAAGCTGGACAGGGAGCGTGCCTCGTTCGAGCGCACGTTGGAGCAGCTCGTCCGGGCCTTCGGCACGCAGGTCGCGCCGCTCGAGCTTCCCCTCGGCGAGGAGCACGAGTTCGAGGGCATCGCGGACCTCCTCACGCGGCGGGCGTTCCGGTATCCCTCTGGACCTCGGGCCGAGGAGGGACCGTGGCCCGACGACATCTCGGGCAAGGCCGACCCGTTCCGGGAGAAGCTCATGGAGGCGGTGGCCGAGTCCGACGACGCGCTGATCGAGAAGTACCTGGAGCAGGGCGAGCTGTCCGAGGACGAGGTGGTCCACGGGGTGAAGAACGGATTCGCCGAGGCCCGGATCGCGCCCGTGTTCGTTGCCGCGGCGGCCCGGCCCATCGGCGTGGACCGGATCCTCCAGTTCATCGTCGACGAGTTCCCCTCGCCCGTGGACCGGGGACCGATCACGGTCGTGTCGAAATCCGGCGAGGAGAAGCAGCGGGCCTGCGACCCCTCGCAGCCGCTCACCTCCCTGGTGTTCAAGACGGTCTCCGACCCGTATGTCGGCCACATCACGATGTTCCGCGTGTTCTCGGGCACGATGCGGCCGGACTCCGCGGTGTTCAACGCGACGAAGGGCACCGACGAGCGGGTGGGGCAGCTGTTCACCCTCAAGGGGAAGGAACACGACTCCGTGGCGGAGGTGCCGGCCGGCGACATCGGCGCCGTGGCCAAGCTGTCGCACACGACGACCGGCGACGTGTTCTCCACCAAGGATGACCCGGTGAAGCTCCCTCCAGTGGAGATGCCGGAGCCACTGCTCGCCTACGCCATCGCCCCGAAGACCAAGGGAGACGAGGACAAGCTGTCCACCGCGCTCTCCCGACTGCGCGAGGAGGACCCCACGTTCCGCGTCGAACGCTCGGACGAGACGCACGAGACCGTGGCCTACGGGATGGGCGAGGCCCACCTCGAGGTGATGATGGAGCGGATGAAGCGGAAGTTCGGCGTCGAGGTCACGACCGCCCCGGCCAAGATCGCGTATCGGGAGACCATCCGGGGCCCGGGGAAGGGACTGGGCCGCCACGTGAAACAGACCGGCGGCCACGGCCAGTTCGGCGTGGCCAGCCTGGAGATCGAGCCGCTCCCCCGGGGCTCGGGGTTCGAGTACCAGGACAAGATCTTCGGCGGCGCGATCCCCAATCAGTTCATCGGGTCGGTGGAGAAGGGCGTGGTGAAGGCGATGCAGGAGGGCGCGCTCTCGGGGAACCCCATGGTGGACGTCCGGGTCACGCTGGTCGACGGGAAGTTCCACACGGTGGACTCCTCGGACATGGCCTTTCAGATCGCGGGTTCGCTTGCCCTGAAGGACGCGGCCCAGCAGGCGGGCGTGGTGCTCCTCGAGCCCATCGTGGAGCTCGAGATCGTCGCGCCGGACGACCACATCGGCGACGTCATGGGAGACCTGAACTCCAAGCGAGCCAAGATCCAGGGGGTCGACTCGGCCGGCGCGGGCAAGCAGCGGATCAAGGCGCTGGTCCCGCAGGCGGAGGTCGCTCGCTACGCGATCGACCTCCGCTCCCTGACCGGCGGCCGGGGAGCCTTCAGCATGAAGTTCTCCCACTACGAGGAGGTGCCGTCGCACCTCGCCGACCGGCTCATCGCCGAAGCTCAGAAGGCCAAGGACGAGGCGAAGAAGTAGCGCCCGCTACAGCCCGATCAGCGCCAGGAAGTCCAGGATCAGCCGGTTGAACTTCTCCGGCGCCCGTACGTTGACCAGGTGATCGGCCCCGGCGATCACCCGCTTCTGGGCTCCGCGGACCCGCTCGGCGATCAGGTCCGCGATGGCGTGGATCTCGGCGATGTCCTGCTCCCCGACGATCACCATGGTGGGAGCCTGGATCTCGTGGAGCCGATCCTCCGCGGGCGGCGCCGGCTGCGCCAGGTCCGGACCCAGGAGCCGGGAGGCGTTCTCCATGGCGATCTCGCGGATGCGCTCATCGACGATGGGGTCGGTCTCGAGGGGCGCCCACACGGAGATGGCCACCTCGACCGCCCGTTCGGGCCTTCCGGCTTCCACCCCCGAGGCCATCTCCTGCCGCAGCATGTCCATGCCGGGGTCGTTCCATTCGTAGCCCGACAGGACCGGGGATGCCGGGACCAGGCCGGCCACCATCTCGGGATAGGCCAGCGCGAAGTCGATGGCGACCGCGGCTCCCGCGGAGAGCCCGACCAGCGTCGCCCGTTCGACGTCGAGGAACACCATCACTTCGAGGAGGTCCTGGACGTCCGAGTACGGGGCCGAGGCGGCCTCGGACCGACCGGAGCCCCGAAGGTCGTAGCGGATCACGTCGTGCTGCTTGGCCAACGATGCGAACTGCCCGTCCCACAGCCGGGAGTCCCACAGTCCCGGATGGATGAGGACCACGGCCGGACCCCTGCCCGCCCGCTCGTAGTGCAGGCGCCCACGCTCGGCCGGGACGGAGCCCGACGCCGGCCTCATCGCTGGAATCGCGGCGCGAGCTTCCGGTAGGTCTCCTCCAGCAGCTCGGGCAGGACCCGGGTCTGTCCCACCACCGGCATGAAGTTGGTGTCGCCGTTCCACCGGGGCACGACGTGCCAGTGGACGTGGTCCGGGATCCCCGCGCCGGCCACCCGTCCCAGGTTCATCCCGATGTTGAAGCCCTGGGGTTCCATCTCTTCCCGCAGCGCCCGGAGCGAGCGCTTCAGCAACGCGTCGATGTCCGCGAGCTCATCGGCGTGGAGATCCTCGAAGTCTCCGGTGTGCCGGAACGGCGCGACCATCAGGTGACCCGGGTTGTAGGGGAACGAGTTCATCAGGACGAACGATCGCTCACCCCGCGACAGGATCAGCGTGGCCGCATCGTCGCCCTTGGCCGGAAGGTCGCAGAAGATGCAACCGTCCGGGTCGTCCTTCGCCGCCTCGATGTACTCCATCCGCCACGGCGACCACAGCCGCTCCACCGCCCGCTAGTCTCCGAACCTGCTCTGCTCGAGCGAGCGGGTGCCGGCCTCCTCGACCAGCGCCCGGACGAACGCCTCGAGCGCCACGTCCTTGGCCTCGGTCCCCGACCGGTCGCGGACGGTGAGGTTCGCCGTCTCCGCCTCGCGGTCCCCGATGACCAACGTGTACGGAACCTTCATCAGCTGCGCGGCGCGCACCTTCTTCCCCACGGTCTCGCCACTCGGATCGACGAAGGGCCGGAGGCCCGCGGCCCGGAGCTTCTCCGCCAGCTCTCGCGCGTGCTCCACGTGCCGGTCGGCCACCGGCACCAGCCGCACCTGCTCGGGAGCGAGCCACAGGGGGAAGGCCCCCGCGTAGTGTTCGATCAGCACCCCCGCGAACCGTTCGAGGGAACCGAGGATGGCCCGGTGGATCATCACCGGCCGATGGCGCTCGTTGTCCTCGCCGACGAACTCCATGTCGAACCGCTCGGGGAGGGCGAAGTCGACCTGCACCGTGGTCAGCTGCCACAGGCGCCCGATCGCGTCACGGAAGTGGAAGTCCACCTTCGGACCGTAGAAGGCCCCTTCCCCCTCGGCCACCGTGTACTCCAGCCCGCTGTTGTTCAGCGCCTTCGTCAGGGCTTCGATCGCCCGGGCCCACATCGACTCCTCGCCGATGGCCTGCCCGGGCTTCGTCGACAGCGTCACCACGGGATCCTCGAACCCGAAGGTGCGGTGGATGTCGAGCGTGAGGTCGAAGACCGAGAGGATCTCGTCGATCAGCTGGTCCTCCCGGCAGATGATGTGCGAGTCGTCCTGGGTCATCCCCCGGACCCGGAGCAGCCCGTGGAGCACGCCGGCCCGCTCGTACCGGTACACGGTCCCGAGCTCCGAGAGGCGCATCGGCAGGTCCCGGTACGACCGCACCTGCGACTTGTAGACCAGGACGTGGAACGGGCAGTTCATGGGCTTGAAGAAGTACTGACTGCCCTGTCCGTCGT
>WNEW01001646.1_pt1 | contig 10915 bp, 12 predicted proteins | sample 5399891 | NCBI WGS metagenome assembly WNEW01 (sample SAMN13153336, study PRJNA577476) | soil metagenome | isolation source: 40 cm grassland meadow soil pre-rain plot 5 | place: USA:California | collected 2015-09-08 | reverse complement strand
ATCTGCTTTTCGCATACGTCATGGCTCAGTGCATTGATGTCGCTTTCCTTGATAACCACGTACACGGATGCAGGCTATACCGCTTCAGCCAGCTCGGGACTTTTCTGGCCTATTATCCTTCCCAGCCCGCGCATGTAGTTCTTTGCGAACGTGGTGACCGGCTGGGACGAGTACCAGATACAACCAAGTACCTTGCAGTCGTGGCACGTTCTCGCAATGTCCCATTGTGGAGCGTCCCATATTTCGTCTATGCTCTTTTCAAGCAGGCTGTAAACGTTTTCTGCGGAATTGAACTTCCAGCATGGCACCATCACCGTCCCGTTGCCGTTGACAAAAACGCTCTTCCATACACCACATTCGTCAAACACAGTCCTGCCGTGCTCTATAACCTGCTGAAAATATTCCTGGGGCATCATGAGCGGGAGAGAGCCTGGCTTTTTCATATAGTCAAGGACACTTTCGCTCACTTTTGTCATGGTCTCGCTGTCTGGCAGGAGCGAATAGTTGACGTCTGACCTGTCTTCCACAAACGTTAGAGACACCGCGTTTGCGCCAAGCCCTCTCGCCCTGTCAAAGTACGTCTGGTCGATGAACTCCTGCGTGTTGTATTTCGTTATGACGCTGTTGAAATAGTGCGGCACCCTGTGCTCTGTCAACAGGCGCACATTGTCCGTCACTCTTTTGAACATCTGCGGCGTCACCCCGCGCACCTTACAGTAGGGATCCTCGTAAGTCGAGTCAATGCTGCATGTGACGAACTGGATGTACTTTTTCAACTCTTCCAGGTCAATGGTGTGCAGGAGCGAGCAGTTTGTGATGAGTGTTATCGGCATCTTAAGGCCGTAGAGGTATTTTACGAGTTCCATAAAGTCGGGCCGGCTAGTGGGCTCGCCTCCCTCTATTATGGACCAAATGCAACGCTTCGAGACCTTGTCAAATATCGTCTTCCACTGGTCAGTTGTGAGATCGCGGGTGCGAACGAATTTCATCTGGGTCTCCTTGTCGGCATCGCCAAAGGGACACATCGGGCAGTAAAAGTTGCAATAGTGCGTCATGCTAAACACTGCAATGATTGGCCGCCTCCTCCCAATCGCCCTGTCGGTAGTCCACTTGCCCAGGAGCTTGATGGTCCGTATCGTGTCGACCATACCGCGTCTTTGCAGGGGCCACTCTTTTAAGCGATTCTGTAGATCCAAAACCTTAACAGCAGAACAACATTGTTACAAGAGCAATGAGCGTGCTGGATTTTGGAGTAGAAGTGATCGCCATTTCAGCGTCCGGCGTGCTTGCCCCCGGTCCGCTGTTCTTCACAAACCTTCTCTACGGGACTCGGCAGGGAGCGCGATCGGGCATCAAGGTGGCATACGGCCACACCGTAGTAGAGCTGCCTCTTATTATCATGCTTGCCGCAGGCTTATTCGCATCGACTGCTACTAACCAGTATCCCGGCGCGATAGGTTTGGCAGGTGGCATTGGCATCCTTGGTTTTGCCGGCCTGCAGATCGCAAGCGTTGTCAGCAAAAGGAATGTCCTGGCTGCGCCGGTCATGGCAAGTGACAAAAGCCCATTTGTCGCAGGTATCGCGCTGTCTGCGCTCAACCCCTTCTTTCTTCTCTGGTGGTTCACCGTAGGTATAAAGCTGATAGCAGACTCGGCCACTTTTGGTTTTGCTGCTGGCATCATGATCCTTTTTGCACTTCACATATGGATGGATTATGTGTGGCTTGCCGGCACCGCTTACGTTGCGTCAAAGGGAAGATCGGTGCTCAAGTCAAAATACTATCCTCTATTGCTTTTGGCCCTTGCTGCAGTGCTGCTATACTATGGCGTGCACTTCACGCAGACCGGCATAGATGCTATGTCCTAATTACTTGGCGCGAGAAATCGGGACTTCGATCGTAGAGACATTTCTTGTCCTGCCGTCCTCCGACTGAACGGTCTCGGAGCCCAGCTTGATAGGTCCAATCTTGTATCCAAGCGTGTCCATGCGCTTGACAATAATCTGAGCAACATCCACCGCTCTCGTGATGCTCTTTCCTCTGGCCTTTATTACCACAATGGGCTCGTTTGCCAACTGTACCAGCGTTGCAGTGACATACGTCATGAGCGGTTTTTTGCCGATAAATATCTCGTTGCTTGGTTTGTTTGACCTAAATGTATTGTTGCTTGCAGCGTTTGCAGTGTTTGTAGACATGGTGCGAGACTATTCGGCATGCTGGAATATAATGTTTATTCTGGCTCATCCTGGTCAAACTGACTTGGTGTATTTCTTGAGTATGTTTTCTATTTCTGACGGGTTCGCGGCGATTTCTCTGACTGCGTCAGGGTTTTCTACTTCGTAGCAGTGGAGCAGGCTTTCTTCATCCTTGTAGAACAGGAAGACCTTGTTGTCGAAGATGCAGTGGTACAGCTGGTCAATTACCATCATTTCAGTCTTGAGCTTGATCCCTTCCGGACCTGCCATAACGGGGTAGTCGTCGCCTTTAGCCATTGACAGTAATTTGGAAAAATGGTTATTTATTTAATTCCAAGCAGTTCGAAGTCAAATGGCTGTCCTCTAAAAACATTTTGAAGGAGAATGATAGCATGTCACGAAACAAATATTTGCTTATGGCGGACGGAGACCACACATCATTTTGTCAAGAGAAGATACTGAATTGCGCGCGTTAGGTTATCGAAAAACTTAAGCAAGCGTGCGTCGGCAAAACTATTAGGATGATCGTTGAAGGGCGGAAGAACAACACTTCAAGGGTCGTGATGCACGTTGATTTTGACTACTTTTTTGCGCAGTGCGAAGAGATCCGCCGGCCCGAGCTGCGCAGCAAACCTGTTGTCGTGTGCGTCTTTTCGGGCAGGACGGAAGACAGCGGCGTTGTCAGCACCGCAAACTACGTTGCCAGAAAGTACGGAGTGAAATCCGGCATCCCGATCAAGGCCGCAAAATCAAAACTATCAAATTCAGAAGCGGTGTTTTTGCCGCTCGACTCTCCCTATTATTCACAGGTGTCCGAATCTGCGATGTCAATCATCGCCTCGCACGCGGACAGGTTTGAGCATGTAGGTATCGACGAATGCTACCTTGATGTTTCCGAGAGGGCGGGCAGCTTTGATGCTGCGAAAAGCCTTGCTCAGGACATCAAGAATGAAGTAAAGAGGCAGACACAGCTGACCAGTTCAATTGGCGTCGCGCCGAACAAGATGCTAGCCAAGATCGCGTCAGACCTGCACAAGCCCGATGGCCTGACTATGATCGATCCGACCAACGCGGCCGAATTCATCGCCGGCATGTACGTTGACAGGATAATGGGAATCGGTCCCAAGACGAGCGAGCGGCTGAAAGAACTGGGTGTAAAGACGATCGGTGACCTTACCAAATTCGACCTTTTCCGGCTGATTGAAGAATTTGGCAAGAAGACCGCTACCTATATGCACAATGCGTCCAAGGGTGTCGATGATGAACCCGTTATAGAGTCCGGCGGAAAACGGCAGATAATGCGTATCACCACCCTCAAGGCCGACGCGACGAGCAGCGCAGAAATGCTCCAAGACCTCTACGAGATATGCCTATCTGTTTTTCAGACGGCTGTTGACAGAAAACTATCTTTCAAGACGGTAGGAATTCTCTTGATCCTGGACAACCTGGACAACATTACAAGGTCAAAAAGCCTGAAGGTGCATTCGAGCAGCTTTGAGTCGCTGCATTCGGCCGCTAGGTCAATTCTTGACCAAGCGATGAAGGAGACCGGCCCGGTAAAGGTAAGGAGGCTCGGGGTCAGGCTGTCGGAGCTTCAGAGCAGCGAGGGCCAGAACACGATGCTTGACTTTGTGAACAGATAGCTATTCTTGCCGTTTGCCAGCATTCGTTTCATTTGATGTGGTAGCATCCTTTTCATTAGGTAAAAGGTCAGAGTGATAACCGACAACACCAGACAAGGCTACACCTGCGGTCTTTCGCATTTTTCTCTCAAGGAACAATACGATAAAGAGGTAGATGAAAAGCCAAGGCAAGAACATTATCTCTCCTGCAACAGAATGGAATGCTTCCCACTCTCGCACATTTGTCGTGACCACCAGAGCATAAAGTGATAATGAGATTATTCTTATTACATTAATTGAAACAGTTCCAAATGTGCCAATAGCAAAATAAATCAGCTTTCTTTTTATCGGAATATCCATTTTTAGGAGAAGGGCTAGCATGACTAAGGTATAGATTATCATGCTGTGCACGCCCGCAGAAGGCCAAAAGACCTGAAGCGCAAAGGGCCCGTGGAGGCCACTTAGGATCAGCAGGTTGCCCTTCGCGGTAGCGGGGTTGGCAGGGTTGTCCGGATTTTCCGGTCCGACATTGGTGACTGTCTTGTCGATAAGGTTGATTACTCCTTGATCTATCTGCAGGTATACTGGGACTATGACCTGCAGTGGCCCAAGAGAATCAAACGGAAAGAACGCGTCAAGGGAAAGTATTACCGCACTCCCTGCCAGGTATATGGCACCGGCACAAGCTATCTTGTACCACTTTTTGCCAAACAACACAACAAGCGAGCTTGTCACGTACAGGGACATTACGATAAAGTCCCACATCCAGACCCAGCTGTCTACAAGCGATACATTGTAGGAATCGGCACCATTTCTGATGTAGGCGCTCAGGCCTAAAGGCAATGCCACAAAGTACGCAATGGTGAGCGCGGCAAGGCTGGCAACAATAACGAACCTTTTCTTGGTGACGCGGTACTTTAGGCCAGCGAGCTCGGCCGCGATAAATGCCATTGCAAACAAAAAGCCGCCTCTTCCTTCGTTCCAAGATAGGCTGAATGTGTCAGGGTATGCGACAAGCGTGTAAATTATCGGCGCAATCAGTATGATTGTAGCCGCTATGCTTGAATTGATGCCAAATATCGTATACCCCGCGGCCTTGCCGGAGGTAACCGCCTTGTCGCCGGACAAATTCACCTTTTTTGCGCTGCAATGGGGATAAAAATGTTTTACGGCTGCACGATTGCCTCAGTGAACCATTTGGGCACAAAGCCCTCCGCATTTTTTAACAGGTAGGATATGCTGCTGTCAAGGATGTAAGTCGTGGCATGGTCGTCCTTGCTCCGAACGCTGCGGCCATAGGCCTGCACAAGTCTTAGCACAGTATTCCACGTATACCACTTCGGGTCGCGCTCTTTCATTTTCGAAATTCTCTTGTCGGTCAGGTCAGGGTACGGGACCTTGACTATCACCTGGAACCTTGAGAAGTCATCCTTCAGGTCCACACCGAGGTGTAGCGAGGGCGAGATCAGCACTGTTGGCCTTTTGCTAGAATAATGCTTTTCCAGCACTTCGCTCCTGTCAAGGCTCGATCCGGTTTCTATCAGCCTGTCCGCATTTTCTTTTCCGATTTTGTCCTTGATGAACTGGAGCTGCGAATATGATGTGGTGTGGATTATACCTTTTTCGTTCTTGTGTTCTGACATGATATTATCGACTTCTTCTGCAATTTTGGGCATACTCTCACTCATTGTTTTGGCACTGAGCCATGCAGTATTCTTCATGTGAATAGGTCTGTTCTTTATCGGGAAGTCGGATTCCTCTATTCTGACGAATTTTACTTTGTTTGAATCAAGGCCAGTCGTCTTGCAGAGGTAGTCTTTGTTCAGTATGGTGGCGCTCATGAAAAGCGACACCGAGCCTTTGTCAAGGATCGAATCAAAGTAGCCTGAAACGTCAAGCGGCATGAGGGTTACCCTTGCCAGCTGGTTTGCAGAGTCGTGCTGGACGCCTGATACAATCCAGTTCATTTTGTTGGCCTTCATGTCGTCGATTACAGCCGCCAGGCTCTTTTCGCGTTCTAGCGCATCGATCAAATTCTTTTCCGTGAACGGCTCGACCGTCGCTTTCTGGTTACTCCGCTCGATGATCCTCTCTGCCTTTTCCGCGAATTCAAACAACCTTTCCTTCAGCTCGACGCAAAAGTCGAGCCATGTCGCAACGTCGTCCAGGTTTCTGTCAGGCATTTGAACCTTCAAGAACGGCAGCATGTTCTTGCGGATCGTGAAACTTTTAAAGTCGCCCACCTCAGACTCTAGCTGATGAGCCTCGTCAAGTACGAGCAGGTTCCTTTTTTGCGCCGTGCCGGCGTAGAACACGTCTGATAGGAAATAGCGGTAATTGTAGACGGTATGGCTGGATCTTGCTCCGACCCACTTTTGGTGGAAATAGTGGCATGGCCGCCATTCAAGCTCAACCAGCTTCGACTTGCTACGCATCTTCTCGACATACTTGCGCTCTGCAAAAGAGTCGAGTTTGACTATTTCATGCATAGTGCCCTCACCTTCGACCCTGTAGTCCATCAGCCGAGTCTTGTAAATGCAGTCGTACGAGTCATCCTTGATGCAAGGGCCGTAGTCGCAGTTTTCGTCAAGTCCCATATCTTCTTTGACTAAGCAGGGAAAGTTGCCTCTCCCCTTGACCTCTACCACGAACGGAAAGTCGCGCCGGTATTGGGTCTGCAGGTCCTTTGTCGCGGTGCAGATGTGGGAGCTTCCGAGGTATCGGGCAAGAGCTATTGCAACCGGCGTCTTGCCAAATCCGGTCGGCGCTTCAAGGAAGATGTGTCTGTAGCCCGACTTTATCGCCGACTCGATCTCGGCAAGGACGTTCTTTTGCTTCTCCCGGATGTTTGGTAAAGGAAAATGAGCGAGTATTGTCGTCAAGGAAACAACCCTGTGTCAACGCCCGCTCTTTTTAAGGTTGGTGCTTCTCTTCGTACGGGCAGCGGCAGACATCTGTAACGAGTTTCCCGCAACAGCATGCTATCCAAGATGATTGCGGCGAAGGACAAGGGGGCGCGAGTTAATATAGAAAAGGTTCAAAAGATTGCCAAGACAGTCAGGAACAGTGAACTGGTCGTTGAATTCAAGAACAGGTAGATAAAATGGTGGAGATCAAAAGGACGCACTATGCTAGCCAGCTCGACGATCGGTTGGTAGGACAGCAAGTTAGGGTTGGGGGCTGGATAGAGGATGTCCGGGACATCGGCAAGCTGGCATTTTTAACAATCAGGGACGTTACAGGCGCGTGCCAGGGGATCGTGACAGGTGATAACGTGCAGGCAGCCGTGCAGGCGCCGAGGCAGAGTGCAGTGGTGGTTGCCGGAGTAGTGCAAAAAAGCAAGGCGAAGGATTTCCCGGTAGAAGTCAAGGTTAGCGAATTTACAGTCGTTACAAGGGCAATTCACCCGCTACCAATAGACCCCACTGGGCGCGTCGAGTCTGCTATTGACAAGAGGCTTGATGCCCGCGCGCTCGACCTGAGAACGCCCAAGGTTGCAGCAATTTTCAGGCTACGCTCAGCGGGGCTCGAAGTGATCAGAGACACTCTCCGTGCGGAAGGCTTTATTGAGGTAAACACACCCAAGATAATTGGGAGCGCAAGCGAGGGCGGCGCCAACCTGTTTGGATTTGACTATTTTGGCAAGCGCAAAGCATACCTTGCCCAGAGCCCGCAATTGTACAAGGAGCAATTGACGCTTGGGCTTGACAGGGTCTTTGAGATCGGGCCGTACTTTCGGGCCGAAAATTCGCACACTGTAAGGCACCTCACAGAGTTCACTAGCGTCGACATCGAAGCGGCATTCCTTGACTATGAAGATGTCATGGACATTGTGGAAAGGTTGGTGAAAAATGTCATCACTTCATTCCAGGAAAAGCACGGGGCCGATCTGGAGCTTGCCGGCGGAAAGAACATTTCAGTTTCCAAGATAGAAAGGCTGACGTACGAGCAGTGCCTTGAAGAGCTTGTGAAGGAAGGGGAAAAGCTGCAGTTTGGCGACGATCTGTCAGACGCTGCACTGCGCAAGCTGGGCGAAACACACCGCGGCTTTTACTTTATCATGGACTGGCCGCTGAAGCTCAAACCGTTCTACATACACGAACAACAGGACAACCCGAAGCTGTCAAAGTCGTTTGACCTTCAGTACGGTTATCTGGAGCTTGTCTCCGGTGGCCAGCGGCAGCACAGTCCGGCAAAACTGAGGAGCCGGCTTTCCGAGCAGGGGCTCAACCCTGCTAGCTTTGAGGAGCACCTCCGGGCGTTTGACTGGGGCATGCCGCCGCACTCTGGCTGGGGCCTTGGCTACGACAGGCTCATGATGGTGCTGACCGGGTCGCAGAACGTGCGCGAAGTCGTTTTGTACCCAAGAGACACAGAAAGGCTCACACCGTAATTTTTACTGCAACTTCCCTTACGTCACTGTCGTAGACGTACGCCTTGAACTTTTGTTCGGTGGTCGAGTAAATGAGCCACACCACCGGATTTATCTCCATGAATTTCTTGTCGGTGTTCGACGGGGCCGGCCTGGCTGGATGGGAGTGGAATATTCCGATGACCTGCAGCTTCTTGCTTTCTGCAACGTCGTACGCGCGCAGTACATCCTGCGGCTCGATACTGAAAGAAATGGCTGATTGGTCGGCGTTTTGCATCGTCAAGATTTCAACAACTCTGTCTTTTTTGCCAAGAAGGAACGCGCAGGACTCGTTTGGAAGAGAACTTCTCGCAAGTCTGGTGAGCTGTTCAATCTGTGTTGGTGCCAGAGAAATTTCCATTATTTTACAGTGACCTTGCCGGTCATATACGGGTGAATCATGCAGTAGTATGGGTACTCGCCGGCTGCGTCAAAGACGAAGGGAAAAGTGTCGCCCTGTTGTAGGATTCCAGAGTCAAATTTGCCATCCGCCTTGGGGCTGTTCTTTTCCACCACTCCTGAAGTTACAGTGTGAGGCGAGTTGTCGTTATTCTTCCAGGTCACCATGCTCCCGACCGTAGTCTCTACGCTTTCCGGGTTGAAGAATTCACCATTTGATGGGACTGACGCTCCAACTGCTATTGACACGGTGGTTAGTTTCGCTGCCCCGCCATTCGCGTTAGGCGCGCCTGAGGTTTGATTGGCAGAAGCTGATTGGTTACCAGCACTTGACTGGTTGGACGAGCCCTGCGAGACAGTTGCGTTTGAACCTCCAGACGAAGCTGCGCCGCCCTCCGTAACCTTCAGCATTCCTGTCATCCAGGCATGGAATATGCAATAGTATTCGTAATCTCCTACGTCAAGTTTTGCCGTATTCAAGAGCCATGTGGAACCAGGACTGATTGCTGAAGAATCGAACAAATCTTTCTGCCTGCTGGTGACACTGTGCACTGCATTGTCCTTGTTGGTCCACTGCACTCCGTCGCCCTTTTTGACCGTAAGGGGATCAGGATCATAATCCGGATTGTTCTGAGCAGAAGCCCCTGCCAATATTGTGGCGTTAATAACATTGGATGGAGCAGCCTGTTCAGCCGGCGCTTTTTCCTCTTCTTGTGGCGGCGCCGGCTTGGGTGTTACAAGCCCGAATGCGTAGAACGTGGTGCCGCCAACTACCGCGGCTGAGACAAAAATGACAGCGAGCGCTTTGAGATATGGAACCTGCCTGTATGAAGCGACTGCAAGGACTGTTGCTGGAATCGAAATTATCAACATGATGCCGATGTAGGCGTAAATGCTCGGAACCTGCCCGCTGACGGTGACCGCAGCGGCAAAGCCAAAGGTGACGAGGAACCCTAGCGTGATAAAGGTAGCAGACTTGGCACGACCGGTCGACGGGAAGCCGTCCTTGAAAAGGCCGGAGGCAAGAAAGATCATGCCGATAAACATCGTCAAAAGCGAAACGGCGTGCATTCCGTCAATAAAGGTCTTGGCAACGCCCGCAAGAGAAATTCCAACGCCAACAATGCCTATTGAAGTAAGACCTATCCCGGGGGTCAGAAGGTCCCAGTCAGTCATGTTACAAGTATTTGGGTTTGTTTGGTATACTTAATCGTTTCTAGCTTTTTCAAATGCCAGTCAGGTGTGCCCAATCGCCCTGCGCTCTTGTAGTTTCGAAGGGCTGCCATCGCTTGGTCCGTAGAATAGTCAATCAACCCTGACCACAATTAGGTCTTGCTGGTGGTACAGAAGTAAAGGAGCACCAATCCAAAACGTCTCTGAAGTAACGGAAGCGGCACGGTTGGTACAAAGCTAATTATGAATCTAAAAATAGTTGATATGGCATCTTAATAGCTCGCAGTGCGCATGGTAGACGTGTCTGTAACGGATTTGTTCGAAGTGAGCGATAGCGATACAGTATGGGATGCTTGGCTCACGGCAGTCAACCTGTTAGATATGCTCGAGAACACCCGCAGGATAGGCAAGTACTATGATTTTGCGCAGGCACGGGACAAGATAGCCAAGCTCTGTGCCATGGCAGAAGTCCATTCTATCGATAGGAATGTACCCTGCAAGTGCGGCCTGTCAGACGGCGAGCATAGCCTGCTCAGGCGCAAGATGATGACATTTTTCAAGCTGCAAGTGGCTAATTTGAAACATTTTGTTTATTGACTCAACGAATAAATTAAATGCAAGCAAAGCCTCCTCTTTCCGAGGCAACTCTGTGAGCGCACGCGATTATGTCGAGGTTTCAAAGCCACGGATAGTGGTCGTTCTTGTGATAACAGCCGTTACTTCGCTTCTGGCCGCAAGCCGGTTTGACTCTACGCCCGACGTCGCGTGGGATGTCACCGCGTGGCAGGTGGGCTTTTTGACGCTTTCCGGCGCGTTAGCCTCGATGGGCGCAAGCGCGCTCAACCACTACTACGACCGTGACATTGATAAAATGATGGAAAGGACAGCGAAGCGCCCGATACCCGCCGGCAGGCTCACTCCAAAAAACGTGCTTGCGTACGGAATTGGCGTGAGTGTATTGTCGGTAATCATTGCTTGGTTCACTTTGAACCCGGTCGCAACAGGGATGATAGCGCTAGGCATATTCTTTTACGTCGTAATCTACACAGCATGGCTCAAGCGCAGCAACGCTTCGAACATCGTTATCGGTGGTTTTGCTGGGAGCGCAGCGTCGAT
>WNEW01001714.1_pt1 | contig 10919 bp, 4 predicted proteins | sample 5399891 | NCBI WGS metagenome assembly WNEW01 (sample SAMN13153336, study PRJNA577476) | soil metagenome | isolation source: 40 cm grassland meadow soil pre-rain plot 5 | place: USA:California | collected 2015-09-08 | reverse complement strand
CGGAAAATCGACGTTGATCGCGTCGCTGCGTACCGCCTTAGAGGAGCGGCAGCGACCTGTGGCGGTGCTGCACTTGGACGACGAAGTGGGTGTCTACGCCTACGCGCGCATGGTGCGTGATCGGCTTAAGGGCCCGATGAAGCCGGCGGGCGCGCCGTCCAACGGCGACCGCACTCCGGCTAACCCCGGAGCGACCAGCCCCGGTCGCATCATCCTGCGCCGCGCCTGGGACGCCATCGTGTGGAGCAAGGTCCTACGAATCTATCCGGTGGACCTGCTCCTGTTCCTGTGCTACCGCGCTTACATCGAGGGCATCAGGAAACGGGTCCTGATCATGGATCGATACTTTTACGACACGCTCGTCGATGTAGCGGACGGGCGCGGTTGGGGATGGATCCGCTTCCTCAAGCTGATCACACCCACTCCGACCCTGCCCGTGCTGGTGGATGCCGGCCCCGAGCAGTCCTACGCGCGCAAGGGCGAGTACTCCGTCGAATACCTGCGGGGTCGCTGGACGGCGTACCAAACGGTCTTCCCGTGGGTCCGTGCTGCCGTCCGGCTTCGCAACGACGACCTCGCGGCCGCACAGGCCGCCCTCCGCACGGTCGCGCTCGAGAGACTCGACGCCGCGTGAGCCCCGAGACGGAGCGTCGGCACGCCTCTTGGGTGCTGCGGCTGCTGGTGGACGCAAGCATCGCGGCGCGTGCGCCGGACCCCCTCGACTGGGATCTGCTCCTCGATCTCACGCGAGCGAACGGCGTGCTGGTGCGCACCGCGGAACGCCTCGCGACGCTGGGCGTTCAAATCCCCGAGCGTTTCGCCGCAGCTGTGGCCAGCGAGCGGGAGCGAGTGCGCTCTACGCTCGCGCTGGTCCGGCAGCTGAGCCGGGCCTGCGAAGCCCACGGCACCGAGTACGTGTTCCCGAAGCTGTTTCAGGACTATCCGGACATGGGAGACGACGTCGACCTGCTGCTGCTCGAGCGCTCCGCTCGGGTGGACGACCGGATCGTCGCCGGCTTGCGAGCCTCGCTCGCCGCTCGTGACATCGGCGGGTGGATCGCCGGAACGACGACGTACACGATTGACGGCTGCCCGTCCCCTCTCGACGTGCAACATGGCCGCCTGGGAGTCGTCGGCGAGCAGACTGTCTTTCCGACGGTCCTCATAGGGCATCGGCGTCATATCGTGGTCGACGGGTCCGAGTTTGCCACGGCCCCGCCGGAAGATCAACTCGTCCTCCAGGGCCTGCAGCGGGTGTGGGGGCGCCTCCGGATCGCCCTGTGCGACGTGGTCTTTACCATGTCCGCGATCCGCCGCGGATCGTTGGACTGGGACTATATCCTGGCCACGGCCCGGCGCCACGGCGCGCTCGCCGGCCTCGCCTGCTACCTGAGTTATGTGGACCAGATCCATCGCGACGTGTTCTGGCAGCCGCTCGTTGCCGAACCCATGCGGGGCGTGCTCGGGCTGCGAGGATGGGGACGGGTCGAGTTCCGCGCGGGCGGGTACCGCTTCCCCATCCTGCGGGTGAACAGCCGATTGTACGTGCGACAGCTGGGTAGCCGGATCGCCGCGCGTGACTGGACCGCCGCCACGAGACTGTTTCTGATACCGGTCGTCGCGGCGGCGCGGGCATTCCGCAGGCTGGCGCAGGGTCTCACGTCGGCGACAGCTCCGCCCCGCGGCACTGAGAAGACGATGACCACGGCCGACGCACCGCTCAGAGTCCTGATGATCACCAGCGAATGGCCGGTGGCCGACGGCCGTCCCCGTACCACGTACTTCATCAAGCGGCAAGCGGAGTTCCTCCAGGCGGCGGGCGTGCACGTGGACGTGTTCCACTTCAAGGGGGCCAAGAACCCGTGGAACTACGTGCGGGCCTGGGTGCGCGCGCGTCGCCGCATAGCGCAGCACAGCTACGATCTGGTGCACGCCCAATTCGGCATGAGCGGACTGCTGGCGCTGCCGAAGCGCTTGCCGCTGGTCGTGACGTTCCGGGGAGACGATGTGCAAGGCATCGTGGGTTGGGACGGGATCACGCTGGCCGGCAGGGTGCTCCAGCTGGCGTGCCGCATTGTCGCCCGCTGGGCCGACGCGGCCATCGTCGTCTCGGAGCACATGAAGGACTACCTCCCCCGCTCCGTGCGGCCGCACGTCATCCCGTCGGGTCTCGATTTGAACCTGTTCCGCGTGATCCCCCGAGACGAGGCGCGGGGTCGCCTCGGCCTGGCGCTCGACAAGCGCCTTGTGCTGTTCGTCGGGAACCCCGCGGACCCGCGCAAGCGACACCCCCTGGCGCGGCAGGCGGTTGACATCCTCAACCAGTCAACGCCCGCCGAGTTGGTGGTCGCCTGGGGCACGCCCCATACCGACATTCCGCTGCTCATGAATGCGTGCGACGTGCTCGTATTCCCGTCGGCGCAGGAGGGGTCACCCAACACCGTCAAGGAGGCGCTGGCCTGCAATCTCCCGGTGGTCTCGGTCCCCGTCGGCGACGTGCCGCTGCGCCTCCGGGGCATCGAGGGCTGCGAGCTGTGCGCCGATGAGCGGCCTGAGACCATCGCCGCCGCGCTCGAGCGCGTGCTGCGGCGGGGCCAGCGCATCGCCGGCCGCGATACCGTGACCGACCTCGACGAGCGGCAGACGACGCAGCAGGTGATCGCTGTTTACCGCTCGGTCACGACGTCTCGGGGCCGTCAGCCAGACCTCCTGGGAGCGCCCAGTGCCGTTCCCTGATCGCAAGGGCGGAGCGCGGCAGTGACAGTCGAGCGCATCCTGGTTCTGGATGGACAGACCACCCAGGCGCTTGCCTGCGTGCGGTCGCTCGGCCGGGCGGGGCACGTAGTCTACGTGGCGAGTCCCCACCGTCGGCCGCTTGCAGCCTGGTCGCGCTACTGCCGCGCCCATTTCCGCTTGGCCGGCGAGACGGGTCCGGCGTTCGCAGCGTTGCGCGCGTGGGCGCTGCAGCAGCGGGTCCACGTCGTGCTGCCCCAGCGGGAGCGTTCCTGCGTGCTGTGCAACGCGGAGCGCGAGCAGTGGGAAGCGCTGGGGATGACGCTGGGCTGCGGTCCCGAAGCGATGCTCGTCGGCGCCTTCAACAAGGCGCGCACGCTGGAGCTGGCCGAAGCCTGCGGGCTGAGGATCCCACCCACACGGTTCCCGCAGTCGCTCGCCGACTGTCACACTGCCGCCGAGGCCGTGGGGTACCCTTGCATCCTCAAGCCCCGCTTCAGCGACTTCTGGGACGGCGAGCGGTTCCTGGCGGACCACGGAGCCCGGTATGTGCAGAACGCCGACGACCTCGAGGCAGGAGTGCGCGCCTGCCGACAGGGTGAATTCTGGCCGGTGATTCAGGGCATCGTGTCGGGACGGGGGAAGGGAGTGTTCGCGCTGTGCGACCGCGGCGAGCCTGTCGCCTGGTTTGCGCACGAGCGCATCCGGGACGTCCGGCCGTCGGGCTCGGGAAGCAGTCTGCGACGCTCCACGGCGCTCGATCCGCGCCTCCAGGCGGCGGCGGCCCGGCTGCTCTCCGCCCTGGCGTGGCATGGCCCGGCGATGGTCGAGTTCCGCGACGACGGCGCTGCCGAACCGTGTCTCATCGAAGTGAACGGACGGTTCTGGGGCTCTCTGGAACTGGCCGTGGCATCCGGAGTCGACTTCCCGAAGCTGTGGGTAGACCTGCTGCGCGGTGCGCCCGTCGAGCCGCCCACCTGCTACGAGACCGGAGTGACGCTCCGCTGGCTCTGGGGGGACGTTAAACGCCTGCTCTACGTCGCCGCGGGTCCCCCTCCGGGGTGCCCCGAGCCCTATCCGAGCATCCTGCAGGGACTGCGCGAGGTTCTCGGGCCGCAACCCCACGGCACACGGAGCGAGACGTGGAGCGGAGACGACCGCTGGCCCGCCGTGGGCGAATGGGTCCAGGGGGTCGGAGACGTCGCCGGGGCGGTGCGGGCCGCGCTTGCCCGCCGGTACTTCGGAGCGCGGTCCGGCGCGGCGGCTCGGATCTCCCCCGCCCCCCCTGCCCCCCCTGCCCCCCCCGCGCCCCCCGCCCCGTCCGCTCCCAAGCCCGCGGAGGCGATGCGCGCATGAGCACGCCAGCCAGGCGCTTCGCCGCCGTGTCGGTCATCGTGCCGTGCCGGAACGAGGAGCGCTACATTGCGCGGTGCCTGGATTCGATCCTCGCGAGCGACTATCCCCGCGAGCGGCTCGAGGTGCTGGTCGTGGACGGTCAGAGCGACGATCGCACGCGGGCGATTCTCGACGATTACGTCTCCCGACAGCCGATCATCCGCGTCCTGGACAATCCCCGGCGCATCCAGCCAGTCGCCCTGAACATCGGCATCCGAGCGAGCCGGGGCGAGATCCTGCTACGCATGGACGCCCACGTCGTCTACCCGCCGAATTACATCAGCGAACTCGTCGCCGCCCTCGAGCGAACCGGCGCAGACAGCGTCGGGGGCGTGCTGATCACGGTGCCCGGAAACCAGACGCCCATCGGACGGGCGATCGCGCTCGCGATGTCGCACCCCTTCGGCGTCGGCAACGCCTACTTCCGCATCGGTGTGCGGCAACCGCGCTGGGTCGATACGATCGCGTTTTTCTGCTGTCGCCGAGAGACGTTCGAGCGGGTCGGCCTGTTCGATGAGCAACTGGCGCGGGATGAGGACAGCGAGTTCAATGCCCGGCTGATCAAGCGTGGGGGGCGCATCCTGCTCTCGCCCAACGTGGTCTCCCACTACTTCGCCCGGGATTCGCTCTCGCAGGTAGCCCGGATGTACTACCAATACGGCTACTCCAAGCCGCTCGTAGCCCGCAAGGTGGGAGCCGTGATGACGGCCCGGCAGCTCGTCCCACCCGCGTTCGTGCTGCTGCTGGCGGCGACCGCCGCCCTGAGCCCCTGGGTCGGCTTGGCCGGCCTGCTGCTCGGTGCGACGGCCGCCGCCTATCTGCTCGTCGTGCTGGCGTGCTCGATCACCGCCGGGCGCCACGCAGGCTTCCGCGGCGCCGTCGCACTCGCACTCGTGTTCCCGGTCATGCACGTGAGCTACGGGCTCGGATTCCTGCGGGCCCTCGGGGAGCTCCTCGTGGGCTCGGAACGCCAGGCTCGGCATGCCGAGCTGCCGCTGTCGCGCTGAGGCGGCGTGCCTGCGGTCGCGAGCTTCGCCTACCACGATATCACGGACACGCCCTACGAGTCGGGGGTTCAATCCCCCGGCGCCTCCGCCTACACCCTCGGCCGGGCGGCTTTCCGGCGCCACCTCGACGCATTCGCCGGAGTCTCGCTCCGACCGGAGCTCGTAACGGCGATCGACCCGACGGCGCCGGGCCGGCATCTGGTGCTGACCTTCGACGACGGCGGCAAGAGCGCGCTGGAGGTGGGCGATGCGCTGGCCCGGCGCGGCTGGCGGGGCCACTTTTTCATCATCACCAGTCGCATCGGGGAGCGCACCTTCCTCGACGCCGCGGGGATCCGCTCGCTGCGGCGGTCAGGCCATATCATCGGCAGCCACTCGCGCACCCACCCCCACATCTTCCGGGAGCAGACCCTCGACCAGATGGTCGGCGAGTGGCGCACGAGCTGCGATCGTCTCGCCGATCTGCTGGGCGAGCCCTGCACCGTCGCGTCGGTTCCCGGCGGTGACATCTCCCCGGTGGTGCTCCAGTCCGCTGCAGTCGCCGGGCTCCACTATCTGTTCACGTCCGAGCCCACGCCTGTTCCCGAGCGCGTCGGCGGCTGCTGGGTGCTGGGACGCTACTGCCTGAAGGCTACCACTCCCGCATCCCGCGTGCGCGAGCTCGCGCGCTTCCGCGGCTGGGGGCGGGCACGACTCGTACGGCGTCTCAAGGAATTCGTGCGTGTGATGCTCCCCGGGCCGTACCGGGAGTACGTGCGCCGGTCGACCCGTGAGCTACCCGTGGGAACGGAGCCGCCCCGGGGGAGAACCAGCTACTGATCGTCGTCCCTATCGGATGGGGAGTTCGGCGAGGAACACGTCATTGCGGCCGGAGCCGTCCATGTCCGAGGTGAACAGGACGTACCGCCCGTCCGGCGCAAACCGCACGAAGCTATAGAAGGTGTAGTTCGTCCCGGTGTTGTAGGGATGCCCCAGCAGGCGCCGCTGCCCGTTCGGGGTGATCAGCACCATCCCCCCGGGCGCCAGCCAACCGCTGCCGCTCGACTGCAGCCCCTCCATCGTGCTGAACACCGCCCACTGGTCGTTGAGATCGGCCGGATGTTGAATCCAGTTCCCATTGCCGTAAAAGTCGTTGGCGTTGGCGGGACCGCCGATGTATTGCCCCGAGTTGGGCACGTCGGGGGTGAACATCGCGTACTGATGCGGCGAGCTCGAGTTCCAGTCCACCACTAACCAGCGCCGCCGCAGGCTGGCGTTGTGCGAGAAGGGAATCCCGGGATCGCCGCTCGTTTGCCAGATGATGTTATTGGTGGTGAAATCCCACACGAACAGGGCTTCGGGCGGCGAGTTCATGGACAGCCCGATGTAGCGACCCGCCCGGTCGATGCGCGGCTCGTTGACGCCCGAGTTCGTGTAGGTCTTCAGGGTGTTGGTGGCCGGTTCGAACGCGGCCACCGTGGGGCCGCTTTGCCCGCGCAACCAGGTGAACAACCCGTCGTTCTCGCTCTGCTGCAGCCAGCAAGCGTTGCTCTCGCTGATGGGCCAGCCGTTTCCCGGGGCTTCCGTCATCGTGCGGATATCGAAGCGGATGATGGCGCTGCAGTTGCTGACATAGGCGTAATACGGCGTGGCCGGGTTGTTCGAGAATGAGAAGGACTGGTCAAAACAGGGAGCGAGCCGGCCCGCAAGCTGGCGTCCGTTGCCGACGCCCCCGCCCGGCGTGAAGTCCACCAGCCACCACGCGCCGCCGTTCTGCCGTACCAGCACGGCGCGCGTGTTGCCGTTGTACGGCAGGGACACCTCGTCCCCGCCCTCGGAGTAGTCATGCCCCCAGTTGGGACTCGACGTCGGGAACGTGCCGGAGGTGAGCTTGTAGATCTTCACCCCCGTCGTCGGGTCGAGATACCAGCCGCCGGCGGCGAGCGCGGGCACATTGAGCGCATCGTACGCGGTGGTGAGGGGCACCTGCGCGGTCGTTGCCACGAGCAGCACGGTCGGATCCGGCGTCCCGCCGCTCGCTGGTGCCGTGACCGTGATTGCCGCCGTGCCGTTCTGCCCCTCGCTCGTCGCGGTGATCGTCGCCATCCCGACGACGATCCCTGTCACGAGACCAGTCGCATTCACACTCGCGACGCTCGCCGCGCTGCTGGCCCACGTCACCGTACGCCCGGTGAGGGGATTGCCGTTCGCATCCTTCGGCGTCGCCGTGAGCTGCACCGTTTGCCCTGTCTGAATGGTCGCCGTAGCCGGGGTGATCGTGACCGAGGCCACTGGCACCGGTGTGACAGTGATAGTGGAAGGGCCGCTCTTTCCTTCACTCGTGGCCGTGATCGTCGCCGTGCCCGCGGCCTTACCCGTCACCAGCCCGCTCGCGGTCACCGTCGCAACTGCCGTGTTGCTGCTCCCCCAGCTGACCGTCCGCCCCGACAACGGATTGCCGCTGGCGTCTTTCGGCGTCGCGGTGAGCTGCACCGTCTGGCCCACCTGCACCGACGCCGTGCTGGGGCTCACCGTCACCGACGCCACGGGCACCGTGCTCACCGTGACCGTCGCCGTGCCGCTCTGTCCTTCGCTTGTGGCCGTGATCGTCGCCGCGCCCGCCGTCACCCCAGTCACGAGCCCGCCCGCGCTCACCGTCGCGACTGCCGTGTTGCTGCTTCCCCAGCTGACCGGCCGTCCCGACAACGGATTGCCGCTGGCGTCTTTCGGGGTCGCGGTGAGCTGCACCGTCTGGCCCACCTGCACCGACGCCGTGCTGGGGCTCACCGTCACCGACGCCACCGGCACCGTGCTCACCGTGATCGTCGCCGTGCCGCTCTGTCCTTCGGAGGTCGCTGTGATCGTGACCGAACCCGCGGCCACACCGGTGACGAACCCGCTCGCACTCACCGTCGCGACTGCGGTGCTGCCGCTCGCCCAGGTGATCGTGCGGCCGGAGAGCGAATTGCCGTTCGCGTCTTTCGGCGCCGCCGCGAGCTGCATTGTCTGGCCCACTTGTACGGTCGCCGTGGCGGGGCTCACCGTCACCGACGCCACGGGCACGGTCGTCACCGTGATTGCCGCCGTGCCGCTCTTCCCTTCGCTCGTCGCCGTGAGCGTCGCCGCACCCACCGCCACACCCGTCGCTTGCCCGGCGCCGTTCACCGTCGCCACCGCCGGGTTGCTGCTGGACCAGGTCACGGTCCGCCCCCCCAGCGGATTGCCGAACGCATCCCGCGTAATCGCCGCATACTGCGCCGTCTGCCCCACCCCAATCGTGGCCGTCGCCGGCGTCACGCTCACCGACGCGACCGGCAGCGGGCACCCGGTCACCGTGACGCTCGCCGCCGTGGAGACGTTCCCCGGGTGGCTGGTCGCCGTGACCGTGAAGGTGCCGCAGATGGCGCTGGTGTAGTGCCCGTAGTGGCGCTTGCCGGCGGAGCTCGAGTCGATGCTCCCGCCCGTCGCGCCCCACGACACGGCGATATCGGCGCTGTCGCCCGTGGCCGTGAAGCCGACGGCGAGGAAGTCCTCAGCTTGGTTTTGTTGCAGCGTGACGTTCTGCGGGGAAACAACGAGCTGTGCGATGCTGGAGCTGGGATCAGTCACCGGGTGCTCACAGCTGACGACGATCGTGACAACAGCCAGCGCCGCCACGATTACCGTCCAATCATTTGGTCGCGCCAAGCAAAACGTCATGGTGGCCGCGCCTCAACACCTCAGTGACAGGTGCCGCTGCCGGAATCCCGGAACGAATCGCCCGCAACCGGGATGAACTCCCACGTGTAGGATCCGTCCGACAGCGTCAGCTTCAGCACCCCGTGCGAGTTGTCGTTCCCCACCTCGCTGTTCGGCAGCGGCGTCCCCAGCGAGTACAGCCCCGCGCCCCCCGTACCCACCACGAACTCCCGGATCCCCCGCGCCGCGTCCGCGGTGCCGTCCGCCGTTTGCGGCGCGAAGCGCTCGTATTCGTGATCGTGGCCGGAGATGACGATCTCCGCGCCGAAGTCGTATAACGCCTGCCACAACGGCTGCGTGGAGCCCGTGCTACCGTGGCTCGTGCCCGAGCTGAACCGCGGATGGTGCCAGTAGGCGATGGTGCACCGCTTTGTGCTCGCGGCGAGATCCGCCCGCAGCCACGTTTCCTGCGCCGAGCCGGCGCTCATGTCGATGTTGCTATCCAGCGAAATGATGTGCCAGGCGCCGACATCGTAGCTGTAGTAGCCCAGCCCGGCCGGCCCCGCCTGCGCCCCGAAATAGCCGAAGTAGCCCGCAGCGCCCGACGTATTATGGTCGTGGTTGCCGGGGGAGGGGCGGGTGCGCACCTTGTGCCGGCCCCAGGAGGGATCGTAGCACTGCGTGTAGTCCGCGCTCGAGCCGTTGGGGTAGGCGTTGTCCCCCGCGGTGAACACCGTCCCCGGGATGTTGTCCAGCAGCGCCGCGGTGGCAGAGGCGTCGCAGTCGGCGATGTCGCCCGCGCCCACCAGCACGTACGACGCGGCCGCCGCCGTCACCGTAAGGGCGGACGTGCCGGTCACCGTCTCGGACGTCGCTGCGATGCTCGCCGTGCCAGCGGTCACGCCGCTCACCATCCCACTGCCGGTCACGGTCGCGACGGCGGTGTTGTTCGACGCCCAGGCGACGGTGCGGCCGGTCAGCGTGTTGCCGTTCGCATCCTTGAGGGTCGCCGTGAGCTGGACCGTCTGGCTCGTCGGCACCGAGGCCGGGGCCGGTGTCACGGTCACCGAGGCCACGGGGGCCGGCGCTGGCGCTGTAACGGTGATGGCTGAAGTGCCGCTCTTGCCTTCGCTTGTGGCCGTGATCGTTGCCGAGCCTGCCGTCACCCCAGTCACGAGCCCGCTTCCGCCCACCGTAGCGACTGCACTGTTGCTGCTCGCCCAGGTGACCGTCCGGCCGCTCAGCGGGTTCCCGTTCGCGTCCTTTGGGGTCGCCGCGAGCTGCACCGTCTGGCCCGCCTGCACCGACGCCGTGGCGGGGCTCACCGTGACCGACGCCACCGGCACCGTGCTCACCGTGATCGTCGCAGTGCCGCCCTGTCCTTCGCTTGTGGCCGTGATCGTCGCCGAGCCTGCCGTCACCCCCGTCACGAGCCCGCTTCCGCTCACCGTCGCGACTGCAGTGTTGCTGCTCGCCCAGCTGACCGCCCGACCCGACAACGGATTGCCGTTCCCGTCTCTCGGCGTCGCGGCGAGCTGTACGGTCTGGCCTACCTGCACCGACGCCGACGCCGGGCTCACCGCTACCGACGCCACCGGCACGTTGGTCACCAAGATCGCCGCCGTCCCGCTCTTCCCCTCGCTCGTCGCCGTGAGCGTCGCCGCACCCACCGCCACCGCCGTCGCTTGCCCGGCGCCGTTCACCGTCGCCACCGCCGGGTTGCTGCTGGACCAGGTCACGGTCCGCCCCCCCAGCGGATTGCCGAACGCATCCCGCGTAATCGCCGCATACTGCGCCGTCTGCCCCACCCCGATCGTGGCGGTCGCCGGCGTCACGCTCACCGACGCGACCGGCAGCGGGCACCCGGTCACCGTGACGCTCACCGCCGTGGAGACGTTCCCCGGGTGGCTGGTCGCCGTGACCGTGAAGGTGCCGCAGGTGGCGCTAGTGTAATGCCCGTAATGGCGCTTGCCGGCGGAGCTCGAGTCGATGGTCCCGCCCGTCGCGCTCCATGACACGGCGATATCCGCGCTGTCACCGGTGGCAGTGAAGCCGACGGCGAGGAAGTCCTCAGCTTGGTTTTGTTGCAGCGTGACGTTCTGCGGGGAAACAACGAGCTGTGCGATG
>WNEW01001638.1_pt1 | contig 10956 bp, 14 predicted proteins | sample 5399891 | NCBI WGS metagenome assembly WNEW01 (sample SAMN13153336, study PRJNA577476) | soil metagenome | isolation source: 40 cm grassland meadow soil pre-rain plot 5 | place: USA:California | collected 2015-09-08 | reverse complement strand
GCGCCGCTCAGTAGGAGTCGCAGGTCGCCGCGCGTGACGTCGGCGAAGGCGGGCGCCGCGTTCGAGTTAAGCGTGAAGCCGAGGCGTGTCGTGTAGAAGGCGACCGCGGCATCGACGTCATCGACCATGTAGCGGACGTTGACGGTGGTCATCGCGGACTCACCATAATCGGGGCGTGGACGAGCGCGCCTCGCAGCTCGTATCCCTGTGGCTGAGCGGACTCTCTGTGAACGCTCGCCGGACGCTGTACTCGCTGCTCGACGAGCTCTGCGGCGGACTCGACGTCTCGCGCCACAACCCTTTCGGCTTCCTACGGTTACGGGCGGAGTTCGAGACGAGTGGCGAGCTTTTCGGCTGCACGCTCCCGGACCTGCGCGACGCTATCGCCGCGTCGCTGGGAGGCGACGTGCCGGCGCCTGAGCGCGCGCCCAGCCCGCTCGAATCGCTACGTGCGGAGGTCTCCTCCCGGGGACACCCCGACTTCCGCTAGGTGGAAGCCTAGTACCGCAGTACGGGGTCGCTCAGGCGTATCAGTGACCGGGTCATACACGTTGTTGGTCCTTCTCCAGGGGTCGCGTCAACCTATCCTTTCCCGAGTGGGTGGGCTGTTCGCTCGCTCAGCACGCAAGGAAAGGAGGTTCCCAATGATCGCTTTCTTCCGTGACGAAGAGGGTCAGGGCCTCGTTGAATATGCACTCATCATCGCCGTCATCGCTATTGCCGTCATCGTCGCCATGATCTTCCTTCGTGGCCAGCTCCAGAACATCTTCAGCAACATCGGCAACAACCTGACCTAAGCGTCTGCGATATCGCAGCGAGCGAGCGGCCCGGGCAACCGGGCCGCTCGTTTTCATGCCGAGCGGGGCAGGTGACGGCGTCCCACGACGCGGTCGCAGCCGTCGAGGAGGGCCCGCCAGGCCTCGGTCGATACGTCCGAACGCGCGATGAGCCGCTGGCCGGGCCGCACGACCTCGTCGCCCAGCGCGCGGAAGTCGGCTCGACCGGGATCGTGTAGGTCGAGGTACTCGCCGCGGCGGGTCAGGCGTGCGCCATCAGGCACGAGTGGCATCTGGCGCAGCAGTTCGGCGGCGAGATCCTGCAGAACGCGGTGGTCGTGGCGTACTTCCAGCGCCGTGCGCCGGTCGCGCGGCGGCCGCTCCGTGTGCTCGTCGACCGCCATCAGAACCTCCCATCGGTGCGACGTGCCGCGCGGGACCGGTCTCTCGTCGTACTTCGCCACGTCGCTCGCATGCGGCACCGGGCGTGCCAATTCGCGTACACTGGTATCGGATCGGACGTTTCGTCCGGTATCACGCACGCCTTCCCGATCGCTGCGGCCCTCGCCTTCCGCGCTTGGCGCGCCGGCGACCCCAGGCGAGTTGACGGAGGCGGAGGAAAAAGGGAGGCCCACGTGGCCGTTGTCACTATGAAGCAGCTGCTGGAGTCCGGGGTCCACTTCGGGCACCAGGCGCGCCGCTGGAACCCGAAGATGAAGCGCTTCATCTTCATGGAGCGGAACGGGATCCACATCATCGACCTCCAGCAGACGCTCACGCGCGTCGAGGAGGCATACGTATTCGTTCGCGACCTCGCCGCCGACGGAGGACAGGTCCTCTTCGTCGGGACCAAGAAGCAGGCTCAGGAATCCATCGCCGAGGAGGCCAAGCGCGCCGGGATGCACTTCGTCAATCAGCGCTGGCTCGGCGGCTTCCTCACCAACTTCGTCACGATCCAGAAGCGCATCAATCGGCTCAACGAGCTCCATGAGCGCAAGGAACGCGGCGACTTTGCGACCATGCCGAAGAAGGACGCGCTGCGCCTTGACGACGAGCTTCTGCACCTCGACCGTTACTTCTCGGGTGTGCGCGAGCTGAAGCGTCACCCTTCAGCGCTGTTCGTCGTCGATCCGCATCGCGAGCACATCGCCGTCGAGGAAGCTCGGCGCCTCGAGATCCCGGTCGTGGCGATGGTCGACACGAACTGCGACCCCGATCTCATCGACGTGATCATCCCGGCGAACGACGACGCGATCCGCGCGGTCAAGCTCATCTGCCAGAAGATGGCCGACGCGATCATCGAAGGTCGCGCGATGTTCGATGCGAGCCGCAAGGAAGCGAGCCCCGAGGACATGGGCTACGCGCCTTCGACGACCGTCGCCGAGCTCGAGGGCATCGGTGTGCCGCGCGCCAAGCGCACGCCGCGCGTATACGAGCCAGAGCCCGAAGAGGATGAGGAGGACGTCACCGCGGACGTCGAACCAGAAGTTATCGCCGACATCAAGACCAGCGAGGAGAGCTAACTGATGATGACAAAGATCGATCCGAAAGAGGTCCAGCGTCTGCGCAGCGAGAGCGGCGCCGGCGTCATGGACTGCAAACGCGCGCTCGAAGAGACGGGCGGCGACTACGCGAAGGCGCTCGCGCTCATCAAGGAGCGGGGCATCCAATCGGTGGCCAAGAAGTCGGAGCGCGAGGCCAAGGAGGGCCTGGTGGCGTCGTACATCCATTCCGGCGGACGCATCGGCGCCCTGGTGGAGCTCGCGAGCGAGACCGACTTCGTCTCGCGTGGCGACGAATTCCAGAGGCTCGCGCAGGAGATCGCGATGCAGGTCGCGGCGATGAATCCGGCGAGCGTCGAGGAGCTCCTGGGTCAGCCGTACATCCGAGACGCGTCGAAGACGATCAAGGACCTCGTCACGACGGTGGCCGCATCGACCAAAGAGAACGTGCACGTGCGACGCTTCCAGCGGTTCGCCCTGGGCGAGTCCTGACCTCCGCCTCCGGCTTTCTGGAGCGGCCTTCGCCGCTCCATCGGTAGACTCCTCTTCGATGAAAGCGGGCGCGGCCAAATACCGCCGGGTGCTGCTCAAGCTTTCCGGCGAGGCTCTTCTCGGCGACCGCAAGTTCGGCATCTCGCCGCAGTACGTGAAGTACCTCGCCGAGGAGATCCGTAAAGTGCAGGAGCTTCCCGCCGAGGTGGCGATCGTCATCGGCGGCGGAAACTTCATGCGCGGCGCAGCCGTGGCCGAGCACGGCATCGACCGCGCGACGGCCGATTACATGGGAATGCTTGCCATGGTGATCAACGCACTGGCGCTGCAGTCCGCGCTCGAGCAGCTCGATGTGCAGACGCGCGTCCAGTCGGCGATCACGATCCAGGACGTCGCCGAGCCGTACATCCGGCGCAAAGCGATCCGGCACCTCGAGAAGGGGCGCGTGGTCATCTTCGCTGCGGGCACCGGAAATCCGTACTTCACCAGCGACACGGCGGCGACGCTCCGCGCGGCAGAGATCGGCGCTGACGTCATCCTCATGGGCAAGAACCAGGTCGACGGTGTGTACGATGCCGATCCGCGGACCACGAAAGACGCGAAGAAGATCGACCAACTGACGCACCGCGACCTGCTCGACAAGCGCCTCGGCGTGATGGACGCGACCGCGGCGGCGCTGGCAGAGGACCGCGACATCCCGATCATCATCTTCGACATCTCGCAGAAGAATGCGATGCTGCGTGCCGCGAAGGGGGAGCCCGTCGGCACGCTGGTCCATAGCTGATGGCGCTGGAGGAGCTCCTCGCGCAGACCGAGACGCGGTTCAAGAAGGCGATCGACGCGCTCAAGCACGACGTGGCGACCGTGCGGACCGGCCGCGCGGCGCCGTCACTCGTCGAGCAGCTCGAGGTCGAAGCCTATGGCGTTCCAACGCCGCTGATCCAGCTCGCGCAGATCAACGTACCGGAGCCGCGGCAGATCCTGATCCAGCCGTACGACCGCAGCCTCATCAAGGCGATCGAGAAGGCGATCCAGTCGTCGGATCTCGGCCTCGCACCGAACACCGACGGTGCTGTCATCCGCCTCAACATCCCCGCGCTGAATGAGGAACGCCGCCGCGACCTCGTGAAGGTGCTCCATAAGAAGGTCGAGGACGGTCGGGTCGAGATCCGCACGCTGCGCCGGCACACGCACGAAGAGATGCGCGCGAAGGAGAAGAGCGCGGGCGTCTCGGCCGACGACGTGAAGCGCCTCGAGGCGCAGCTGCAGAAGCTCACCGACCGCTACATCCTCATGGCTGACGAGATCGGCTCAGCCAAAGAGAAAGAGATCCTCGCCGTCTGATCAATCTCTGGGCTGCGCCCAGGAGAAGCGCTCAAGGCTGGTGGTGTTCGCTCGGCCCAGCAAAGCTGGGTCTCGCTCACGACATGATTACCGCCGAATGAACGCCATCCCGCGGCACATTGCCATCGTGATGGACGGCAACCGCCGCTGGGCGCGGCAGCGCCGCCTTCCGGCCATCGCTGGTCACCGCGCCGGCGTCGAGACGATCCGCAAGACGCTGCGCGCCGCGCGCGAGCGTGGCGTCGAGTACCTGACGCTGTACTCGTTCTCCACCGAAAACTGGTCGCGCGATCCGGAAGAGGTGACGGGGCTCATGGGCCTCCTCGAGGAGACGATCCGCCGCGAGACCGACTCACTGGTGCGCGACGACGTGCGTCTCGAGGTCATCGGCCGCCTGCACGAGCTGTCGCCAGGGCTGCAGCGCTCGATCGCCGGCGCGGTCGAAGCGACCGCGAGGTGCGCGCGCGGCGTGATGACGCTCGCGTTCAATTACGGCGGACGCGCCGAGATCGTCGACGCCGTGCGGCGCATCGTCGGCGATGGCCTCGCTCCGGATGCCGTAGACGAGGCCGCCATCGCGTCGCGCCTCTACGCGCCGGACCATCCCGATCCGGACCTCCTGATCCGCACCGGCGGGGAGCTGCGGGTATCGAACTTCTTGCTCTGGGAGGTCGCCTACGCCGAGATGTGGGCGACGCCGGTGCTGTGGCCCGACTTCTCCATCAGCGATCTCGACGACGCGCTCGGCTCGTACGCGAAACGTGAACGCCGTTTCGGGCGCTAGCGTTCCCGCGATGGACATGCGCGACCTCGAGCGCCGCACCGGTACCGCGCTTGTCTACGGCGTCGTCGTGCTTGCGGCGCTGTTCGCGCCGTGGCCGACGTTCGCGGTCCTCGTTGCGATCCTCGCCGTGCTCGGGTATCTGGAGCTGCGCGCGCTCTTCCGTTACCGGTCGTACCAACCATGGCTGGTCGGCCTCGTGTTCGTCGTGTTGTTCATCGTCGCGCACATGTACGGTGCCGCCTCGCCGAGCGAGCTGATGCTGCTGAGCCTCGCGCTCGTTGCCGCGTTCGGCGCGGTGGCGATCGCCGTTTTCCTCGAACAAGCGTTGCGCGGCCGTCCGCTGCCAGCGGTCCTCGGCGCGGTGATCACGCTCGGCGGAGCGCTCTACCTCGGGTACTTCTTCGGCTACCTCATCGAGCTATGGCTCGCGAACGACGCGGGCACACGCGGCTGGCTCGGGACGCTGCCGGTGTGGCTCCTGCTGGCGCTCGTGCCCACGTGGTCGGCCGACGTCGCCGCATACGTGGTCGGCGCGCGGATCGGCCGCCGCAGGATAGCGCCGCGGATCAGCCCGGGGAAGACATGGGAAGGCACGCTCGCGGGTTTCGGCGCCGCCGCGGTCGTCGTGCTGCTCATCGCGACATCCGCAGGCATCAAAACGGGACCGACACTGCTGCTCGCTTTGCTCGTCGGGCCGGTCGGCTTCGCGAGCGATCTGCTGGAATCAGCGATCAAACGCGCCGCGGGCGCCAAGGACTCGGGGACGATGCTCCCTGGCCACGGTGGCGTGCTCGACCGCATCGACAGCCTCATCTTGGTCGCGCCCGCGGTCGCGTTCGTCCTGTGGCTCGCGCGGGGCGCCTTCAGCTGATCCCGACGCGGCGGGTGGGATGATGGTCAGGTGGTGACACGCCTCGCGATCCTGGGCGCGACCGGCTCGATCGGCGTTCAGGCGCTCGATGTCGTCCGGTCCAACCGCGACCGCCTGCGTGTGACCGCGCTTGCGTCGGCGCGCAACGCCTCCGCGCTCGAGGCGCTCGCGACCGAGACCGGCCCCGTCACGACGGTGCTGCAAGAGCGCGACGGCGACGACGCGCTGTGCGATCTCGCGACGCGCGACGACGTGGACCTGGTGCTCGTCGCGACGCCCGGGATCGCCGGACTCGCGCCGACGCTCGCGGCTCTGCGCGCCGGTAAGCGCGTGGCGCTGGCGAACAAGGAGGTGCTCGTCTCCGGCGGACACCTTGTCGCGCCGCTCGCCGGCGGGGCGGGGGAGCGCCTGCGCCCCGTGGACAGCGAGCACTGCGCGCTGTGGCAGTGCCTGATCGGCGAGCGCATGGAGAACGTATCGCGCGTCGCGGTGACCGCGTCCGGCGGGCCGTTCCGCGAGCGCGCACTTGGGGAGCTCGCGTCCGTCACGCCGGACGAGGCGCTGCGCCACCCGACGTGGAAGATGGGCCCGAAGGTGACGATCGACTCAGCCACGCTCGCGAACAAGGGGTACGAGGTCATCGAGACGCACTGGCTCTACGGCATCCCATACGAGCGCATCGACATCGTCGTGCATCCCGAAAGTGTCATCCACGCGCTGGTCGAGTTCACCGATGGCAGCGTGAAGGCGCAGCTCGCGGAGCCCGACATGCGCCTGCCGATCCAGTACGCGCTGCTCTGGCAACGCGCACCGTCGCCCGCCGCGCGGCTCGATTGGTCGCGGGTGCGCGCTCTGCGTTTCGAGGGCGCGCCGGACGAGCGTCGATATCCGTGCCTCGCCGCGGTGCTCGACATCGCGCGCTCCGGCGATCTCGCGGCGATGATCGGCCTCTCGGCGGCGGACGAGGTGGCCGTCGCGCGCTTCCTGCGCGGCGAGATCCGCTTTGATGAGATCGCGTCGTATCTGCGGCGCGGCGCGGCGCTCGGCTCCGCGCAGCGCGCACCCGCGTCACCGGATCTCGGCGAGACCCTCGGCGTCGACCGCGCGGTACGGACGGCTCTCGCAGCCGCGCCGGCTCTCGCCTAGACCGAGGTGGACTTCCTCCCGACGCTGATCCTGTTCCTGCTGACCTTCACTGTGATCATCGCCGTGCACGAGTTCGGTCACTACTGGACCGCGCGGCTCCTCGGAATGAAGGTCCTCGAATTCGCGTTCGGCTTCCCGCCGCGCCTCGCCGCGATCCGCCACGCCGGCATCGACTACAGCATCAACGCGATCCCGTTCGGCGGATTCGTCCGCATCCTCGGGCAGGACGACTTCACGATCCATCAGGCGGGCGAGGGTGACCCGGGCTCGTTCACCTCGAAGCCGTGGTGGGCGCAGGCGATCGTGCTCGCCGCCGGCGTGACGATGAACATGGTGCTCGCGCTCGTCGTGCTCACGGTCGCCTTCGCGACGGGGACCACGGCCTCGACGGGGGACGTGCGCGTGCGCTCGGTCGCGGCCAACTCGCCGGCGCAGAACGCCGGCATCCAGGTCGGAGACATCGTTCGCAGCATCGACGGCCGGCAGATCACGCGCGCGAACGATCTCGTCAGCTACGTGACGAGCCGGGCCAGGCTCCATCCGGATCAGGAGGTCAGGCTCGAGATCGAGCGCAACGGACGTCCGCTTCAGCCGATAACGGCGATCCCGCGCGCCGAGCCGCCCGAGGGCGAGGGGCCGCTCGGGATCGGTCTCGAGGAAGTGCAGGGCGCGAAGACGCTCGCGCTGCCGGACGCCTTCCGAGAAGCCCTCTCGCTCTCGGGTCAGGTCGTCGTGCAGATCGCCGAGTTGCCCGGCCAGCTCCTCGCGCCGCGGGCCGCGACCGGCGGCCCCACCGTCGGCGGCCCGATCGAGATCTTTCGCATCACCGGGCAGGTCGCGCAGTCAGGCATCCCGACCTTCCTGAAGCTCGTCGGCGTGCTGTCGGTGAACCTCGCCGTGCTGAACATCGTCCCGTTCCCGGGTCTCGACGGCGGACGCCTCTTCTTCGTGCTCCTGCGCGGCATCTTCCGCGTGCGTCTCTCGCCGCAGGCGGAGGCCGCCATCCACGCCGTCGGCTTCGTCCTGCTGCTCCTGCTCCTCGTCGTGGTCAGCATCGCGGACATCCGCCGGGTCGTTGGGGGCTAACGCGGAAGAGGCGACGCGCACGCTCTCCTGGGATGCGTGCCTCAACGCACGCGATCTCGGCGGTCTCAAGGCGACGAACGGTCGACGCGTGCGTCACGGCGCGCTCGTCCGCTCCGACCAGCTCTGCCGACTGAGCGACCGCGGCCGGGCCGACCTCCTCGCTCACGGTGTGCGGACCGTGATCGATCTGCGCAACCCTGCGGAGGCGGAGAAGGACCCTGATCCGGCGTGGCGCGAGCGGGATGTCGACTACATGCTCATCCCGCAGCAGGACGAACAGTTCTGGAGCTCGATCGCCGCGGCGCGCACGCGAGCCGAGCGCGACGCGCTCGTGCTCGACCATCGCGCCGAGCACATCGTCGCGATGGCGCGCGCATTCGCTCACGCCACGCCGGGCGGTGTGCTCATCCACTGTCTCGCCGGAAAAGACCGCACCGGCATCGCCGTCGCTCTGCTGCTGAGCCTCGTCGGCGTCGATGAGGCGCAGATCGCCGCGGATTACACGCTGTCGGTGGCGGCCCTCGCGGCCGAGCTCGAGGCGGCGCTCGCGGCCGCGCCGGACGACGAGGCGCGCGCACGCATCGAGCGTGGCTACGACGCGCGCGCCGACACGATGCTCGCGACGCTCGCACATCTTCGCGAGCGACACGGCGGCGCCGAGGCGTATCTCTCTCGCGCCGGCCTCTCGGGCGCGGACATGCAGCGCATCCGCGAACGGCTTCTCGACTAGAACTGTCGCGAAGTCCTCATTCGCTCCCGCGACGCCCGTGTACGCTCTGACGCCCATGGATGCGCCCGTCGTCGACGTGCGCGCGCTACGGAAGGTCTATCGCGTCACCGAACGCGAGACCGGTCTGGCCGCGACGTTCCGCTCCTTCGTGAGGCGCCGCTACCGCGAGGTGCTCGCGGTGGACGGCATCACCTTCCACATCGATCCGGGCGAGGTCGTCGGCTTCCTGGGGCCGAACGGCGCGGGGAAGACGACGACGCTCAAGATGCTCTCCGGCCTCCTGCATCCGACCAGCGGCGAGGCCACCGTACTCGGCCACGTGCCGTGGCGCCGCGAAGGCGACTTCCTTCGCGGGATGACGCTCCTGATGGGCAACCGCTCGCAGCTGGTGTGGGACATCCCTGCGGCCGATTCCTTCCTGGTGTTGAAGGAGATCTACGCCGTTCCCGCCGCGCAGTACAGGCGCACCCTCGATGAGCTGACCGAGCTGCTCGACCTTGGGCCGCTGCTGCACAAACCGGTGCGCGGGCTCTCGCTCGGCGAGCGCATGAAGGTGGAGTTCGCCGCCGGTCTCTTGCATTCGCCGGGCGTCGCGTTCCTGGACGAGCCGACGCTCGGCCTCGATATCTCGATGCAGGGCCGCATCCGCCGCTTCGTCGCCGAGTACAACCAGCGCAGCGGCGCCACGATCCTGCTGACGAGCCACTACATGGACGACGTCGTGGCCCTCTGCCGCCGAGTGATCGTGATCCACCACGGCGTGCTCCTCTACGACGGCGCGCTGGCGGACCTCGCGGAGCGCATGGCGCCGTACAAGCGCATCAGCGTGACCCTGCGGGGCAGTGTCGGCGACCTCTCGACCTTCGGCGAGGTCGTCTCGAGCAACGAGAACCTCGCGACGATCCACGTGCCGCGCGCGCAGGCGGCGGAGCGCACGGCGCGGCTGGTGCGCGAGCTCGGCGATCAGCTCGCGGATATCAGCGTCGAGGATCCGCCGATCGAAGAGGTCATCGACAAGGTCTTCGCGTCCGAGCGCCCGCTCGCGGAGACGACGGCATGATCCGGATCTATCGCCAGCTGCTTGTCGCGCAGATCCAGGCCGCCGCGCAGATCCAGGCCGCCGCGCAGTACCGCATCCAGGCCCTGCTGTGGATGCTCTTCTCGATCATCCGCCCGGTGATCTTCCTGGCCGCGTGGACCGCCGTGTCCACCGCGCAGGGCGGCAGCGTCGGCGGCTACACCACGAGCGACTTCGCCGCGTACTACATCGCGCTCACGATCGTCGGACACCTCACGACGGCGTGGAACTCCTTCGAGTTCGAGTTCGAGGTCCGGCAGGGCCGGCTCTCGCCGAAGCTGCTGCGGCCGCTGCACCCGCTGCACTACTCGGTGGTCGAGAACCTCATCTGGAAGGTGACCACGTTCCTTCCGCTCATGCTCGTCTGTCTCGTCATCGCGCTCACGTTCCAGGTGAGGTGGAGCGGTGAGTGGTGGCACCTCGCGTTGTTCGTGCCGAGCATCGTGCTCGCCGCGGCGCTCAGCTTCATGATCGGCTGGGTCGTGGCGACGGCGACGTTCTGGCTACAGCGGATCAACACCGTGAACACCCTGCTGCAGCGGACGTCGTTCATCTTCGCGGGACAGATCGCCCCGCTCTCGCTCATGCCGGCCGCGCTGCAGGTCATCTCGTACTCGCTGCCGTTCGCGTACGTCCTCGCCATACCGGCCGAGATCCTGCGCGGCGGCGTGACGCTCGAACGCGGACTGCTCTACCTCGTCGGTCAGGCGGTTTGGCTGGGTCTCTCGATCGTCGCGTTCCGGTTCGCGTGGCGCGCCGGGCTGCGTGAGTACAGCGCGGTGGGCGCCTAATGGTTCGCTACCTGCGCATGTTCCGCGCCTTCGCCGCGACGGAGTTCCAGTTCGAGATGGAATACCGCGGCAACTTCTATCTCAGCATCTTCGAGATGTTCCTCGTGATCGGAACCAGCATCGGCGCGGTGCTGATCATGTTCGGTCACACCACGACCATGAACGGCTGGACGCTGCCGGAGATGATCGTGCTGCTCGGCGTCTACTACCTGATCCAGGGCGGCGTGAACCTCGTCTTCTCCCCGTCCTTCGAGCGGCTCATGGAGCACGTCCGCGTCGGCACGCTCGACTTCCATCTGTTGAAGCCGGTGAACGTGCAGTTCCTCGTGAGCACACGCCACCTTCGCGTCGTGCGC
>WNEW01001635.1_pt1 | contig 10974 bp, 10 predicted proteins | sample 5399891 | NCBI WGS metagenome assembly WNEW01 (sample SAMN13153336, study PRJNA577476) | soil metagenome | isolation source: 40 cm grassland meadow soil pre-rain plot 5 | place: USA:California | collected 2015-09-08 | reverse complement strand
GTACACGCGGGCCGCCTCGCGCTCGGTGACGCCGGGCTTCAGCATGGCGAGAACCGCAGCGATGCCGTCCTCGGCGACGAGCGCCGCGCGCTCCAGCGCCGCCACCTCGTCCGGCCCCTTCACCATGCGGGCCTGGCGGAACATCTGGTAGGCCGGCACGAGCGTCGTGCCCGCCAGCCGCTCTTCGACGCGTTTCCAGGTCGGCGCGAACAGGTTGGCCTCGTCGAGGCCCACGCGGCGGCCGAGCACGCCGAGGTCGCCGAGGACGCCGGCCAGCGCGTCGGCGGGGCTCGCGGCGGGCGCGCGCGTCCACTCGCGGATCTTGCGGCCGATCTCGCCGGGCTCCTCCGCATACTCGAAGAAGAACTTGCCGTAGCACGCGACGTGGTCCACCTCGATCCGGTCGGCGGCCACCCCGGTGGTGTCGATGAAGGGGATGACCAGTGCCGTTCCGCGACGCGTGAAGACGGCGTAGAGCTCGAGCCCGCGGAAGAGCGCGTGCGAGATCGAGCGCAGGCCGCTCACGTAGTAGACGTTCTCGGTCGTGGTGGCCACCAGCGCGTCGAGGCCCTCGGCCTCGAGCACGGCGGTCAGGCGCTGCCGTCGGTGTGCGTCCATGCTCTCACCTGAAATTGGGAATGACCTCGCGCCCGAAGAGCTCGATCGCCTCCTGCATCTCGGGCACGGTGTTGGCCACGAAGAGCAGGCCCGAGAGCGTGGTGACGCCGGCCTGCTGGTAGACGCGGATGCGCTCGCAGATCTCCGCGGGGCTGCCGATGAGGTTGCGCTGCTCGAAGCCGCCCGTCTGCTCGCGCAGCGTGGAGCGCTTCAGCGACTCCAGGTGCTTGTAGAGCTGCGAGGCATGGAAACGTTTCACCGCCTCGTCGTGGGTGCGGCCGATCGAGCAGGCGAACTGCGGCGCGATGTCGATGGCGGCGCCGTCGCGCCCAGCCTTGGCCGCCGCGCGGTGGACGTCCTGCACGCCGCGCGCGATCTCCTCCGGCGAGAGCACGGCCGGCATCCAGCCCTCGCCGTACTCGCCGGCGCGGCGCCGCACCTCGGGATGGTTGCCGCCCGCGTACATCGGCAGCGGCGTCTGCCGCGGCTTGGGAAAGCACTCCACGTCCTGGAAGCGCACGTGCGTGCCGCGGAAGGTTGCCGTGCGCTCGGTGAAGAGCAGCCGCAGCGCGCGCATGCCTTCGTCGACGATCTCGCCACGGCGCGCGTCGCGCGCGTCGGGAGACAAGGCCTCGTACTCCTCGCGGTAGGCGCCGGTGCCGACGCCGAGAATCACGCGCCCGCCGGAGAGCTGGTCGAGGGTGGCGACCTGCTTGGCGAGGACGGGCATGGTGCGCATCGGCAGCACGATGATGCCGGTGGCCAGCCGGATCCGCTCGGTGCGCGCGGCCACGTAGGTGAACGTGATGAGCGGCTCGTAGAAATTCGGCGGCTCGGGCCACTCGCGCTGCACGTAGCGCTGGGTCGTCATGTGGTCGTTGCCCCACACCGAGTCGAAGCCGACGCGCTCGGCCAGCAGCGCGGTCGGCAGGATGTCCTCCGGCTTCGCGAACGGCACCGGGTACATCATGCCTTCGATGCAGGTCGGAATGTGGACGCCGAAGCTCAGCGGCATCGCATCGCCTTCCACGCGGGCGCGACCTCTCGGCCGAGGCGTTCGAGCTGCCGCGCGAGGTCCGCCTTCCCGGGCACCACCGCCACCGCGGCATCGAGTCCGGCCTGCGCCCAGCGGCCGAGCGCGGCGCGGCAGTCGCCCGGCGTCCCGGCGATGGCGAAGGCGTCCACCAGATCGTCGGTGACGAGGTCGGTGGCCGCGCGGCCGGCGGCGAGCGCGTCGCGAAACGGCTGCGTGCGCTCCGGGACGACCCCCGCATCGGCGAGGATCGACTGGCCGTGGAGCGCGCCGAGATAGCGCGCGATGAGCGGGCGCACCCAGGCGCGGGCCTCGTCGCGGTCGTCGGACACGGCCATGGGAACGTAGGCGATGACCGTGAAGTCGCCGCGCGGCCGCGACGCGGTGCTCGCGCGAACGCGTCGGACGTGGGCCGGCGAGGCGAGAACGGAGCAGTGCACGCCGTCCGCCACCTCCGCGGCGAGCGCGAGCGCGCGCGGGCCCTTGACGCCGAGCAGGATGGGCACCGGCACCGGCGGCGGGGCCTCGAGGGCCACGTCGTGCACGGCGAAGACCTCGCCCGTGTACGTGACCCGCTGACCGCCGAGCAGCCGGCGCACGATCTCGACGCCCTCGCGCAGGCCACGCAGCGGCGTCTTGAACGGAATCGCCATCTGCGCCTCGATCCACTTCCGGTTGCTGCTGCCCAGCCCGAGGACGACGCGGCCCGGCGCGACCGCGGCCAGCGCGGCGGTTTCCATGGCCACCAGCGCTGGATGGCGCGTGTACGGGTTGACCACGCCGAGGCCGATCACGACGCGCTCGGTGACCGCGGCCGCCGCCGCGGCGATCGTGTACGCACCGGGATGGAAGTAATCCTCGATGATCCACAGGCTCCCGAGCCCGGCGCCCTCCGCGGCGCGCGCCACGGCGCCGATGCGGCCGGGCAGGCCGTGGCCCATCAGCGCGACGCCGAGGTTATCGGTCCAGCGCCAGTCCATAGGCCTCGCGGAGAACGCTCAGGAGGCGATCGAAGTCGCCGTCGGCGGCCGGGACGGGCGGCAGCCACGCGCGGCTCGCGCCCGGGTCCTTGAGACCGCCGGACGTCAGCACCACGACGATCGTCTGCTCCGCGTCGAGGGCGCCGCGGCCGACGAGCTGCATGACCGCCGTCAGCGACGCCGCCGACGAGGGCTCGACGTACAGGCCCTCTTCGCGGGCCAGCGCGCGCTGCGCTTCGAGCACGCCCTCGTCGGTGAGGCGCACGCCGGAGCCGCCCGACTCGCGCAACGCGGCGAGCCCCTGCCACGTGCCGTAGCGCGAGGCGATCGAGAACGCCACGGACGGCGCCGGCGCCTCGACGGGCTCGGGTGCCTGCAGCCCGCGCTCGACCGCGTGGGCGAGGGGACCGAACGGCTCGGCGGCGATCATACGCGGCGCGTGCTTCACGAGCCCGAGCGCCTGCAGCTCCGTCCAGCCTTTCCAGATCCCGTAGAGGCCGTCGCTGTACGCGCTCGGCACCACCACGACGTCCGGCGCCGTCCAGCCGAGATCCTCGGCGACCTCGTACGCGATGGTCTTGTACCCCTCGACGCCCCACGGATTCGATCCGACGGGCGGCATGACGAATCCGCTCGTCGGATACCACCCGAAGCGCTCGATGCCCTGACGCATCAGCTCCCAGCGCGACTCCGACGTGGGGCACGCGACGACCGCCGCACCATACGCCTGCATCAACGTCTTCATCGTCTCGGGAACCGAGGCGAGCGTGAAGATGACGCACGGCAGGCCGGCGCGCGCGGCGTAGGCGGCCGTGGAGGCGCCGTGATTGCCCGTGGACGAGATCGTGATCACGCGCGCGCCCGTCGCGACGGCGTGGGTCACCGCGGTCGCGCACAGCCGGTCCTTGTACGACCACGTCGGATTCTGGCTCTCGTCCTTCGCATAGAGGCGCGGCAGGCCGAGCCGCCGGCCGAGGCGCTCGAGATGGACGAGCGGCGTGGCGCCCTCGCCGAGCGAGATCGGCTCGACCCGCCGCACCGGCAGCAGGTGGCGGAAGCGCCACAGCCCGCGCGGTCCGGTGCCGAACGTGTTGGCGGTCACCCCGGCGAGTGGCGCCAGATCGTACGCGACGGTGAGGTTGACGGCGACGCCCCGCGCGCGACAGCGCGGGCAGCCCGTGAACAGGCGCGGCTCCTCGAACCGCGTGTGGCAGCGGAGGCACTGGAGTCCGAGGACGCGCGCCTCCGGGGCCATGGCGGGCGCTAGTGTAGGAACCGCTCCCGACCCTGTCAAACCGCACGCCATGATTGCGCACGCCACGCGCGTGCTATGTTCCTCGACCCGGACAACTTCCTCTGAGGGAAGCTGGACGGAGTACTGCTGCGTCGCGAGGTAGCGCTGGATCCTCGGCTACGACTACGGCGGGCGGCTGATGGCGGCCTGGCTCGAGCGCGGAAGCGCGGTCAGCGCCGCCGCGCGGCGTGCAGCACGGCCAGCGCAGTCATCGCGTCCACGATCTCCGAGCGCTCGACCATCCGCACGACCTCGTCGAACGGGAACGCGCGCACCTCGATGAACTCCGTGTCGTCGGGCGTGCGGGCGACGGCGCGCAGGCCCTCCGCCGCGTAGAGGTGCGCCGTCTCGTCGAGGATGGATTTCGACGTGTCGAACGTGCAGAGCTTGACGAGCCGCGCCGCCGTGTAGCCGGCTTCCTCGGCCAGCTCGCGCTGCACGGCCGCTTCCTCGCTCTCGCCGGGCTTGACGCCACCCGTCGGGATCTCCCAGCGGAACGCGCGCGCGACGTAGCGCCACTGGCCGACGAGGACGACGGTGTGCGCGTCGAGAAACGGCAGCACGCCGACGGCCGGCGCGCACTCGACGACGCCATAGAGGGTCGTACGGCCGTCCGGCAGCTCGGCGACGTCCTCGCGCACGCGGATCCACCGGTTGGCGTACACGGGACGAGTGGTCAGCGTGCGCCACGCGGCGCGCGCCCAGTCGTTCGGCGGGTCGGGCATGATGACGCCTTCATGTATACTCCACCGCATGTCGTGGCCCAAGCCCGTCGAGGCACTGTGGCGTGAGCTCGAGGCCGCGCGCGGCGAGCTCGTGCGCGAAGTCGAGGGACTCTCGCAGCGCCAGAGCGAGTGGCGGCCGGCGCCGAGCGAATGGTCCATCGGCGAAGTCGTCGACCACCTCGCGATCGCCGAGGTGGCGACCGGCAAGCTGACGACCAAGCTCACGAAGGAGGCGGCGGCCGGCGGCGCGCCCGCGGTGTTCCCGCACGACCTCGCGGAGTTCGCGGCGCTGCCGGTGCCGGCCTCGACCGCCGCCAACGCGCCCGAGAGCGTCTGGCCGACCTCCGGCAAGCCGTTCGCCGAGCTGCTCGGCACCCTGCGGGCCACGCGCGAGCGCAGCCGGCAGTCGTTCGACCGGCTCGCCGCCTGCGATCCGCGCGCGCTGCGCTTCAAGCACTTCCGCCTCGGCGATCTGGACCTCGCGCAGTGGTGGCGGCTCACGGCCGATCACGATCGCGTGCATCTGGGCCAGGTGCGCGACATCAAGCGGACGTCGGGGTTCCCGATCGGCTGAGCATGAAGGTGGTGCTGCGCAATCCCCGGCGCGAGGTCGAGGTGGCCGGCAACCGCCGCGTCAAGGACGTCCTGCGTGATCTCGACATCCTGCCGGAGACGGTGCTGGTCATCCGCGGCGACGACCTCGTGACGGCCGACCAGATGCTGCGCGACGACGACGTCATCGAGCTGCGGCCGGTGATGTCCGGGGGCCGGGTGTGAAGTGCCGCAAGTGCGGCGGCACCGCCGCCCTCGAGCTCCGGCGCCACAACGCCGCCTTCTGCGCGCCCGACTTCCTCGACTTCTTCCGCAACCAGGTGCGCGAGGCGATCCGGCGCCACAAGATGTTCACGCGCGAGGAGCGGGTGCTGGTGGCCGTCTCGGGCGGCAAGGACTCGCTGGCGCTCTGGGACGTGCTGCTCGACGAGGGCTACGACGCGACCGGGCTCTATCTGGACCTCGGGATCTTCGATTACTCCGTCGAATCCCGGGCGAAGTGCGAGGCGTTCGCGGCGCGCCGCGGCGCCCGGCTCGTCGTGTCGCGTGTGGCCGACGAGGTCGGCGCGCCGGTGCCGGTGATCAAGGAAGTGACGCGCCGGCCGCCGTGCTCGGGCTGCGGCCTCTCCAAGCGCTATCTCATGAACCGCGCCGCGCTCGAGCGGGACATGGACGTCGTGGCCACCGGGCACAACCTCGACGACGAGGCGGCCACGCTGTTCGGCTCCGTCATGCACTGGCAGACCGAGGCGCTGCCGCGCCAGTCGCCGGCACTGCCGTCGACGCATCCCAAGCTCGTCCGCCGCGTCAAGCCGCTCTATCGCCTGTCCGAGCGCGAGACCGCGGCGTACGCCTTCCTGCGTCGCATCGACTACATCGTCGAGGAGTGCCCGTTCGCGCGCGGCGCGACCTCCATCGCGCACAAGGAGATCCTCAACCGCATGGAGGAGGCCTCGCCCGGCGCCAAGCACAACTTCCTCTTCGGCTTCCTGGACAAGGCGCGCCCCATCTTCGAGCGCGCCGAGGGCGCCGTCCTCCAGGAGTGCGCGCGCTGCGGGCAGGTCACCACGGGCACCGTGTGCGCGTTCTGCAAGCTGGCCGACCAGGTGAAGCGCGCGGCCGGCGGCGGCGCGCTCGACCGATAGCCCTCCCGCTGCGCCCCTGCCTCGAGCTGACGGCCGCCATGGCGATCGTCGGCAGCTCGGTCGTCGTCGGCAAGCTCGCCGTCACGCGCCTGCCGGTCTTTCTCCTGTCGGGGCTGCGCTTCGCGGTGGCCTCCGCGATTCTCGTGATGCTCGTGGCGCTGCTCGAGCGGCCGCTGCCGCGCCTGGCGCGCCGTGACCTCGCGGTGCTGACCCTCCAGGCGTTCGCGGGCATCTTCGCCTTCAACGTGCTGCTGCTCTATGGGCTGGCGTTCACCAGCGCGGCCGAGGGCGGGATCGTGACGAGCACGACGCCCGCGGTGGCGGCGACGCTGGCCGTGGTCGTCCTCGGCGAGCGCTGGAGCCCCGCACGGACGGCCGGCGTGGCGCTGGCCGTCGTCGGCATCCTCGCGCTGAACGTGGCCGGCGGCGGGCTCGGCACACCGGGGGCGTGGCCGCTCCTGGGCAACGTGCTGATCTTCGGCGCCGTCGTCGGCGAGGCCATCTTCGTCGTCTGCAGCCGCGTCGTCTCGCAGCGGCTGCCGCCGCTCGTGGTCGCCACGGCCATCAGCGCGCTCGGCTTCGCCATGTTCTTGCCCGTCGCGCTGCTGGAGATGCGCGCGTTTCCGCTGAGCCGGCTCGGGCTCGCCGACTGGGCCATGGTCGGCTATTACGGCGTGGTGGTGACGGTGGTGGCGTTCCTGCTGTGGGCCCGAGGCGTGGCGCGCGTGCCGGCCGGCGCGGCGTCGGTCTTCACCGGCGTGTTGCCGATCAGCGCGCTGGCGCTCTCACACCTCGCACTGGGCGAGAGCGTGACCGCGGCGCATCTGCTGGCGGCGTCGCTGGTCGTCGCCGGGATCGTGGTGCTGACCCGCGCGAGCTAGCGCTTTTTGCCGCTCTTGTCGGCCTTGAGCTCTTTCACTGCGCCGGCGGGGATGCCCAGATCCAGCGGCTGCGAGCTTGGAATCGCAACGACATTGACGCAGGCGCAGGTACCGGCGGGCGCCTGAGCGTCTGCCGGCGCCGCAGCGTCGCTCCGGCCGCCTTCGACCGAAGCCGTCTGCGTCTTCCTGCCCTTGCCTGCCGGCTTGGGGGCGGGCGCGGCAACAGGCGGGCTCGTGTCCTGCGGGGCATCACCCAAACCTTTCGTGACGCGCTCCACCTCGGCCTGGCTGACGGCCGCCGTCACTGCGATCGGCGCACCGCGCGGCGGAGCCGTCCGGAACTCGTCGCGCATCCCCCGCGCGGCGTCGGTCGAGATCGGCTGCGGTGACGAGACCGCGCCGCCGATCGTCACCTGCTGGAGCGCGTTGAGGACCGTCGACCGGCCGACGGCACGGCCGGCATCCAGACGCGTGACGTCGATCACGCCCTTGAGGACGGTGATGACGGAGTGACGCGGGTCGAACACCTCGGCCACGATGACGGTCCCACGAATGCCGGCGACCGCGTTCGGCGTGCGCACCTCGACGAGGTCGCCCGGCCGCATGCGCTCGCGCGCGACCGCGACGGCCACGCGGCCGCTGCCGACGTCGACCGTCGCGACACCGGGCACCTCGGTGATCGTCACCGCGGAGTACTCGCGGATGGTGACGACGGCACGGCCGCCGAGGAGGATGCGCGCAAACGAGTCCTTGCCGGTCGCGATACGGTCACGCACGAAGACGGCGTCCCGGAACTTCAGGGGGCTGGGCTCGGATTCGGACGCGCGGGCCACCGTGACCTTGCCGTCGAGCGTCGTGACGACCCCGGCGCGTTCCTGCGCCGTCGCGAGCGAGGCAAACGCCAGCGTCGCGACGGCCGACGCCAGCATGGCTTGGGTGGTGCGGTGACCGACACGCATGTCGATGCCCCCAGTAATGCCGAGGGGACACCGTGCGCGTCGGCCCCTGGCGCGGCCGTAAACAGCAACGGGAATGCCATACGCTGTGGCATTTTTCCGGCGCGATATTTCTCGAAGGTTTAGGTCCTACCATGTGCAACCATCGAGCTGCGACGCCGTCGGCGTCAGGCTAGAAACTGATCAAAAGATGCCAGCGTGACTGGACACAGTGTCCCCCTCCGGACGGTCTCAGATCACGATCAGGGCGAAGATTTCTGGGCAGTTATACGGAGGCGACGGCCGCCTGGACGGCGGCGTCGAGCTCGTCGGGACGAACTGGCTTGAACAGGCAGCGCTGCACCCGCAACGCCGCCAGCCGCGCGCGCTCCTCCTCGCGGAGTCCCCAGCCCGTGATGAACACGATGGGCACTCTCGCGTCCAGGGCGCGGACCCGCTCGGTCACTTCCCAGCCGTTCATGCCCGCCATCCCGACGTTGGTCATGACGACGTCGTAACGGCCCGGCATGTAGATCTTCAGGGCCGCCGCGCCGCCGGCGGCCGCGCTCACCTCGTGGCCGGCCGCCTGCAGCAGCTCGGTCAGCGCCGAGAGCACCTGCGGCTCGTCGTCCACCAGCAGCACACGCGCCGCGCGCCGCGGCAGCGCGGCGGGCTGCGCGGGCGGCGGGGCGGGCGTCTCGCTGGCGCATGGCACTGCGAGGGTGAAGGTCGTGCCGCGGTTGACTTCGCTCTCCACGCGGATGTCGCCGCCGTGGCGGCGGATGATCGAGTAGGCCATCGAGAGGCCCAGGCCCGAGCCCGACTCGCCCTTCGTCGAGAAGAACGGCTCGAACACGCGGCGCCGCACGTGCTCCGGCATGCCGATGCCCGTGTCGGTCACGGTGATCACGACGGTATCGGACACGTCCTTCGTCGAGATCGTGAGCGTGCCGCCCTCGGTCATGGCGTCCATGGCGTTGAGCACGAGGTTCGTCATGACCTCGGTGAGCGCGGCCGAGCGGCCGTGGATGTGCTGCCGGGCCCGCAGATCGAGGCGCAGATCCATCGGGCGGCTCTCGTGGGCGATCTTCTCCTCCCAGCGCGGCCGCGTGATGGCGACGGCGTCCTCGACGATGTGGTTGACGTCCACCGGCATGAAGCGCTCGTCGGGACGCAGGCGCGCGAACTGCTGGATGCGCCGCACGGTCTCGGAGCCGTCGAGGGCGGCGGACTCCACGACCGAGAGCGACCGCTGCAGCAGCTCGGGGTTCTCGGGGTTGGCCTTCATGAGCTGCGCGTAGCCGAGGATGGCCTGCAGCAGGTTGTTGAAGTCGTGCGCGATGCCGCCCGCGAGCTGTCCGAGCGCCGTGAGCTTCTCCGACTGCTGCAGCTGGTTCTCGACCTCGCGCTGCGCGGTGATGTCGCGCACGATCGCGATGAGGCCGTCGAGACCGCCCTGCCGATTGCGCAGGCCCGACAGCGTCACGGCCAGCGCGGCCGGCGTCTCGCGATCGGCGGTCAGCGTCGTCTCGAAGACCTCAATGGCGGAGCCGCGCGCGAGCCGCTCGCGCGCCGTGCGGTACTCGCGCTCGGGCAGCAGCTCGGTGATGCGCCGGCCGCTGGCCTCGGCGGCGGGGCGGCCGAAGACGCGCTCGGCGGCCGGGTTCCAGCCGTCGATGCGGTCGCCCGCGTCCACGGAGATGATGGCATCGCCCGCGGAGGCGATGAGCTGCTCGAGGGAGCGCTTGGTGTCGGCGATCTCGCCGTAGAGGTGCGAGTTGCGCAGCGCGATGGCGAGGTATTCCGACAGCATCTCGAGCAGCTCGCGCTCGCGCGGGTCCACCGGGCGGGCGGAGGCGCGGTTGTCGGCGACCAGGTAGCCGAGCGGCCCCTCCGCGTCGCGGATGGGGCACACGACCACGCAGGCGGCGTCCGCGGGCCGCGCCTCGGGCTCGCTCGCCGTCAGGCCGACGCTGTCGTAGCCGAGCGCGGCGTGCAGCTGCGCGGACACCGCGGCCATGACGTCCTCCATCGCGAGATGACCGACGATGGCCCGGGAGATCTCGCGCACGATCGACAGCTGCGTCACCCGCAGCGACTGCTCGGTGGCGTCCCGCCGCGCCACCTCCTCGAGCTCCCGCGTCTTGGCCGAGAGGCGCCGCATCTCCTCGACGAGGGTCGCCACCTCGCCGCGCGCGCCGAGGTCGGCCTGGCGGCGCACGAGCGCGCGCCGCACGACGTCCTCCAGATCCTGCCGGGAGAACGGCTTGATCAGGTACTCGAAGGCGCCGTGGGTGAGCGCGAGCTTCACCGTCTCCAGCGACGCGTACGCCGTGATCATCACGACCTCGATGCTGGGGTCGGCGCGCTTCACGCGGCGCAGCACCTCGAGGCCATCCATCTCGGGCATCTTGATGTCGAGGATCACGACGTCGGGGCGGATCTGGGGGAGCATGGTGAGCGCCGCGCGGCCGCTGTCCGCGGTGGTGATCTGGTACGCCGGCTTGAGCAGCATGCGGAGCGACTCGCGGGGTCCGAGCTCGTCGTCGACGACGAGGATGCGGGCGGCGCTGGCGGGCGCGGTCGTCGCTGCGGTCATGCCACCGCCGGCGGCAGCGATACCACGAAGGACAGCTCGTGGCGTGTCTGCCGCACGCCCAGGCGGCCGCCGAGCGCCTCCACGAGGCGCTGGCTCACGGCGGGCCCGACGTCGATCAGGCTTTCCTGGACCATCTGGACGGGATCGAAGAGGCGCTCGAGCTTTTCGGCCGACACGGCGGCGGTGCGAGAGCCGACGAGGATCCGCACGTC
>WNEW01001629.1_pt1 | contig 10997 bp, 12 predicted proteins | sample 5399891 | NCBI WGS metagenome assembly WNEW01 (sample SAMN13153336, study PRJNA577476) | soil metagenome | isolation source: 40 cm grassland meadow soil pre-rain plot 5 | place: USA:California | collected 2015-09-08 | reverse complement strand
CTGGACACGATCATCAGCATCGATCCCGATGCCGTGCTCGAGGCCGCGAGGCTGGTCGACGTGTCACGGCGACGGGGACGGAGGCTCGGCCCGCTGGCTGGCCTTCCGCTGCTGGTCAAGGACAACATCGACACGAAGGCGCTGCCCACGACTGCCGGGACGCCGGGTCTGCTCGCGAACCGTCCGAGGGCGGACGCGCCGCTGCTGAACCCCCTGCTCGGGGCGGGAGCGCTGCTGTTCGCCAAGGCCAACATGCACGAGCTGGCGTTCGGGATCACGAGCCACAACTACCACTTCGGCGCGGTGCGAAATCCGTACGACTCGACGCTGATTCCGGGCGGCAGCAGCGGCGGGACCGGGGCGGGGATCGCCGCCCGAGTGTGCCCCGCCGGCCTGGGCACGGACACGGGGGGATCGGTCCGCATCCCGGCGGCGCTCTGCGGCGTGGTTGGCCTGCGACCGACCAAGGGCCGTTACTCGATCGCGGGGATCGTCCCGATCAGCCACACACGCGACACGCCCGGGCCGATGGGCCGAACCGTGGCGGACGTGGCGCTTCTCGATGCCGTCGAGACGCTGACGACGCCCGCACGCCCGGCGAGGCTCCGTGGGCTGCGACTCGGCGTCCCCCGGAATCCTTTGTGGCAAGATCTCGACCCCGAGGTGGCGGCCGTGATGGAAGACGCGCTGCACCGTTTGCGGGCGCTGGGCGTGGTGCTCGTCGAGGTCGACGTTCCCGGAGTCGTGACGCTCGATCAGCAGGCGGGCTTCCCGATCGCGCTGTTCGAGGCCAACCTCGACATCCCGGCGTACCTCGCCGCCGAGGGCAACGGGATCACGTTCGATGACATTCAGCGGCAGATCGCCAGCCCGGACGTCGCCGGGGCGATCGCCGCGGCCCGTGGCGGAGCGATCCCCCAGGCCGTGTACGAGCACGCGCTCAACGTGGTGCGCCCGGAGCTGCAGGCGCTCTACGCGAGCTACTTCGCCGACAACGGCGTGGCCGCGATGGTGTTCCCGACCACCGTGCTGCCGGCGAGACCGATCGGCCAGGACCAGACCGTCGAGCTGAACGGGCGCCAGGTGGACACCTTCACCACGTACATTCGCAACACCGATGCGGACGCGGTCGCCGGCATCCCGGGCCTCGCGCTGCCCGCGGGGCGAACGCGGTCGGGCTTGCCGGTGGGCATGGAGCTGGATGGCCCGATGGGCAGCGATCGTCTGCTCCTCAGCGTCGGGCTCGCGCTCGAGGCGTCCGCCTTCCGGCCGCTTCGGGCCCCGAAGCTGGCTATCGCGGAAGACGGCTAGATGGAGCGGGTCAGAGGGGGCCTTTGCGCGCCGAGACGTCAGCCGAGAATGTCGGCGACGGCGAGCGGTGTGTCCCGGAACGCGAGTGGCGACAGCGCGTCGCCGCGGGCGACGCGCACGTTGTGGTGGAACCGACCGGCCTGGGGCTGCCGAGAGACTTCGACCGCCTCGCCTTCGAGATCGACGATCCAGTAGTCCCGCACGCCGGCCTCGGCGTAGAGCGGCCCCTTCACGTGGCGGTCATAACGAAGTGACGTGTTCGCGACCTCGATGAGCAGCGCGACGTCGTCCGGCCCGGGCAGCGCGTGGCGGTAGAAGTCGTCGCGATAGCCGAGCAGGACGATGTCCGGCTCCGGCTCGGAGTCCGGCACGATAACGAGTGGGTTCTGCGGCCACAGGATGATGCGGCCGTGGAGGCGCTCGATCAGCAGGTGGCTGAGCCGCGCCAATAGAGGAGACCACGTCGAGCTCATCCGCGGAGTACTCGTCCAGCGTGAATCGTCGCCTGGTCAGCTCGACGTCGACCGCCATGCCGTTCATAGTACGCGCGTCCGCTGCACGCTCGTCAATGCCCAATGTTCGATACGCTTGTCTACGCCGGATTCTCGTGTACAACTACTACCGCCTACGGCTTGGAGGTGCGCGATGGCCATTCGGCTCGACCACATCATCGTCCCCTCCCACGATCGAGTCGAGGCGGCGAAGCTCCTGGCCGGCCTGCTCGACGTGCCCTGGGAGGAGTCACGCGGCGACTTCGCGCCCGTGTACGTCAACGAGAACCTGACCCTCGACTTCGCCCAGCGGGAGCAGTTCGAGAGCCATCACATTTGCTTCCACGTCGCCGACGCCGACTTCGAGGCGATCCTGCAGCGGATCCAGGCTGCGGGGATCACGTACCGGAGTCGTCCCCACGGCGAGGACGACTTTCGGATCAACACGCGCCTCGGTGGGAAGAATCTCTACTGGAAGGACGCCGACGGTCACCTCTGGGAGATCCTGACCGTCAGCTATGCCCGAGTCGATTCACCGCTGCTGACCTCCGCGAGCTAGAGGAGCAAGGACATGACCTACGACCTGCTGATCAAAAACGGTCGCATCATCGATGGCTCCGGTCGCCCGGCCTTCCACGGCGACGTCGGCGTGGCGCGGGGTCGGATCGTGGAGCTCGGCCGCCTGGACGGCCCGGCGCGGCGGGTCATCGAGGCCGATGGACGCGTGGTGGCGCCGGGGTTCGTGGACAATCACTGCCACTACGACGCCCAGGTCCTCTGGGACCCGCTGTGCACGTTCTCCTGTCACCACGGGGCGACGAGCGTCGTCATCGGCAACTGCTCCCTAGCGCTCGCCCCCGTCAAGGCGCCCGACCGCGAGAAGCTCGCCGGGATGCTGTCCTATGTCGAAGCGATCCCGATGGACGTCCTCCAGGCCGGCGTCCCGTGGACCTGGGAGACCTTCCCCGAATACATGAGCACCATCGGGCAGCGGCTGGCCGTCAACGTCGGCACGTTCGTGGGACACTCGGCGGTCCGCCTGTACGCGATGGGCGAGGACTGCTCGGAGCGCCCGGCCACGGACGCCGAGCTCGAGGTCATGCGGCGGGTGGTGAGAGAGGCGCTGGAGGCCGGAGCGCTCGGGCTCTCGATCACGCGCAACATGAATCACTTTGACATCGTGGGCAAGCGGATTCCCGCCGCCTGCGCGCCGGAGTCGGAGCTCTTCGCGCTGGCCGACGTGCTCCGCGACGTCGGGACCGGCGTGATCCAGTGCGGTGGAGGCACGAATCCCGAGCTGAAGGACCGGCTCCTGAGCCGGCTCGCGCAGGCGTGCGGTCGCCCGGTCATGTACAACACCCTCCTCGAGCAGGCGCGGCAGCCCGGACGATGGCGGACCCACCTGGCCCACGTCGAGGAGACGGCGCGGAAGGGAATCCGCGCGATCCCGCTCTGCAACCCCGGGAGCGTCGTGAACCGGTTCACCATGAAGAACTGTCAGGTGTTCCGCAGCATGCCCACCTGGTTGCCCATCTTGCAGGGCTCCGATGCGGAGAAGATGCAGGCCTATCGCGACCCGGCGATGCGCGCGAGACTGCGCGCCGAGGTCGAGGCGCCGCTGGGCCCGGACTCGACGTTCTCGAAGCGCTGGGACCTGATGATCGTCGACGAGCCGCGGCTGGCGGAGAACCGCGCGCTCAAGGGACGGAGCATCGCGGCGATCGCGCAGGAACGAGGCAAGCACCCGCTCGACGCGTTCCTCGATCTGGCGGTCGAGGAGGACCTGAACACCGTGTTCAGTCTCGGCGAGATCAACATGGACACCGAGGCGGTCGCGCAGATCCTGGGCAGTCCCCACGCGGTCGTCGGGCTTTCGGACGGCGGCGCCCACGTGCAGTTCCACTCGAACGTGAGCAACCCCACCCGGCTGCTGGGCTACTGGGTGAGGGAGAAGAAGATCATGTCGCTCGAGCAGGCCGTCCGCCGGCTCACCTTCGATTCGGCCGCGGCCTTCGGGATCTACGACCGCGGACTGTTGCAACCGGGAATGGTCGCCGACCTCGTCGTCTTCGATCCCGACACCGTGCGGCCGATGCCGGAAGACGTCGTGCACGACTTTCCGAGCAACGGCTGGCGGATGCGCGAGCTCGCGGAGGGCATCCACTACACCGTGGTGAACGGCGAAGTCCTGCTGGAGAAGGGGACGCACACGGGGAGCTATCCCGGTCGCGTGCTGCGCAACGCGCGCTACCAGGCGGTGCACGACCCGCGGGCGTAGTCGACAACGGGGAGTCTTCTTGACTCCCCGGCTCGCCGGCTCATAATCCGCCCACGATGGCGGACAAGCCGAAGGTCGTCATGGATCCGAGCGCGACGTTTCGTCGCCTCGTGCCGGTCGATCGGCTGGCGTCGCCCGTCACGCCGAGCAATGACGTCTACGTCATCGCTCACATGGGCATCGCGCGCGTGGACGTCAAGCCGTGGCGCCTCACGGTTGCGGGCCTGGTCGAGCGGCCCTTTGAGCTCGATTACGAGGCGCTGACGTCGTTGCCGGCGACCGACGTCACCGCGGTGCTCGAGTGCTTCGGCAACCCCGTGGAGCCCGAGGCTGCCACGCGCCGGGTCGGCAACGTCGTCTGGCGCGGCGTGCGCCTGTCGCACCTGCTCGAGCGCGCCGGCGTGAGGCCCGAGGCGCGCCTCGTTTGTCCTGAGGGCCTCGACTCCGGTTCCTTCGCCAACGTGCACAGCGAGCGCTACGTGAAAGACCTGCCGCTGGCGCGCGCGCTGGAGCCCGACGTGCTGGTGGCGTGGGCGATGAACGGCGAGCCGCTCAGCGCGGAGCACGGCTTCCCCGCGCGCGTGTTCGTGCCGGGCTACTTCGGCACCAACGCCGTGAAGTGGCTCTCGCGCATCACGCTCGCGGCCGAGCGCCCCGAGAGCCTGTTCACCACGAAGCTCTACAACCGGCGCGTCGAGGGCGAGATGCGCCCGGTGCGCGAGCTGGACGTGCACGCGGTGATCGTGGCGCCGGCGGAGGGCGCCGTGCTGGAGCGCGGCCGGCACACGATCGAGGGCTGGGCGTGGAGCGCCTGGCCCGTGAGCGCGGTGGACGTCAGCGCCGACGGCGGCAAGACGTGGCAGCCGGCGCGCGTGGCGCCGCGCGGCGCCGATCACCAGTGGCAGGCGTTCAGGTACGCGTGGGACGCTTTGGTCCCCGGCCGCCATGAGTTGCATGCCCGCGCGACCGACTCGCAGGGCCGTGTGCAGCCGGCCGCCGGCCGCAATCGCATCCATACAATCAGCGTCGCCGTGACAGGAGGGCCTCATGGCCAACGATCTGGATCGGCGTGATTTCCTGGCCGGGCTCGGCGTCGCGCTCGGCGGCGCGGCACTCGGCGATCTCGCGGTTGTCGGCGACGCCGCCGCGCAGGACACGCCCAAGGGCCGCATCCCCGAGACGCCGGTGAAGTTCGGCCACATCACGATCCAGTCGGGGCCCGGCGCGATCCTCGGCCTGCCCTCGCTCAAGGGCCACACGCTGGCCACCGAGGAGGTCAACGCGGCGGGCGGCCTGCTCGGCAAGCGGAAGATCGAGACGATCACGGCCGACGAGGCGGCCGGGCCCGAGGCGACGGTGAAGGAAGTCAAGCGCATGAAGCTCTCCGAGAAGATCGACTACTTCTCGGGCGTCATCGCCGCGCACAACCAGCTCGCCGTCGGCCCCGTCGTCGAGGAGCTGAAGCTGCTGACGATCATGACCGAGGGCTGCATCGACAAGCTGTTCGAGGTCGAGGTGCCCAACCCGCACTACCTGTTCGGCATGACCAACATCCTGTCCGCCGACGGCGTGACGACCGCGCTCGCCATCGCAAAGGCGTGGCCCGACGTCAAGCGCATCGCCGTGATCAACCCGGATTACGCGTTCGGCCGCTGGTTCCAGCTGCACTTCGACGCCGCGCGGGAAAAGCTCCTGCCAGGCTCCGAGATCGTGTCGGAGGTGTGGGCGCCGTTCCCCAACACCGCGGATTTCACCTCGCACATCACGAAGACGGTCGCGGCCAGGCCCGACATCGTCGTGACCTCCATGTGGGGTGGCATGTACGTGTCGTTCTACAAGCAGGCGCTGGGCCACGGGCTGTTCCGGCGCGCGCGCCTGGCCGGCAACATCAACTTCGGCGTGGTGCCGCAGGCCATCGGCAAGGACCATCCCGAGGGCGCGCTCGCCGGCGTGCACTCCAACTATCATTTCACCTACGCGCCCGCCGGCGCCTCCACCGCCAACAAGCGCTTCGTCGAGGCGTACCAGAAGCGCTGGAACGAGTACCCGTCCTACGCCGCCGAGGCCGCGTACACGGGGCTCTATCTCTTCAAGACCGCCGTCGAGAAAGCCAACAAGCAGGCCGGCGGCGGCTGGCCCGAGGACGACGCGGTCATCAAGCAGCTCGAGGGGCTCAGCATCGAGGGGCCCGCCGGCCTCGTGACGATTCGCAAGGAAGATCACCGCGCGTACAAGGACGTCAAGGTCGGCTTCAGCAAGAATCTCCCCGACTATCCGTTCGCCGTGTGGGATCCCGAGCGCATCATGACCATCCCCGTCGGCCAGATGACCGCGCCACCCAACTGGCCCAAGCCCGGCAAGGGCCACAACGACCCTTCGGCGACGGTGAACTGGATCAAGACCACGTGGAAGAAGGCGGGCGCGTGATCCGGAAGTTCAGCCTCTTCGCTGCCACTCTACCGGGTCGCGACTCACGTGCAGGACGGCGAGAATCACGACGACATCGCCTTCGGCAGCGAAGTACACGGCGTAGGGAAAGCGGCGAAGGAGTGCGCGGCGAATTCCCGGCGCGCTCGCTCTCATACCAGTGGTACGCCGCCGCGGCGTCGAGATCGGCGCGCGGCTCGGCAACCAGCCGATACTCGGTCACCGATCGGGATTCGCCAGGCGATCGAGTACGTCGTGAGCGGGCCGCGCCCGGTGTGGATCTCGCCGATAGGCGGCGAGCCGCTCCTTGGCAAGATCGAGGTGAGATTCCGGCACCGGAATCTCACCCGGTCTCTTGGAGATGCGGTCCCAGAGCGTCAGCAGATAGCGGATCTGCTCTGTCTTCGAGAGTGAGCTGAAGCCTGTCGGTTCGGCGATCTTGCCTTTCCGCGGTCGCGGGGCCATGGTCTGACTCTACGCAGCCAGCGGTTTTCGTGTCAATGTGCATGAGAGGATACACATGACCGTGACGCGCTACCTGGGAGGATCGTGATGACGCCATATAAGGTGGCGGCCGCCCACGTGGCGCCCGTCTTCCTGGACGCGCCGAAGACGGTGGCGAAGGCGTGCAGCCTCATCGAGGAGGCCGCGCGCAACGGCGCCGCGCTCATCGCGTTCCCCGAGACGTACATCCCGGCGTTCCCGCTCTGGTCTGCCGTGGCTGCGCCCATCCACAACCACGAGTGGTTCAAGCGCCTGGCCGCAAGCGCGCTTCGCTGCCCCGGCCCCGAGCTGGAACGCATCGCCGGCGCCGCGCGCCGCCACGGCGTGATCGTGTCGCTCGGCTTCAACGAGGGCACGGCCGACAGCGTCGGCTGCCTCTGGAACAGCAACGTCCTCATCGGCGAGGACGGCGCGATCCTGAACCATCACAGGAAGCTCGTGCCCACGTTCTGGGAGAAGCTCACGTGGGCCAACGGCGACGGCGCAGGCCTGCGCGTGTGCGAGACGCCCCTGGGCCGCATCGGCATGCTCATCTGCGGCGAGAACACCAACCCGCTCGCGCGCTTCGCCCTGATGGCGCAGGGCGAGCAGGTCCACGTCTCGACCTATCCACCCGTGTGGCCCACGCGCGATCCCAAGGGCGGCGGCAACTACGATCTGGCCTCGGCCATCCGCATCCGCGCCGGCGCGCACTCCTTCGAGGCCAAGGCCTTCAACATCGTCGCCTCCGGCTTCATGGACGCCGCCATGCGCGAGGAGCTGGCCACGCTGGGCAAGGACGCGATGCGTGTGCTCGAGGAGAGCCCCCGCGCGGTATCGATGGTGATCGGCCCCACGGGCGAGCCGGTAGGCGACGTGCTGTCCGACCGCGAGGGGTTGCTCTACGCGTCGATCGACACGCGCGCGTGCGTGGAGCCGAAGCAGTTCCACGACGTGGTCGGGTACTACAACCGGTTCGACGTGTTCAAGCTGACGGTGGATCGCACGCGCCAGCGCCCGGTGTCGTTCCGGGTGACGGAGGCGGCGCCGCCGGCGGTCCAGGGCGAAGAGGACACGGAAGGACTCACCGGATGAGCCTTGTGGATTAAGCCAAGGGACGACTAGCGGGCGGCGCGAAACCCGGAGCCGTCGCCGCCCGTTGGGGACGGCGAGAAGAACCCAACCACTGAGAATATTCCGGCAACGGTGCCTCCGTTGAAGGCGCCGCCGCGGAGCAGCGCCCCGGGGCCACCAGTACTGGCTGCCCCCGCCAGGCACTGAGAATCGTCACTGAAGGCACCCCACGACCCGCAACCCGTGGACCGCGGCACCCAGTCGGCCACCCACTCCTCGATATTCCCTATCATGTCGAAGGTCCCCACGTCGGAGACACAATGACTGCGTGAGCCGGTCGCAACCACAGCGTGTGTACCTGCCCCACCACCATTGGACGTGTTGCAATCTTGCGACCCTGCCGCAGAAACGCCCGGATCGGGCGTCCCCAGCGCAGCGGCTTGCCACTCGGCGTTGGTCGGCAGCCGTTTGCCTGAATTCCGAGCGGCCGCCGCGGCCTGAAACCAGTTGAGGAATCTCGAGGGCGTCACTCCCGGGATTGACACAGCATAAAAATTCACGCAGCCGTTGCCCGTAAGAGGACACCCCGAGCCGTAATCGTCACTGGTGGTCCCGCGCTGAATCGCCCCCGCCGCAGTCAGGTCAGCGAGGGTCACGGTGCCGCTCTGGATCTTCTTGACGAGGTGAGTCTTCCGCGCATGCGAGACCAGCGTCAGGTCCCACACGCTCGCCTCATACTTGTCCATGCAGATGTTCCCCGATCGCACCGAGTCGCGCGGACATTTGTCGTTGTCGTCCCTGTCGTCTCCGGCTGCGGCCACGGCCAGACCCAGCGAGAACCCGACGATGCCGATGACCAGCGCGCCAATCATCCATCTCATCGTCGTCCTCCTTTTCGGGGACGGGGAACTCTTTCCCCGTTCGAGCGGGCTCTTCTAGCATGTCCTGCAGTTCGGTTCAACGGGATAAACTGAAGACGGGTTAGGTTAAAACTGCTTTGGACGACACGCGATGACGCCCACCCCGGGCTGGCTGCAGGAGAAGCTCTTCGAGCGCCGCATCGTCTTCGTGACGGGCCGACTCGACGACGCGCTCGCGGGCCAGGCCGCGGCGCAGATCATGACCCTGGATGCCGCTGGTGACGAGCCGATCGACGTCGTTCTGGGCAGCGGCGACGGCACGCTCGAGGCGGCCTTCGTGCTCATCGACGTCATCGACTCAGCTCGCGCGACGGTGCGCGTCCATTGCCAGGGGCAGGTGGGCGGTCCCGCCATCGGCGTCGCGGCCGCCGCCGATCATCGCTCCGCGTCTCCGCACACCACGTTTCGGCTCTCGGCTCCGGCGACGCAGCTCTCCGGCACTCCCGATCAGATCGCCGCCCAGAGCGAGCAGCACCGGCACACGCTCTGGAGATTCCAGGCGCGGCTGGCGAAGGCCACCGGCCGGCCGGTCGAGGACGTCGCCGACGACATGCGCCGGGCCCGCCATCTCGAGGCGCGAGAGGCGCTCGATTACGGACTGATCGACGCGATCAGGTCGTGACCGTTGCCGCCCGCCCTGGAGCTCCGGAAGGTCGGCAAGGCGTATCGCGAAGGCGAGGCCGAGCGCGTCGTGCTGCGCGACGTGTCGGTGACGATCGCGCGCGGCGAGATCGTCGTGCTCGTCGGGCGCAGCGGCTCCGGCAAGTCGACGCTGCTCAACGTGATCGCGGGCATCGACCGGCCCACGGCAGGGGCGGTGGTCGTGGACGGCACGGACCTCACGGCGCTCGACGAGCAGGCGCGCACGCGCTTCCGCCGCCGGCACATCGGCTTCGTCTTCCAGTTCTACAACCTCATCCCGCTGCTCACCGTCGAGGAGAATCTGATGTTGCCGCTCGACCTCAACAATCGCGCGGACGCGAAGGGGACCGCGCGCGCCCGCGAGCTCCTCGAGCGCGTCGGCCTCGGCGGGCGCGGTGACAGCTATCCCGAGCGGCTGTCGGGCGGCGAGCAGCAGCGCGTCGCCATCGCGCGGGCGCTGATCCACGACCCCGCGCTGATCTTGGCCGACGAGCCGACCGGCAACCTCGACGCGGAGACGGCGGCGGGCGTGCTCGACCTGCTCGACACGCTCGCACGTGAGGCCGGCCGGACCGTGCTGATGGTGACCCACAGCCGCGAGGTGGTGGGCGTGGCCGACCGGATCTTCGCCATCCAGCGCGGGGCGCTGGTGGAGCGCCCGCGGTGATCAGCGGCGAGCTAACCCGCGGACCTCTTGCGACGCCTCGCCGAGCGAGTAGCGGAGATACCGTCTCGCATCAGCCCGCGCAACGCCTTGTTCACGGCGCGATCATTCGGGAACGCTTTCGCGACTTCTGGTTCCAGAACGACGACGTTCGTCGTCTCGGCGATTCGGTGGGCATACTTGCCACGCGCGAGCGTTCCAAAGTCGGAGCGCTTGTATTCGCGCCGCAATCCGTCGGTCGGCTTGCGGCTAGCCTTCTTCATAGATTTCCCTCTCGGTGCGGGTCGCTTCGCGTGCGCTGATGATCCTGATTATATCCTCGTGGTCGGTATGGGCGACGACCAGGAGACGGCCGCGTGTCGAGACACCGAACGTTATGAACCGCTCCTCGCCGAAGGAGTGATCGGGATCCACGCCGGTCGTTGACAGCGGGTCACGGAGGGCGGTCGTCGCTTCTCCGAACGAGACGCCGTGCTTGGCGATGTTGTCTTCGGCCTTCGCCCGATCCCATTCGAAATGCACCTGCGCCAGATTCTACGGAGTCGCTTCGCACGCACGTCAATGTCCAACTTTTGATACATAGCTCGCCCGCGGCGTGGCCGACCGGATCTTCGCCATCCAGCGGGGCGCGCTGGTGGAGCGCCCGCGGCGCTTACGCGCGCGCCGCCTGGCGATCGAACGTCGCCTTGCAAGACCGGCAGCAGAAG
>WNEW01002692.1_pt1 | contig 11008 bp, 9 predicted proteins | sample 5399891 | NCBI WGS metagenome assembly WNEW01 (sample SAMN13153336, study PRJNA577476) | soil metagenome | isolation source: 40 cm grassland meadow soil pre-rain plot 5 | place: USA:California | collected 2015-09-08 | reverse complement strand
CTGGCGCGGTTCCGCGGCAACTGCTTCAAGCAGCGCGGCTGCGTGTCACTGGTCATCCGGCAGATTCCCTTCACCGTGCGCACGTTCGAGGATCTCGGGCTGCCGGCCGTCGTGGCCAAGCTCGCCGAGCGGCCCCGGGGGTTGGTCCTGGTCACCGGGCCGACCGGCTCCGGAAAGAGCACGACCCTGGCGGCGATGGTCGACAAGATTAACAAGGAGCTGAAGGGGCACATCATCACGGTGGAGGACCCGATCGAGTTCATCCACCGCCACCAGGCCTGCATCGTGAACCAGCGCGAGATCGGCACGGATACGAACAGCTTCGCGGCCGCGCTCAAGTACGCGTTGCGGCAGGATCCGGATGTCGTGCTCATCGGCGAAATGCGCGACCTCGAGACCATCGCCGCGGCGCTGACCATCGCCGAGACGGGCCACCTCGCCTTCGCGACGCTGCACACCAACTCCGCGATGGAGAGCATCAACCGCATCATCGACGTCTTCCCGTCGCACCAGCAGTCGCAGATCCGCGCCCAGCTGGCCTTCGTGCTGGAGGGCGTGATCACCCAGACGCTGCTGCAGAAGATCAAAGGCCGGGGGCGGGTCATGGCGGCTGAGATCATGATCTGCACTCCGGCCATCCGGGCGCTGATCCGCGACAACAAGGTGCACCAGATCGAGTCGGCGATGCAGGCGGGGAAGAAATACGGCATGCAGACGCTGAACGACGCCCTCTACCAGCTCTACGTGGGCCGCGAAGTCGCCAAAGACGAGTGTCTCCGCGTCTCGGCCAACCCGAACGAGTTCCTGCGCATGATCGGCGAGCCGCCGCAGGACGACAAGGAGCCCGCCGCCGGGCCGCCGCAGACGGGCCCGGCCAAGGTGGCGGCGCGGCGCTAGGCGCCCGGAGGGAGTGAGCTATGCCGGTCTTCCAGTACACCGCACGCACCCTGAAAGGCGATCTCGTCAACGACAAGATCGACCTGCCGAGTCGCGATGACGTCATCGCCCATCTTCGGAAAAACCGCATGGTGGTGGTGCAGGTCCGGGCTGCCCCGCGCGAGTTCAAGCTCAGCTTCAAGTTCGGCGGCGGCGTCAAGACGCGCGACATCGTGGTGCTCACGCGGCAGTTCGCCACGATGATCAACGCCGGCCTGCCGCTCGTCCAGGCGCTCGACATTCTGGCGCAGCAGACCGAGAACAAGATTCTCGCGGATGTCACCCGCCAAGTCGTCTACGACGTCGAGAGCGGCCACACCCTCGCCGACGCGCTGCGCAAGCACCCGCGCGCCTTCAGCGACCTCTACGTCAACATGGTGGCCGCCGGCGAGGCGGGCGGTATCCTCGATACGATCCTCGTGCGCCTGGCCCAGTTCCTCGAGAAGAACGACGCGATCGTGCGGAAGGTGAAGGGGGCGATGGTCTACCCCGCCGTGATTCTGTCGGTGGCGGTCATCGCGGTGTCGGTGCTGCTGATCTTCGTGATTCCGACCTTCCAGAACATGTTCGCGTCGGTGAACCTCGAGCTGCCGCTCCCGACCCGCATCGTGATCGGCATGAGCAACCTGCTCAAGAATTACTGGTGGGCGCTCCTGGGCGCCCTCGGCGTGATCGCCTTTGGCGTCAACCAGTATTACAAGACGCCGCCCGGCCGGCTGCAAATCGACGCGATGCTGCTGAAGCTGCCGGTGCTGGGCGACGTGCTGCGCAAGTCCGCAGTGTCGCGGTTCACGCGCACCCTCGGCACGCTGATCTCCTCGGGCGTGTCGATCCTGGACGGCCTCGAGATCACGGCCAGGACGGCGGGGAACATGGTGATCCACAACGCGGTGATGGAGTCGCGCGCCTCGATCGCCGGCGGCGAGACGATCGCCCAGCCGCTCGCGAAATCCAAGGTGTTCCCGCCCATGGTCATTTCGATGATCGCGGTCGGCGAGCAGACCGGCGGCATGGACGAGATGCTCTCCAAGATCGCGGACTTCTACGACGACGAGGTGGACGCCGCGGTGGGCACGCTGCTTTCCCTGATGGAGCCCATCATGATCGTGGTGCTCGGCGTCGTCGTCGGCGGCATGGTCGTCGCGATGTACCTCCCGATCTTCGATATGGTGAACGCGGTGCAATAAGACCGGACGCAGCCGGGAAAAAGCCGGGGAAGGGGGAGGGGGCCCCTAGGGTACGGAAGCCGGAGGGGCGGGCGGGTCGGCGAGACTCGCCCAGGACGGCATCTCGGCCCATTGCCGGGGGAAGCGCGGCAGGAACTTCACATGGCGGTTCACCACCGCCTGCACCCGACGCCACCAGCACACAATCGGGCGCGGCGTACGACCCACGCTGACGACGGCGAAGGGGATCGAGTCCGCCACCACCGTGCGTAGATCGGGCTGGCTGAGCGAGCACAAGTCCTCGGGGGTTTTCACACCAAAGCTCGAGTCGGGTCCCGTCCACGGATGGTTGTGCCACACCGCGAGGGTCGTCGGCAGGCACGGCTGGGGCTCCACCAGATCCGCGGTGGACCGCAGCAGGTCCGGCATCACGAAGTCCCGCACCACGGCCGTATCCCCCGACACGCTGCCCTGCAAGCAGAGCACCACCTCCCGGTCGAGACCGGCGGCGAGCAGGCTGAGCCGGCGGAACAACGACGGGGTGAGGACGAGGCGCTTGAGCGGCTGGGAGGCGAGGATGGCCGAGTCGGTCGGCGTAAGCGGCGCTTGGCCGACAGCCGACCGCGCGCACAGCGCGAGCCCGAGCAGTGCGACCGTGCAGCGATGCCTCATCGAGAAAGAATAGTGCTCGGCGCGCGGCCGCGCTGCCCCGCAGGCCGCGCTCTTGCACTTTGCCAGACCGATTCCAATACTTACCCGGTGCTCGCCGTCGCGGGCCGATCGTCCTGTAGCGTAACACATTGCTAGCATTTCACTTATATCCTGATGTCTTACGTCTGATGTCTGACCGCTCTGCTGATGGCTGACGGCTGATGACTGACAGCGCCGATTCCAGGAGTGCAATGTGAAGTGGCTCGGCGGCGGATCCTCCCGGTCGGCGATCCCGACCCCCCAAAGCCTGCTGCGGTCGGTGTATGCGGGCCGGTTGTGCGTGGCGACCGCTATCTACCTGAGCGCCGCCTTCAATCTCAACGTCGCCGCCCCGCTCGATCTCCTCGTCACATCGTTTCTCCTCGTGGCGACGGTGGTCGTCACCATCGCCTCGTACTGGCACACGCACCTGCGGGCGCGCTCCCCGGGCCGGACCTTCCTGTACGCGCAGGCGCTGTACGACGTCGCGCTCATCACGGCGGTCGTGCACGTTACGGGCGGGCCGCAGAGCGACCTGACGCCGCTCTACGTCCCGGTCATCGCCGTGACGGCGGTGCTGATGCCGCCGGCGAGCACGGCGCTGGTCACGGCCTTCGTCGGCATCGTCTACTTCGCCGACGTGTTCTTCGGTCACCGCACGCCGATGACGGCGCAGGTCGGCCTCCAGCTGTCGGTGTTCGTCGCCGTCGCGGCCGTCACCGCGTACTTCGCGAGCCGCGTCTCGGTGATGGGTGCGGAGCGGGAGGCGCTCGCCGGCGAGCTGCGGCAGGTTCGGCTCGAGGCGGCGGACGTGCTGCGCAACATCCCCACCGGCATCGTAACGGTGGACGAGGATGGCCATCTCCTGTACTGCAATCCCGCGGCCGAGCACATCCTGGGCTTCAAGGAGCGGCAGTGGCGGGGGCGCTCAGTCATGCCCGAGTTCGCGCGCATCGCGCCCGAGTTCTGGGCGGCGATCACGGCGACGGCGCGCCGCGGCGTCAGAGCGATGCGGGTGGAGGCCACGGTGCGGCTGCCGGAGCGGACGTTCCCGATCGGCGTCACCACGACGACGCTCGAGGTCGAGCCCGGCGGCGTGCCGCGGGTGACGGCGATCTTCACCGACATCTCCGACTCCAAGCGGCTCGAGGAGCTGCACCTGCGCGCCGAGCGGCTCGAAGCGGTGGCGGAGCTGTCGGCGAGCCTGGCGCACGAGATCAAGAACCCCCTCGCCTCGATCCGCTCCTCGGTGGAGCAGCTCGGCCGGGCCAAGCGCGCCCATCCCGACGAGAAGTTTCTGACGGGCCTGGTCGTGCGGGAGAGCGACCGCCTGTCGCGCCTCCTGTCGGAGTTCCTCGACTTCTCGCGGGTGCGCGCCACGGAGTGCCGGCCGCTCGACTTGCACGCGGTGGCCGCCGCGGCGATCCGGCTGGTGCGCGAGCACTCCGACTGTCCCGACGACGCCGTGATCGATCTGGCAGGCGGGATGACGCCGATGGAAGGCGATGAAGACCTGCTCCATCGGGTCGTCTCGAACCTGGTGCTGAACGCCGTGCAGGCCGCCGGCAAGGGCGCCCGCGTGAAAGTCCGCACCGGGCGGCCGGCGCCGCACGAGCTGCCGCGGGGGGCCGGGATCGAGAACCCGGTGTCCCTCGCCGTGAGCGACAATGGCCCCGGCATCCCCGAGAGCCTGCGCACCCGCCTGTTCGACCCGTTCGTGACGGGTCGGAGCGGGGGAACCGGGCTGGGGCTCGCGATCGTGCAGCGCGCCGTGGAGGCGCATCGCGGTCTCGTGCTGGTGGACTCGACTCAGGGGCAGGGGACCACCTTCACCGTGTATTTCCCCGCCGCTCGGCGGAAAGAGGAAGCCGCATGACGCAGCAGCCATCCATTCTGGTCGTCGACGACGAGCTGGGGATCCTGGACGTGCTCCGCATCCTCCTGAAAGGCGAAGGGTTCGACGTCGTCACCGCGCAGGGGGGCAAGGCGGGTCTCGAGGCGCTGAAGGCGGCGGCGCCCGACATCGTGCTCACCGACATCAAGATGCCGGGTGTCTCCGGCACCGACATTCTCGCCGCGGTGCGCGAGCAGGACCCTGAGACCCCGGTCATCCTGATGACCGCGCAGGCGTCGCTGCAGAGCGCGATCCAGGCGGTGAACCAGGGCGCGTTCTACTACATCCAGAAGCCGTTTTCCAACGACGACCTCGTGGCGATCTGCCGCCGCGCGGCGGAGCAGCGCCTGCTCAAGGCGGAGAACAAGCAGCTGAAGCAGGAGATCCGCCGCCGCGAGCGCTCGGGGCTCGTGAAGCCGCTCGGCAAGTCGCGCCCGTTCCAGGACGTGCTGCGGCTCGCCGAGCAGGTGGCGCCCACCGAGAGCACCGTGCTCATCCGGGGGGAATCGGGGACCGGGAAGGAGATCATCGCCCGCTACATCCACGAGCTGTCAGCGCGGAGCGAGGGGGCGTTCCTGTCGTTGAACTGCGGTGCGCTGCCGGAGAGCCTGCTCGAGTCCGAGCTGTTCGGGCACGTGAAGGGGTCGTTCACCGGGGCAGTGCGCGACAAGCAGGGGCTGTTTGCCGCGGCGCGGGGCGGCACCTTTTTCTTGGACGAGATCGGGGAGATGTCGCCCGCCACACAGGTGAAGCTGTTGCGCGTGCTCCAGGAGCGGGAGGCGATCCCGGTGGGCGGCACCGAGGCCATTCCAGTGGACGTGCGCGTCGTGGCCGCCACCAACCGGGACCTGGAAGACGACATTAAGCGCGGGCGGTTTCGGAGCGACCTGTACTACCGCCTCAACGTGATCGCGATCGAGCTCCCCCCGCTGCGCGAGCGGCGGGAGGACATCCCCATCTTCGTGAAGGCGTTCCTCGAGCGCATCGCGCAAGAGCACGACCTGGAGCCCAAGCAGCTGTCGCCTCAGGCCCAGGAAGTCATCATGGCGTACGACTGGCCGGGCAACGTGCGCGAGCTCGAAAACGCGCTGGAGCGGGCAGCGGTGCTCACCAAAGGCGAGACGATCGAGCTGTCCGCGCTTCCCGAAAAGCTCGCCGAGCACCGTGCCGAGCCGCTCGTGTCGGAGCGCGCGCATCCCAACCCCACCCTCGACGTGATCGAGCGCGCCTACATCACCTGGGTGCTGGAGAGCGAGGGCGGCAACAAGACCCGCGCGGCCGAAGTCCTCGGCATCGATCCCTCGACGCTGTACCGCAAGCTCAGTCGCTACGATGGGGAGCCGGCCGCGGAGTGAGACTGAGCGTCCTCATCCCCGTGTACAACGAGCAGGCCACGATCCGCCCCGTCGTGGACCGCCTGCGCAGCGTGCCCCTCGAGCTCGAGCTGATCGCCGTCGACGACGCGTCCAGCGATGGCTCCGGCGTCCTGCTGGACGAGCTGCAGCGGGCGGGATGCGTCCACCACGTGGTGCACCACCCGAAGAACCGCGGCAAGGGGGCCGCGATCCGTTCCGGCATCGCCCGCGTGACGGGCGACGTCGTCGTGGTGCAGGACGCCGACCTCGAGTACGACCCCATGGAGCTGCCGATGCTGTTGCGGCCCATCGCCGACGGGAAGGCCGATGCAGTGTTCGGGTCGCGCTTCCTCGGCGGCCCGCATCGCGTGCTGTACTTCTGGCACTCGGCGGGAAACCGCCTCCTCACGCTACTGTCGAACATGCTCACCGACCTGAACCTCACCGACATGGAGACCTGCTATAAGCTGGTGCGCGCTGACCTGCTGCGGCGCCTCCCGCTCACGGCCGAACGGTTCGGGATCGAGCCGGAGCTCACCGCCCGGCTCGCGCAGGCGGGCGCCCGCATCTGGGAAATGCCGATCTCCTACAGCGGCCGAACTTACGCTGAGGGGAAGAAGATCACGTGGCGAGACGGCTGCGCGGCGCTGGCCCATATCCTCCGCTACAACCTGTTCCCGCCGGCGGGCGGGTGGCGCCGCCGCTGACCCGCCTCACGCCCGGCCGCGCCGGGCTGGCGGTGGCGGTGCTCGCGGGCGTGGCCGGCGCGCTCGCTCTCAACCACGACCTGGTCGGGGTCTTCTACGACGACGGTCTCTATGCCGGGATCGCTGTTGCGCTGGCTCACGGGCTCGGGTTTGTCCACCCGCACCTGCCGGGCACGCCGGCCGTAGTGCACTACCCGCCGCTCTACCCGCTGCTCCTCGCGCCCCTGTTCGGCGCCTTTCCGGTGCCGACGGCGGCATACCTCGGTAAGGTGCTCAACCTGCTGCTCGCCGCGCTGAGCGCCGGGCTCATCGCCTGGCACGCGGCCCGCATCCGCCTCCTGGGCGACGACGCGCCCGAGTGGCTCGCCCCGGGGGTCGTCGCCGCCGCCGCGATCGCCATCCCCGTGCTCGCGACGCAAGCCGTGCTCTTCTCGGAGCCCTTGTTCGGCGTCCTGTTCGCGGCGGCCGTGATCCTCGCGGACGCGCCGCCGGCCCGGGTGTCGCCCGCCGCCGGGGCGGCTCTCGCGGGATGCGCCGCCGCCCTCGCGCTCCTCACCCGCTCGATCGGAGTCGCTGCGGGGGCGGGGATCGTGGTGTTTCTGCTGGCCACGCGCCGCGCGCCGCGCCACATCACGCTCGCCGCCGCCGCACCAGTCGCGCTCGCCGCGCTGGGGTGGGGGGTGTGGCTGCTTCGGCACCGCGACGGGATCGACCCCGCGCTCGCGATGAACTACGGCAGTTACTTCGAAACCGTGCGGCAGGCGGGCCTCGGCGTGTTCTGGCCCGCCAGCCGCGCCCTGCTGCGGCCGCTCGGGGACTTGACCCTTGGCCTCGTCGCCTGGCCGCCGATCTACTACGTGTGCGCCGCCGCTGCCGCACTCGTTGGCGGCTACGGTGTCTACCTGTTGCTGCGGCGCTCGAGCATCGGCTGGACCCTGGTGTTCTACCTGCTGATCCTGGCCGTCTGGCCGTTCCCATCCGACCGGTTTCTGTGGGGCGTACTCCCGTGGCTCGGCCTCGCCTGGACGGCCAGCGCAGCAGCGTTATGGCCGGTGGTGTGGCACCGCTTCCGGCTGCGCCTCGCGGTGCTGGTGCTCGCCGCGGTGATGGTGGCGGGTTACGGCGTGATCGAGGTGCGCGGCTTCGCCGGCCGCTGGTGGGGAACTGCGGCGCATCAGATCTCCGCCAACTTCGCGGAGCTGCTTCCGTGGCTCGACACCCTGCCGCCACGGGCGGTGCTCGCCATCGACGACGAAGCGCTCGTCTGGCTGTACACCGGGCGCGCCAGCGTCCCGCTCTACGTGTACGGGTACCACGGTCGCACCGAGACGCGGCTCCGACCCGCTGAGCACCGCGCCTATCTCGAGCGTCTGGGCGTCACCCACGTGGTGCTGACCGGGTTCGGCTCCGGGTCGGACGTGGAGCTGGACGCCCTGTTGGGGGCATATCCAGGGTGGCTGACCGTGATTCACCGCTGGCCCGGGGGGCGCACGGCATTGCGGGTCAACCGCACAGGACCCGCCGTCGACCCTTGAATCGGCCTTCTGGTGTGCCTGAAGCCTTGCAAAAAGCATTACTCTCGGGCAAGTGGCAGAGCGGGCAAGACGGCCGTGCCAGCGACCCAACTTCTTTTGGGACAGACCGTTGCACCTACGGTGACCGACCAGGGCACACGGCTTGCTTGAATTGGACAGCGGCAGAATGGCAGATGAACCGCAAGGGTTTCACGCTCATTGAGCTGCTGATCGTGGTCGTGATCATCGGCATTCTGGCCGCGATCGACTTGGTGACCGCTGAAGAGGCCTATTTCGCCGACTCCGTGAAGTATTCGGCGACGATCGGCGCGGGTGGGGTCATCTTCACCCAGTCGACGGGCAACACGCTGCCGGCCGTCGCGCTCACGGCGGATGGTTGGACGGCCAACATCACCAACGTCAACACCACGAAGACGTGCTCGATCTACATCGGGTCGACCGCGTTGGCGCCGGCGAACAAGGAAGGCGAGCCGAAGTGCCAGTAAGCCTTCGGGCTTGACGCTGGAAGCGGAAAAGGAAGGGCGGCGGGTGATCTCGCCGCCCTTCGTGCATTTGGCGAGAGAGTTGCACAAAACCGCACGCCCCCTGGCGGTACGGCCCTCTCATGACACCTAATCCGTTTGATCGTAGCGACTTACGGCTAGGCCTGCCAGCGGCATGTGGCTTGCCCCTATGGCTGCCGGCGTGATGCACATAACACGAACTCCCATAGGAGGTTGTCCAGATGAACCGCAAGGGTTTCACGCTCATTGAGCTGTTGATCGTGGTCGTGATCATCGGCATTCTGGCCGCGATCGCGATTCCGAAGTTTGCCAACACGAAGGAGAAGGCGTATCTCGCCTCCATGAAGTCCGACCTTCGCAACCTGGTCACGGCGGAAGAGGCCTACTTCGCCGACTCCGTGAAGTATTCGGCGACGATCGGCGCGGGTGGGGTCACCTTCACCCAGTCGACGGGCAACACGCTGCCGGCCATCGCCAAGACGGCTGACGGCTGGACGGCGAACATCACCAACGTCAACACGACGAAGACCTGCTCGATCTACATCGGGTCGACGGCGCTGGCGCCGGCCAACAAGGAAGGCGAGCCGAAGTGCCAGTAAGCTAGAACGCACGTCGCAAGCCGAAAGCCGCAAGCTCCGCGTTCCTGGCAGCTTGCGGCTTTTGACTTGTGGCTGAGTATTCCGCCATGCGTCCCAAGCCTGCGCTCCGGACCGAGCTGCTCTTCTATCTCTCCTTCCTCGCCGCGGCCGCCCTGCTGGTAGGTGTGGCGACGACGGTGGTGGCGGGTACAATCGCTCCGGGTGAGGAGTTCTGGATGGTGATGGCGCTGGTGGCGCTCGAGGTCGGCGTCTTCGTAGTCTTCGGTCGCCACCTGGTGACGCGCCTCGTGCTGCGACCCCTCGGGCAGCTCACCGCCACGGCGGACGCGGTGGCCGCCGGCGATCTCGACGCCCGCGCACCGGACGCCGAGACCCGGGACTTCGCCACCCTGGCGGCACGGCTCAACCGGATGACCGACCATCTGCTCGACGCCCGGAGCCAGCTGGTGCGCTCCGAGAAGCTCGCCAGCGTCGGACGGCTCGCGGCCGGGATCGCGCATGAGGTCGGGAATCCTCTGGGCGCCGTGGGCACCTATGTAGAGGTGCTGCGCCGCCGCGGGGCGGATCCTGAGGTGGTGGCCGGCCTCAACCGGGAGCTCGACCGGATCGACCATATCGTGCGCAGCCTGCTGGACTATGCGCGTCCGGAAGAGGAGCCGCTCGACGTCGTTCAGCCGGACGAAATCGTCCGCGGCGCCTTCGCCTTGCTGGCGGCGCAGGGCGCGCTGAAAGCCGTCCGGGCCTCGCTCGATGTGGCGGAGGGTGTGCCCCGGGTTCGGGCGCGGGCCTATCTGCTCGAGCAGGCAATCGTAAACCTCGTGCTCAACGCCGTGGATGCCGCGCCTGGCGCCCCCGTCGTGGTGGGCGCGCGGCGCTGGGCCTACGAGCCCGGTCGAGCGGCCCCGCGACGTGCCACCGACGCTGCTCCGGCGTTTTTTTCCCGCGAGCTGGCGCGGCGGCCGGCGCCCGCTGAGTTTGCCGCCGGTGCCCTCGGCGCGCTCGTGTTCGTTGCAGACGGGGGACCGGGAGTGGCGCGTGAGGACCGCGAGAAGGTGTTCGAGCCGTTCTACACGACGAAACCGCCGGGGCGCGGTACCGGGCTCGGGCTCGCCATTGTGGCGCGCGCCGTCCACGAGATGGGAGGGGTGGTGTGGATCGACACGGCGCGCGAGGGGGGCGCGGCGTTCAAGCTGTTCCTGCCCGCTACGGGTGAGGCATGAGCCGGGTCCTGATCGTGGACGATGAGCCCGGCCTGCGCCAGTCGCTCGGCCTGCTGCTGGCCGATGCCGGCTACGAGGTGGCCGCCGAGAGCGACGGCAAGCGCGCCCTGGAGCGCGCCCTGGCCGAGCCGTTCGACCTGGTGCTGAGCGACGTGCGGATGCCGGAAATGGACGGGCTCGCTTTCCTGCGCGCGTATCGGAGCCGTGGCGGCACCGCCCTCGTCATCATGATGAGCGCCTACGGGGGGGAAGAAGCCGCGCTCGCCGCCATGAAGGAGGGCGCCTACGACTATATCCCCAAGCCGTTCCGCCCGGATGAAGTGGTGCTCACGCTGCGCAAGGCCGAGGAGCGGGAGCAGCTTGGACGCACCATCGCGACACTAAAGGCACAGCTCGCCACCAC
>WNEW01001620.1_pt1 | contig 11029 bp, 13 predicted proteins | sample 5399891 | NCBI WGS metagenome assembly WNEW01 (sample SAMN13153336, study PRJNA577476) | soil metagenome | isolation source: 40 cm grassland meadow soil pre-rain plot 5 | place: USA:California | collected 2015-09-08 | reverse complement strand
ACGACCGACCACTCGCAGGGCACCAACCCCTACTACACCGCCGGCAAGTCCTGATCAGGCCGTGGGCGGGAGCGCGCGTCTGCTGCTGCTCCTGCCCACCCGCACCTACCGCACCGAAGACTTCGTCGACGCCGCGCGCACGCTCGGCGTCGATCTCGTCTGCGCCTCCGAGAAGCCGAGCACGCTGGAGGCGCTCGCTCCCGACGGCCTGCTGACGCTCGACTTCGCGGATCCCGAGTCCGCGGCCGCCATCGTGGCGACATGGAGCGTGGAGCGTCCGCTGGCGGGCGTCGTGGGTGTGGACGACGTCACGGCCGCCGCCGCCGCGACCATCGCCGAGCGGCTCGGCCTGCGCGCGAGCGCGCCGGCCGCCGTCGCCACCGCGCGCGACAAGTTCCAGATGCGACAGTGCCTGGCCGCCGCCGGCGTGCCGGTCCCGCGCTTCCGGCGCATCGCGCTGGGCGAGAACCCCGTGCTCGCCGCGCGCGGCGTCGAGTTTCCGTGCGTGCTCAAGCCGCTGAGCCTTTCGGCGAGCCGCGGCGTCATCCGCGCCAACACCACCGAGCAGTTCGTCGTCGCCTTCGAGCGCATCGCCGCGCTGCTGGCCCGCGACGACGTCACGGTCAGCGGCGATGCCGCGCGCTACGTGCTGGCGGAGGAGTACGTGCCGGGACTGGAGGTCGCGCTCGAGGGCCTGCTGATCCAGGGCCGCCTGCACCCGCTGGCACTCTTCGACAAGCCCGATCCGCTCGAGGGGCCGTTCTTCGAGGAAACCATCTACGTGACGCCGTCGCGGCTGCCGGAGGCGGTGCAGCGCGCCATCCGCGACACGACGGCGGCCGCCTGCGCCGGGCTCGGGCTGACGGAGGGGCCGGTGCACGCCGAGCTACGGGTCAACGACGACGGCCCCTGGGTGCTCGAGGTCGCCGCGCGCTCGATCGGCGGTCTCTGCTCGCGCACGCTGCGCTTCGGCACCGGCATGACGCTGGAGGAGATCATCCTGCGCCACGCGCTCGGCTGGTCGATCGCCACGCTGGAGCGCGAGCGCCCCGCCGCGGGGGTGATGATGATCCCGACCCCGCGCGCCGGAGTTCTGAAAGAGGTCCAGGGGCTGGACGCCGCGAAGGCCACGCGGCACATCGAGGACGTCGTGATCAGCGCCCACGTCGGCCAGGAGCTCATTCCCCTGCCCGAGGGATGGCAATACCTCGGCTTCATCTTCGCCCGCGCCTCGACGCCGGCCGACGTCGAGGACGCACTGCGCGTCGCGCACTCCCGCCTGCGGTTCGTCGTCGACTGAGACCGGGAGAAGCGAGCGCCCGCCCCTCCCGGGCCCCGGCGCACCTCAGGCGTGCGAGTAGACTCCTCCGTTCATCGCCGGCACGTGCACGCTTTGCAGGCGGCGATGGACCTCCGTCAGCGGCTTCTGCAGGTCGCTCAGCTGGCCCAGCACGGCCGCGAAGGCCTCCGCCGTCGCCGCCTGCTCGTTACGGTGATGCTGCAGCTCGGCGAGCAGGCTGGCCACTTCGCGGCGCAGCCCCTCGATCTCGTGACGTAGCCGATCGGATTCCTCCTCCGAGGAGGTCAGACGAGTCTTGAGGCGCTCCCGGTCGTCGATGTACCCCGGGATCAGTCGCCCCAGCAGATATTGACTCTCTTCGAGCCAGCGGTCGACGCGTTGACGATCCTCCAGATCCACTTCGCTCATCGTCTGCCTCCTGTCATCGAGTCGTGAAACGCTGCAGGTCGACGGGTGGGCCGGCTCGCCTAGACGAACGACGGTGACTCCGTGAAACAGGCTGACGGCGCGCGGCGAAGGGCGCGCGAGCTTCCGGCGCTCGACGAGGACCGACGTGGACGGATCGCCCTTGAACCGTTGCTCCAGGTACTCGAAGAGCGCGGGGTCGGCGGCGGGAACGACGACGAGATACGCACCATCATCGGCATCTCGTCCATTCGCGACGTCGGACACGGCGCCACTCTAGTAACGTTCCCTCGCGTGGTCAAACAAAAAATTCGTGACGCTCAGCGCAGCGCGGGTACGGCGAGCGCCGCGAAGGCGAATCCGAGCGTGGCGTCGCTTTCGTCATACCATTCGGCTTCGTGCAGCAGGTTGATCGTGCCGAGGATGCGGGCATCCCACACCACCGGCACGTTCAGCACCGACGCGCAGCCGAGCGAGGCGATGAGCTCGTGGTCGAAGAAGACGGCGCGGATGTCGGCGGCGGTGCGGCCGACATACGGCCGGCGCTCCTCGAGCACCTGCCGCGACCAGAACGTGGGGTTGAGCGCCTTGCGGCCGGCGACGGGATAGGCGGCCGGCTGATTCGTCCACACGCGCTCGGACTCGCCGCTGTCGGGGTGGTACTTCAGAATCGTGAACAGCCTGTGCCCGAGCACGACGTTCATCGCCGCCTCGAGGGCCGCAAAGGTCGCCGCCGGCTGGCCGGGCCGCGCCATGGCCGCCGCGACGGCGGCGAGGTGCGGCGTCGCGTCGACGCGGCCGCGACGACTCATCGCCGTCCGCCTGCGGCCTCGAGTCGCTCGGGGAGCAGGCCGCGCGGCCGGACGCGGAGCACGACGAGCAGGGCGGCGCCGATGAGCGCCTCGCGGAGCGCCGCGACCTGCACGGGCTTCAGACCGCCGACCCAGCCGGTGGCGAAACGCGTGGCCTCCATCACGAAGATGACGAGCGCCGCGCCGAGCACGGCGCCGACGTTGTTGCCGGTGCCGCCCGCGGTGAGGGCGAGCACGACGTAGATCGTCACGAGCGGCGTGAAGACGTCGGGCGCGATGAACGACGTGTAGTGGCCCCACAGCGCCCCGGCCAGGCCGAGGATCGCCGCGCTGACCGCGAACGCCTCCACCTTGAACGCCATGACGCGCTTGCCGGCCACGGCGGCCACCTGGTCGTCGTCGCGGATCGCGCGCAGCACGCGTCCGTACGGCGAGCGGCCGATGCGCTGGCACAGCGCGAGGACGGCGAGCACCGCGAGCACGACGATGACCAGGTAGATCGCGTTGAACGTCTGCGGGGGGACGCGCCCGCGCCAGGGACCGGGAATGCCGGAGATGCCGTCGGTGCCGTTGGTCAGCCACAGCTCGTTGCTGGCGACCAGCCGCACGACCTCCGAGAAGCCGAGCGTGATGATGGCGAGATAGTCGCCGCGCAGCCGCGCGGTGGTGAGCGCCATCGCGGCGCCGGCCGCGGCCGCCGCGATCGCCGCCGCCGCGAGGCCGAGCACGATCGGCGCGCCCGCCTGGCGCGTGAGCAGCGCGGAGGCGTAGGCGCCGAGGCCGAAGAAGCCGACCAGGCCGAGGTTGATCATCCCCGTCATGCCCCAGACGACGTTGAGCCCCAGCGCGAGCAGCGCGTACAGGCCGGCGAAGACGGCCATCGCGACCAGGTAGTTGTCCATCAGTACACGCGCTCGCCGAGGATGCCGCGCGGGCGCAGCGTGAGCACGAGCAGGATGGCGACGAAGCCCACCACGGTGCGATAGGCGGGGACCAGCACGAGCAGCGAGAGCTCCTCGCCGACGCCGATCGTGAGCGCGCCGACCACGGCGCCGGGGATGGAGCCGAGGCCACCGACGACGGCGGCGGCGAAGACCGACAGGATGACGCGAAAGCCCGTCAGCGGATCGATGCTCGTGTCGAGACCGACCAGCACGCCGCCCACGCCGGCCAGGCCCATGGCCACGAAGTTGGTGAGGCGCGCGACGCGGTCGGCGTCGATGCCCTTCACCGAGGCGAGCATCGGGTTGTCGGCGACGGCGCGCATCGCCTTGCCCGTGCGCGTGAAGGCCAGGAAGAGGAAGACGGCGGCCATGGCCACCACCGCGATGACGAAGTTCTGGACCTGCTGCGGCGCGATCCGCAGCCCGGCCGCCTGCCAGTCGCGCCGGATCGGCAGGTCGTAGCCGCGCAGGTCGTTGCCGAACACGAAGCGGATCACGTTCTCGAGCACGAGCGTGAGCGCCACCGCCGCGATGGCCGTGGTGAGGGCGCCGGCCGGACGCAGCGGCTTGAGGACCACCTCGTCGTTCAGCACGCCGGCGAGCCCGGCCGTCACGAACGCCACGGCCACGGCGAGGGCGGCCGGCAGGCCGAGCGAGACGTTCGCGAGCCAGCCCGCAAAGGCGCCGATCGTGAGATGCGAGGCGACGGCGAAGTTGGGAAAGCGCAGGACGGCGTAGATCGCGGTGAAGCCGATGGCCGGCACCGCGAGGATCGTGCCGGCCATCAGCCCGTTGAGGACGAGCTGCGCGATCTCGCGCGGCACGTCAGCCGATCTTCAGCAGCTTGAACCTGCCCTTCTCGGCCTGCTCGTAGCGGAACTTCGTGTCCAGGATGTCGCCGATCTCGTTGAAGTCGCACGGCCCGCTGGCGCCGTCGAAGTTGATCTCCTTGCCCTGCGCGAGCAGCTTGAGGCCGTCGACCGCGCTGTCCACGCGCGCGCCGCCGCCCTGCGAGATCTTCCGCACGTGGTCGCGGATCGCGGTGCCCGTCGCCTCGCCCCGGGCGTGCGCGATGGCCAGCGCCACGAGGCTGATGTGGTCGTGGGTCTGGCACGAGTACGGGTCGAGGTCGTCGTTGCCCAGCGCCTGCGCCAGCCGCTTGTACGCCGCGGACTCGATCGCCGGCGAGGGCGCGATCGTGAACGTGCCGTCGGTGACCTCCGGCGGCAGCGCGTTCAGCAGCTTCTGGTTCACCGCATACGCCTGCGCGATCTTGGCCCCCGCATAGCCGGCCTTGTAGAGATCCTTGAGCACGATGGTGACGTCCGGCGTGTAACCGTTGAGATAGACCATGTCGGGCCGGCCCTTCAGCGCCTGGTCGATCTCCGAGCGGAACGTCGTCTTGTCCTTGTCGTAGACGACCGCGGCCACCAGCTCGGCGCCGCGCTTCTTCAGCTCCTCGCCGACCACCTTCTGCGTCGGCAGCGCGAAGGGCGCCTGCACGGCCAGGATCGCCACGCGCTTGCTGCCCTGCGCCACCATGAACTCGGCGAACTTCCGCCCCTGCAGCTGCGTGTTGGGCTGGGTGCGCACGAGATAGCCCTGGTGTGGCAGCAGCGTGATCGTGTCGGAGCCGGACACGGTGGTGAGGAACGTCTTCGACTCCCAGCACAGCGGCGCGACCGCGGTCGTCACCGCGGAGGCCCATGTGCCCATGATCGCGGCGACCTTGTCGAGGTCGATCAGCTTGCGCGCCGCCCGCACGCCGGCCTCGGGGTTCGTCTGGTCGTCCTCGCTGACCAGCTCGATCTTGCGGGTCAGCACGCCGCCGGCGGCGTTGATCTCGCCGGCCACCCACTGCATGGCCTTGAGCATCGACGGGCCGTAGTTGCCCCCGGAGCCGGTGAGCGGCGTGAGCGTGCCCAGCCGGATCACCCCGCCCTGCGCGCGCGCCGGCGCGGGGAACGCGGCGAGGGCGAGGGAGGCGGCGCCGACTTCGAGAAACGCACGACGCGAGATGCGCTGAGCCATGGCTATCCTCCGAGAAAGATTCGCCGCACGTCAGGATCGCGGGCGAGGTCGGCCGCGGGGCCGCTCTTGCCGTTGCGCCCGTCCACGAGAATATAGCCCCGGCGCGCGATGGCCAGCGCCTCGAGCGCGTTCTGCTCGACGATGACGATGGCCACGCCGTCGCGGTTGACGGCGGCGACGGTGTCGAAGAGCTGCTCGGCGGCGCGCGGCGCGAGCCCCGCCGACGGCTCGTCGAGCAGCAGCAGGACGGGCGCGACCATCAGCGCCATCGCCATCGCGAGGATCTGCCGCTGGCCGCCCGACAGCGTGCGCGCGGCGTGCCGCCGCTTGTCGGCCAGCGCGGGGAAGCGCGCGAAGATCTCGTCGATCTTCCGCCGGGCGGCCCCGGGATCCACGTAGCCGCCCATCTCGAGGTTCTCGCGCACGGTCATCGAGCCGAACACGTTCTGCTCCTGCGGCACGAAGGCCACGCCCAGCGCGCTGACCTCGCGCGCGGGCCGGCCCTCGATGGCCGCCTCCCGCAGGCGGACGCGCCCGCGGTGCGGCCGCAGGAGGCCGGCCACGACCCTGAGCAGCGTCGACTTGCCGGCGCCGTTGGGACCGATCACGCTCACGATCTCGCCCGCGTCCACGCTGAGATCGACGCCCTTGAGGATCTCGTCGGTCGGCGAGTAGCCCGCGACGACGCCCTCGACGGCGAGCAGCGCGCTCACGCGGTGGCCACGCGGCGGCCGAGATAGGCGGCCTGCACCCGCTCGTCGGCCGCGACCTCGGCGAACGTCCCCTCGGCGAGGTGGCGGCCCTCCGCCATCACGATCACCGGATCGCAGAGGCGCGCGATGACGTCGAGATGGTGCTCGATCACGAGGAAGGTGAGGCCGGACTCGCGGAGGGCGCGCAGGTGCTCGGCGATGCGCGCGGCCAGCGCGGGGTTCACGCCGGCGATCGGCTCGTCGAGCATGATCAGGCTCGGCTCGGTCATCAGCGCGCGGCCGAGCTCGAGCAGCTTCTTCTGGCCGCCGGACAGATCCGAGGCCGGCGCGTCGAGGAGCGACGTCAGGTGGAGCCCCGCGGCGACGTCGACGGCGCGCGCGTGCAGCTCGCGCTCGCGCCGCGCGACGCCCGGCGGCCGCGCGACGGCACGCCACAGCGTCTCGCCCGGCTGTCGCGCGCCGTACAGCATGAGGTTCTCGAGCACCGAGAGGCGCGGAAATCCCCGCGCGATCTGGAACGTGCGCACGAGGCCACGCGCAGTCACGCGGTGCGGTGGCCAGCCGGTCACGTCCACGCCGTCGAAGATCACGCGGCCGCCGTCGGGCGGGATGAGCCCCGAGACGCAGTTGAACAGCGTGGTCTTGCCGGCGCCGTTCGGCCCGATGAGGCCGGTGATCGTGCCACGGCGCACGGTGAGGTCCACCCCGTCGAGCGCGGTGACGCCGTAGAACGCGCGGCGGAGGTCGCGGACGTCGAGCAGAGCCACGCGGGGATGATACCCGTGTCGGGCTATGATGCGCCGCAGATGGACTCGCGCTGGGTCGCGCTCGCACTCATCTTCGTCACGCGCACGTCGATGGGCTTCCAGTTCCAGTCCATCGGCTCGGTCGGGCCATTGCTGGTCGCCGATCTCGGGCTCAGCTACGCGCAGCTCGGCACCCTGATCGGCCTCTACCTGCTGCCGGGCGTCGTGCTGGCGCTGCCCGGGGGATTGATCGGCCAGCGCCTGGGCGACCGCCGCGCGGTCGTCGCCAGCCTGGCCCTGATGGTCGTCGGCGGCCTGGTCACCGCGTGGAGCGACGGCTTCGCCGGCGCCGCCGCGGGTCGGCTCGTGAGCGGCGGCGGCGCCGTCCTCATGAATATCCTCCTCGTCAAGATCACCGCCGACTGGTTCGCAGGCCGCGAGATGGCGACGGCGATGGCCGTGATGCTCACCGCGTGGCCCGTCGGCCTCGGCCTCGCCGCCGCCACCCTCGGCGGTCTGGCGACGGCCACGTCGTGGCGCACGTCGCTCGTCGCCGCCGCCGCGATGGCGGCGCTCGGTCTCGTCGTGATGGCGACCGTGTTCCGCGAGGCGCCCGTACGCGCGGCGCCCGGCGCGCGCGCGGCGCTGGCCGCGCGCGAGGTCGGGCTCGCGATCAGCAGCGGCGTGGCGTGGGGCGCCTTCAACGCGAGCCTCGTCGCCGTCATCGCGTTCGGGCCCGCCATGCTCGTCGCGCGCGGCGTGTCGCTCGGTCAGGCCGGTTTCGAGGTCAGCCTCGCGATCTGGGTGACGATCCTGTCGGTGCCGCTCGGCGGCGTGCTGAGTGACCGCGTCGGCCGCCCGGACGTCTTCATCGTCGCCGGTACCGTCGCCGCCGGCGCGCTCCTCTTCGCGCTGCCGACGATACCGGGGGCGGCGCTCGGGCTGCTGCTGGTGGGCGTGGCGATTGGCGCGCCGCCGGGGCCGCTGACGTCGCTGCTGCCGCGCGCACTCGCGCCCGAGCGGCTCGCGACGGGCCTCGGCGTGTCCTATACCGCGTACTATCTCGTGATGGCCGTCGTGCAGCCGCTCGCCGGATGGCTGCGCGACGTCACCGGCGATCCCGCGACGCCGGTGCGCTTCGCGGCGGCGGCGATGGCGACCACGATCGCAAGCGTCGTGATCTTCCGTGTGATCGAGCGTCGCGCCGCCGCGGCGTCGCCCGCCACGCGGCCGTAACCCCGCGATCGAATCCTTGCGCGCGCCGGGGGGTCGAGGGCCCGGATATTGCTACCTCCTCCCGCGCGGCAGAGAAAACCCCTCTGACCACACCGCAAGGAGGAATCGAATGAAGAAGATGCTCTCCCTCGTCTTGATCGGGATGATCTGTTTGGCGCCCGCCCTCGCCGCCGCGCAGACCGGTGGCGGAGCAGGCACTGGCAGCAGCAGCGGCGCGGCCGGCTCCACGAGCGGCCCGTCGAGCACTGGCGCCACGGGCGGCAGCGGCGCCAGCGGGTCGGGTTCGAGCACCGGCTCGATGTCGACGCCGTCGTCGCCCGGTTCGCCCTCGTCCGGTTCGTCGACGTCGCCGTCGGCGAGCCCTTCGACGGGCAGCGGATCCTCCAGCGGCGCCTCGCCCTCGCTCTCGACGATCCACAACCAGGCCGACTGCGAAAAGGTGGGCGGCGACTGGCAGGCGTCGACCAATCTCTGCCAGGCGAAGAAGTAACCACCCGAGAAGCACGGCTCGTCACGCGCTCCACGACGCCGCGGCGTCGTGGAGCGCGCGGCGACGACCCCGATGACACGCCTCGCCCGGGTGCGCTATCGTCGCGAGGGGACGACCCGATGCCACGCGCCCGGCCGGCCGATCTGCGCGACCTGCGCGACGCGCTCGCGCGCATTCGCGCGCTGCCCGGCCTGACCGAGCGCGCGCCCGGCGTGTTCTGGCTCCGCCGCACGCCGTTCATGCACTTCCACACGAAGCACCCGCCGCGGCGCGTGCACGCCAAGAACGGCCCGACGTGGGGCGCGGAGATCGTCCTGCCCGTCGGCGCCGGCCGCGCAGCGCGCGCCGCGTTCGTGCGCGAGATTCGTGCCCGCTACGCGGCGTGCCTGGTGAGTCGGACGCGCGCGCGACGGCGCGGAGGCCCCCGCGCTGGACGCTGACCTCGACCTGCGCTGGTTCGCTCCCGGGTTCATCGCCTTCTGGCTCCTCATCTGCGCCCTGCTGTCGGTCATCGGCGGCTGGTCTGCGCTGGCGCGCCGTTTCAGGAGCGACGACGACATCGACGGCGAGCGCTTCCGGTTCAGATCCGCCGGCATCGGCTGGGGCGCGTTCCCCGTCAACTACGGCAACTGCCTGTTCGCGACCGTCGGGCGCCGCGGGCTGGCGCTCTCGATCCTGCTGCCCTTCCGGTTCATGCATCCGCCGCTCGTGATCCCGTGGTCGGCCGTCGAGCGCTGCGAACAGGTGCGCTTCTGGCTGCTGCGCCACGTCGCCGTGTACGTCAGGGACTTCCGCCCGCGCCGGCTTCTCTTCGGCGGAGCGCTGGGGCGCGCGATCCTCGCACAATGGACGGCCGCCCAGCCGCGGAGCTGACGCTGAGCCTCGGCGTCGATCCCGTCGCGCGGCGGCTCGTGCCGGTCGACGGCGTCGTGCTGGCCGGCGCTACGCGCTGACGCCCGCGGCGCCGAGCGGACAGCCCGCCGGCGCCGCCGCCTTCTTGCGGGCGATGATGTCGCCGGCGTACTTCTGCAGGTAGTGGGTGATCGTCTCCACGCGAATCTTCACCGAGCCCGCCGGCTTCGTCGAGTCCAGGTCCTGGAAGGAAAAGAACAGCGTGCCCGAGCGCTCGATGATCTGCTGGGTCGGCGTGTAGGTCGGCTGGTCCATGCCGCACTCGTAGGACGACAGGCGGACGACGCAGGCGATCCACGGGATGCGTGCCGCGAACTTGGCGCCCCAGAGGATCTCGTTGGTGTTCGACGAGTAGGACGACGGCCAGACGTCGTGGATGTCGAAGGCCGACTTCGTGATGCCGGCGCGGATGTCGTCGCCGAAGGCCCACTGCATGAGATCGTCGTCGACCGGTGCGTACTGCACCCACAGCACCGGGTAGCCGTAGGCCTGGAGATCCACCTCGATCTCGTGGCCGATGCCCGGATCCATGTGGTAGGGGCGCGCGAGCACGAGCAGGCACGGCCGGTCCTCGCGCGCGCACCACTCGAGCACCTCGCGCGACTTGCGGCGCAGCCGCGCATTGAAGTCGAAGAGCGCGGTGTATCCCGCGTCGACGGCCTTGACCGTCTCCTCGTACGTGAGCCCGGGGATCACGTCGCGCAACCCCTCGAACGTCTGCTTGGGGACCAGCTTCGGCTCGTCGAGCGAGATGAACGGCGCGGCGTAGACGATGCCCGCGTCCGCGAAGACGTCGCGCTCCTTGATGAAGCCGGCCTTGATGTTCTCGGGCGCGGCCATCACGCGCGGGCACGTCAGCGTCTTGGCCACGTGGCCGCTCATGAACGACGGCAGCGTGTAGATCATCGGAGAGAACAGGACGTCGAGCTTCTGCTTCTGACCGAACAGCAGCTCGCCGTAATGGCCGGAGATGCACTTGACCGGATAGCAGCAGTCCACCGTGCCGCGGCCCTTGCCGAACTGCCGGCCCTGTTCCTCCGACGTGTCGGAGGAGAAGACGACGTTGCGCGGATCCACGCCGAGCGCCGTGAACAGGCCCATCCAGAACTGGTGGGTGGACCAGAGGTTGAGGACGCGCGGAACCCCGATGCGGAGGCTAGCGCGCGACGGCGCCGGCGCCGACCCGGCGGAACGCGTCCTTGCGAACCATCTCGGCAACGTTAGGGTACTCACGCTTGACCTCCTCGAGCTTCGCCTTCACCACGCGCATCTCGTTGACGTCCTCGACGAGCCCCTTGGGGCACGAGTTGCCGCTGATCACGCGCTCCCAGCCCTCGGCCAGCGGCAGCTTGCTCCACGCGCGCCCCTTGGCGCCGGGCAGCTGGACGTCGATGAACGTCCGCGTGCAGTTGATCGGGCACCACTTGCACACCGTCTCGG
>WNEW01001617.1_pt1 | contig 11045 bp, 8 predicted proteins | sample 5399891 | NCBI WGS metagenome assembly WNEW01 (sample SAMN13153336, study PRJNA577476) | soil metagenome | isolation source: 40 cm grassland meadow soil pre-rain plot 5 | place: USA:California | collected 2015-09-08 | reverse complement strand
ATCTGCGAGCATTGCGTAGCACCCGTCCACGTCGCGCTTCCGCGGAAACGCGATGCTGGGCGGCTCGTTGTACGCGCCCTTGACGAGACGGATCGCTGGGCCCAGCGGCAGCAACCCCACCAGGTCGTCTGGGGTGCGGCGGAGATATGCCTGGAGGCAGACCCCCACATTGTTGCGCTCGGCGCGCGTGCGGCGGAACAGCTCGAGCGTGACGTCCACGTAACGCGACTCCTCCATGTCGATCCACAGGAGGGAGCCACAGTCGGCCGCCCGGGCCGCGAGCGCACTCAGCGCCTGCTCGCAGGCGCCGCGATCCACTTCGAGTCCGAGATGGGTGAGCTTGACCGATACCTCGCTCGGGAGCCTGCGTTGCCGCACCGCGGCGAGGACGCCGAGGTAGTGGTCCCGCACGGCGACGGCCTCGGCCCGGTTGCCGACTTGCTCGCCGAGCTGGGTGAGCACGCTGCCCAGCCCGGCGCGCGCGAACTCGGCGGCAGCATCGAGCGCCGCGCCCAAGTCCTCGCCCGGTAGAAAACGCCGGACTGCGCGGCGAAAGAAGGCGCGACGGCGCAGCTGAGCTGCGAGCCACGGGCTGCGCGAGGCACGGAGCAGCAGGCGGCGGGCGAGCGACATGGGTGGGATGAAATAGCGCGGATCCGCCGCGGTCGGTAGGCCTAAAGCGGAGCGAGGAGTGGAACCGCCGCCGGGGGTCCAGCGGTCGGTCTTGCGACCGGGCCAGACACAATCCACCGGTGAGCAGTTGCGGCCCACTCCCCGCTTTGTATGTCGTATGACCCGCCGCGCGTGACTGCGCGGCGGGCGCGTATCAGCCCGCCGCCCTCCAGCCTGCGGCTGCCTGCCACTCAGCCTGCCCGGCGAACTCCGGGCGCCGCTCTGCACCGCCGCGTCGATCAGAACGGATACGCCGTTCGACGCCGCTCCAGGAGCCCACGGGCAGCACCGCCGCGGCGTTGCGCCGATCGGCCAGCCGCCGGCGCTCCGCCGGAACAGCGCTGTCGGCCGTGGCCTGCGCGAGCACCGCGCCGATGACGACTTCCGGCGGTAGCGGCCGGAACGACGACCACTCGTCCCGGAACCAGTCCCGCTGTAGGCTGACCGCGGCCTCGGCGCCGTCCTGCGTGTGGAACAGCCCAATGGACGTCAGCACGTCGTTGCCTGCGTCCATCAGGTAGCACCCCACGAATCCCGGGATCCGCCGCACTAGCGGCACGAACTGTTTCTCCGCATAGCGTACCGCCTCCGCGACCGTCCCCAGCCTCACCCGGTACCGCCGGATTACTGCGTGCATGAGCCCCCCTGTGTGCCTGGTGATCCCTAGTGCAAGTCCCGCGCCGATGGCCGGCCCCAGCACGTGCGCTTGCCGCCATCGAGTCGTGGGCCATGTCACATCACCCCTCCCCAAAAGTGCTGCGGCCCTGCCACAGACCCGGCCTCGTGTGGGCTCGACACGAAGCCGGGCATGTGGGGGGACCAAGTGCGTCAGCCTTCGACGATGATGAGGTACTTCGAGTTCGCCCAGAAGCGGGCGGAGTCGGCGATCTTTACCTTGCCCGTAATCGTGCCGTCGGCCGAAGGCGGGATGGCGAGAGCACTCGCGTCCTGACGCGAGACGATGCGGTACTCCTTGTCGGCGGCCGGGAGCGGGATTTCGGACAGCGCCCGCCGGTCGACCGGCGTGAACGCGGTCGGGTCGAGGTTACGGGATGGGACCAGCGTCTTGCCGCTCTTCCACAGGACGAACAGGAACCGGGCGCCGCCCTCTTCCCGCACGATGCCGCGCTGCTCCAGCTCGTCTTTGGTCCCCACGATGTAGTAGACCGTGTTGGCTTCAGTGGCCATGTTGTCGATGGTGTCCTTCAGGGCCACGTTCTCGGCCGAGAGCTTCTCCACCTGGTCGTTGAGGGCGGAGATCGTTTCCTTCTGATTGTCGATCACGCTCTGGAGGTTCTGAATCGTCGAGGCGAGATCGTCTTTCAGACTGTCGGAGAGCGTGGTGAGTTCACGCACGCGCTGCTCCGTCTGCTGCAGCTTCGGCTCCATCTCTCTCACCCGTGCCGTGATGTAGCGGATCTTCGAGATCATCGTGTCGCGGGACGCCCGCAGCGGTGACTCCGCCGCTCCCACCTTCAGCCGCTTGGCCGGCACGGCCACGGTCGCGAGCTCCTTGCTGATCTCGCTCACCATGCGCGTGTTTTCGGCGACTTCCGACATCAGGCGTTCCTTTTCGGAGGACGCCTGCGACAGGCTGTCCATCCTCGCCTGCACCTCGGGAGACGGGCCCTGCTTGCACCCTGCGGCGACGAGCAGCGCGAGGGGGAGCCACACAGCGCCCGCCGCCAGACGGCCGTTCTTGAACATGTGCTGGAAACCTCCTACCTGAACTTGGGTGACGTGGGTCACACAGCTGCCGGGGGCGAACACCCCGTTGGGATAGGAGACTCCTACCCCGCAGGGCGCGACGTGGTTTCGCCGCTACAGGCCGTGTTCCCTCAATCGATAACGAGTCCCATCTTCAGATCACAGCGATGGACGTCACTGAGCCCCGGGCTACCCAGCGGCCACCGACCGCCACGGAATCCTCCACTGGTGAGCCGACCTACGTCCTGTCGCGCTGGCTGTTTCTCCGGCTGCTGGGCCTCGTTTACCTGATCGCGTTCGTCTCGCTGGCGCTGCAAGTCACGGGCCTCGTCGGTGAGCACGGGATCCTCCCGGCCGCTGCCTTCCTCGAGCGGGCCCGGGGGCTCTACGGAGCGGCCGCTTACCGCCTGCACCCGACCGCCTGTTGGCTGGGAGCGGGGGACGGGGCCCTGCGAGCTCTCTGCTGGAGCGGCGCCATCCTCGCCTTGCTGCTGCTCGCCGGCGTGGCCCAGGCGCCGGTGTTGGCGTTGCTGTGGGCGTGCTATCTGTCACTCAGCGTCGTGGGACAAACCTTCCTGTGGTTCCAGTGGGATGGGTTGCTCCTCGAGGCGGGCCTGCTCGCGGTCCTGTACGCGCCCACTCAGTGGCTGCCGAGCCTCGAGCAGGAGCGAGCCCCGTCGCGCGCCGTGCGGTGGCTGGTGTGGCTGCTGCTCTTCAAACTGATGTTCCTCTCCGGGATCACCAAGCTCGCCAGCGGCGATCCGACGTGGCGCCACCTCACCGCGCTCGACTACCACTTTTGGACGCAGCCGCTGCCCCCCTGGACCGCGTGGTACGCGCAGCTGCTCCCCGCGTGGGTGCACAAGGGCATGACGCTGGGGATGTTCGCGATCGAGCTCGGCGTACCCTGGCTGATCTTCGCGCCCTCCCCCTGGCGCCGGCTGCGCATCGCCGCGTGCGCCCTGCTCGGACTCGGCCAGCTCGGGATCGCCGCGACGGGGAACTACGGGTTCTTCAACCTGCTCGCGATCGTATTGTGCGTGCCGCTGCTGGACGACGCTGTGTTGCGGCGCGTGCTGCCGCTGCGGCTCGCCGCTGGCGAGCCCGAGCCGCTGTGGCGCCGGCGTGTGACGGTCGCGCTCCTAGCGGTGATCGCGTCGCTCAGCGCGCTCACGTTCGCCCGCGAGATCAGCGCGACGCTTCCCGGCGGCCGCGGCGCTCTCGATCACCCGTTGCTCCGCGCGGTCGCGCCGCTCCGCTCGGTCAACGGCTACGGCCTGTTTCGCGTGATGACGACCGAGCGGCCGGAGATCGTAATCGAAGGCAGTCGGGACAGCGTGCACTGGCTCGAGTACGAGTTCCGCTGGCAGCCCGGGGCGGTGTCGCGTCGGCCGCGCTTCGTCGCCCCGCATCAGCCGCGACTCGACTGGCAGATGTGGTTCGCGGCGCTCGATCCCGAAGGCGCCGAGCCGTGGCTGGCCGGTCTGGTGCGCAGATTGCTCGAGGGAACGCCGCAGGTCCTCTCCCTGCTCGGGTCGAACCCGTTCCCCGGCGCGCCGCCGCGCTACGTGCGACTCGTCTCCTACCGTTACCGGTTTACCACTGCGCAGGAGCGCTCCCGCACGGGGGCCTGGTGGTCGCGCGAGCTCAGCGGCTATCTCACCGGCCCGCTGTCGCTCGCCGACCTCTCGCTCCACCAGAGGTGATACCGCGTCGCGAGCCGCCGCGTCGGGTGCGGCTCGACCTCGTTCCAGTCGCCGGTGGCGAGGGGACGGCGTGCGTCGGTCGACACGACCTCGAGATGCAGGTGGTTCGGCGCGTCGCCCGGCTCGAGCGTCTCCGTGACCGATAGGCCGGACAGCGCGCCGGCGCGGTCGCGCCGCCAGGCGAGCGTCGTCGCAGCGGCGGGGCGGGCGGGGGGCCATAGGTCGAGGGCCAGCCGGCCACCCGGCCAGTCGCCGGTCACCACGACGGACGCTAGGCCCTCGAACCCGCCGCTCGCGGCCGAGCGGACCCGCGCGTGGGTGCTCACGAACGCCTCGATCGGGTGCAGCTCGGCGTGCCAGTCCTCGTGCCCGCAGTCGATCACCCAGCGCCCCACCAGGTGGATCCGGTCGCCCGGCTCCGTGCGATAGCCGACCGGGACGAGCCACTGCTCCACTTCGTTTTCCAGGTCGCCCTGGAGCTCGACGCCGAAGTTCCCCCATCCTTGCTCGGGCTCCTCGTGTTCTGTGTCGTAGGCGAGGAGGAATTCGTACTCGGGGTCGGGGCGCAGGTACACGATCCAGTCGTTGCAGAGGGCGTGCTGCGCATTGAACGTGCCGCATCCCTCGGGCGCGACCGGGGGAGCGACGCCGAGCCAATACCCCTCGGGCGGCTGGTAGTGGTCGCCCGCGTAGTCGGCCCCGGACAGGAAGCTGTTCGTCACGATGCCGTCCGCCGCCGACTCGATCCAGGGGATGGGTCGGTCCTTGATGTCCTCACGGCTGGGGTGGCCGTCCCAGCGGAGGATGCGGAACGCGCCGGCGAGGTCGGTCTGCGTGAGGTGGACGAGCTCGTCCCACGACACGGCGTGATTGCCCGCCGCGTCGAGCGGTCGGTCCGGATTGCGGCGACGCTGACCGTTCTCCTGGCTATCGTCGACCGAGCGGCCGTCGGGCAGGATGGTTTGCCACTCGGGCGGGCCGCTGTTTCCGAAGATGGGGTCGAGCTTGGAGACGACGTCGCGGAAGCAGTAGTCGCCGGCACCGGGAAGGGGCGGCGTGGCGCGCGCGACAGCGAGGTGTGCCCGTGCACCGGCCACGGCCGCGAGCGCCGTGCCCCAGTCGGCCGCGCGGCGCCTGATGCAGCGCGGGCTCGCCAGGCGGCGCCGCAGCCGCGCGCCGAAGGCACGCTCGATGCCGCGGCGGACGAGCCCGATCACGGCGCGGGCCCCGTGTCCTCGCTCTTCCTGGCCGGCTTCGAGCGCGGCGAGCCGCGCCCGGTCGGCCGCGCACGAATCGACGAGCGGTAGTGGAAAGGCGAGCCACCGCGGCACCGGGGCGCGACCGGCCGGGAAGGCACTGTTCGGAGACTCCCAGTGGTCCAGGCGCACGTTGCGGTGCTGCGCGTCCGCGAAGCGCCGCCGGCCCCGGCCGACCGGGATGACGCGGTCGCGACTCTCCTCGGTGTCGTCGGCGCGGCCGACGTCATACCACTCGGGCCCCACAGGGGGCAGAAAGGCGAGATAGATGGTGCCGTCGGCGTGCTCCTCGAAGGCGGCGAGCGGCCCGCCCTCGCCGGTGCCGAACTGTTGAAAGTGCGGCACGGACGCCGAGCCGTGATCGTCCCCGGCCGGCCCACCGAGGTCGATGCCCTGCCGCTCGCGCAACAGCTCGGCGAGGACGGCGAACTCGGGGACGGCTACAGGAGCGATTGGGCGGGCCGGGACCGCGCGCGGGCCGGCCAGGGTGAGTGCGACGGGGAGAGTGTAGAACCAGGGGTGGCGGGCGCGCGACACTCCTCTATCTAGCGGTCGCGGGCCTGCGGGGTTCCGCGCTCACCGGATTGCGCAACACACCCACATTCGGGATCTCGACCTCGACGACGTCGCCGGCGACGAGCGGGCCCACCCCCGCGGGCGTCCCCGTCGCGATCAGGTCTCCGGGCTCGAGCGTCATCGCCTGCGACACGAACGCGACGAGCGCGGCAATGCCGAACACCATGTCGCGCGCGCTCCCCCGCTGCCGCTCGACGCCGTTCACGCGGCAGCGGACCTCGAGCTCCGAGAGGCGCGCCGGGTCGAGCGGAGCGACGCGCGGGCCCACTGGGCAGAACGTGTCGAACCCCTTGGCGCGGGTCCACTGCTCCTCGCTGCGTTGCAGGTCGCGGGCGGTGACGTCGTTCAGGCAGGTGATTCCCGCGACGGCGGCGAGCGCCTGGGCTTCCGACACGCGACGGACGCGCCTGCCGATCACGACGGCGATCTCCGCCTCGTACTCGACCCGCTCCGACTCGAGCGGCAACACGATCGTGTCCCCGTCGCCGATCACAGCCGTGGGCGGCTTGAGGAACAGCAGCGGCTGCTGGGGGACCAGGTGCCCGAGCTCTGCCGCGTGCTCGCGGTAATTGCGCCCGATGCCGACGATCTTCCCCGGCCGCGCGATGCCCATCTGCCCGCTCCGCTGCGTGGTCTCTCGTATATGGCGCGCCAACGCGCGTCGCCGCAAGGCGATGCGCCCGTTGCCCCGAGCCGGATCCGGTTTATCTTCCCACCCGTCACGCGCGGGCCGCCGGGTCGGCTCGCGCCGTTTGCTTCTCTAGGAGCTGGGTTCATGAAGGCGACCGACATCCGGCGCGGCCACGTCATCCTCATCGATGGGCAGCCGTGCCGCGTCATGGATTTCACCCACCGCACGCCCGGGAATCTGCGGGCGTTCGTGCAGGTGCGGCTCCGCAATTTGGTCACGGGGAACACATTCGACACGCGGCTCTCGGCGACCGACTTCGTGGACGAAGCCCCGCTCGAGACCAAGGAGTTCCAGGTGCTCTACGCCGATCAGGGCGGCGTGCACGTCATGGACACCACGACCTACGAGCAGCACACGCTCGACGGCGAGGCCGTGGGCGACCACGCCGCGTGGCTCCAACCCGAGATGCACATTCAGGTGGAGTGGCTCGACGGACGTCCCGTGGGCATCGACCTGCCCTCGGTCGTCGAGCTCACCGTGGCGCAGACGTCCCCAGTGATGCGGGGCGCCACCAAGACAGCCAGCACGAAGCCGGCGAAGCTGTCGAACGGCGTCACCATCCAGGTACCGGAGTTCATCAATGAGGGGGAGAAGGTGCGAGTCGACCCACGGGAAGGCGTCTATCTGGAACGGGCGAAATAGGGCCCGCCCGTTCGGGTAGGTCGCGACCACGCCCACGCGCATAAATTGCTTAGCATCCCAGCCCCGGGGCCTCGCCCCGGGGTTCGTTTGTCACTGAGAGGACCGATGATGCGCTCCGCCACGCGGCTCGACTTGCTCGGTACGGAACAGGCCTATCTGGTGCTCGGCGCGGCGCGGCGACTCGAGGCCACCGGCCACAAGGTCGTGCACCTCGAGATCGGCGAGCCGGACATGCCGACGCCGCCGCACGTCGTGGAGGCGGGCATTCGCGCGCTCCGGGACGGTCTCACCCGCTACGCGCTCGCGGCCGGAGTGCCGGAGCTGCGCGACGCGATCGCCCACTCCCTGGCCGCGCGCGGCGTGCACGCAGCGGCGGAGAACGTGATCGTCACGCCGGGCGCGAAGCCGATGCTGTTTGCCGCAGCGCTCGCGCTCATCCAGCCGGGCGACGAGGTGCTCACCCCCGATCCCGGCTTTCCGATCTACGAGTCCGTCGTGCGGTTCGCGGGCGGCCGGCCGGTCTACTACCCGCTGGACGAGTCCCGCGCGTTCGCGCCCGACGTGGCGGCGATCGCCGACCGAATCACGCCGCGCACGCGCGTAATCATTCTGAACCTGCCGCACAACCCGACCGGTGGGGTGGCCGCGCCAGACGATCTCACGCGCCTGGCGGCGCTCGCGCGACAGCACGATCTCTGGGTGATCTCGGACGAGGTGTACGGGCAGGTTCGATACGACGGCAAGTGGGACAGCATCGCCGCGCTCCCGGGGATGGCGGAGCGCACCTGCATCGTGGACGGCTTCTCCAAGGCCTATTCGATGACCGGCTGGCGGCTGGGCTACGGCGTCATGCCCAAGTGGCTCGCCGACCCCGTCACGACGCTGCTCATCAACAACATCTCGTGCACGGCGACGTTCGTGCAGTACGCCGGCGTCGCGGCGCTCACGGGACCGCAGGACGCCGTCAAACGCATGGTGTCGGGTTTGCGCGGCAAGCGGGATCAGCTCGTGCGCGGCCTCAACGCCATCGAGGGGATCACCTGCGCTACTCCCGCCGGCGCGTTCTATTGCTTCCCGGACGTGAGCGGGCTGCTCGAGCGCACGGGCCTGACGAGCGAATCGTTCGCGGAGCGGCTGCTCGAGGACGCGCACGTCGCCGTGCTCGCTGGCTCGGCGTTCGGACCAGGCGGGAAAGGTCACCTGCGGATGTGCTACGCGACCGATCCCGCCCTGATCGATCTGGCACTACAGCGGATCCGGACCTTCGTGGGGAGCTTAGCAGGAGTGGGGGCCCGCTAGTTCCCACCCGGAAGGGTGGGCTCGGCGAAACACAACGCTGATATGAATGGGCAGCTGTCAAGAGCGTCGAGGTGTGGCTCCCCCTCTCTGTTCGCCAGCGTGGTAGGCCCGAGGCTGCTTCGACGATGAATCCTTCTGATATACGCCGGTCAGCGACGGATCGCCGGAGCGGCAAGAATTGGGATTCGTCGGGAGTGCTCATTCTAAAGCGCGTGGATCACGTCGCATGTGCCACCGCGTTGTGCCGAGCGTGCTCCAATCGTGCCTCGGGCCACTCCACTCTGTTACGCCACGTGGGCCAGCGCCTCAGCGGCGGGGGCCACGTCCTGCATGACCGCCCACAGAAATCCTACGAGCTCCCGCGCCACCGCCACGACCGCGACGGCGGGTCGTTTCCGATACGCCAGGCGCCCGTAGAGGCGGTGCAAGCGCTGTTGCGCCTTCCACGCATGTGCCACCACTTCCGCCGGCTGGCCCTGCTGGCGCTGCTGCAAGCGCTCGCTCCGGGCGGGCACGTGGCGATAGCTCCAGGCCGCCTGCAAGAGCACGTGCCGACAGTGACTATTCCCCGCTTTCGTAATCGACCCGCGGCGCTCGTGGGTGCCGCTCGAGGCCTCGCGGGGCACGAGGCCCAGATAGGCCATCAGCGGCCGCGGACTGGTGAAGCGGCGCCAGTCGCCGATCTCGCTCGCCAGCACCATCGCCGCGTGGGTCTCGAGCCCGCGGAAGCAGCGGAGCCGGGCCACGCTGGCGGCATACGCCGGCGTCAGCGCCAGCGCGGCGATTTGCCGATCCAGCTCCGCGCGGCGCTGCGCCACATAGGCGATCAACGCCCGGTACTCCCCAAACACGGTCGCGTCTTCCGCCGACAGCGCCCCCGAGCGAGCCAGGGCCTGCAGCCACCGCTCGTGCGGGCCGGCCCAGGGCGTCCCCTCGCGGTAGACCAAGCCGCGCCGCGCGAGAAACTTGACCAGATAATGCCGCGCCCGAATCAGTTCCCGCTGCAAGACCTCCCGGCAGCGCACCAGGTCGCGCACCCGCTCTTCGCTCGCCGTGGGGATCCGGATCGGCACCAACTCCCCCGCGCGATGCAGGCGCGCCAGCTCGATCGCATCGCGCTTGTCATGCTTGCGCTGATGGCCGGGGCGCGTCGGCATCAAGGCGGGCGCTATCACCGCGCACTCTACGCCCCAACCCTCCAGCGTCCGCTGCAAGACGTAGCCGGCCCCACTCGCTTCGTAACACGCGCGCACCCGCCCCTGCGGCACCCAGCGGCGGAAGAAGCGCCGCAGGTGGGTCGGCTCATTCGGCACCCGCTCCACCCGGGTCGGCCTGGGGGCGTCCGCCGGCAGCACTGCCATCATCACGAAGTCCTTGTGGACGTCCATCCCGACATAGATAATGGAGTCAGACATTGGGCTGGTCCTCCTGGTGATGCGACGTCACCGTCGCATGTGGCTCTGGCAATCCCGCTCCTGCGTGGGAGAGCTAACCCACGCTCCGTCCGGGAGGCCAGCCCATTCATATTTTCTGAAGCGTGCGTGTGCTTCAGCACAGCGCTGTGCCGAGCCCACGCTTCAGCGTGGGACCTCGGCGGCTCGACCTCCCCCGATCCCCGGCTTGACCTGCCCCGATCCCGGGCTATCTTACCACCGACAACTGCTCCCGTGGTGATTTGCCGCGTATTGCCGCCACGTTAAACAAGGTGCTAAAAAGCGACCGCCCGCGGCGTTGATCGTCCGGGCATTTTTGTTGAGGTCTCGATGACGTCCACCACCGCGCCGGTCGCCTCTCGAGCTTTGCTCAGCGCTCGTCCGCTCCGCTGCCGCAACTGTGGCGCCGACCGCGCAGCCGGCCCGGTCTCGATTTGCGAGCAATGTCTGGGGCCGCTCGACCCGGTGTACGAGCCGCGCCGGCGGCTTCCCGACCGGACGGCGATCGCCGTGCGGGCCCCCTCGCTCTGGCGCTACAAGGAGTGGCTGCCGTTCGAAGGCGACCCCGTGCTGTCCCTCGACAGCGGGTTCACGCCGCTCGTCGAGACGCCCGCACTGGCGCGTCGCCTCGGTGTGACGCGTGCCTGGATCAAGAACGACACCGTCTGCCACCCGTCGCTGTCGTTCAAGGACCGCGTGGTGGCGGCGGCGATCAACGCGGCGGCGGCGTTCCGGCTCGACACGATCGGCTGCGCCTCGACCGGCAATCTCGCGAACGCCGTGGCCGCCCATGCCGCCCGCGCCGGGCTCAAGGCGTGGATCTTCATCCCGGACCTGCTCGAGGCTGCGAAGGTGATCGGCGCGAGCGTTTACGGCCCCAGGCTGGTGCGGGTACGCGGCACGTACGATGACGTAAACCGGCTGTGCGCGCAGGTGGCGGACCGGTTCGGCTGGGGGATCGTGAACGTCAACTTGCGCGGCTACTACGGCGAGGGGTCGAAGACGGTCGCGTACGAGATCGCCGAGCAGCTGGGCTGGCGGCTGCCGACAGCGGTCGTGGCCC